>ENA-UONY01000656-UONY01000656.1-human-gut-metagenome-genome-assembly--contig:-CS9-NODE-656-length-38393-cov-6.253613_pt1 | contig 38393 bp, 34 predicted proteins | sample MGYA00242465_ERZ724012 | MGnify/ENA metagenome assembly ERZ724012 | reverse complement strand
GCTCCTGCGGGAGCAAACTCTGCGAGGCAATTTGGGCGGGGTCATGATAGACTCCGCTTGATTTTTTTGTTGAGGTATACTATACTATATAGCGCTTTTTTACAGAACTCAAAACCACTATATATGGAGAAACCAGATGGCAGCAGCAAAACCGCAGGAATACGGCAACGAAAGCATCTCCCAGCTCAAGGGCGCCGACCGGGTGCGCAAGCGTCCGGGCGTTATCTTCGGCTCCGACGGACTGGAGGGATGCGAGCACGCCGTATTTGAAATTCTCTCCAACTCCATCGACGAGGCGCGCGAAGGCTTCGGCAATATTATAACGGTAACTCTCTACGATGACAAGTCCATTGAAGTGGAGGATTTCGGCCGCGGCTGTCCCGTGGACTGGAACCCGGCGGAAAAACGCTTCAACTGGGAACTTGTCTACTGCGAGCTATACGCCGGCGGCAAGTACAAAAACGACGACGGCGGCGACTACGAATACTCGCTCGGCCTGAACGGCCTCGGCGCCTGCGCCACGCAGTATGCCTCCGAGTATATGGACGTTACCGTCTGGCGCGACGGGAACAAGTATACGCTCCATTTTGCCAAAGGCAAGATCAAGGGCAAAATGCTTGTGGAGCCGGCGGATCGGAAAAAGACCGGTACGACCACCCGCTGGAAGCCGGATATCGAAGTGTTCACCGACATTAACATCCCGGAGAGCTACTTCCTCGATATCCTGCGCCGCCAGGCTGTCGTGAACGCCGGCGTGACCTTCCGCTTCCGCGCGCAGCACGGCGCAAAGTTTGAAACGATGGAGTTCTGCTACAAAAACGGCATTGCGGACTACGTGGCGGAACTCGCGGGGGAGAACCCTCTCACGCAGCCCTATTACATCGAGACCGAGAGAAAGGGCAAAGACCGCGACGATAAGCCCGAATACAAGGTGCGCATGTCGGCGGCGTTCTGCTTCTCCAACCGGACGAACGCCATCGAGTACTACCACAACTCCTCGTGGCTTGAGCACGGCGGCGCGCCGGATGCCGCGGCTAAGACCGCGTTCGTCTATGCGATCGACGCCTACATCAAAAAGACCAATAAGTATCAGAAAAACGAGAGCAAGATCACGTTTCCGGATATCGCGGACTGCCTGATCCTTGTGACGAACTGCTTCTCCACGCGCACGTCCTACGAAAACCAGACGAAAAAATCCATCACGAACCGCTTCATCCGCGAGGCGATGACGGACTTCTTCAAGGAGAAGCTGGAAATCTACTTTATCGAGAACAAGGCCGAGGCTGACCGCATTGCCGACCAGGTGCTCATCAACAAGCGCAGCCGCGAGCAGGCGGAAAAGGCGCGCGTGAGCATCAAGAAGAATCTCACGAAGAATCTTGATCTGGCCAACCGCGTGCAGAAGTTTGTGGACTGCCGCTCGCGCGACGCCGACAAGCGCGAAATTTATATTGTCGAGGGCGATTCCGCTCTCGGCAGCGTCAAGCTCTCGCGCGACGCGGAATACCAGGGCATCATGCCGGTACGCGGCAAAATTCTGAACTGCCTCAAGGCCGACTATGCCCGCATCTTCAAAAGCGAGATCATCACCGATCTCATCAAGGTGCTTGGCTGCGGCGTAGAGGTCGAAAAGCACGGCAAGGAGCTCAATAACTTCTCGCTGGAAAACCTCCGCTGGAACAAGGTCGTCATCTGCACCGATGCCGACGTGGACGGCTACCAGATCCGCACGCTCATTCTCACCATGCTCTGGCGGCTCGTGCCGACGCTCATCCGCGAGGGCTACGTTTATATCGCCGAATCGCCGCTGTACGAAATTCAGGCGAAGGGGAAGACGTGGTTTGCCTACTCCGACCGCGAAAAGGCGGAGATTGTGGAGTCGATCGGCAATGCCAAGATCGTCATCAACCGCAGCAAAGGTCTCGGCGAGAACGACCCGGAGATGATGTGGCTCACGACGATGAACCCCGAAACCCGGCGGCTCATCCGCGTCATGCCGGAGGACGCCGACGAAACGGCGCGCGTTTTCGATCTTCTCCTCGGCGACAATCTCGCCGGGCGCAAGGAGCACATCGCCGAGGTCGGCAGCCGGTATCTCGATCTGGCCGACTTGTCTTGAGTTATGCAAACTATATTATGTAACCTGCATTACGTAAATAGTATTACGTAATCTTGATTACGTAAATCAAATTATGCAACTTTAATTATGTAAACTTATTTTGACCGTATAAGGAAGCATACATGGCAAGAAAGAAGGAAAGCCCGGCATCGCGCCACGCGACCGCCGAGGAACAGAATGTAATGGGGCTGCGCTCCGCTGTTGTGGAGCAGCCTGTCACCGAAACGCTCGAGAATAACTACATGCCCTACGCGATGAGCGTCATCGTCTCGCGCGCCATCCCGGAGATCGACGGCTTCAAGCCGAGCCACCGGAAGCTGCTGTACTGCATGTACAAAATGGGACTTCTCACCGGTGCTCGCACGAAGTCGGCGAACATCGTCGGCGCGACGATGCACTATAACCCCCACGGCGACTCGGCCATCTATGATACGATGGTGCGTCTCTCGAAGGGCTATGGCGCGCTGCTCACGCCGTTTGTGGATTCCAAGGGCAACTTCGGCAAGGTGTATTCGCGCGATATGGCGTGGGCGGCCTCGCGCTATACGGAGGCGAAGCTCGCGCCCATCTGCGCCGAGCTCTTCCGCGATATCGACAAGGATACCGTGGACTTTGTCCCGAACTACGATAACTCCACCACGGAGCCGATGCTTCTCCCGACCACGTTCCCGAACGTTCTCGTCTCGGCGAACATGGGCATTGCCGTCGGCATGGCGTCGAACATCTGCGGGTTCAATCTCGGCGAGGTATGCGAAACGACGATCGCGCTTTTGAAAGACCCGGAACATAATATTTTAACGACGCTCCCCGCACCGGACTTTCCGACCGGCGGCGAGATCGTGTGTGATCCCGGCGAGATGGAGTCGCTCTATAAGACCGGCCGCGGCGGCGTGAAGGTGCGCGCCCGCTGGCGCTTTGATCCCAAGGAGCGCATCATTGAAATTTACGAGATCCCGTACAGCACGACCGTCGAGGCAATCATTGATAAGGTCGCCGAGCTCGTAAAGGCAGGCAAGCTCCGCGAAGTGAACGACATGCGTGACGAGACCGATCTCAACGGCCTCAAGCTCGCCATCGATGTCAAGCGCGACGTTGACCCCGAAAAGCTCATGCAGAAGCTCTTCCGCATGACGCCGCTGCAGGACAGCTTCGCCTGCAATTTCAACATCCTTCTCGGCGGCACGCCGCGCGTGTGCGGCGTCAGCGAGATTCTGGACGAGTGGATCGCCTGGCGGCTCGAATGCGTCCGGCGGCGGGTATACTTTGATGTATCGAAGAAGAAGGAAAAGCTCCATCTTCTCAACGGTCTCAAAAAGATCCTGCTCGACATTGACCGCGCCATCTCCATCATCCGCAACACCGAGCGCGAGAGCGACGTTGTGCCGAATCTCATGATCGGCTTCGGCATCGACCAGGTGCAGGCCGAGTATGTTGCGGAGATCAAGCTGCGCAACATCAACCGCGAATATATCCTCAAGCGCACCGAGGAGACCGACGAGCTCGAACGCGAAATCGCCGAGCTCGAGGATACGCTCGCGAGCCGCCGCAAGCTGCGTGCGATCATCATCTCCGAACTCCAGCAGGTGATGAAGAAGTATCCCTCGCCGCGCCGCAGCGTCATCACCTATGCCGCCGATGTGCCCGAAGCGCCGGAAGAAGATCCCACGGAGGACTACCCGGTCAACCTGTTCCTCTCGCGCGAAGGATATTTCAAAAAGATCACGCCGCTTTCCCTGCGCATGGGCGGCGAGCAGAAGTACAAGGAAAACGATGGCCCGTCGCAGAGCTTTGAGACGACGAACCGCGCTGAAATGCTCGTATTCACCGACAAGGCGCAGGTCTACAAATGCCGCGCGGCAGACTTTGCCGACACGAAGGCCTCGCAGCTCGGCGTATACCTGCCCGGTCATCTCGGCATGGACGACGGCGAGAGCGTGTTCTCGCTCGTCCTGCCCGGCGACTACCGCGGCGAGGTGCTGTTCTTCTTTGAAAACGGCAAGTGCGCCCGTGTGCCGCTCGAGAGCTACGCCACCAAGACAAACCGCAAGCGCCTCACCGGCGCATACTGCGACAAGAGCCCGCTCCGCGCGCTGCTTGTCCTCACGGAGGAGCAGAATGTGGCGGTGTTCTCCACCGAGGGGCGGGCGCTCGTATTCAACACGGCGCTGCTCGCATCCAAAACCTCCCGCGCCACGCAGGGCGTTGCGGTCATGACGCTCAAGCCGAAATACCGGCTCGAGCGCGCCGCGTTCCTTGCCGACACGACCATCCAGAATCTTGCGCGTTACCGTATGCGCAGCATCCCCGCCGCCGGCGCGCTCCTCCGCGAGGAGGACCGGGGCGAGCAGCAGATGACGCTGCTCGACGGTGCGGAATAAAAAAATACAAAGAAAGAAACCGATAGAGCTATGGAAGCGAAACTTCACGGAAAACTCTGGTTTGATGTTTTGAAGATCCTTGTTGGTTCTTCTCTTGTTGCCATCTCGTTCCGCTATCTCACGTTCCCGAACAGCATTGTTTCCGGCGGCGTGACCGGCATCGCGCAGATCGTGAACCTCCTGACCGGTTTGCCGGTCGGCGCAATCACGGTTGCGATCAATGCGCCGCTGTTTCTCTGGGCGTGGCAGAAGCTCGGCAAGCGCTTTGTGGCGCTCACGCTGCTCTGCATGCTCACAAGCTCGCTGCTCATTGACCTTCTGGCGCATTTTCCCTTTACCGTTACCGAGGAGCCGATGCTCGCGGCGGTGTACGGCGGCGTCGTCACCGGCGCGGGCTACGGCCTTTGCTACACGACCGGCGCGACCGCCGGCGGCACGGACATCCCCTCGCGAATGCTCCGGCGGAAATATCCGCACATCAATATGACGACGTTCATCCTCTCGTTCAACTTCGTCATTATTGTCACATTTGCCTTTGTGTTCCATCGGTTTGACAGCTGCATGTACACGCTCATCTGCATGTTTATCACCAACAAGATGGAATCCCTCATTCTGTATGGCCCGATCAACTCCCGGCTGTGCTATATCATTTCCGATAAGAGCGCCGATCTGAGCAGCGCCATCACCGGGCGGCTGCACCGCGGCGTAACGCTGCTCGACGGCCACGGCGCGTGGTCCGGCAAGAGCGAGCGCGTCATCATGTGCGCCGTGAAGCCCGGCCAGCTTGGCCCCCTCCGCCGCATGGTGCGCGAGATCGACCCGAAGTCGTTCCTCATCGTGGGCGACGCCCGCACGATCTATGGCCACGGTTTTGAAAGCATCGAGGAGGACTGAGCATTATGGCAGATCTGGAAAAGACAGCAAAAAATCTGGAAAGCCGGGGCTTTCGCGTCCACCGCTTTGCCACCGGCGCGGAGGCGGCAGATTATCTTGTCCGCGAGGTGCACGGTACGACCGTTGGCATCGGCGGCAGCGCGACGATCAATACGATGGGCGTATACGACCGGCTCTGCGCCGGCAACGAAGTATTCTGGCACTGGAAAAGCGCTGCGCCGGATGCAAGAGAGCGGGCAGGGAAGGCGGAAACCTATCTCTGCAGCGCCAACGGCGTGAGCGAGACTGGCGAGATCGTCAACATCGACGGCTGCGGCAACCGCGTGACCGGCACGATTTATGGGCCGCAGCGCGTGTTCCTCGTCGTCGGCAAGAATAAGATCGCTTCGGATCTGAACGGCGCGATCGACCGTGCGCGCAACATTGCCGCGCCGCTCAACGCCCGCCGTCTCAAGCGCAATACCCCCTGCGCCAAGGGCGAGCTTCGCTGCTATGACTGCCGCAGCCGGGAGAAGGTCTGCGGTGTGATGACGGTTTTCTTCATGCCGCCCACGTCCATCAGGGAGTTCCACGTCCTTCTCGTCAACGAAGATCTCGGCTACTGATTTCCCGGAATTTTTTATCTCGCCGCGCATATACTGATTTGTATATGCATGGGTGGAGGTGTTGATATGGGACCAGATATCGATGATCTCATTTTCGGCAGCGGCGAGACCGCGCCGAGTGACAGATGACAGATAAACACAAAAGCCCTTCCGCAGCGGCGGAAGGGCTTTTAGATTCTAAAATAACCGGGATCGTCTTCCGACGATCCCGGTAAACTTTTGGAGCGGGCAACGAGATTCGAACTCGCTACCTCCACCTTGGCAAGGTGGCGCTCTGCCAAATGAGCTATGCCCGCGTTTCAAACGCAAGCGCTATTATACCAAAAATCGCGCCCTTGTCAAGACAAAAATCGAATTCCGTTCACAGTTTTTTTATGTCTTTTCGCGCCGAGTATGCTATACTCATTCCAAAAGACAAAAAAGGGGACTTTAATCTATGGAATATACCCGCCGGTATCTTATGGACGGGCTGCACAACCTGCGCGATCTCGGCGGCTACGCCGTGCCCGGAGGTGCAACACGCTTCGGCGTGCTGCTGCGTAGCGACCTCCCGTGGCATCTGACAGAGGACGACGGAAAGCGTTTTGCTGCGCTTGGCGTACGTCATACGCTCGATCTGCGCGATGTGGACGAGAGCGAGACCATGCCGGACGAGCTCGCGCTGCTCGATGGCGTTGCCTACCGGCAGATCGCCATGAAGCGCGTTGCGCGCGCCGTGGCGCGCAGCCGCCCCGGCGGCGTCAATGCGTTTGACGATGAATTTTTCTGGGGCGACGAGTACATCCGCATGCTGGAGGATAACCACCCCTGGGCGAAGGAGTGCATGGAGTATTTCGCCGCCGCGAAGGAAACGGTTTTGTTCCATTGCTTCACCGGCAAAGATCGCACCGGTATGCTCTCTGCACTCATTCTCAGCGTGTGCGGCGCTTCCCGGGAGGATATCGCCGCCGACTACAGCGTCAGCCAGATCTATCTCCGGCCGCTGTACCGCTGGATGCGCGAGAATATTCCGGACTTTGCCGCGAGAAAGGAAAATGCGCCCTTTTTCTCCACGGCCGGGGAGAACATCCTCGCCGTGTGCGATCATCTGGAAAAGGAATACGGCGGCGCGGAGCAATTTCTGCGTGAGTGCGGCGTCGGGGCGGACACGCTTGACGCGCTCCGGCACCGGCTCATAAAAAAGGCTTGAATGTCGCCGAACCATAGTATATAATAGGCCGGAAACCCCGCGGAAAGGAAGAAGAAAATGGCTGAAATGAATCTGAACCCCAGGGAAAGAGCTCGCCTGGAGGAAGAAAAGAAAAATCGCAAGACCCGCAACAAATTTATCCTTGTCGGCGTCCTTGTCGTTTTGATGATCGCGCTGGTGATCTTTGTCAACTCGCGCCTCTTTTATAACGTGACGACGGCGCTCACAATCGGCGACACGAACTACTCCGTCGCCCGCATGAACTATGAATACCAGAAGGCGTACATGAACTTCAATCAGACCTACGGCCAGTATTTCAACAGCCTGATCGACACGTCCAAGAGCCTGAAGGATCAGTCCTGCCCGTTTGACGCCAACGGCGGCACGTGGGACGATTACTTCAAGCAGAGCGCCGAGACGAGCCTTACGCAGCTCTCTGCTATCTATGCCAAGGCCGTTGCCGAGGGCTACACCCTCACGGAGGACGAATCCGCCCAGATCGACACGGCCATCGAGAGCTACCGCACCTATGGCAAGTCTCTCGGCTATGCTACGCTCAATAAGTTCCTCTCCGCCTACTTCGGCTCCGGCAACAGCGAAAAGACTATCCGCGCCAATATGGCCGAGGAGCTGATCGCCAGCCGCTATTCGGATGACGTGTACGCTTCCTTTACGTATACCGACGATGAGATCGACGCCTACTACGCCGAGAACGCCGACAGCTACGACCGCGTGAACGTTCTCTATACGCTCATCTCTGCTGCGGCGAACGAGGACGAGGGCATTGACGCCGATACCGCCAAAGCCGCCGCCGAGGACAAGGCGAAGGTCATTCTGGCCGGCGCCGGCAGCTCGGAGGAAGACTTCCGTGCCGCCGTTCTCAAGGAGACCGAGGCTGAAGCGACCGAAACCAGCTACACCGTTTCCACGTTCCTCAGCCGCTTTGAAGGCAGTGTGGAGCGCGATGATATCGCCGAGGGCAAGGTATTCTCCCACAGCACCGATTCCGGCGTATACGTCGTTTACGTTCTCGGCACCGAGTCGAACGACTATCCGACCGTGAACGTCCGCCACATCCTCATCAAGGCCGTGGACGCCGACGGCGACGGCACTTACTCCGATGCCGAGAAGCAGACCGCGTATGACGCTGTCAAGGCCATCGAGGACGAATGGCTCGCCGGAGACGGCAGCGAAGAGAGCTTTGCCGCTCTTGCCAACAAGAAAAGCGAGGATACCGGCTCGAACACCAATGGCGGCCTGTATGAGCAGATCTACAAGGGCCAGATGGTCACCGAGTTCAACGACTTCTGCTTTGGTGAGCGCGAAGTCGGCGACTACGCCATTGTTTACGGCGAAAACGCCAACTATGCCGGATACCATCTGGTATACTTCTCCGGTGAAGATGCGCTGTATTCCCGCGTCATTGCCGAGAACGCCATGCGTCAGGCGGACGGCGGTGCCGTTCTCAACGATCTGATGGGTGACCTCACGCCGGTCCATGCGTCCGGCTGGCGTCTCGTCATGGCTGGCTGATATTTAAGAAGCAACGAACGCGGCGGGAAAATTTCCCGCCGCGTTTTCATAGAAAGGACAAAGCGATGGACGAACGATTCCGCCGCGCCGAAGCCATTCTCGGTGATGCGGCAATGAAAAAACTCTCCGAAAGCCGCGTTGCGGTGCTGGGGCTCGGCGGCGTCGGCTCGTGGTGCGCCGAAGCGCTCTGCCGGAGCGGCGTGGGAACGCTGTATCTTCTCGATCAGGACACTGTGTCGTTGAGCAATGTGAACCGGCAGCTTTTTGCGCTTACCTCCACGCTCGATGTGCCGAAAGCAGAGGCCGCTGCGGCGCGCCTGCGGGATATTGCGCCCAGCAGCGAGATTATTCCGATGGTCTACCGGTATGCACCGGAGACGCGCGATACGCTGCTCGATCTGAAGCCGGATTTCATCGTGGACTGCATCGATCTTGTCTCCTGCAAGGTCGATCTCGCAGTGAGCTGCGCCGAGCGCGGCATCCGGCTCGTCGCGGCGCTCGGCACCGGAAACAAGAAGGACGCATCGCGCCTCCGTCTGGCCGATCTTGCAAAAACCGAGGGCTGCCCGCTCGCGCGCGTCGTGCGGCGGGAGCTGCGCCGCCGGGGCATTGCACATTTGCCGGTTGTCTACTCGCCCGAAGAGGCGTCCGAGCCGGACACCGGCGAAACGCCGCCACCGGGCCGCCGCAGTGTGCCGGGAAGTCTCGTGTGGGTGCCCGCCTCGGCGGGACTGTTGCTCTGCCAGTACGTGGTCACAGAGCTCATAAAGTAAAAAATCGTCTCCGAAAGACTTCGGAGACGATTTTTTATCCGTTATAGCGGTTCATAGCGCGGTCGATGCCGTCCTGCACGCAGCACTCAATGGCGTCTGCGGCGCGCTCTTCCGCCTTTTCGAGCGCCGCGGCGTCTTCACCGCGGGGAACGCCCATCACCCAGTCGGCCATGTCATACTCCGGGTGCGGCGGCGAGCCGACGCCGACGCGCAGCCGGGGGAAGTTCTCCGTGCCGAGATGGAGGATGATGTTTTTGAGCCCATTGTGCCCCCCGGCGCTGCCGGAGGCGCGCAGACGCAGCCGTCCCGGCACGAGCGCGACTTCGTCGGAAACGACGAGAACGCGTTCGGCGGGGATTTTGAAATAGTCCGCGAGCGGACGCACCGCCTCGCCGGAGAGATTCATGAACGTCTGCGGCTTTACGAGCAGCACCTCGTGCCCGCCAATGGCCGCGCGCGCCGTGAGCGCACGCGAACGGAGGCGGTTGATCGAAACGCCGCAGCGCTTGGCGAGAATGTCGCCGACGGCAAAGCCGACGTTGTGGCGCGTGCCGTTATACCGCGGCCCGGCGTTGCCGAGAAAGACGATCATCCATTCGGCGCCGCCGGAGGAAGAACGAAACAGCATGGAAATTCCTTACTCGAACAGCGGGGAAATGGAAACTTCCTCGTAAATGCGGCGGATGGCTTCGGCGAACAGACGGTCGACGGAGACATAGTTGATCTTGTCGAGACGCGGCTGATCGACGGGGTAGGGAATCGTGTCGCAGAGCTTGAGCTCCTTGATGGGGCTCGCCTCAATGCGTTCAAGCGCCGGGGCGGAGAGAACGCCGTGCGTGGCGCAGGCATAGATCTCCTTCGCGCCGCCGATCTCGATGAGCGCCTTGGCGGCGCCGCAGAGAGAACCGGCGGTATCGACCATGTCGTCAAGCAGAATGACGGTCTTGCCTTCAACGTTGCCGATGATGTTCATGACTTCGGACTTGTTGGCAACCTCGCGGCGCTTATCCACGATGGCGAGGTTCATGTCAAGCTTCATGGCGAACTGACGCGCGCGGGCAACGCTGCCCACGTCGGGGGAGACGACCATCACGTCGGGATTGCTCTTGCCGAACTTCTGCAGATAGTAGTCGGCGAAGAGCGGAGCGCCGCGCATGTTGTCCACGGGGATATCAAAGAAGCCTTGAATCTGGTTGGCGTGGAGATCCATCGTAAGTACGCGGTCAGCGCCGGCGGCCTCGATGAGGTTGGCAACGAGCTTGGCGGAGATGGGGTCGCGGCTCTTGGCCTTGCGGTCCTGACGGGCATAGCCGAAGTACGGGATGACAGCGGTGATACGACCGGCGCTTGCGCGGTGCATCGCGTCGATCATGATAAGCAGCTCCATCAGGTTGTCGTTCACGGGCTTGCAGGTAGACTGCACGATGAACACATCCGCGCCGCGGACGGGTTCGAGAATGGAAACGGAGCACTCGCCGTCGGCGAAGCGCTTAATGTCGGCCTTGCCGAGGGGCTTGTAGAGGTGGTTGCAAATGCTTTCCGCCAGAGCGGGATTGGCGTTTCCGGAGAACACCTTGACTTCTTTGCCGTGTGAAATCAAAACAAATCACCTTTCTGTCTTTAAATTTCGGAGCGTACCCGGTGCGGGCACATAATTTCGAAACAAGTATACCACATTCTCCGCGGAAAGGAAGCAGAAAGTTCAACTTTTCGAGCCTTTACATTTGTGCTTTTTTTGTATATAATATCTTAGCTAATTTGAATCAAGAGTTAAAAGGAATATTTGTCATGTCAATGCTGGAATTTGAAGAGTATAAAGGAAAGCTCAACGCCCTGAAGCCCACGCTGGACGATCTGCAGGACGCGCTCCATCTCGAAGAGGCAAAGCGCGAGATCGCCGAGCTGCAGGAAGAGAGCGTGCAGGACGGCTTCTGGAATAACGTTTCCCACTCGCAGCAGGTGCAGCAGCGCATCAAGCAGCTGCAGACCAAGTGCGAAAAGTACGATAAGCTCCGCTCGTCCTGGGACGATCTTTTCACCATGTGCGAAATGGCGCTCGAGGAAGACGATATCTCCATGCTCGATGAGCTGAAGGAGGAGTACGACCACCTCTCCGAAAAGCTCGAAGAGATGCGTCTTTCCACGCTGCTCACCGGCGAGTACGACGCGAACAACGCCATTTTGACGTTCCACGCCGGTGCGGGCGGCACCGAGGCGCAGGACTGGACGCAGATGCTCTACCGCATGTACACCATGTGGACCGACCGCCACGGCTACAAATACACCCTGCTCGACTATCAGGACGGCGAGGAAGCCGGCATCAAGTCCGCCACCATCAAGATCGAGGGCGACAACGCCTACGGCTATCTCAAGAGCGAAAACGGCGTTCACCGCCTGGTGCGTATCTCCCCGTACGACGCTTCCGGCCGCCGCCACACGAGCTTTGCCGCCGTGGAGGTCATGCCGGAGATCGCCGAGGACAACAGCGAGATCGAGCTGCGCGACGACGAGATCAAAATGGACGTGTACCGCTCCTCCGGCGCGGGCGGCCAGAAGGTCAACAAGACCTCCTCCGCTGTCCGCCTGACCCACCTGCCGACGGGTATCGTCGTCTCCTCGCAGGTTGAGCGAAGCCATTTCCAGAATCTCGAAAACTGTAAATCCATGCTCCGCGCCAAGCTCGCTGAGATCAAGGAGCGCGAGCATCTCGAAAAAATCTCGGACATCAAGGGCGTGCAGCAGAAAATTGAGTGGGGCAGCCAGATTCGCTCCTATGTATTCATGCCGTACACTCTTGCCAAGGACACGCGCACCGGCTATGAAAACAGCAACATCCAGGCCGTCATGGACGGCGATATCGACGGCTTCATCAACGCCTATCTCGCGATGAAGGCGGAGAAATAAAAGTCCTTTGACCGTCCGCGGCGCTGCGCTGCGGGCGGTTATATGCTTGAGGGAGGAAAAACTGTGATTTGGTATCGCATCGGAGAATCTCTTATGCGCACAGAATCCGCGCCCGACGCGGAGATACCGGCGCTGGTGCTGCTTACGACGGAAGAGCTGGAAAAACGCCCGGTTCTTCCGGGACTGGAAAACGTTCTGGAGCATACGCCTACGGTGCGCACTGCGCGGACCTGCCGTGCCGAGGTACATCCGGGCTGCCTTTCCGGGACACTTGTGCTTCCGCGCCGTGGGAAAGATGGCGTTCGCGCTGCGTTTGGCGTTCTCGTTACGCAAAGCCGTGTCGTCCTCACGGACGATTCTGGCTCGCTTCCGCCTCTCCTGCATCGCATTGCCCAGGAAAAACGCTGGGCGAAGGGAAGCGTTGGGCAGTTTCTTTACGATTTTTTTGAGCAGCTCATTGCCCGCGACCTGCATCGATTGGAAGAATTGGAAGAGCGGGCGGAAACATTGGAGGATCAGGTGCTTGCGGACGGCGTTGAATCTCTTGGTGCTCCGATGAGCGCGCTCCGGAAAGAGACCATGGCTCTTTTTCGCTACTATTCGCAGCTTGATGATGTGGCATGTGAGCTCTGCGAAAATGAGAACGGCTTCTTTTCGGCGTTGGAGACAGAACGGTTTCATCTTTTTGAAGGGCGCGTTGCCCGCCTGCGGGAAAATGCCCAGCTTCTCTGCGAATACTGCCGCCAAATCCAAAGCTCCTTTCAGGCACAGATCGATATCCGGCAGAACCGTGTGATGCAGATTCTCACCATTGTCACAACGATCTTCCTTCCACTCACGCTGCTTACTGGCTGGTACGGCATGAATTTTGTCAACATGCCGGAGCTGAGTTGGAAATACGGGTATCTTATGGTTGGTGTGATCAGCGTGGCGGTTTTAGTTCTTGGTCTTTGGATCTGTAAGAAAAAGAAATTCTGGTAAAGCAGAGAGAATAATCCGGCGGCAGAGAAATCTGCCGCCGGATTTCTATTGACAAAATGGTGCGCTTGTTATATAACATGCGTTACATAACAAACGTTACAAGGAGACCATACTATGCCGCCAAGCATCAAGACGACAAAAGAAGAGATCGTCCGCGCCGCGTTTGAGATCGTCCGCGAGCAGGGCGCGGAAGCGCTCAGCGCCCGCGCCGTCGCCAAGGCGCTCGGCTGCTCCACGCAGCCGGTGATGTACCACTTCGGTTCCATTGCGGAGCTGAAAAAAGAGGTTTACATAATGGCGGATGACTATCACACGCGCTATATCACAACCCCCAATCCGGCTTTGCCGATGCAGGGGATGGGGCTTGCGTACATCCGTTTTGCGCGGGAGGAAAAGCATTTGTTCTGCTTTCTCTTCCAGTCGGACGCCTTCGCGCAGCGCTCGCTCGACGAGCTGATTGCAGCGGACGAGCTTACGCCGGTGCTCGAAGCGATCTCACGTTCGGCGCATATTTCCGTGGAGCGGGCGCGCTCGATATTCCGCGTGCTGTTCCTGCTTGTCCACGGGTATGCGAGCATGTTTGCCAACAACGCCATGACCGGCGACGAAACGACCGTCGCCAACGATTTGAAGCTTGTCTTTGACCGCCTGCTGGCGGAGAATGGGGAGGAATAATCATGCGAAAACTCTATGAAAAAAACGCGCTCACGTTTGCGCTCGTCTGGATCGGTATCTATGTTGTTTTGCTGAGCCTGGCGGAAAACCTTTCGGACGTACTTACCAAAAACGCCGCCGCGGCGGCACTCTGTGCGGCAATGACGGTGTTTCTTTTCGTATGGCTTGGGAAGAACGGCCTGAGGGAGCTCTTCGGCCTCTGCCGCCCGGTTGGCGGCGCGAGGCGGTATCTTTACTATCTCCCGCTCGTTGTTATCGCGTCGGTAAATCTCTGGTGCGGCGTCACGCAGAAGCTTCCAGCCGGGATTACAGCGCTGTACGCGTTCCGCATGCTGTGCGTCGGCTTTTTGGAAGAGCTCATCTTCCGCGGCTTTCTTTATAAGGCGCTCTGCCGCGAAGGGGAAACGAAAGCGGCCATCATCTCCGCGCTCACGTTCGGCATTGGGCATATCGTAAACTTGCTCAACGGCGCGGCGTTCGTGCCGACGCTCTTGCAGATTGTGTACGCCGTGGCGATCGGCTTCCTGTTTATTGTGCTCTTCCGCCGCTCCGGGAGCCTCGTGCCGTGCATTCTCACGCACGGCGTGCTGAACGCTTTGAGCGTGTTCTCCCTGGAACCGGACTACCGGACGCAATGCATCATCTCCCTTGTGCTCATCGTCCTTGCGGTTTCGTACAGCGTTTATCTTCTGCGCCGCGTTCCGGCGTTGACAAGCGGCGAGAGCTGTGCCAGAATGGAGGAAAAAACCGAGGAGGGTTAAACCTTGAACGCTCTCGAACTCGATACCGTATTGCTCTCGTCCGACCGGACATGTCTGGAAATTCTGGATCAGACGCTGCTGCCCGGCGAGGTGAAAACGCTGCACCTTTCGGATATGCGCGATATCTGGGAAGCGATCTACTCGCTGCGTGTGCGCGGCGCACCGGCCATCGGCGTGTGCGCGGGGTACGCGCTCGCGCTGGCCGCCTCGCAGATCGAAGAGGAGGAGAAGGAGGCCTTTTTTGCGCAGCTTCGTGAAACGAAGGACTATCTCGCCTCTGCCCGCCCGACAGCGGTGAATCTTTTCTGGGCGCTCGACCGGATGTGGCAGACAGCGGAAAAGCACGCCGCGGAGAGCATCCCGGCCATCCGCGAGGCGCTTTTTGCTGAAGCGCAGCGCATCCGCGATGAGGATGTCGCCATTAGCCGCTCCATCGGCGAGCTGGGCTTTTCGCTGCTGCACCACGGCGACGGCATTCTCACGCATTGCAACGCCGGAACGCTCGCTACCGCAAAATACGGCACGGCGACCGCACCGATGTACATCGCACTTGAGCACGGCTGGAACGATCTTCGCGTCTACTGCGACGAGACGCGCCCGCTTTTGCAGGGCGCGCGGCTCACTGCGCTTGAAATGCACGCCGCGGGACTGGATACAACGCTTCTCTGCGACAATGCCGCATCGAGCCTGATGCAGAGCGGAAAGGTTAACATAATATTCGTTGGCTGCGACCGCGTAGCGCGAAACGGCGACGCGGCGAACAAGATCGGCACCTCCGCTGTGGCGATCCTGGCGAAGCACTACGGCATCCCGTTTTATGTCTGCGCGCCGAGCTCCACGATCGATATGTCGCTCGCCTCCGGCGCGGAGATCCCCATCGAGCAGCGCGCTGCCGAGGAGGTCACGGAGATGTGGTACAAAAAGCGCATGGCGCCGGAGGGCGTCGGCGTATACAACCCCGCGTTCGACGTGACCGACCATTCTCTCATCACCGGCATCATCACCGAGCGCGGCATCTGCACCGCGCCTTTCGAGGACGCCTTCCGCGCTCTTGGGTTTTAAGCGGAGGTGCTTCCATGATAGGGCCCGATCCGAACAGTATCTATCCCAACGAAAATATCAAGCAGGTCGTGTATATCAAAAATGTCATTACCCGGCCCAACATCCTCGTTGGGGAGTATACGTACTACGACGATATAGACGGTGCGGAGAAGTTTGAAGAGCATGTTACCCATCATTATGATTTTCTGGGTGACAAGCTTATCATCGGCAAGTTCTGCGCGATTGCCCGCGGCATTGAGTTTGTAATGAACGGCGCGAACCACCGCATGAACAGCGTGACGACGTATCCATTCAACATCATGGGCGGCGGCTGGGAGGCGTTTGCGCCTGCTATGGACGATTTGCCGTTCAAAGGCGATACGGTCGTCGGGAACGATGTGTGGATCGGGCAGAACGTGACGGTGATGCCGGGCGTGCACATCGGTGACGGCGCGATCATCGCCGCCAACTCTGTGGTGGCAAAGGATGTTCCGCCGTACTGTGTTGCAGGAGGCAATCCCTGCCGCGTGATCCGGCAGCGGTTTGACGAAGAGCTCACGGCGTATCTTTTAGAGCTCCGATGGTGGGACTGGGATCCCGGCAAAATCTTCCGCAATATGGAAGCGCTCTGCAGCGGCGATCTCAATAAGATACGGAATATAAAAGATTGAAAGAACGCAGCAACTCCATTTCGGAGCTGCTGCGTTTGCATAGTCTGTGAATTACTCACTCAGCGGTGTGATGCCGCAGCTTGTGAGGAACGTGTCGGAAAGGGGAGAGCCGAACCAGTCGTAGAGCCGCCGGGCGGGACTGTTCTCCGGCTCATCGCTGCGGATGACAACATAGCCCTTCGTGCCGAGCGGGTAATCACCGGTGCGGACATTCTCCGCCGTGGCGCTGTAGCCGTTCAGCGAGAAGGCGAGTAGCGCTTCGTTGGAGTAGACGTCGTTCAGATACGTCATAATGCTGTACCCGATAGCGTAGGGATCGTCGAGACAGGCAGAGACGAGCGTGCTCATCTCATCGAGCCGTTCAAAGCCGAGCGCTTCATAATCCGGCGCGTCCTCGCCTTTGAACACCATCTTTTCAAAAAGCCGCTGGCTGCCGGACTGATCGTCGCGGTAGAGCACGCGGATCGCGTGATCCGCGCCGCCGAGCTCACTCCAGTTGGTGATTTCGCCGCGGAAAATGGCGCGTACCTGATCGAGCGTCAGGTTGGTGACGCCGCACTCGGTGTTCCCGATGAACACCAGCCCGTCGCCGCCGTAGAGCTTCATTTCAACCTCTACGCCCTGCTCCTTCAGATACGCCTGTTCCTCCTCAGTGGGGGCGGCAAGAAGAGCGATATCGGCTTTCCTATCGGCAATATTCAGCCATGCGCCGTGCGTCGTGGAGCAGAGCGGCTCCGCACCGCCGTAGCCGGTGTCAAGACAGAAGAAACGGTAGATGTTCTGCACCAACGGCTTTCTCGCTGTAGAGGAGTCCATAACCGGGAAATCGCCGTCGGCAAACAGTTCGCTGTACAGACCGTTTAGATCGACAATGTACAGTTTGGTCGATTCCATATCAAGGACAATGTACGTTGTTGTGTTTGTCCAGCCGTAATCGCCGGCCTCAACACTGGCGCTGCACGAGATCAGAACCTTGCCGTCGCGGGCAGAGGCGACATAACGGGTGGTTTCGGCCTGCGGGAGATCCAGCGTCAGGCGTTCATTGCCGCGGACAAGATTGAGCGCAAAATTCGTTTCATAGTTACCCTCGACGAGATAGGCGTCGCCGTAAGCATAGAGCACGGTATCGTTGACGGCAAAGTTGCCGTCCGCACCGTGGATCGAGCCGTCGGTGGAATCGACGCGCATTTTGGCATTGCTGTAGCTGTCGCTGAGAAAGTAATCCCCGGTGGTGTAGGAGGGATAGCAGTAGGGATCCAGCTTGACGGACCAGATTTCACGCAGAGAGGGAAGAGCGTATCCGGTAATGCAGCAGCTTTCGCCGGAATAGCTGCTGCCGAGGAGAATGTTGTCGATCACGCGCACATCGCCGACATATTCCCCAGGGAAGATCTCCACCGGCTCTTTGCCGGTCTCGCAGAGATAGAGCTTCGATTCGCGGATGCTGTAATATTCGCCGACGAAGCCGCCGGAGAAGGCATGGATGCGGTGGAATAGCTGCGTGCCGGCAGGTAGAATCTCCTCGACCTCACCGGTTCGGATATCGACACGTGCCACGCTGCCGTCGTCAAAGGAAGCGAGCACGCTGTCACCGTCCTGATCGAAGCAGTTGGTGTACTTGTCAACGAGCAGCCTGCCCTCGCCCCCGCCGGCCGGGAAAGCGTACAGACGGGAGGATTCCAGCGTCACGCAGAAGAACGGTTCGTCCGTGGACGCGGGCGTTGCGCTGAGCGGAAGCACTCCGGCTGCGTTGCCGGAGCTTGCATAAGCATCGCCGGCAGAGGCGTCGCCCCAGCTCGCATACGCGTCGCCGGAAGAGGCGTCGCCCCAGCTCGCATAAGCATCGCCGGAGGATGCGTTGCCGTCGCTCGCGTTCGGCGCGCCGCAGGCGCACAGAATAAGAAGCAGCGCAAGGGAGAGAAACAGGGTTGTCAGTTTTTTCATATGGTTTCTCCTTTGAAGAAGTTTACACCCTATAGACGAGCACCCCTACCGATCGGTTCGGAAAAAAACAGCGGAGCCTCAAAAGAGACTCCGCTGTGCTGCGTGTGCGGTCTTACACCGTTTCGGTGTGCACGGCCTTGACGGTATACCCGGCGGCCTCGATGACTTCCTTGACCTTCGCTTCGTCCGGCTTTTCGGCGGAGACGAACTCGGTCTTGTTCGCCGTGTGGTCGGAAACGGGATTCTCGGCGGCGAACGCCTTGGAAACGGCTTCATTGACGTGCTTTTCGCACATGTAGCACATCATGCCCTCGACGGTGACGGTGGTTTTGTACATGGTTTTTTCCTCCTTATGATCGTTGGCGGTGGTATTTTCCTGCGGTGCGGCGGTGAACTCCTCCGGGAGCGTCACCGGCTGCTTGTGCTTGTCGTGCTTTGCCTCGTGCAGACGGAAGAGATTGAGCCGCAGCGCGTTTGTCACGACGCAGAAGCTCGAAAGACTCATCGCGAGCGCGCCGAACATCGGCTGCAGCGTCCAGCCGAAGATCGGGATCCATACGCCTGCGGCGAGCGGGATGCCGATGATGTTATAGATGAACGCCCAGAAAAGATTCTCGCGAATGTTGCGCAGCGCCGCGCGGCTGAGCCGGATGGCGGCGGCCACATCGCTCATGCCGCTTTTCATGAGCACAACGTCCGCAGCGTCGATGGCAACGTCCGTTCCCGCGCCGACGGCGAGACCGACATCCGCGCGCGTGAGCGCCGGAGCGTCGTTGATGCCGTCGCCCACCATGGCGACCTTGCCGCTCTCGCGAAGCTTTCGGATGACGGCCTCCTTGCCGTCCGGGAGCACCCCGGCGACGACGGCGTCCACGCCGGCTTGTGCGCCGATAGCGGCGGCGGTGCGGGCGTTGTCGCCCGTGAGCATCACAACGCGAAGCCCCATGCCCTTGAGTTCCCGGATGGCCTCGGCAGCATCGGCTTTCATGACATCCGCCACGGCGATCACACCGAGAAGCGTATCGTTGCGGGAGAAGTAGAGCGGCGTTTTGCCCTCATCAGCGAGCGCGGCAGCACGCCGCGTAATGTTCTCCGGAAGAGCGGCTTTTTCGCGGATGAAGTCCGCGTTGCCGCCGCAGACGGAGTATCCTTTGATCTTCGCGGTAAGACCGCGGCCCGGTACGGCGGTAAAATCCTCCGCCTCCGGGCATTCGCCGCCGCGCGCGGCAAAGCCGTTCAATATAGCGCGGGAGAGGGGATGCTCGCTCTTGCTCTCCAGCGCTGCGGCGTAGAGCAGAAGTTCATCTTCTGAAACGCCGTCCGCCGGGATCAGATCGGTGATCTCCGGCTGGCCGGTCGTGATCGTGCCAGTCTTATCCAGCACAACGATCTGCGTGCGGCCAGTCTCTTCAAGAGAGGCCGCCGTTTTGAAGAGAATGCCGTTTTTCGCGCCGACGCCGCTGCCGACCATGATGGCGACCGGCGTCGCGAGACCGAGTGCGCACGGGCAGCTGATAACGAGCACCGAAATGCCGCGCGCGAGCGCGTAGCCGAACGTCTGCCCCACGAGCAGCCAGACAAGAATGGTAACAGCCGCAATGCCGATTACGACCGGCACGAACACCCCGGCGACCTTGTCGGCGGTCTTGGCGATGGGCGCTTTCGTCGCGGCGGCGTCGCTCACCATGCGGATGATCTGCGAGAGCGCTGTGTCCTCGCCGACGCCGGTTGCCCGGCAGCGCAGAAAACCGGACTGGTTGATTGTGCCGGCGCTTACCTTGTCGTTTTCTGCCTTGTCCACGGGGAGACTCTCGCCCGTGAGTGCGGACTCGTTCACGGCGCTCGTGCCGGAGAGCACGATGCCGTCCACCGGGATGCTGTCACCGGGGCGGACGAGGAATATGTCGCCGAGAACGACTTCCTCCGCCGGAACGACGACCTCCTCGCCGTTTCGCTCCAGCCGCGCCGTTTTCGGCGAGAGCTGCATGAGCGAGCGGAGCGCATCGGTCGTTTTGCCCTTGGAGTGCGCCTCCAGTGTCTTGCCGACGGTGATGAGCGTCAGAATCATCGCGGCGGATTCAAAATAGAGGTCGGCCTCCGCCATTGGATCGACGGTCAGCGTGAAGAGCTCATACACGCTCCAGAGATAAGCTGCTGCCGAACCCATCGCGACGAGCGTATCCATGTTCGGCGCACCCTTCACAGCGCTCTGGAAGCCGCTGATGAAGAATTTCTGGTTGATGACGAGCACGATGCCCGCGAGCAGAAGCTGGATAAGCCCCATGCCCACGCTGTTGTGGTGCAGCCAGTGCGGCATCGGGGCGCCCCACATGTGCCCCATCGAAAAGTACATCAGTACGAGCAGCACCGCCACCGAGGCGATCAGCCGCTTTTTGAGCTTGGGTGTTTCGTGGTCGGCCAGCTCGTCCGCCGCAGCGGCGGGGGCCGCGCCCTGGGCGCCTTTCAGACTTGCACCGTATCCGGCGTTTTCCACCGCGCGGATGATGTCCGCCGGAGCGGCGGTACCGTCCACGCCCATCGAATTTGTGAGCAGACTCACTGCGCACGAGGTAACGCCCGGCACGGCGGAGACTGCCTTTTCTACCCGCGCGGAGCACGCCGCGCAGCTCATGCCTGTAACAGAGTATTGCGTCATGGTATTTGCCTTTCTATTGTAATATTGCGGTTTGGATCACTTCATCAGCTTCTGCAAAAGGTCCGTCAGCTCATCCACAACAGAATCGTCGCCTGCGCGGATGTCGCGCACGACGCAGTTGTGGAGATGCGCGTTCAAAAGCGCGCGGTTGAAGCCGTTCATCGCCGCGCTCACCGCCGCGGACTGCGTGAGAATGTCCGCGCAGTAGGCGTCACGCTCGAGCATCCCGCGGATGCCGCGGATCTGCCCTTCGATCCGGCTCAGCCGGTTCATGAGCGCGCGGCGCTCGTCCTCGCTCCTCTCGGTCTTTTTGCAGCAGCAACACGATCTTTCTTCGTCCATGGGGGATCCCTGCCTTTCGGTTTGCATTATATACCCCCTGGGGGTATTGTCAAGAGACTTTTTGAAAAAATGTAGGGAAGTTTGACTTCATTTCCTGCTTGTGTATAATAGAAAGAAGAAAAACCCCATGTAAGGAGGCACTGACCATGCCGGCGATCCGATCCGGGAGAGTGCGAACGGCGCTGCTGCTCGGAATTTTTCTTCTCATGCTGCTCGGAAACGTCCTTACGCCGTATGCGGTGGACGACTGGGCGTATATGCGAAGCTTTGCGACCGGCGAGCGCATTACGGCGGTACGCGATATACTCCCCTCGATAGCGGCGCACGCGTACAGTATGAACGGGCGGCTCTTCGCCCATTTCTGGGTGCAGCTTTTTCTCCTGCTTCCCAAGGCGGTATTCAATATAGTAAATGCTCTGGTATTCACGGCGCTGATCGCGCTCCTTGCCCATCTCGCGCAGCCGGAGGGGGAGCGGAACAATCTCGTCCTCTTTGTAATCTTCTGTGCCGTGTGGGTGTTCGTCCCGGCGTTCGGCCAGGTGTTTTTCTGGCTGGACGGGGCGTGCAACTACGGTTGGGGCTGTCTTGCAGGACTGGCGTTTCTCACGCCCTATCTCCGTCTTTTTGAGCGGGACACGGAGAAAAAGCCGGTATTCTGGATTTTGCGGATGCTCGTGGGCTTTTATACCGGCGCGTATCTGGAAAATATGGCGGCCGGCGCGATATTCCTTTGCGCGCTGCTGCTCCTCGGCCGCCGTGCGGCCCGAAAAAAGAAAAACGGCCTTCTGCCGTGGCTGCCGGTTCTGGCGGCAACTGCGGGATTTCTCTTTATGATGACCCGCCCGGCGGAAAGCCTGAAAAGCGGCGCGGAGGGATCGCTCACGTCCGTCGGCACGGGTCTCGTTGCCGCGCTGATGGCCTATCGCGAGCTGGCGGTTCCGCTCATCGTTTTCGCTGTCACGCTCGTGATGGCGCTCTGGTATCATGTCCGGCGGGAGAGAATTCTCCTTGCGGCAGCGCTCTTTCTCGGCTCGCTCTGCGCTAATTTTTCCTTGAGCCTTGCCTCGTATTACCCGGAGCGGTGTCTTGCCTTTCCGGCGGTGCTGCTTATCGCGGCGGACGCCGTGCTTATTTCGGAGCTTTTCTCCGGCAAAGCGAAGCTTTCGGTGCTGTGTGCGGCGGCGGTGCTCGTGCTGCCGACGCTCTACTGGGGCGTTTATGGCTTTGCCGACATCACAAATGTATATCTTCAGGTTCGTACAAATGAGACAACCATCACCGAGGCGGCCGCGCGCGGCGAGAGCAGCGTTACGGTACCGTATATCGAGACGCAGACGCGCTATTCCGCACTCGACGGTCTCAAGTATCTCGATACAGAAGACCCGCAGAGCTGGCCGAACGACGCTATGGCGGACGTGCTCGGCATTGGCGAGATCCGGTGCGAACGGGAAGCGGCAAAGGAGGCGGAGTAATGCTGTCGGTAGTTATTCCCGTCTATAATGAAGAGGCGGTTCTGGAAAAAACGGCTTCGGTCATCCGCGGCGTGCTGTCGGACGCCGCCATCGGCTGCGAACTCATTTTTGTAGACGACGGCTCCAAAGATGCCACATGGGAGAAGATCACAGCACTCTCCGCGTCCGGCGGCGTCCGCGGGGTGCATTTTTCCCGGAATTTCGGCAAGGAAGCGGCGATCCTTGCGGGCCTCGCTGCGGCGCGGGGCGAGTGCTGCGTCGTGATCGACGGTGATCTCCAGCACCCGCCGGAGAAGATCGTGGAAATGTACCGTCTGTGGGAGCAGGGGTACGAGATCGTGGAAGGGCAGAAGTCCAGCCGCGGCACGGAGAGCCGCGCATACGGCCTTGCGGCGCGCGCATTCTATGCCCTCATCAGCCGCGCGACCGGCATTGACATGGCCAATGCTTCAGACTTTAAGCTGCTTGACCGGAAAGCGGTCAACGTCCTTATCAACATGCGCGAGCGGAACGCCTTTTTCCGCGCGCTCTCCTCGTGGATCGGCTTCAAAACGGCGAGCATCCCTTTCGACGTGCAGGAGCGCGCGGGCGGAACTTCCAAATGGTCAACACGCTCGCTTGCCAGGTACGCCGTGGAAAACATCGCCTCGTTTTCCTCCGCGCCCATGCAGATCGTCACCATCCTCGGCGGCATCATGCTGCTTGTGGCGATTGTGTTCGGCACGATCGCACTTGTGCAGAAGTTCTCCGGGCGGGCGCTCGGCGGCTTTACGACCGTGATCCTCATCCAGCTTTTTTCGAGCAGCATTATCATGATTAGCCTCGGCATCATCGGGTACTTCATTTCCAAAATCTATGAGGAAGTGAAGGGCCGGCCGCGGTACATCATTGCCGATACCTGCGGCGACACGCCGGAGGAATGATTCCATAACGCAAAAACGCTCCCCGCCGGAGAAACGATCCGGCGGGGAGCATTGCATCTTATAAACCGTAAAGCGACGCGACGGGTGCGGCGAGTATAACGGTGAGCAGTCCTGCCACAACGAGCGAAAGCGAGCTCATCGCGCCCTGAATTTCGCCCATTTCAAGCGCGCGGGATGTGCCGACGGCGTGCGCGGCCGTCCCGATGGCAACGCCCTGCGCAATGGGGCTTGTGATGCGGAAGAGGCGGCACGCGCCCTCGGCGCAGATGTTGCCGAGAACGCCGGTCATGATGATGGCCGCTACCGTGAGCGAGGCGTACCCGCCGAGCCCTGCGGAAAGATCCATCCCAATGGCGGTGGTGATGGATTTGGGAAGAAGCGTGGCGAACAGAGAGAAGTCGAGCCGGAAGAGTGCCGAGAGCGCAAACACCGTGGCAAGGCTCGCGGCGACGCCGGCGGCAATGCCGAGTGTTACGGCGAGCGCGTTTTTCTTCAGCAGCTCGAATTTCTCATAAAGCGGCACGGCGAGACATACCGTGGCCGGGGTGAGCAGAAAATTGATGTGCTTTGCGCCGTTGAGATAGCTGGCGTAATCGATGCGGAACAAAAGCAGAATGGCGATGGAAAAGACGATCCCAGCAGCAGGGGATTGAAAAGCGCAAAATTCCATTTCCGGCGGATGACGCGCCCCAGCTCAAACGAGGCGATGGTGATGACAACGCCGAGAAAGGCGGAGGTTTCGATCAGCTCACGCATCGTCTCTCGTCCCCCTTTTCTGGCGCAGGCGCATTACAAGCTGCGTCGTGCGCCCGGCGGCGGCAAACACCGTGAACGTCGATACAACGACGATCACAACAAACGGCAGCCACACGGGGCGCAGCACGTCCCATTTTTCCAGCAGTCCCACGCCCGCCGGAACAAACAGCATCGGCATGATCTCCAGCAGAAACGCGCTCGTTTCGCGAATGGCGTCCACTTTCAGAAGATGCGTTTCCAGCGCCGTGAAGAGCAGGATAATTCCGTAGATGCTCGCCGGAACGGGCAGCGGCAGCAGATAATGCAGCAGCTCGCCGAGAAACGACACGAGCAGAATGATGCCGAACTGACGGATGTATTTCATGCATTCAACCTTCTTGTGAAAAAACTTTTCTCTTTTTACCCGATTCGCCAGGGTTTGTCAAGACGATAGCGGTTGTACAATTTAAAACATTGTGATATAGTATGTTTATAAAAGAATCCAATCAGGAGGAAAACCCCATGCTGATCTCAACCAAGGGACGCTACGCGCTGCGCGTCATGGCAGATCTTGCCCGCAACGGCGGGGAAGAGTATGTTGTGCTGATGGATATCGCCCAGCGCCAGAACATATCCGAAAAATATTTGGAAGGCATCGTCGCCGCGCTCAGCCGCAGCGGGTTTTTGCTGACGCAGCGCGGCCGCGGCGGCGGCTACCGGCTCGCCCGCCGTCCGGAGGAATACGCCGTCGGAGACATCCTCCGCGCCGCGGAGGGCTCTCTCGCGCCGGTATCCTGCGTCAGATCCGGCGACGCGGAATGCCCGAACGCCGACAACTGTCTCACGCTGCCGCTCTGGAAAGAGCTCGACCGCGTGATGAACGATTATCTCGACAGCGTCACGCTCTCCGACCTCATAAACGGCAATATTGCCGCAAAATCAGCCAATTCCGGGGAATAACCCGGCGCGGAAGCGCTCCTTTCGAAAAACCTATTGACAATATATGTTTATGGTGCTACATTGTAAACATACAAAAACAGTAGGGTTTTGAAAGGAGCTTTTTTCATGTTTGTATATGCGGACAACGCGGCGACAACGAAGATGAGCAAAACGGCCATTGACGCGATGCTGCCGTATCTGGATACCTGGTACGGCAACGCTTCGAGTCTTTACGAATTCGGCCAGAAGTCGGCGGAAGCGCTCGCCGCGGCGCGCGAAACGGTTGCCAGGTGTCTGGGCGCCGAGGCACGGGAGATCACCTTCACCTCCGGCGGCAGCGAGGCAGACAACCAGGCCATTCTCTCCGCGGCGGCCATCGGCGCGAAGAAGGGCAGGAAGCACATCATTTCCACGGCGTTTGAGCATCACGCCGTGCTGCATACGCTCAAGAAGCTGGAAAAGTACGGCTACGAGGTCACGCTGCTGGACGTTCACGAAAACGGCATCGTCACGCCCGAGCAGGTGCGCGATGCCATCCGCGAGGATACCTGCCTTGTGACGATCATGTACGCCAACAACGAGATCGGCACCATTCAGCCCATCGCGGAGATCGGCGCGGTCTGCCATGAAAAGGGCGTCATCTTCCACACGGACGCCGTGCAGGCGGCGGGACACGTCGCCATCGACGTGAAGGCGCAGAACATCGATATGCTCTCCCTTTCCGCGCATAAGTTCCACGGCCCGAAGGGCGTCGGCGCACTGTATGCCCGCCGGGGCATCCCGCTGGTGAACGTGATCGAGGGCGGCGCACAGGAGCGCGGCAAGCGCGCCGGCACGGAGAACATCGGCGGCATCGTCGCGATGGCGGCGGCGCTTTCCGAGGCGTGCGAGAATCTCGACAAGAACGCAGCGTACGTCAGCGCTCTGCGCAATAAGCTTATCGCAGGGCTCAAGACCATCCCGCACGCGGCGCTCAACGGCGATGAGACGAAGCGTCTCCCCGGCAATGTGAATTTCTGCTTTGAAGGCATTGAGGGCGAAAGCCTTCTGCTGCTGCTCGACGAGGCGGGCATCTGCGCCTCCTCCGGCAGCGCGTGCACGTCCGGCTCGCTCGATCCGAGCCACGTTCTGCTCGCCATCGGCCGCCCGCACGAGGTTGCGCACGGCTCGCTGCGTCTCACGCTCTGCGAGGAGAACACGGAAGAGCAGGTTGATCACATGCTTCGGGAAATTCCGCGCGTTGTGGAGTATCTCCGCAACATGTCCCCGGTCTGGAAAGACCTTACGTCCGGCAAAAAACAGTTCATGCTTTGAGATAAAAGGAGGCAAGCATCATGGCTCTTTACAGCGATAAGGTAATGGATCATTTCAAAAATCCCCGCAACGTCGGCGAGATCCCCGATGCGGACGGTGTCGGCGAGGTCGGCAACGCCAAGTGCGGCGATATCATGAAGATGTATTTGAAGATCAAGGACAACGTCATCGAGGACGTGAAGTTTGAAACGTTCGGCTGCGGCAGCGCCATTGCTTCAAGCTCCATGGCCACCGAGATGATCAAGGGCAAGACGATCGAGGAAGCTCTTGCCGTGTCGAACAAGGAAGTCGTGGAAGCGCTCGACGGTCTGCCCGCGCACAAGCTGCATTGCAGCGTGCTGGCTGAGGAAGCCATCAAGACCGCCGTGAAGGACTATTACGACAAGAACAACATCCCCTACGACCACTCCCAGTTCCCCGACTGTGAAAACTGCGGCAGCTGTCATATGGTGTAAGAGATTCGTTATACGCATGCAAAAGACGCCGAAGGCAACACCTTCGGCGTCTTTTAAAGTTTCAGGAAACCTTTTCGTAGAGCTTTGCGGTGGGGCCGGAGAAAAGCTTCACGATGCGCCCCGTGACGAGCATCGACAAAACCGTTCCGATCCCGATGTTCATGATCCGATGGGCGAAAAGGAGCGTAAGCGAAACGGAGAGCGCCACGCACCCGAGATCCAGAACATTTTTCCCAAGACCGAAATCTTTCTTGAGCGCCGTGCCGATCGCACTGGCGGCACCCTCGCCGGGGTTCGGGATGAGATGCATCCCGGCTGTCACCGCGCTGCCGATGGCGGTGAGCACAATGGCGAGGACAAGCACCAGATACTGGCTGACCGGCGTTGTCAGAAGCGGGATGCGGTCATCAAAAAACTGGATCAGAATGCTGTTTACAAAGCTCGTGGCGATCTGCAAAAACTGCACCGGATGGAAATCCTTTTGCAGCAGCCATTGCAGCAGGATGAGCAGAAGATAAAAGGCATAAACGCACACCCAGAGCGGAAGTCCGGTCATTTTGTGGACGTTGAACGGCACAGAGTTGATCGGCGATATGCCGAGCTGTGTTTTGGTGTTGAGATCGATGCCGAGCGACAGGACGACCAGTCCCGCGCAGAAGATCAGCAGACGGAAAATAAAGCGTTTGGTTTTTGTGCGCGGATTCATAAAGTGCTCCTTTTAGACAAAAAATCTTTTTTATTTTATCACAACCAAACCGCTATGGGAATACCCGTGGAAAATTTCGGTTTTTCCTTTCAGGGTGGACGGACGGGAAAAAGTATGGTATCCTGTCGGGAGAGGTGATGCGATATGGCAATCAAGCCGGAATGGGAAGGAAAGGGGTACTCGTTTTTCCAGAATAAGAACTGCGAATATTTCCCCTGTCATAAAACGGATAAGCCGGAGGATTTCAGCTGTCTTTTCTGCTACTGCCCGCTGTACGCTCTCGGCGACAAATGCGGCGGCAACTTTACATATCTGGCGTCCGGCTTCAAGGATTGCAGCGCGTGCCTGATCCCGCACCGGCGCAAGAATTACGGGCGCATTCTGGATAAGTACCCACAGATCGCGGCGCTGGCGTCGGCAAACCGAGAGAAAGAGGAGAAGTAAATATGCAGATCGCATGGTTTCGGCACGAGGATAACTGGCAGGACGTGAAAAACGCCGCCATGAACACCGTCGGCAAGGAGAAAGGCGTATACCCCACGGCCGCCTGGAAAAAGAAAATTCTGCTCGCGGAGCATTCGCCCATCCGGCTGATGCAGTTTTCGTGGAAGTGGAGCGATCTTCCGTACTGGGTCAGCGTCCACATCGTCCGCCACAAGGTAGGCATTGAGCATTTTGTCAGCACCCAGCGTACCGACCGCACCGGCGTAGACCGTACCGAGCGGCCGCAGAACGCCCCGGTGCTCCACCAGTGCCAGGCGGACGCGCAGGCGCTCATTACGATCAGCCGCAAGCGCCTCTGCTCCGGCGCAAGCCCTGAAACACGCCAGGCCTGGCAGCTCGTGAAGGACGAGGTCGCGAAGATCGAGCCGGAGCTTGCCTCCTGCATGGTGCGCGAGTGTGTCTACCGCGGCTTCTGCCCGGAGATGTACGGCTGCGGCTTTGACAAGACCGAGGAATATAAAAAGGAACTCGAACGCTACCATGCCATTCCCGAAGTACAGAAATAACAGAAAACACCCTCTCCGGCCGGAGAGGGTGTTTTGCATAACGCAGTCAGATGATCTTTGTCCCGCGCTCTTCCGCGGCGAGAACGGTGCGTCCGGCCTCGATGGAGTGCGTGAGCCACACGTTGCCGCCGATCACGCAGTTGTCGCCGATGCGGGTCATGCCGCCGAGGATTGTCGCCCCGGCGTATACAATGACGTGATTTCCGATGTCCGGGTGGCGCTTGATGCCCTTGACGGGGTTGCCATGTTCATCCAGCTCAAAGCTCTTCGCGCCGAGCGTGACGCCCTGGTAGAGCTTCACATGCTCGCCGATGGTCGTCGTTTCGCCGATGACGACGCCGGTGCCGTGGTCAATGAAGAAGTAGTTGCCGATCGTCGCGCCCGGGTGAATGTCAATGCCGGTAAGCTGGTGGGCGTATTCGGTCATCATGCGCGGCAGCATGGGGATACCCATTTTGTACAGCCGGTGCGCCATGCGGTAAATGCTGATGGCCTCAAACGCGGGATAAGCGAGCATGATCTCTTCGCGGCTCATCGCGGCGGGATCGCCGTCGTAGGCAGCCTGAATATCGGTTTCGAGACATGCCTTGACCTCCGGGATCTGTTCGAGAAAACGGAGAATGATCGCGTCGGTCTCGTCCTCCGGAAGCTCCGGCCGGATCGTTGTGAGAATCTGCTCGAGGAGCTCCGCGGCGCTTTGCAGATTATAGCTCACCGCGATGGCGGAGGCGGCGCTGCCGCGCCGGGAGGATGTGCCGAAGATATGCGGATACATGGCGCTGCGCAAAAGTCCGATCAGGCGCGTGACGCGCTCTTTCATGCCGGGGCAGTTTTCCAGTGTGCCGTCCATGTTTCCGGTCGTGATAAGGCGCTCCGTGATCTCCCGGATCGCCTGCTGATGTAATGAATCGTGCTTCAAAGGATTTTCCAGCCCTTCTTTAATGTTTTGCGTTTTCCCCGGCAACAGTGCCGGTCTTATATTCCGCAGCGATTTTTCGCCCGCCGCGGATGGATACGATGAGCAGCGCGCCCATGGCAAGCGTCAGCACAAGGCCATACCACAAACTGATGATGTATCCGCGCTGCCGGCCGAAGCCGTCTACCATATAGCCTATGATGGCCATGTTGATCGAGGTTCCAAGCGTGGACACCATGGAGCTGTAAGAGAGAAGTTCGCCATAATCCCGGCTGCCGTACACATCGCGGATGGTGATGGGGATCATAATGGTGCTTGTTGCCATGGAGAACCCGTAGAGGGTCGCGCCGATGATTCGCGCCGGGATCGAGTTGATGAGCAGCAGCAAATAGCCTGCCCCTGTGACCGCTGTACCGGCAGCAAGCGCCATGCGCAGCCCGAAACGGTCGTAAAGCTGGCCGAGCAGAAGCTTTCCGGCAACATTTCCAGCCATAGAACAGGAGACCATCAGTGCCCCGACCATGGAGCCGTAGCCAAAGTATATGCCGAGCGGGCTGAGATGCGCGTAGTAGGAGCACATAAACGCCGCGAGCAGTCCGGCGAGGATCAAAAGCCAGAAAGCGCTCTCCCGCCTGGCGCGAGAGGCCGGAACGCCGTCGAGCGGGCAGCTCTCGCCGGTGAGCGCGTCGTCATCCTCCGCACCGTAGGGGCGGCAGCCAACGTCCTCCGGCGAGCGGCGCAGCAGGAAGACCGACACCGGAAACATCATAGCAAGGGAAATGAGGCCAAACGAGAAAAAGCCCCTCCGCCAGCCGAAGGCGCGGATGATCGCGCTGCCGAGCGGGTTGCCGAGCACACCGGCCAGCCCCGCAACCGCTGCCGAAAGACCGACGGCGAGGCCGCGCTTTTTATGAAACCAGTTGCCGAGAATGTACGGCGCAGGGAAGAACATGAGAAACGCGCTCGCAAAGCCCTGGATGGCTCCGGCAATGTAGAATGCGGGGAGCGAATGGAAAAAGCCCATCACGAACACCGTGCCGGAAAAAACGAGCGACGCGCCGCCGAGCAGAATGCGGGAATCGACCTTGCGGAAGAGCTTTCCCACGAACGGCAGCACAAAGCAGGAGCACACGCCGAAAAAGAGAATGTAAAACGAAAAAGCGCCCATGCCGAAGCCGAGATCCTCGATCACGGGATCATAGAAAATGCCCCGGCAGTTATGGATGATGCCGAGCGAGCCGCCCTGCAGCAGACAACAGCCGATCAGCATCCACCAGGCGCGGTGAATGCGGCGCTCTTTTTTCATAAGGCATGCTCCTTGTGTTTTTATCGATTTCAACCAATAAATTATACCATCTCGCAAAAGGAGTGTCAATTCTTCATTGACTGCTGCGGCGAAACCTGTCCCGTACCGTAAGGTATAGGATTTGCTTTTCCGCGGGGAATATGGTATATTTTTTCAGCAAAGGAGTGGTTCCCATGAGAACGGTTATAGCCCAAAACGCCTCGGAGGTCCTTGTGATCGGCGGCGGACTGGCAGGCATGTATTCCGCCATCGCCGCGGCGGAAAACGGCGCGAGAGTAACGATCCTCTGCAAGAGCAAAACCGGCGGCTCCGGCAACTCGGTGGTGGCCATGTCGGTGCACCGGTTCGCACCGGATGCGCCCGGCCTGCGCGAGGATTACCGCGCCCGGTTTCTTGCCTCCGGCGCCGGGGAGCAGGACGAGAAGATTGCGGTATTTTTCGTCGATCATGCCGCCGCGGCCATGGAACGGCTGCGCGCGCTGAATCTGCCGCTGGAATATCGGACGCTTTCGGAAAACGGCGGGGAATACCCGTATCTCGCCTGCTGCAGCCCCAAGCAGGGACGCATTCTCACCGCGGCTGTCCGCGAGAAGCTGCGGGAGTATCCCAATATCACCGTGGAAGACGGTGTGACCGTCTGCGATATCCTCACCGCGAATGGCCGCGCGCAGGGTGTGCTGGCGCTCTGCGGCGGGGAAGTGCGTGTATACCCGGCCAAAACCGTGATCCTCTGCTGCGGCGGCGCGGGCAATATATATGCTGCAACGAGCAACACGCGCGATCTCACCGGCGACGGCTACGCTATGGCTGCGCGCTGCGGCCTACCGCTGCGCGGCATGGAGTTTGTGCAGTTTTATCCTTACCGCATTTATTCGCCCAAGCGGGCGGACATTTTCCCGGATCTTTTTGACCACGGCGCGGTGCTCCGCAACGAAAAGGGCGAGCGGTTTATGGACTGCGCACGGTATCCGAAGAAGGAACTCGAAAATCGCGACGTTGTTGCCCGTGCCGAATTTGCCGAAAAGGAAGTGCATCTCGACCTTTCCGGCTGCGATAAGGCGTATCTTGAACGCGAATGCCCGAACATCGCGCGCATGGCGCGTGATTACCCGGATAAGCCGCTGCTCATCCGTCCAGTGGCGCATTTCTTCATGGGCGGCGTGCCGCTGCGCACGGACTGTTCTACGGATGTTGCGGGGCTCTATGCCTGCGGCGAGGTCACCGGCGGGCTGCACGGGGCCAACCGCCTTGCCGGAAGCGCACTGAGCGAAACGGTGCTCTTCGGCTTCCTGGCCGGAGAGAACGCCGCAAAATATGCTGCGGCGGATGCGTGCGTGCCCGAAACGGAAGAGAGCGCCGGGCGTGCTCTCCGGGACTATCCGGCGCCGGGCGCGGATTCTCTGCGCGATCTCCGGGACGAGCTGCGCAATACTATGTGGAAGGATGTCTCCGTTGTCCGCACCGAAGCGGGCATGCGTGAGGCGCTCGGAAAGATCGAAGAGATCCAGACTGCCATGGCGCGCCGCCGCCCGGCAAGCCTTGCCGAGTGGGTGGAGCTGCGCGATCTCTGCTTTACGGCGGAGCGCGTCACCCGCGCGGCGCTCGAACGAAAGGAAAGCCTCGGCGCGCATTACCGCGCCGATTGAGAAAAAAGCATCCGCGCCGGTCTCTTTGATCGGCGCGGATGCTTTTATAGGCGCTTATACGGTGTCTCCGGCGGTATCGTAGCTTTTCCGCAGCCGCCGCCCGCCGCGGATGGCGACGGCGTAGATCCCGGCAATCAGGATGAGCACGCAGAGCACGGCGAGAAAGCTCAGAAAATATCCGCGCCGCGGCCCGAATGCATCGACCATCACGCCGCCGAGCAGCAGCGCGAGAGAATTGCCGAGCGTGAGAAAGAGCACGTTATAGGAGAGAAGCTCGCTGTAGCCGCGAAGGCCAAACACATCCTTGATGACGAGCGGCGTCATAACGTTGCTTGCTCCCATCGAGCAGCCGTAAAGCAGCGCGCCGAGCAGCCGGAGCGGTATAGAGTCGATCAGCAGCAGCGCTGAGCCGAGCGCCGAGGCACCAAGGCCGATTGCCAGCGCGCGGGAGAGACCTTTCCGGTCAAAGATGATGCCGAGAATATTCTTGCTCAGCACGTTCCCGGCCATGGAGCAGGAGACGAGCAGCGCGCCGATGCGCGCGCCGTAGCCATAGTTTATGCCCATGGGGCTCAGATGCGAATTGAAAGCGCCGGTCATGCTGATGAGCATTGCGCTGGTGACGATCATCCAGAAATATACGCTGTGTTTGGCAGCGCTCGCCGGAACGCCGTCCGCCGGTGCGGCGATTTCCGCGGCGGACGGAGCATCCTCCGCTCCATAGGGGGTGAGCCCCACGTCTGCCGGAGAGAGACGGAGCAGAAATACCGAGACCGGTACGAGCATGAAAAAGGCGACGATACCGAAGAAAAAGTAACCGTTCTGCCAGCCGAAGCGCTCAATCAAGGCGCTGCCGAGCGGATTGAACACGATCCCGACCGCGCCGGAAAACGATGAGCATATACCCACGGCAAGCCCCGTCCGTTTCTGAAACCAGTTTCCGAGAATAAACGGCGCGGGATAAAACATCAGAAAAGCGCCCGATATGCCCTGCGCAACGCCCGCAATCTGGAAAAAGGCGATGCTGCGCGCAAAGCCCATGGAGAATGCGGAGGCGGAAAAGAGCAGGGAAGCGCCGCCAAGCAGAAGCCGGGAATCGACGCGCGCGAAGATACGCGAAACGAACGGCAGCACAAAGCAGCCGCAGACCGCCGAAACGAACATATAAAACGTGAACGAGCTCATGGAAAAGCCCAGCTCCGCCGTAACGGGGGAGATGAATATGCCGCGGCAGTTGTTGATAAGCCCCATGCTTCCGCCTTGCAGAAGGCAGCATCCGGCAAGCATATACCAGGCGCGGTGAAGAGAGCGTTTTTTCGTTTGGTTCGCCAGCTTTCTGAAATCGACCGCAGAGCAGCAGAGCTCTGCGGTCGATTTTTGATGGATTATAATGCGCAAACAGAGATTTTACCGTCGCTGACGGTGAGAGAAACGGCACTTGCGGCGCCCTTGCGATGGTCGATGATCTCCGTGGCGATGGCGTCCTCAATGTCCTTCTGGATGAGACGCTGGAGATTGCGTGCGCCGTAGGTTGCGCTGTAGCCCTTCCCGGCAAGATAGGCGATGACGCTCTCGTCCCAGGTGAGGGCGGTGCCGCGCTCGGCCATGGCGGTGCGGAGATCTTCGAGCATGAGCGAGGCGATGGCGCGGATGTTTTCCTCCGTCAGGCGGTGGAAGTAGATGATCTCGTCCACGCGGTTGATGAACTCAGGGCGGAGGAAGTCATTGAGTGCCTTGACGGCCTTTTCCTTGCCCTGCTCGTCGGCGCTCATGTTGAAGCCGACGCTGCCGGTGCGCTTGTCGCTGCCTGCGTTCGTCGTCATGACGATCACGGTATTTTCAAAATTCACGGTGCGCCCCTGCGCGTCGGTGATGCGTCCGTCGTCGAGGATCTGAAGGAGGATGTTCATCACATCCGGGTGGGCCTTTTCGATCTCGTCGAAGAGCACCACGCTGTACGGCTTGCGGCGGATCTTCTCTGTGAGCTGCCCGGCCTCGTCATAACCGACGTAGCCCGGAGGCGAGCCGATGATGCGCGAAACGCTGAACTTTTCCATGAACTCAGACATATCGAGCCGGATGAGCGATTCGGGGGAGTTGAAGAGATCGGCGGCGAGGCGCTTGACGAGCTCGGTCTTGCCGACGCCGGTGGAGCCGACGAAAATAAAGCTCACGGGCTTGCGCTTGGACTGAAGCCCGGCGCGGCTGCGCTTGATGGCAGCGCAGACGGCGTTCACGGCCTCGTCCTGTCCGATAATGTGCGCCTTGAGCCGATCGGCAAGACCGGAGAGGCGCTCAAACTCGTCAGCACGGATGTTCGAGGCGGGAATCTTCGTCCAGAGCTCAATGATGTGCGCGAGATTGTCTGCGGTGAGCTCCGGCATGCCTTTGGCTTCGATTTGCGCGAGCTCATCCTTGAGCTGAAGATCGCGGCTGCGAAGCTCGGCGAGCTTTTCAAAATCGCCGTCGCCCGCCGTGCCGCTGAGCAGAAGCTCGCGCTCCTTGTCCAGATCGGCGCATTCCTTTTTGATCTCGGCGCTGCGCTCGATGTCCTTGTTATGAAGATTCACGTCCGAGCAGGCTTCGTCGATGAGGTCGATGGCCTTGTCGGGGAGGAAGCGGTCGGTGATATAGCGCTCGGAGAGCGTGACGGCCATGCGGCACATCTCGTCGGAGATTTTCACTCCGTGGAAGTCCTCGTAGTACTTGCGGATACCCTTGAGAATTTCCACGCTGTCGTCGAGCGACGGCTCGGCAACGGTCACGGGCTGGAAGCGGCGCTCCAGCGCGGCATCCTTTTCAATGTGCTTGCGGTATTCGTTGAACGTCGTTGCGCCGATGACCTGAATCTCGCCGCGCGAGAGCGCGGGCTTGAGAATGTTTGCGGCGTTCATGCTGCCCTCGGCGTCACCCGCGCCGACGAGATTGTGCACCTCGTCGATGACGAGAATGATGTTGCCCTCGCGGCGGATCTCTTCGATGAGCCCCTTCATGCGCGACTCAAACTGGCCGCGGAACTGCGTTCCCGCAACGAGCGATGTGAGATCGAGCAGGAATACCTGCTTATCCCGCAGCTTGGCCGGCACATCGCCGGAAGCGATACGCTGCGCGAGACCTTCGGCGATCGCCGTCTTGCCGACGCCCGGCTCGCCGATGAGGCAGGGGTTGTTCTTCTGACGGCGGTTGAGGATCTGAATAACGCGCTCAAGCTCTTCGCTGCGGCCGATCATGCGGTCCAGCTTGCCCGCACGGGCGCGGTCGGTGAGCGAGATACAGTAGTTATCAAGGAATTTGCGCTTCGGCTTGCGTTCGCCGGATTCCTTGCCGCCGCGGAGGCGCTCGGTTTCGGCGCCGTTATCGCGGTTTTCGGCATTGGCGGCGTTCTGCGCGCCGAAAAGCCGGTTCAGGAACGGGAATGTTGCGGTTTTTCCGTCGTCGTCCGAGCTGTCGTCGTCGTTTTCAATGTTCATGAGGTCGTCCCCGTTGCCGGAGAGATTCTGCATGGCCTCCATCATTTCGGAGGAAAGTCCGTCGAGCTCTTCATCGTTGATGCCCATCTTGGAGATGATATCGTCGATGGGCTTGATGTGCAGCTCACGGGCGCACTTGAGACACAGTCCCTCCTGGTGGGACTGGCCGTTTTCGATGCGGTTGATGAACACTACCGCCATGTTCTTGTGGCAGCGGGCGCAGAGAGTAGGTTGCATAGATGTTCTCCTGTATTCTGTGAGATAGGATAAAAAAGGCGGTGCGCCTCAAATTCCGAGAAGGTGGACAAAGATCGTTCGATCCATAAACCAGGAGACGAGGAAGGTGTTGGAAAGCGTCTCCTGCGAGACGAGCAGACCGGCGAACCGGAGCGCCCAGCCGATGATGAGGCAGAATGCCAGACCCTGCAAAAGGCCGGTCACCGCGCCGCCGATATCGTTGAGCAGTTCGTGGTTCGGTATCTGGAAGCTGATATTGGGAATGTTCCCGATCACCGTAAGAAGGATCAGGATCATGACGAACGCGAGAATAAACCCGCCGACATAGGATATGCGCTGGCAGAGCACTTCTACGACGGCGTCGATAAGCTCCGCGTCATTTTCCTTCGCGTAGGCAACGGCTTCGTCCGCCATCTGCTCGCTGGTGGATTCGTAAATACCCATGCCGTTGTAGGTGAGCGTGCAGAACTCCGTTTCGCGTCCGGGATTCTGCGCAAAATAGTCCTTGACCGAAAGACTGGTGCTGTCGATTCCCATGGCCGGGCGGACGGTTTTGTCTACGACGTTGACCTCCACAAAGCCGCTGGCGAACGGGCGCAGCGCGTCAATGACCTCCCCGGAATAGGTCAGGGAGAGAAGATTGGCACCATACACCGAAACGACAAACGCGATCAGGCTGAAGATACCCATGACGAGCCCCTTCTTATAGCCGGACCAGACACAGAAAATGAGTATGGACAAAAACAAAAGACTCAGTACCGCTTTCATGCAAAGCCTCCTTTTTCGGGCGGGATCGGTAAAGATTTACCGGTTGAAATCGATTTGGACAACACCGGACGCGCCGGCAAAAAGAGCGCGGCTGTCCGAGCAGAGAAACGCCTGCCGGACATCCTCCGGCGGCTGATAGGATACGATCTCCTCCAGCGCGGAGGAAAAGAGCGTGGACTCCTCTCCGGTGAAGAGGACGAGAAGCTGGCTGCCGCAGGACGACATGGCCGCGGCTTCCAGCGGCGCTGTGAAGCTCCCCAGCGGCTCGCCGGAGGGGGAGAAGGCCGTGATCACGGTCTCACCGCCATGCAGTCCGCTTGCTGCCGCGACGGCGGCAAAGTCTCCGCTCAGGGAAAAGGCGGAGAGGTGTGCCGTATCAAACCGGTGCTCGGAGAGAAGCTCGCCATCCGCAGAGAGAAAACAGAGCGCCGATTCCGTCACTGCGGCAATGGAGCCATTGGAGAGATAACCGAAATCCACGATCAGCTCGCCGGGGGCGAAAAACTCGGCCTGCATCTCCTCGCGGTCGATGCGGAAGAAGCGAAGATACCCGCCGTCCTCCCCGGCACCGTTCACACAGAGAAGACCTTTTCCGGTCGTCCGCGCGGAGACAGGGGTGACGCTGGAGGCATCCCAGCGAAAGAGCGGTGTTAAATCGTTGTCGTATACGACAACGCTCCCGCGATATCCGTCCTTATCAGTTAGGACGGTAATAAGCCCGGTTTCGTTCACGTCGGCGAAGTATACGCCGCCCTCGGTCGCACATTCCGCGGCAGAGCCGTCCGGATACAGCGCGTGGATGCCGTTTTTCCCGGCGTCCCAGAACACCGCGAGCTGCGTGCTTCCGGCGCACATGGGCTCTGTCATCGCAAAGTCGGCACTCGCGGCGCATTTTCCGCTTGCAGTAAAGAGCTGCGCGCCGGTCGTCGTGGCGGCGGCGAGCCCGTTTCCGGCGGCGGCATAAAAGATATCGTCTCCGCTCCGGAGCTGAAAACCGTCGCGATTTCGCACGGCGGCAGCCGTGCGCGAC
>ENA-UONY01000650-UONY01000650.1-human-gut-metagenome-genome-assembly--contig:-CS9-NODE-650-length-38733-cov-8.093464_pt1 | contig 38733 bp, 34 predicted proteins | sample MGYA00242465_ERZ724012 | MGnify/ENA metagenome assembly ERZ724012 | reverse complement strand
TCATGAACTCAAACTCGAAGATATCAGGCACGTAGCCGTAGATCGCGCGGTCAATGCCGTTGCCGAGAAGACCCGCAAGCAGCAGCACGCCGGAGACCTTGACGAAACCCGTGCGGAAATAGCCCTTGATGAAGGCGAACACCATGAGCGCCGTGAAGGCGAGCAGAAGGATGAGCAAAATCCAGCGCAGCGCGCCGAACCCGGACATGATGCCGAACACCGCGCCGAAGTTTTTAATGTACGTAATATGGAGAACGCCGGGGATCAGCGGCCGGATGCCGGTGTTCAGCGCAACGTTGGACACCGTCCAGAACTTGAGGAACTGGTCGATCAGCAGCGCCAGAATGCCAATGATACCATAAACCATGAATCAAAATCTCCCTTCTCTATGGAAATACAGGAAGTGCGATGTTTGAAAAACCCCTCCGTCACGGCTGCGCCGCGCCACCTCCCCTATTAGGGGAGGCAAGCTGGTTTCCGAATAACTCACTTGGCTCCCCTAACAGGGGAGCTGTCAGCCGCAGGCTGACTGAGGGGTTTGCTTGAAAGCGTTAGCCCACAACCGAAGCGCAGCGCGCGCAGAGCGTCGGATGCTTTTCGTTTGTGCCGACGGTCTCGGAGCGCGTCCAGCAGCGCGCGCAGCGCGGCAGGGCGCTCGGCTCCACGTGAACGGTAAGTCCGTCAAAGTTCTCGCCGCGGACGCCTTCGCCGGCGCCGTGGACGACCTTCAGCTCGGACACGATGCAAAGCGGCGCAAGGTCTTCCTTCTCCAGCTCCGCGAACGGCTCGGCCGCGGCCTCAGACACATAGAGCGTCACGCGCGCATCCAGCGGCTTGCCGATGAGCTTTTCCGCGCGGGCCAGCTCGAGCGCCTTGTTCACGTCGGCGCGCACGCGCATGACCTTGCTCCAATGCGCTTCCTCGCTCTCGGAGAGACGGAGAGCGTCGTTCGCCTCGGGCATGTCGTTGAGCGCGACGGCGCGGGCATACTCGTTTGCCGTATGCGGCATGGCGAGCCAGATCTCGTCGGCGGTGAAGCAGAGCACCGGGGCGAGCAGGCGGGTCATTGCGTCGAGCACCTGGTAGATCGCGGTCTGGGCGCTGCGGCGGGAAAGACTCTCGCGGCTGTCGCAGTAGAGGCGGTCCTTGATAACGTCCAGATAGAAGTTCGACATTTCCACCACGCAGAAGTTGTGGATGGCGTAGGTGGCGGTGTGGAACTCGTAGTTGTCGTAAGCGGTGCGGACGCGCTCGATGAGATCCTGCAGACGGCTGACCGCCCACTTGTCCAGCGGCAGCATGTCCGCGAAAGCGACGCTCCCGGCGGGGTCGAAGCCGTCCAGGTTGCCGAGAATGTAGCGCGCGGTGTTGCGGATCTTGAGATACTTATCGGAGAGCTGCTTGAAGATGTTGTCCGAGCAGCGCATGTCCTGCGTATAGTCGGCGCTCGCCGCCCAGAGACGGATGATGTCCGCGCCGTACTTGGGGATGATGTCGCCCGGAGCGATGCCGTTGCCGAGAGACTTGTGCATAACGCGGCCCTCGCCGTCCACGGTCCAGCCGTGGGTGAGCACCTCGCGGTAGGGCGCGTCGCCGCGCACCGCGACGCCAGTCAGCAGCGACGACTGGAACCAGCCGCGGTACTGATCGCCGCCCTCGAGATACACGTCCGCCGGCCATACGCCGGGGGCGTCGAGCAGCATGGAGGCAATGTGGGTGCTGCCGGAGTCAAACCAGCCGTCGAGCGTGTCGGTCTCCTTGGTGAAGCCGGTGCTGCCGCCGCAATGCGGGCAGGTGAAGCCGTCCGGCAGGAGATCCCTGGCCTCGGCGTCGAACCAGATGTTCGAGCCGTGCTCGCCGAAGAGGCGGGAGACCTTCTCAATGGTCTCCGGCGTGCACACGGGCTTGCCGCAGTCGGCGCAGTAGAACACCGGGATGGGCAGACCCCAGCGGCGCTGGCGGGAGATGCACCAGTCGGCGCGCTCGCGGATCATGGAGAGCATGCGGTCATGACCCCAGCCGGGATGCCAGATGACCTTATCCGCGGCGGCGCAGGCGTCGTCCTTGAACGTATCGACCGAGCAGAACCACTGCGGCGTGGCACGGAAGATGATGGGCTTGTGGCAGCGCCAGCAATGCGGGTAGCTGTGGACGATGTCCTCGCTCGCAAAGAGCATGCCGCTCTCGCGCATGTCCTCGAGAATGACCGGGTTGGACTCCTCGGTCTTCATACCGGCATACTTACCGGCATAATCGGTGTGGCGGCCCTGGTCGTCCACGGGGACGATCATGTCCATGCCGTAGCGGCGGCAGGTCTGGTAGTCGTCCGCGCCAAAGCCGGGCGCGGTGTGGACGCAGCCCGTGCCGGAGTCCATTGTGACATACTCGGCGTTGAGCAGGCGGGACGTTTTCGGCAGGAACGGATGATCGGCGAGCATGTTCTCAAAGAACGAGCCGGGGTGCGTTTCGAGAACTTCGTATTTCTCAATGCCGCCGACGCGCATGACCTTCTCGGCGAGCGCTTCCGCGACGATATAGGTTTCGCCGTTATCGGCCTTGACGAGCGCGTAGCTCTCTCTCGGGTGCAGGCTGATGCCGAGGTTGCCCGGCAGCGTCCAGATCGTCGTCGTCCAGATGAGGAAGTAGAGCTTGCTGTGATCGACGTGGGAGAGCTTGCCGAGATCGTCGTGCATCGGGAACTTGACGTACACCGTGGTGCACGGATCGTCCTGATACTCGATCTCCGCCTCAGCGAGAGCGGTCTCGTCGCTCGGGCACCAGTACACGGGCTTGAGGCCCTTGTAGATGTAGCCCTTCTCGTACATCTTGCCGAACACCTTGACCTCTTCGGCTTCGAACTTCGGGTCCATCGTCAGATACGGATGATCCCAGTCGCCGAGCACGCCGAGGCGCTGGAAGCCCTCGCGCTGGATGCCGACGTACTTTTCGGCGTAGCGGTGGCAGGCGGAGCGGAACTCGCTCACGCTCATGGCCTTGCGGTTGAGCCGCTGCTCCTTGATGATGGCGGACTCAATGGGCATGCCGTGGTTGTCCCAGCCGGGGGTGTAGGGGACTTTGTAGCCGGTCATGGATTTGTAGCGGCAGATGAAGTCCTTCAGGCACTTGTTCAGCGCGTGACCCATGTGCAGATTGCCGTTGGAGAACGGAGGGCCGTCGTGCAGAATGAAGAGGGGCTTGCCCTCGTTGCGGCGGAGGGTTTCATGGTAAAGATCCATGTCGTACCAGGATTTGAGCATGCCCGGCTCGCGCGCGGGCAGACCGGCACGCATGGGGAAAGCGGTTTTCGGCAGATTTACGGTGGCGTTGTAGTCCATAGCTGTGCAATTCTCTCCATTCGCTGACAAAGCGGGGCTGCAAAAGCCCCGCCTTGTTATGTTTTTCTTTGGTAAATCCGTTAAAATTTGATCTCCGGCGCATCCTCGTCGGAAGCTTCGGGGGTCTGGTAAACGGCGTTTTCAAACGCCTTGACGTAGTTCTGCTCGTCCTCGGCGGCGTCCGGGTAGAGGGGGGATTCCTCCTCGGCTTCCGGCGCAGCTTCCGGCTCTTCGGCGGGAAGGACTTCCTCCTCGGCGGTTTCCACTTCGGGCTCGGCCTCTTCCACGGGGGCGGCGATCGCCTTCTTCGCGGCGGGGGCGGGCGTTACGACCGCGCCGGTGAGATCGGCGTCGGCAAGCGTGGTGAGGAAGGTCTGCTCGCGGTCGAGCAGCATGCGAACCTTCTGAATGTATTCCGCGGCGGCGGCGTGCGCCTTCTGGTAGCGCAGCTCCTCGGCCTTGCGTTTGGACTCGATCTCGCCGATGGTGCGGTCGGATTCGGCCTTGGCGGCGGCGACGATCTCGTCGGCTTCCTTCTGTGCCGAGGCAACAAGGGCTTCCGCCTTGGCGCGGGCGTCCTCTTCAATGTTCTTGGCGAGCTTCTGCGCGGAGACGAGCGCCATGTTCATGGCCTCCTCCGAGCCCTGATACTCGCGGATCTTGTCGGCAAGATATTTCATCTTCGCGTTGAGCGTGGCGATCTCCTTCTGGGAGGCAGCGGCGTCGTTGGCGAGTTCATCGAGAAAATCGTCGACCTCGTCCATGGCGTACCCGCCGATGCGGGCCTTCTCAAAACATTTTTCGCGGATGTCCTGGGCAGTGATCATATCTTTCTACTCCTTTCCGGATTCTGCTTTCTATCCGTCAGCGCCGTGAGGCGCGGAAACGCTGCAATTAAAAGTATTTTTCCTTGGACTCAACGGCGTCTCCGCTGTCGCCCATAAAGTCCATCCCGGCGGGGGTGATGATGTAGGTGCTGCCGGAGACCTTCTTGACCTTTCCGCCGAGCGCATAGGTAACGCCCGAGAGGAAGTCGAGCATCCGGCGGGTCAGCTCCTTGGGCGCGGTCTCCAGATTGAGCACGATTGCGTTGCGCTCGGCAATACGGTCGGCAATGTCCGCAGCCTGCTCAAACCGGTCGGGGTGCACGAGCAGCAGCTTCGGCTGCGCGCCGCCCGGCTGGCGGGAGGGCACGGCATAGCCCGGCTGACTGTAGGGATCGGGCGCGTAGCCCTGCCGGGCGTAAGGGTCGGGGACATAGCCCTGCGGCGCGTAGCCCTGCTGGGCATAGCCATAGTCCTGCGCGTAAGGGTCGGCAGACTGCTGCTGCCGCGCGGCGCGCTGGTTGGAGAATACGTACGGCCGGCGGGTCGGCTGCACGGGCTCGGCGCTGCGCGGCGCTTCGGCATAGGAAGCGTAGGAGCGCGCATCCGCGGCGCGGCCCGGCGCACGTACCGGCTCAGTGAGATCTTCCTCGAGATAGTCCTCGTCGTCGTAGGGTTTCGTCAGTTTTTTCAGCTCATCCAATAGTCCCATACGGGGGCGCCTCCTGCAAATCGTAATTCCGGGGGCCGAACAGCGCCGTTCCCAGACGGACGATGGTCGCGCCGCAGCGCACGGCTTCCTCGTAGTCACCGCTCATACCCATCGACAGCTCAGCCATTGTTACATTATCGTATGTTTTCCGGCGGATGTCAACAAAAAGCTTGTACATTCGTCGGAAATACCAACGATTTTCTTCTCCGGCGCTCACGGCGGGCGGGATCGTCATCAGTCCCTTCACGCGAAGACCGGGGCAGGCCGCGGCGTGGGTGAGAAGCGCTTCGAGACCGTCCGGCGAAACGCCGCTTTTGGACGCCTCGCCGCCGATGTTCACCTCCAACAGCACGTCCTGCACCATGCCGAGCGACTGCGCGCGGCGCGAAATGGCGTCCATCAGCTCCGGGGAATCGACCGAATGGATCAGCTTCACCGCGCCGACGAGGTATTTCACCTTGTTCTTCTGCAAATGCCCTATGAAATGGACGCAGCAGAGGGCATAAGCGTTCACGGCGTTTTTGGAAAGAAACTCCTGCACGCGGTTTTCCGCGCAGATATCCACCCCGGCGCGGATCGCCTCCTGCACGGCCTCCGGGCCGTTCATCTTCGTTGCGGCAAGCAGCCGCACCTCGCTGCCGGAGCGTCCCACGCTCTCCGCGGCGGCGTTGATCTTCTGCCGGGCCATGTGTACATTTTCGGTGATGCTCATATCTTTCTGTCCTCCCGAAAGGTTTTTAAAAAGGAAATTACGGGTATTTTTATGATAAGGCGGCCTCCGCCGCCGGGAAAAGCAATACGGTCATGCCGCCGCGCAGCATGGGCGAGGCAACGAGCGCAAAGCCAGCTCGCCGCGCAAGCACCGTGACGGGGACATATTCGCGCACCGGGCCGGACACGCGGCAGACGATCTCGCCGTCCTCGCCCTGCATGACCGCCGATTCCGGCACAGAGAAGCCCTGCCATTCGGCCAGAAGCACGGTGAGCGTGCACGCATCCAGCGGCAAAACGCTCTCAAGGTGGGTGCCGCAGGAAAAGACGGCTTCGCCGGCGTCCACTATCTGAACATCGGCCGGAACGCGCGTCCCGTCCGGCAGAAGGAGCTCTGCGCGCTCATCACCGGGGAGACGCGGCAGCGTCTTTTCGTTGAGCGGCGCGCTGAAGCTCCAGCCGCCGGAGGTAATGGACATCGTCCCGTCCGCCCCGGCGGTAAAATATCCCGCGCACGGCGCGCGGACGACGGAATCCTCCGCTCCGGAGGAAACGAGGGCTTGCTCCTCCTGCCGGAGCGCGTTGCCGTTCGTTGCGGCATAGCCGAGCGCGCGCCGCGCCTCCGGCAAAGCGGCGCCGAGCGCGGAAAAATCCCGCCGGGCGAGCGCGCCGGAGAGCGCCCGCACAGCTTGTCCGCCCGGCAAAGAGAGCGTTTCGGACGAGAGCTCCGCGCGCACGCGCAAAAGGAGCGAAGCGCGGAAATATGCCGCGCCGTCCTCGCTCACGAGCGCGACCGGCTCCCCGGCCGCGACGCGCTCTCCTGCCGAAACGAGCGGGGCGATGCGCCCCTCCGGCGTGATGAGAATCGTCTCCTCGCGCCGGACGGCGCCTTCGAGCGGCAGCGTGTCCTGCCAGAGTGCGGCGGTACACACCGCCGTCGGGACTTCTTCGGCGCGCGCGGTGAAAAAGAGCAGGGCATACGCCGCCGCTGCGAGCAGCAGCACGATGCCGGGCAGGAGCAGCGGCAGCTCTGAGCGCTTCACGCGCTCTTATGTATTCGCGCCGCCGGTCATGTCGACCGACTGCGACGGGACGAGCGTGGAGATGGCGTGCTTATAGATGAGCTGCTGCTTCCCGTCGGTTTCCAGCACGACGGTGAAGCTGTCAAAGCCCCGCACGATGCCGCGCATCTGAAAGCCGTTCATAAGAAAGAGCGTCACGCTCTGTCTGTCTTTGCGGGTCTGGTTGAGGAAAAGGTCCTGCAGATTCTGTGTTTTTTGCATGATAAAAGCTCCCTTTCGCCGGGGTCTCCGGCTTTGTGATAAGTATTCACGCATTCGGATACGTGTTCCCTTATTGTAAAGAGAGCTGTGCGAAAAGCCGGTCGAAGTGTGTCGGCACGCTTTTCGGCGCCTGCGCTATTTTCCCAGCACCGCGGCGAGAAGATCATCCTCTGCCGGGTATTCCTCCCGCGGCAGCCAGATAAGGTCCTTGTCGCGCCGCAGCCAGGTGAGCTGGCGCTTGGCGTAGCGGCAGGATTCGCGCTTGACGGTCTCGATGGCATCCTCGCGGCTGCATTCGCCGCGGATCGCCGCGGCGATCTCCTTGTAGCCGATGGCCTGCATCGCGGTGCAGGAATCCGAAAGCCCGGCATCCAATAGATGCTCGACTTCCTCGAAAAGCCCCGCGGCGACCATCTCGTCCACGCGCTGCCGGATGCGCGTGTAGAGCGTTTCGCGGTCGTTCCACGTGAGCGCAAAGCGGCGGGAATCGTACCGCGGCGGGAGGGATTTCGTCCGCTCGTCGTGTACGGTGATCGTCTCGCCGGTGAGCGTGTATATCTCCATTGCGCGCACGAGCCGCTTCTTATCGCCCGGCGCAAGCTTTTCCGCCCGGTCGGGGTCGACCAGCCGCAGCTTTTCGCGAAACGCCGCGCCGCCGAGCGCATCATACTCCGCGCTGAGCGCTTCGCGCACGCCGGAATCGCCGGGCGCGGCGGAAAAGTCCCGCCCGGAGAGGAGAGACTCGATATAAAGCCCCGTCCCGCCGACGATAATGGGCATTTTGCCCGCGGCGAGCAGCGCATCGCAGCACGCCGCCGCGTTTTCGACCCAGCGGCTGACGCTGTAGTCCTCGCCGGGATCGGCCACATCGATCATGTGGTGGCGGACGCCGCGCATTTCTTGCCGCGTCGGCTTGGCCGAGCCGATGTCCATGCCGCGGTAGAGCTGCATGGAGTCTGCGCTCACAACTTCGGTGCCGAGCGCGAGAGCGAGTGATACGCCGAGCGACGTTTTGCCTGAAGCCGTAGGCCCTGCGATGACAATGACTGTACGATTGTTCATAGACAAATTTTTACACCTCTGCTATAATCCTTAGCATCGTGTTAACTCTATGTGAACTTTTTCGGAAAAGGAGCCGTAAATGCCAATGAAGATCCGTATATCCGCCGACAGCACGTGCGATCTTACCAGCGAGCTGATCGAGCAGTACGACATAAAGATCACGCCGCTGTATATCCTCATGGACGACCGGGCGCTGCGCGACGGGATTGAGTGCACGCGCGAGGACATTTTCGCGTACACAGGCCGCACGGGCAAGCTCTGCGGCACGGCGGCGGTGTCCATTGCCGATTATCTCGATTTCTTCGGCGAAGAGCTCAAGACCCACGACCAGATCGTGCACTTCACGATCTCCTCGGATATGTCCGCTTGCTTCCAGAACGCCTGCGATGCCGCGCGGGAGTTCCCCGGGCGCGTGTTTGTGGTTGATTCCCGCAATCTCTCCACCGGCATCAGCCATCTCGTGATCGACGGCGCGCTGCTCGCCCGTGAGGGCAAGTCCGGCGAGGAGATCAAGGCGATCCTCGACGAGCGCCGGGAGAAGCTGAACGTCAGCTTCGTGATCGATACGCTTGAATACCTGCGCAAGGGCGGCCGCTGCTCGACCGTTGCGGCGCTCGGCGCGAATCTTTTGAAGCTCAAGCCCTGCATCGAGGTGCACGAGGGCAAGATGAGCGTGGCAAAAAAGTACCGCGGCACGCTCGCCAAGGCGATCGAAAGCTATGTGACCGACCGCATCAAGGACCACGACGATCTGGATACGAAGCGCGTTTTCATCACCGACTCCGGCGTGGATATGGAGATCGTGGAGAATGTTGAAAAGCTCCTGCGCGAGTACGGCGGCTTTGAAGAGATCCACCACACGCTCGCCGGCAGCACCATCTCCGGCCATTGCGGCCCTGGGTGCCTCGGGATTCTCTACTATAATAAATAAGTAAAACCCCTCCGGCAAAACCGCCGGTTTTGCCACCTCCCCTGTTAGGGGCGGCAAGCCGGTATTCGGAAAACCTGCTCGGCTCCCCTAATAGGGGAGCTGTCAGCCAAAGGCTGACTGAGGGATTGTCTTTCCAAAATCGCGAGCCCGACAACCCCTCCGTCAAAAACTGCGTTTTTGCCACCTCCCCTTACACAGGGGAGGCTTTTTTATTTATTGTCTGCTCTCCCACAGCAGCGCCCTCCGCCGCCGGAAGTAATACACCGCGCCGGTGATATCGGCGAGCACCCATCCGATGGGGATCGCCGCCCAGATACCGGTGACGCCGAGCGCCCCGGCCGTGAGATACGCGAGCGCGACACGCGTTCCGAGCGACACGACCGTCAGCACCACGGACATCGCGGGCTTCTTCACGGCGCGGTAGAGCGCGTAGAAAAGGAACAAAAACCCGATGCCGAAGTAGAACGGCGCAACGCACCGGAGATAGTAAACGCCCTCGCGGATGACCTCCGTGTCCGTCGCGGGGATAAAAAGGCGCATAAGCGGCTCAGCGAAAAGCAGCACCACGGCGGAGATGACTGCGCAGAAGCCGAGCACGAGCGCGTAGGAACGCCGGATCCCGGCGCGAATGCGGTCGCGCTGCTGCGCACCGTAGTTCTGCGCGACGAATGTGGAAAAGGCGTTGCCGAAATCCTGCGCCGGCATATACGCGAACGACTCGATTTTCACCGCCGCGGCGAACGCCGCCATGACGATCTCGCCGAACGAGTTCACGAGACCCTGGATCATCAGAATGCCGAAATTCATCACCGACTGCTGCACGCAGGTAAGCGAGGAGAGCGAGAAAATTTCGCGCAGGAGCGCATCGTCAAAGCGCAGCTCGTCCTTTTTCGGCAGCAGGTCGCGGCAGCGCCGCAGTGTGAAAACGGCAAGCCCCAGCCCGGAGAAATACTGCGCGATGACCGTCGCCCACGCCGCGCCCGCCACACCCCACGGGAAGACGAGCACAAACAGCAGATCGAGCGCCACGTTGCCGAGCGCCGAAATGCCGGAAAAGACGAGCGGCGTCAGACTGTTCCCCACCGAACGCAGGAGACAGGCGAAAAAGTTATAAAGGAACGTCGCCGGAATGCCGGCGAAAATCACGGCAAGATACGTCCGCATGAGCGGCGAAACGCCCTCCGGCACCTGCAAAAGGCGCAGTATGGCGGGCAGCAGCGCATAGGCGAGCGCCGTGAGGACGAGCGTACATACGCCGATGAGAGCAAACGCGTGGACGATGCTCCGCCGGAGACCGCTCTCGTCGCCGCGCCCGCGGCAGATGGAGAAGAGCGCGCCCGCTCCCATCGAAAGCCCCAGCAAAATCGACGTGAGAAAGATCACGAGCGTATACGCGCTCCCCACGGCGGCGAGCGCGTCGCGCCCGACGACGCGCGAGACGATGAGTGTGTCGGAAATATTATAGAGCTGCTGCAAAATATCCCCGGCGAGCATCGGCAGCGCAAAGAGAAGAAGCGAGCGGAGAATGCTTCCCTTTGTCAGATCGCGGTACACGTCACACGATCCTCCCGAAGCGCTTGTCGAGCTCGGCGCGGGTGAATACCGTCATCACCGGGCGGCCGTGCGGGCAATGCGTCACCTCTCCGGCGAGCACCTTTTCCGCGAGAGCCAAAAGCTCTTCGCGCTCCGTAACCCAGCCGCCCTTGATTGCGGCCTTGCACGCGACCGTCGCGGCGAGGCGTTCCCATACGTCGGCCGCCGAAAGCGAGCGCCCTTCCCGCAGCTTTTCCACCAGCTCTTCGAGCAGCGGCACGGCGGAGGCGGCGTCGAGCTGCGCCGGTACGGCGCGGATGAGGAATGTCGTATCGCCAAAGGCGTCCAGCTCAAAGCCGAGCCGCGCGATGAGCGCGGCGTTCGCCTCCAAAAGCGCGGCGCCGTCCGGGTCGGTGGTGAACGGCTGCGGCTCCAGGAGATCCTGCGGCATGAGCGGCTTTTCGTTCAGGCGCATTTTGTCAAAGAGCAGGCGCTCGTGCGCGGCGTGCTTATCGATGAGCAGAAGCTTGTCCCCCTGCTCGAGCAGAATGTAAACGTTCAGCGCTTCGCCGATGTAGCGCACGGGCTCCGCGCGGAAGGATTCATCCAGTACCGTCTGCTCCGGCGCGTCCTCCGCCGTGACCGGGGCGGGAGGCTCCTTTTTTTCCGGCGCAGCGGGAACCGCCGGGGAGACCGGCGCTTCCGGCACGGGCGCGGGAATGGGAGAGCGCGGGGCGCTCGCGGACGGGATATCCAGCGTATATGTGCGCACGGGCACGGAGACGTGCTCCAGAGCATCGGTTTTCGGCGCAGCCGGAGAAGCGGCACGGTAGGGCGCGCTGTCGCGCACGCCGGAAGCGCCCGCCGGGCGGGCGGGAGAAGCAGAGTATGTCTGCCGGAATGTGCCGGCGTCCATCGTGCGGAAGAAGTCCTTGCGCGGGGCGCTCGCGGCAGCCGGGGCGGGACGAGCCGGCGCGGCGATCGGCGCCGCGTTTTTGCTCTCCGAAGCGAGAGGGGCACTGGACATCGTCTGCGGCACGCTCTTCTGGCCGAGCGCGGCGAGCGTGCCGTAATAGACGCCGTCAAACACGGGCTTTTCTTTCGCAAATTTGACTTCCGCCTTCGTCGGATGGACGTTCACGTCCACAAGACCGTTGGGCAGCGTGATATAAAGCACGCACCCGGGGAACTTGCCGACCATGGCGGTATTTTTGTAGGCCTGTTCGAGCGCGGCCTGCAAGGCGCGCGAGCGGATGGGGCGGCCGTTGCAGAAAAAGTACTGCGCGCCGCGGTTGCCGCGGCAGTAGCCGGGCGCGGAGACGAAGCCCTTTACCGCAACGCCGTCGCTTTCGGTCTCCATTGGGAGAAGGCCCGCCGCGGCGTCGCGCCCGAGCAGCGCGTATACGGCGCTCTTCGCCGTGCCATCGCCGGGGGAGAAAAATTCCTCCTGCCCGTCGCGCAGGCATCGGAAGCTCACGTCCGGACGGCCAAGCGCCGTGCGCAGCGCGCTCTGCACGCACGCCGCGCCCTCGCTCCGGTCGGAGCCGAGGAACTTCTGCCGCGCGGGGGTGTTGTAGAAGAGATCACGCACGGTGATGGTTGTGCCCTCCGGGCAGCCGGTCTCCTCCATGGAGACGATCTCCCCGGCCTCCACCTCCACGCGCACACCCATGGCCGCGCCGCGGCGGCGCGTTGTGAGCGTGATGCGCGAAACGGCGCTGATCGCCGCGAGAGCTTCGCCGCGGAAGCCGAGCGTGCCGATGGCTTCGAGCCCGCGCTCGTCGGAGAGCTTGCTCGTTGCATGGCGCAGAAAGCACACGCCCGCGTCCTCCGGTGCCATGCCGACGCCGTCGTCCGTGACGCGGATATAATCGCGCCCTCCGGCGCGGAGCTCCAGCACAACGGTGCGCGCTCCGGCGTCCACCGCGTTTTCCAAAAGCTCCTTGACCGCCGAGGCGGGACGCTCGACAACTTCGCCCGCGGCGATGAGATCGGCGACGTGCGGCGAAAGGACGTGGATGACCGGCATGATATGTATACCTCCAAACGGGAATCGATAATATTTCATTCTGATTATAAAGCAAAGCCGTTGCGGAATCCAGAGCAAAATGTTAAAATAGTCTATTACAAGGGGAAAAACCCTTCCGTCAAAACCTTCGGTTTTGCCACCTCCCCTGGTAGGGGAGGCAAGATAGTTTACCGCAAGCCCACTTGGCTTCCCTCGTCAGGGGCAGCCTCTCCCCGGCGGGGAGAGATGTCGCCAAAGGCGACAGAGAGGGGGGCGGGGCTGTCACGGCGCAAAGCGCCGTGACTGAGGGGTTTCTCCCGGATTTACAAGCACGCAGCGAAAGGAAACAACATTTATGCCCTACGAGAGAACCGAGGTCTCCGCGCAGGAGATCGAGCGGCAGAAAGAGATATGCGCGCGTGTCCGCGCCGTACTCGGCGAAGGTGAGCGCTATGCCATGGTAGACACCTACGGCTGCCAGCAGAACGAGTCCGACAGCGAGGTGCTGCGCGGGTATCTCCGCAGCATGGGCTATACGATGACCGACGATGAGGACAAGGCGGATGTCATTGCCGTCAACACCTGCGCCGTGCGTGAGCACGCAACGATGCGCGTGTTCGGCAACGTCGGCGCGCTCACGCACTTAAAGCGCGTCCACCCGGAGCGCATCGTCATCCTCTGCGGCTGCATGGCGCAGAGCGAGGAGATCCGCGAGCAGGTCAAAAAGTCGTACCGCATGGTCGATCTCTGCTTCGGCCCGCACGAGCTCTGGCGCTTCCCGGAGCTTTTCGAGAAAACGCTGCAGGTTCACGGTCTCTCCGGCGCAAAGGGCCGCGTGTTCGATGCCGAGAGCACCGAATCCATCGCCGAAGGCCTCCCCCGCGAGCGGGACGGCAGCGTGAAGGCGTGGCTTTCCATCATGAACGGCTGCAACAATTTCTGCTCGTACTGCATCGTCCCGTATGTGCGCGGGCGCGAGCGCTCCCGCCGCAGCGAGGACGTTGTGCGCGAGGCCGAAGCGCTCGTCGCCGCCGGATATAAGGATATTACGCTCCTCGGCCAGAACGTGAACTCCTATGGCCGCGGGCTCGACGAGGATGTGGACTTTGCGGAGCTTCTGCGCAAGGTCAACGCCATTCCGGGCGATTTCCGCATCCGGTTTATGACGAGCCACCCCAAGGACGCAACCGAGCGGCTCTTTGCCGCCATGGCGGAGTGCGAAAAGTGCGCGCCGCACATCCATCTGCCCGTGCAGTCCGGGAGCGACCGGATATTGCGCGCCATGAACCGCGGCTATACGGCGGAAAAGTATCTCGCGCAGGTCGATCTTGCGCGGAAATACATCCCCCATCTCGTCCTCACGACTGACGTGATCGTCGGCTTCCCGGGCGAGACGGAGGAGGACTTCCTCGATACGCTTGCGCTCACCGAAAAGGTGCGCTTTGACTCGATGTTCACATTTATCTATTCCCGCCGTCCGGGCACCCCGGCGGCGAAGATCGAGGACGCAACGCCGCGCTCCGTCATCCAGAACCGGTTCGACCGGCTGGTGGAGAGCGCCGGGCGCGTCTCCGCCGAGCTGCACCGCGCGCAGGAGGGGAAGACCTTCCGCGTGCTCATCGACGGCACGGCGAAAAACGGTAACTATACGCTCTCGGCGCGCACCGCCGGAGGGCGGCTCGTGCACCTGCGCGGGGACGAATCGCTCATCGGCACGTGGGCAAATGCCCGCATCGTTTCGAGCAACACGTTTGCGCTCTTCGGCGAGATCACGGAGTAAAGGGGAGAAAGACATTGCCCGCAGAAACCACCCCCATGAAAATGCAGTATAACGCCATCAAGGCCGAGCACCCCGACTGCCTGCTCTTTTACCGGCTGGGCGATTTTTACGAGATGTTCGACGATGACGCCATCCTCGGCGCGCGCGAGCTCAATCTCGCGCTCACGACGCGCGACCGCGGCAAGCCGGAGGACGAGCGCACGCCGATGTGCGGCGTGCCGTACCACAGCGCGGAGCAGTACATCTCCAAACTCATCGCCAAGGGCTACAAGGTCGCCGTGTGCGAGCAGATGGAGGACCCCAAGCTCTGCAAGGGTCTCGTCTCGCGCGACATTGTGCGCATCATCTCCCCCGGCACGATCATGGAAACCTCCATGCTGCGCGAGGGCGAATCGAACTATCTCGGCGCCGTCATGCTGCGCGGCAAGGCGGGCGGATGCGCCTTCGCGGACGTATCCACCGGCGAGGTGTGCGCGGCGTCGTTCGATTCGGACGCGGCGATGCACATCCAGAACGAAATTTCCCGCTTCCGCCCGCGCGAGTGCGTGCTCGCGCCGGAGGCGATGCTCAGCCGCGACATCCGCGATACGCTCGAAAAGCGGCTCGGCAGCCGCGTGGAGCCCGCTGCCGGGCGGTTTGATCCCGAAAACGCCCGCAGGGCGATCATCAATCAGTACGGCGAAAATGCCCCGGAGCTCGACGAGATGACGACGCTTGCGCTCGGCGCGCTGCTCGCCTATCTCACGGACGCGGCGCGCGGCGATATGTCGCAGCTGCGCGTGCCGGATATCTTCACCCGAGGCCGGTATATGGAGCTTGACGCCGCGGCGCGGCGCAATCTGGAGCTGACGGAAAACCTGCGCACCGGCGAGAAGCGCGGCAGCCTTCTCTGGGTGCTCGATAAGACCAAAACCCCGATGGGCGGGCGCATGCTCCGCAGCTGGGTGGAGCGGCCCTTGCTCTCCCCGGTGGCGATCCGGCGGCGGCTTGCCGCGGTGGAAGAGCTCTTCCGCGACAATGTCGGCCGCGCCGAGCTCATCGAAAAGCTCAAGACCGTCGGCGATATCCAGCGGCTCACCTCGCGCGCCGTGTACGGCGCGGCGAATGGCCGGGATATGCTCGCGCTCGGAAACTATCTTGCCGCCGTGCCGGAAATTTTCGCGCAGCTCGGCAAGTACCAGAGCGGGATGCTCCGCTCCATTGCCGCAACGGAGCCGCTGGAACCTCTCTGCAGGCTTCTCCGCCGCGCCATCTGCGACGAACCGCCCTTCTCCGTGCGCGAGGGCGGCATTCTCCGCCCCGGCTACAGCGAGGAGGTCGACCGTCTGCGCAACATCCGCGACAACGGCGCGAAGTGCGTTGCCGAGCTCGAAACGCGGGAAAAGGAGCACACCGGCATCAAAAAGCTCAAAGTCGGCTACAACAAGGTGTTCGGGTATTATATCGATGTGCCGAACTCCGCCGGAGCCGTGGAGCTGCCGGAGGAATACATACGCAAGCAGACGCTCGTAAACGGTGAGCGCTACTTCACCCCGGAACTCAAAAAGCTGGAGGACGATATTTCCTCCGCCCGCGAACGGATCGAAACGCTCGAATACGACCTCTTCCGCGACGTGCTCCGGCAGGTGGGCGATCGCGTGGATGAGCTGCAGGCGCTCTCCGCGGCGCTCGCGGAGCTCGATTCTCTCTGCTCGCTTGCGGAAGTTGCGGTGCGCAATAACTATGTCTGTCCGGAGATTGAGGTATCGCATACGCTCACGATCACCGAGGGACGCCACCCGGTCGTTGAGCAGATGCAGCGCGATACGCTCTTCGTGCCGAACGACACGCACCTGAACGACACCGACGACCGCGTCGCCATTGTGACCGGCCCGAACATGGCCGGTAAAAGCACGTACATGCGCCAGACGGCCATCATCGTGCTCATGGCGCAGATCGGCTCGTTCGTTCCGGCGCGCAGCGCAACGGTCGGCATCTGCGACCGCGTGTTCACGCGCATCGGCGCGAGCGACGACCTGGCGGGCGGCGCATCGACATTCATGGTCGAGATGAGCGAGGTTGCCTCCATATTGAAAAATGCGACCGCCGATTCCCTGCTCATCCTCGATGAGATCGGCCGCGGCACATCGACCTACGACGGCATGGCCATCGCCCGTGCGGTGCTCGAATACTGCGCCGATCCGAAAAAACTCGGCGCGAAGACGATGTTCGCCACGCACTACCACGAGCTCTCCGCGCTCGAAGGGACAATCCCCGGCGTGCGCAACTATAACATCAGCGCCAAGCGCCAGAACGGAAAGCTTCTCTTCCTGCGCAAAATTCTGCCCGGCGCGGCCGACGAGAGCTACGGCATCGAAGTCGCGAAGCTCGCCGGTGTGCCGGAGAGCGTCATCCGCGCCGCGGACGCGCATCTCAAGGAGCTGAACGCGCAGGGCGCGGCGGTGAATGTGGCGGTGCCCGTAAAGCCCGAAAGCGACCAGGTGAGTCTCGCCGATGTCGGCGCAGACGCCGTGGCCGAGCGGCTGCGCGCCATCGATCCCAACACGCTTTCCCCGCTGGAGGCGCTCCGGCTGCTGTTTGAACTCAAAAACGATCTCGGATAAGAAAAGGAGAAACCGTGATGAAAAAAGGTGAAAAGATTCTTCTTGTTCTCGGCGCGCTGCTCATCGCGGCGGGCGTGTTCGTCGGCGTGACGCTCGGCTGGGACTATTCTCCCAGCAACTACGCCTACAACGACATCGAGTTCACCGCCGCCGGCACGGAGACCGGCGAGTGCAGCTTTGTGAGCGTGCAGCTCAGCGATCTTGAGGTGAACATCTATTCCACGACGGACAAGACCGTCTCGATCTCCGCGCGCGGCGCAAAAACGCCGGATCGCGTGAGCGCCGTGCTCGACGGCGGTGTGCTGCGCATCACGGAGAAAAAGCTCAGTCTTTTCCAGCGGCTTGCCGTCTCGGACGACGATACAATTACCGTCCGCATCCCGGAAAAGTGGATCGGCACGGTGGACGTTTCGACCCAGTCCGGCGATGTGTACGTGAGCGGGCTGGTGAGCCCGCAGCTCACGCTCCGCGCGGCGAGCGTGTCGGGCGATGTCAGCGTATCGGAGCTGAAGATCGCGGAGACGCAGCTCATCACGACGAGCGGGAACATTTTCGTCAGCACGAGCCGCGGCGGCACGATAACAGCTGGCACGACTTCGGGATATATGAATATTTCTGATGCGAAGGCGGAGAGCGTGAGCCTTTCGTCCGTGAGCGGGAGCATTTCCGTGCGCAATGCGGAGCTCACCGGCACGCTGACGCTGCACTCCACGAGCGGGTATGTCGACCTGGACGATGTGGCGGCAGACAGCATTGCAGCTGACACGACGAGCGGCGATCTGGAGCTGGACGAGGTCGATACGCAAAATCTCACGTTCACCTCCACGAGCGGCGATATCTCCGGCGAGCTGCTGCACGCGGACGAGTTCGGCGGCTCGATCCGCACCACGAGCGGCGATATCTCCGGCATCCGCCCGAACAGCGAGGGCACGAGAACGCTCAACATCGAAACCGTCAGCGGCGACATTGAGCTTAACGACTGATCAAAGAATTATAAGAAAGAGCCCCCGCGGCAGCGTTTTAAAAACGCCGCCGCGGGGGATTTTTGTTTGTGCGTGTCCCCGGCCGGCGGTTCTGGCCGCAGAGGGGGGACGCCGGTTCCGGGAAAATTATTTCCGAACCACGTTCGCGCTGATGCCGCGCATGGCCGCGGCAAATTCGGCGTCGAGCTTTTCGCGCCGGGCGAGATCGCACGCCGTTACCATGCCGACGAGCCTCCCGTTTTCCGCCACGGGCAGCCGGCGCAGCTGCTCGCGCGCCATGAGCGCGGCGGCGCTCTGCACGCTGTCGCCCGGCCGCGCCGTTACGACCGCGCGGGACATGACCTCCGAAACGCGCGTATCCGCGGGGTCATTCTCCAGTGCAAGACAGCGCAGCACGATGTCCCGGTCGGTGAGCACGCCGCGCAGCCGCCCGGCGCTGTCCGTTACGGGCAGCGCGCCGAGATTCCAGCGCCGCAGCAGCCGCGCCGCCGCCGTGACCGGCTCGTCCTGCCCGACGGTGATGACCCGCGCCGTCATAATGTCCTGAACTTCCATACCTATATCCTCCCTGTTCGGTTTTGTTCCTTACAGGGAGTATGGACAATCGGCACGGCTCTTAACCCGGCGCGGCGAGAGAAGCGAGCATTTCCCCTGCGGCGCGGCCAAAAAGCTCCGCAGCGGCGAGCGCTTCGGAGAGCGTGTTGCCGTTCGTGCCGACTTCTATAATGAGAGAGCCGGTCGTATACTGCTGGTTGTAGCGCTCCGGCGCGAGATGGATCGGGCGCATGAGCGCGCCGTTCGCCGCCACCGCCGCGGCCTGCATCGAAAGCGCCAGCTTGAGATTTTCCCGCCAGAGCGGGTGTTCGAGATATTCGTCCGTGCCGCACACGAGCATCACCTGCGCCATGCCGCCCGGCGCGGCGCACGTCTTGTAAACGGTCGATTCGTCGCCGATGGCGTCGCGGTGGACATCCAGCACAAGCGCAATGTCCGGGTATTCGGCGAGATATGCCTCAATGGACGCCGCCGCGCGCTCGTAAGAGCCCGAATAGCTCGGGTCAACGTCGAGCGTGCGGTCGTGCAGCACGCGAAGACCGTATTCTTCGAGCGCGGCTTGCAGCGCATCGCCCACGCGGATGACCGAGCGCTCCGGATCGGTGGTGCGGTAGGGGTCGCTCGGTGTATACTCCTCGCCCTCCGTGGGCAGATACGCCTCTGTGCCGTGCGTATGTATGATAAGGATCTGCGGTCCCTCTGTGCAAAGCTGCTGCACAAGAGGTTCGGCCATAAGCGCGGCGATATCCACTTCCAGACCGGTTTTATTTCGTATCTCCATGCCCGTGTCGTCCGTGAACGGCACGATCTCCGGTGTCGGCGCAGGGGTCGGCTCCGGTGTGACCTCCGGGGTAGGTTCCGGCATGGGTTCCGGTGTGGGCTCGGGCGTTGGCTCTTCCGTCGGCTCCGGCGCCGGTTCGGCGGTTGGCGGGGGGGTAGGGGCTTCCGCCGGCTCCGGTGTGGTTTCCGGCGCGGACACCTCCGCCGGGAGGTTGTCCGCGCGGAGCAGCTGCCCGGAAGCGGCCGCGTCACCAAGCTCCAGCGCGAGCAGCGCCGCGCCGAGCCGTCCGCTCTCATACGCCGCGGCAGCGCGCTCGACCGGCTGCGCCAACGCTCCGGCGTTCAGCATCAGCTGTGCCGCCATGACCGCCGCGCACAGCAGCCGTCCCTTCCGGTTCATCGCTCCGCCCCCCTTGCCCGTGGTTTGCCCATCGATACTATCTATCTTATGGCGCGGCAGCGGAGAATATGACAACGGCTTGTTGACGTTTTTCGTTCCGGCATGGTAAAATTATAAAATATTGAGACGACAGGAGAGCGGGAAAAATGCGGACATGGTGGAATATGTTCATGCTCGGGCGAAACGGCGTGGACTTTTTGAATAAGCATCTTTTCCGCATCGCGGCGGTGATTGCCGGGGTGAATCTGCTGACCATGTGGCATATAGGCCTTATCCCGCTGATTATCGCGGGCTATGCCCTGTTCCGGACGCTCTCCCGGAATCTCACGGTGCGGCAGATGGAAGACTTGACGGCGCGCGAGACCTACGACCGCACAAAGGAAAAAATCACCGGCGCGCTGCATCGCGCGAAGCAGCGCCGCGACTACCGGTTTTTCTCCTGCCCCGGCTGCGGCAGCTATCTGCGTGTGCCGCGCGGAAAAGGGCGCATCCAGATCACCTGCCCCCGCTGCGGGCAGCGGTTTGACCGGAAGAGCTGACGGGCGAGAACCCCTCAGCCTCGTTTCACTCGGCAGCTCCCCTGTTAGGGACGCCAAGCTGGTATACCGCAAACTTACTTGCCTCCCCTACCAGGGGAGGTGGCAAAAACGAAGTTTTTGACGGAGAGGTTTATCACCATGACCATGGAAGAAATACTCACATCCGGCCTTGCGGAGCTCGGCGTCCCGGCGACGGCGGCGCAGCTTTCGAAGCTCAGGGCCTACTATACGCTGCTCGACGAGCGCTCAAAGGTGATGAATCTCACCGCCATTGAGGGCGAGGAGGCCACGGCGCGGCTGCATTTTCTCGACAGTGCCGCGCTGCTCCGGTATGTGCATCTCTCCGGCAAAACCGCCGCGGACATCGGCTCCGGCGCGGGTTTTCCGGGGCTCGTTGCGGCGATCCTCGCGCCGGACGCGAACATCACGCTCATCGACAGTCTCCAGAAACGCGTGGCGTTCCAGCAGGAGGTATGCGATACGGTCGGGCTCGGAAATGTGACGTGCCTTGCCGGGCGCGCCGAGGAGGAGACCGCGCTTCGCGAGAGCTTCGATGTTGTCACGTCCCGCGCCGTGGCGCGCCTGGCGATGCTCTGCGAGCTCTGCCTGCCGCTCGTGCGCGTCGGCGGCGTGTTCGCCGCGATGAAGGGGCCGGAGCCGGAGGAAGAAGTGCAGGAGGCCGCGCGGTGCATCCGCACGCTCGGCGGTGGGAAGCCGCGCATCGAGAAATATACCGTCCCCGGCACGGATGCCGTGCACAGCGTTGTCATCATCCCGAAAACCGCGCCCACCCCGGCAAAGTACCCCCGTCGGTTCGCCATGATCAAAAAACAGCCGCTCTGAGATGAATATAGGAAAAGCGAGGCTTATCGAAAAGCCTCGCTTTTTTATGCCGGTCAGTCCTCCGCGCGGATCAGATTGCTCTCATACGGGCGTTTGCCGGAGAGCACTTCGTCATAATAATTTTGCTTCCAGTCAATATAGGCGATGCTGTCCTGCAATTCCCGCACAGTTTGGTGCAGAGCCTCCTGCTTTCGCGCCAGCATCTCCTTGCGCTGCGGGATCGTGCTCTCTCCCAGCAGACAAAGCGCAAGGTATTCCTTCATCTCCTGAATGCTCATGCCGCATTTTTTGAGACAGGTGAGACTTTGAATCCACGCAACATCCCGCTCGTCAAAGACGCGGCGGTTGTTCTTGTCCCGCTTGACATGGGGGATGAGGCCTTCGTTGCAGTAAAATTTCAACGCCTGATAGGTCATGTTGGTCTCTTTGCAGACCTGCATCATGGTGTAAAGCATGATTTGCCCTCGCTGTTTACAAAGAATTCAAACTTTTTCTTCCGAATCCCCTTGACCGATTGTAACAACCGGAAACTATAATCGGATCAAACAACCGGAAGTAGCAGGCGCATTGTACCATGTCCTACTTCATTTCGCAAGGGAGTGTTTTTCTTGAATAACTTCATCTATGAAAACAAAACCAAGGTCTATTTCGGCAAGGGCGGCGTGAAGGAATATCTCAGCTGTCTGCTCAAAAACTACGGCGACACCGTCATGCTTGCCTACGGCGGCGGCTCCATCCGGCGCAACGGCGTGTACGACGAGATCACTGCCATCCTCCGCGCGCAGGGCAAGCGCATCGTGGAGTTCTCCGGCATCATGCCGAACCCCACCTATGCCAAGGTGCAGGAGGGCGCAAAGCTCGCCAGGGAAAACCACGTCGATCTCATTCTCGCCGTCGGCGGCGGCAGCGTGTCCGACTGCTGCAAGATCATCTCCGCGCAGGCGAAGCTCGACGAGGACATCTGGGAGATGCAGTATACGAAGCACACCTACCCCACAACGTTCATCCCGCTCGGCACGATCGTCACGGTGTTCGGCACCGGCAGCGAGATGAACAACGGTGCCGTCATCACCAACGAGGAAAAGAAGATCAAGGGCGCCCTGTGGGGCGCGCAGGCGGATTTTGCCTTCCTCGATCCCACATACACGCTGTCCGTTCCCATGAAGCAGGTCATCTCCGGCGCGTTCGACACGCTGAGCCACGCCATGGAGACCTACTTCGGCAAGCCAGACGAGAACAACCTCTCCGACGATATCAACGAGGCCGTCATGCGCAGCGTCATCCGCAACATCCGCGTTCTGCTGACCAACCCGGAGAATTACGATGCCCGCAGCGAGCTTGCCTGGGCGTCTGCCATGGCGGAAAACGGCGTACTGAAGATCGGCAAGATCACGGATTTTCAGGCGCACCAGATCGAGCACCAGCTCGGCGCTTACACCAACTGCAACCACGGCGCGGGGCTCGCGGTCATCCACCCGGTGCTGTACCGCCACATTTATCCGTCCGGCGCAGCGCGGTTCGCACGCTGGGCACAAAACGTCTGGGGCGTTGCGCCGCAGGGCAGCGACGAGGCAACGGCGGCGGCCGGTATCGAGGCGCTGGCCGCGTTTATCAAAGAAATCGGCCTGCCAACGAGCTTTGCGGAGCTCGGTCTTGCCGCGGACACGGATTACCGCGCCGTCGCCGATTCCTCCAACATCACCGCAGGCTGCTGCAAAAAGCTGACCCACGACGAAATTTACGACATTCTCTGCGAATGCAAATAAACCAAGGAAAACGCTGAAAACACAGGAAAGGATGATTTATCATGAAAAAGCTGACCGCTCTTCTTCTGAGCTTTGTACTGCTTCTCGGTCTCGCCGCGTGCGGAAGCACCGCGCCGAGCACCCCGGCGGCCACCGCCGTGCCGACGGTTGAGCCGGCGGCGGAACCCACCGAAGAGCCCGCCGAGAAAGGCGCCGGGCAACCGGAGGATGCCGGCACGGAAACGCCCGCCGAGGACGGCAAAACGCTCGTCGTCTATTTCTCCGCCACCGGCAGCACGCGCCGCGTGGCAGAGACCGTTGCCAATACACTCTCCGCCGATATTTTTGAGATTGTCCCCGCCGAGCCCTACACCGGCGACGATCTGAACTGGACAAATTCCAGCAGCCGCGTCAGCCGCGAGCACGACGACGCATCGCTGCGCGATGTGGCGCTCGTTTCGACCGACGTGCCGGACTGGGAGAGCTACGATACCGTGTTTATCGGCTATCCCATCTGGTGGGGCATCGCCGCATGGCCGGTAAACGGCTTCGTCGCCGCGAACGACTTCACCGGCAAGACCGTTATCCCGTTTGCCACCTCCGCCAGCTCCGGCATGGGGCAGAGCGCCTCGATCCTGGAAGCGCTCACCAACACCGGCACATGGCAGGACGGCCGCCGCTTCTCCTCCGGCACGAGCGAATCGACCGTGCAGGAGTGGGTCAACGGTCTGGGACTCTGATGCGCAGGACGAGAGTCCCCGCCAAAACGAAGTTCACGGCAAACATGACCGGCTACTTTGATGCCTGGGATTTTCGCCCCTATGTCACCGCCATTCCCGTCCGGGAGGATGTGGAGCCGAAAGGCGCTGTGGTACTGATGGCGGGCGGCACGTATCAGTTCCGGGGCAATTACACCGATTCGCTGCCCACCGCTGCGGCGCTGCGGGAAATGGGGTTCCAGACATTTATCGTAGATTACCGCCTTTCCCCCTATACACAGGAGGAAGGGGCGCTGGATGTGGCGAGAGCTGTCCGGTTCATCCGCAAAAACGCGGATATGTACGGAATTGACCCGGACGATATTGCCGTCATGGGCTTTTCCGCCAGCGGCATCCAGGCCGGAGAATTTCTGATGCATTACAATGAAAACGTGAACGGCACGGCGCTCGACAGCGCGTATGTGCCGGACGAGCTGGATGCCGTTCCCGCCCATGCTTCCGCCGCTGGGATAATCTATTCCTTTTATGGCCGCCTCAGTGTGGGCAATATGGATCCAAATTGGCTGGCCGCACGGCTTCGGTTCCGACGGCGGCTGGGTCGGGGATTATGCCGCGTGGCTGGAAACGATTTTCACATAAACATAAAAAGGAGTAATTACTATGAGCATTTTATTCATCAACGGCAGTCCCAATAAGAATGGCAATACTGCCGCGCTGGCGGCAGAGCTGCTGAAAAATAAGGAATATGAAACCCTAAATCTGACCGGCTACACCATCGGCGCTTATGGACAGAATCTTCCCGGTGACGGACTGGATGCTGTCATTGAAGCCATGAAGCAGGCAGACACCATCGTTATCGGCTCTCCCCTGTACTGGCACAACCTCTGCGGCAGCGTCCGTAACGTGCTGGATCGTTTCTATGGCAAGGTGGAAAGCGGGGAACTGTTTGGCCGCAAGCTGTATTTCGTGTTTCAGGGCGCGGCTCCCGAAAATTGGATGCTGGAGGCGGGCGAGTACACCATGAAGCGCTTCGCCGCGCTCTACGGCATGACCTACGGCGGCATGGCAACCAATAAGACCGAGGCCGCTAAACTTGGGAAGCGCCTTTAAGGAGGAATCGATCATGGAATACACGACACTCAATAACGGCGTAAAAATGCCCATGGCCGGTATCGGCACATTTCTTTTGACCCCGGACGAGGCAGAGGCCTCCTGCGTCAGTGCCTTGCGGAATGGCTATCGCCTGATCGACACAGCTAACGCCTATGTGAACGAAAAGGCAGTTGGCCGCGCTATGAAGAAGTCCGGCTTGCAGCGGGAGGAAATTTTTCTCGAAACCAAGCTGTGGCCCAGCTTCTATGAGCAGCCCGATGCGGTGGACAAGACCCTTGCCCGTCTGGACACTCCCTACATCGACCTGCTGCTGATCCACCAGCCCGCAGGCAACTATGTGGATGGCTATCGCCAGATGGAAAAGGCGTACAAGGAGGGCAAGGTGCGAGCCATTGGCCTGTCCAACTTCAACCAAGCGCAGCTTGAGGAGATTCTCTCCATCTGCGAGGTGCGCCCCACGGTATTACAGACCGAGCTGCACCCCTATCATCAGGAGCCTGAACTGAAAGCCTTCCTGAAGGAGAACGGCATCGTGCCGCAGGCGTGGTATCCGCTGGGTCATGGCGACAAGGCGCTGCTGGAGGAGCCGCTGTTCGCAGAACTTGGCAAGAAGTACGGCAAATCCGCGCCCCAAATCATTCTCCGCTGGCACATTCAGAGCGGCAATATCGTGATCCCTGGCTCCAAGAACCCCGACCATATCAAGTCCAACTTTGACCTGTTCGATTTTGCCTTGACCGATGACGAAATGGCGCAGATCACCGCCCTTAACAAGAATGTGCGCTACTACACCAGCACCCCGGAAATGCTCAAAAAGTATGCGGAAATGGTTCCGCCGGTGGACGAGCAGAAGTGAATCGATTTCTTTCGCTTGCTTTGGCGCTTGTGCTGGTACTGGCTCTTGCGGGGTGCGGAGCCGGTACGGCAGCACCGACCCAGCCGGAGACAACGCCTGCACCGAGTGCCGAACTGACGGAAGAACCGTTGGAAAGCACAGCATCGGCTGTCACATCGGAGCCGGTTCAAACAGGCCTGTTTGCGGAGCAAATTTTCTCCGGCGCCGACGGCGACATCCATTACAGCTACTATCTGCCGGAGAGCTACGACGGCAGCCGCAAGTTCCCGACGATGGTCGTCATGCCTGGCTATGGCATGATGTGGTTTGGCGAAGATTCTTCCGGCAGCAATCTGAACTGGAGCGGCTTCACCGCATGGACAAGGCTGGACACCGAGATGGTCGTGGTTTCTGCACAGCTCACTGACTGGGGTGAAAAATCCGCCCGGCAGGCCATTGAACTAACGGAATACTTTATCAATAGTTTTGCCGTGGATACCAGCCGGGTCTATGCCGCCGGGTATTCCGCAGGCGGCGAAACCATGTCCCGTGCGGTGTCCATGCGGCCCGACTTGTATGCCGCCTATCTTCACGGCGCTTCTCAGTGGGATGGCTACTATGCGCCCATTGCAGAAAACGGTGTGGCGGTGTATATCTACATGGCCGAGGGCGACGAGTACTACGGCAGCGCGAAGGCGCGCTCCGCTTACGAAAACCTGCACGGAGCCTACGAAGCTGCGGGCTGGAGCGATGCGGACATTGACGGCGTTCTGCGCATCGAAACGCCCGACAACGCCTTCTTCAACACCCAGGGCATTTACAACTACCATGGCGGTGCGAATGTGGTTTTTGACGATGCGGACAATCTGAACTGGGTGATCTCCCACAGCAAAAATTAAAAACGGGATGGCAGACATCCCACTCTCCCAAAATGCACAACCGGCGCGGCCCTGCGGCCACGCCGGTTTTTCGTTCGTTCAATGCGGCGTTTCCGGCGCACCATTATACTTTCACATGAGGGTTGGTATACTGCCCGTGCGTTTTCGTTTTCCTGCCGTACTGGATGGCAAACTTCGGGCAGCGGTGCAGGCAGCCGAGGCACATGGCGCATTTTTCCTTGACCCATACCGGCCGTTTATTCCGCATTTCGATGGCCTGCACCGGGCATTTCTTCCCGCACAGCCCGCAGCCGATGCAGCTATCTTCCACATGGAGGTTTGCCGTGCATCGCTCCTTGCCGTCATAGAGCGGCTGCGCGAACCGCTCGGCGAGAAATACCGGCAGACGCGGCGACATATGGCGGTTAGTGCGGCGCTCCCGGACGCACTTTATTACGTTGTCGATCTCCGCTTTGGTCGTTTTGGTGAACTTCGCGACCTTTTCCGGCGCGGAAAGATCGAAGACCGGCGTCCAGGTGTCCGCCATGCGGACGGAATAGTAAGCGTCGATCTTCCGGCCGCGGATGGCCTTGTTTGCCATTGCTCCGGCAGCGCCGGGCGTTGTCCCGTAGGTGGTGATAAAGTACAGATAGCTTGTCTCAAACGACGCCTTTTCCAGAAATTCCCGGACGATGCTCGGAAGCCCCCAGAAATACGTGGGCGCAATGATGCCGATCTCCTCGCCGATAAAGGCATAGCGGTCATCCCGGATGCAGTCCACGATGGAGAGCGTTTCCTGCGCCGCGGCCTCCGCGAGCCGCGAGGCAACATATTTGCAGTTTCCCGTTGCAGAAAAAAACAGGATCATCTCTTACCCTCCGATTTCCGGTAAAAATGAAAATCGCAGCAATCCCCGCCGCAGCCCAGCGTTTTCGTGCGGGTAAAACCGATCTTCTTCAAGCCGCCGTACGTCACGTTGTCGGCCTCGCAGAACAGCCGGCACAGCTCCGCGCAACCGTTTTCCGTGCAGGCCGAATGCCACAGGCATTTTCGGATCGCAACATCAAAGGAATCTCTGCCGCGCGTCTGCGTGCTTTCCCATAGATCGGAGACGCGCATAACAGCGAGGAATATGCGGCCGTAGAGCGCATAAAACCCCGGCACTGCTTCCATCCTCGCCGTGGAGGCGTGCTGCGCTTCCGCGGTGCGCCGCATATATTTCTGTACATACGTATACGCGGCCTCTTTTGAACCTTCGGACACGGCGAGCACCTGATAGAGCGCGATACAGGGGAGGATCGTCCGCGCGAGCGTATTTCGCTGCCCCTGGGACTTGTTGTTTTCGCTTTCGATCAGCGCATCGAGCGCTTCCCCGTGCCGGATTGACAAAGCCGCCCCTTTGGTTTCTCCAAACGTTTCGATCAGGAACGCTTTGATTTCCTTTTGCCGTTTGATGTTCCTCATGGCCGGTATCTCCGGGAGAAGGCCGCCTCCAGCACGCCGAGCCATGCGGCGAGGCTTTCCGGCGTGGGATCGCGCAGCGCGCGGTCATAGACCGCGGCGTCGTCCGGCGCGGCTGCGGCCATGCGGCGCAGCGCCTTTTTCGGCCCGAAGTAATATTCGCCGCGAAGATCACAGTAGATGCTCAGACTGTCCGTGAGCAGCCAATGCAGCCGGTAGAACCCTTCCGTGTCGCCGCGCTCGGTGCGCCGGAGCATTTTCCGGCACCATTCGAGCGACTGCGCGTTTTCGCTCTCGCTTTTCTGCGGGAAGCTTTCGATATAGGCGTTTGCCTCGGCCCGGAGCGCCGCGAGCCGCCCGGTTTCGTCCTCAATGATCACGCTGTCCCAGAGCTGCAAAAACTCTTCGATATCATACGGCGCGTCAAAGCGTGATGCGCCGTAAAGCCAGACATCCAGCTCCGTGCCGAAAAGCACCGAACTGTCGTGCCCGGCCTCGCTCTCCGGCAGCAGGAGCAGCGCGTCAAAGTCGCTGTTCTGGTTGTTCGAACCGTCGGCAAACGAACCATAGACGGCAATGCCGAGCGGATGATATTTTTTCCGCAGCGCCGAAACGATATTATCGCGGATATCCATACGTGTTCACCTCTTTGCGCCTTATAAAATACCAGAAAAAGCGCCGCGGAGCAAGATGGCGTTCCTGCTCCGCGGCGCTGCTGCTTTATTCTTTTTCTCCGACGACCTGATACATTTCATCGGTCGAGATAACATCCGTTACACAAAGGTGCCGCGCGAAGATCGCCGCGAGCGCGTCGGCCTCCATGAGGCCGTTGGATACGTGGCTCGCCGCGCCGTGGTGGTGCGCGTCGATGGCCGCACGCGAGCTTCCGTGCGCCACGGTGAGACGCCCGCCGGGGGCGAGCAGAGCGGCAAGATGCGCGATGAGCCGCTCCGGGTCGGGAAAATGCGGGAAGGCGTTATAGATGACGATCGCGTCAAAGCCCTCGCCGAGCTCCGCCGTCTCCGCGTCGCCGCAGACAAACTGCACATTCTCCTGCGGGAACTTTTCGCGCGCGATGCGGATCATCTCCGGGGAAATGTCCACGGCGGTGACGCTTTTGACGCCCCGGCGCAGATAGTCGCCGATCAGAACGCCCGTGCCGCACGCAATATCAAGCACGCGGCTGCCCTCGCGCACGGCGGCGTTATCGAGAATGCGGTCGATCTTTTCGTCGCTTCGGATCATGCCGGTGTCCCAGTCTCCGGCGCGTTCATCGAAGAACGCGATCACGTCCTTTTGATCGATCATCCCTGCGTCCCCGCAAAGAACGTGGCGGTGTCGATCTTCTGGTAGCCGCCGAAGCTGTTCGGGCAGGCGTAAATTTCCTCGGCCAGGGCCTTGCCGAGGAACGCGGTCGTGACGCGATCCGTTACTTCGGCCATGTCGATATCCTCAAACCGGTCGGGGTAGGCGATCTTCGCGGCAAACCATGTGTTGATGAGTGCGATCTCGTAGTTGGTATAGTACGCGTTGTAGGCGAGCTGGAGATACGCCTCGCCCTCGCGCCAGGCGCGGCAGGTGTCGAACATCGCGGGATCCTCGGCATAGAGGGGCTTGATGTTCTTCACGGCGGCGGCGTCAAAGATCACGGCGTCCATATCCTCGCCGAGAGAAACAAACTTCTCCGCCTCGATCGGCTGCGCGCCGTTCGCGCCAAGGCCGGAAACGGCGTTCTTCACGTTCGCAACGCGGAAGGAGACATAGTCCTGCGCGGTCATGAGATGGTTCGTTGTGCCCCAGTTGCCGAGACCGCAGATGTAAACGGCGGGTTTCTCCTCCTCGGCAATATCGGCGGTGCGCGCTTCGATCTCGGCGCGCTCGGCGGCGATGAAGCCGATGAGCTCTTCGGCCTTCTCGCTCTCGCCGAAGATCGTGCCGAGCAGACGAAGGCTCTCGTTGAAGCTCTCGTCAAACACGCTGTCCGGGCCGGTAAGGAGCGTAACGACCGGCACGCCGAGCTGCTCCTGCAGAGCATTTTCCTTGTCCGCGTCGCCGTAGAGGGAGATGACGATGTCTGGCTCGCAGGTAAGGATCTTTTCGGCCTCAGGGCTCTGGGCGTTCGGCCCGCCGACGCCGCAGGAGGGCAGGGACGCAAACACGTCGCCGTAGGCGAGCACATAGGGACGCGCGACGGAGTCGAACATCTTCGGGCGCTCGGCGAGCGTTTCGTTATCGATGTCCTCCACGCCGCAGAGCAGGGATACGTCGCCGATGTAGCTGTAAAGCCGCAGCGCGCCCGCGCCGATGCATACGACGCGCTTATACGAGCCCGGCGTTACGGTGAGCTCGCGGCCGATGAGGTCGGTGACGGTGATCTCGGCGCTCTCCTCTGCCGGTTCGGCGGTGGGCGCTTCCGTTGCTTCGACCGGCGCTTCCGTGGCTGCCGGGGTCTCAGCAGGGGCCGCGCCGCACGCACACAGCGAAAGGAGCATCGCAAGCGCGAGCAGCAGGGAAAGGAGCTTAGCTTTCTTCATAGTATTTTCCTCCCAAAATAACTTTCTTTCCGTCTACGGTGATAATGCGCGATTTGATATCGAAAACATCCCCGATCACTTCGCTTGTGAGCACGCTCTCGTCTCCGGCGTAGCGCACAGCGCCGTTTCGGAGCAGGAAAAACTTATCGCCCAGGCACAGTGCCTGGTTGAGATCGTGCAGCGAGCTCAAAATGGCAACGCCGCGCTGCCGCGCCGCCTTTTTCGCCTCGTCGATGATGAGCTCTTCGTTCGCAATATCGAGATTGCCGGTCGGCTCATCGAAGATGAGCAGGCGCGGCTCCTGTACGAGCGCGCGGGCGATGGCGATTTTCTGCTTCTCGCCGCCGGAGAGCTCCTCCGCGTTGCGCTCGGCAAGGGCTTCAAGATGCATGTCGGCAAGAATGCGCTCCGCAGCCGCAAAATCCTCGCGCCCCGGCTGCATGCCGAAGCGGGACACGCGTCCGAGCAGGATCGAATCAAACACGCTCAGCGCGCCGAAGTGGATGTGCTGCGGCACATAGGCAACGAGCTTTGCCCGCTCGCGCCGCGGCATTTTCAGAAGATCCTCGCCGTCGAAGCGGATCGAGCCGCTCTCCGGCGCGGCAAGGCCGAGAATGCATTGAAAGAGCGTCGTTTTGCCCGCGCCGTTTTTGCCGAGGAGAATGCCGATCTCCCCGTCGTTGAGCGTGAGCGAAACGCCCCGGAGCACCGGCTCCGCCCGGCGGGAATAGCGAAAGACCACATTTTCGAGCTCTAACATTGGCCGTGCTCCTTTCGCGAAAAGATGATCGCGAGGAAGAACGGCGCGCCGAGCAGGGATGTGATCGCGCCGACGGGCAGCGCGCTGCCGCTGCCGAGCGAGCGGGAGAGCGCGTCTGCGCAAAGGAGAAGCAGACTTCCCATAAGCGCCGAGGCGGGAATCGAGACACGGTGATCCTGCCCGAGCAGGCGCTTTGCCACATGCGGGCAGATGACGCCGACAAACCCGATAATGCCGAGAGACGATACACACGCCGCCGTCATCAGCGAGGCGAGCAGCAGCGAGAAAAAGCGCAGACGCGAAACGTTCACGCCCATGCTGCCCGCGGCGGCGTCGCCGCTGAGGAGCGCATTGTACCGCCACGCGAGCGCGGAGAACACCGCGAGCCCCGGCACGGCGGCGCAGAGCATGAGAAGGTCGGTTTTATAGGTGGCGCGGCCAAGATCGCCGAAATTCCACACGACCGCAGCGGAGAGGCCGACATCGGTGGCGTAAAACTGTAAAAGCGTGGTGGCCGCCGTCCAGATCGCGCCGACGGCGATGCCCGCAAGCACCACAACGTTCGGCGAGAACGCCTTCACGCGGCAGAGCGCAAGAATGAGCAGGATGGAGAGCGCCGAGAAGAGAAACGCCGTCACGCTCGCGGCGAACGGGTTCACCCCGGCGGTGTAGCTCGCAAGGTTGTTCCCCGTGGAGAGAAAGCCCCCGGCAAAGACGATGATCGAGAGATTCGCGCCGAATACGGCGGCATTGGATACGCCCATCGTGGAGGGCGAGGCCATGGCGTTGGAGAGCGTTGTCTGCATCACGAGACCGGAGACGGAGAGCGCCGCTCCCGCGATGAGCGCCGCGAGCACGCGCGGCACACGGATCGAGCGGAGAATGCGCACATTCGCGGCGGAGCCTTTCCCGAAAAGGGCGGCGATGCCGTCCGAAAGGCTCATGCGCGATGCGCCGACGAAAAGGCAGACGAGCGCCATGACAACCACCGCGAGCGCGAGCGCGGCAAGAATGTACCGGGCGCGGGATCTGGCTTTCATGGGCATTCGCTCCTTTCTCCTTTTTTATAATAGGCTTCCTCGTTGAGGGAGCTGCCGAGCTTGCGAGGCTGAGGGAGTAACTCCTTCCGACTCGGCACGCTGTGCCGAGTCACCTTCCTCAAAGAGGAAGGCTTTTTTGATTATAAAGCCATCCGCCCCCGGAGGGAAGCCCCCCAGGGGGATAAAATCTTTTCGGTTTCAGCACAGCAAAGAGCCGGCGATGCGCATCGCCGGCTCTTGCCTATGTCTATGTCATTTATAGATTCTCCCTTACGCAAGGAAGCCCTTGAGGATGCGGTCCTCCGCTTCCTCCTCGGTGAGACCGAGCGTTTCCAGCTTCAGAAGCTGGTCGCCCGCGATGCGGCCGATGGCGGCCTCGTGGATGAGCTGCGCATCAAGGTCGTTCGCGGCAATCTCCGGCACGGAGCGGATCTTCGCCTTATCCATGATGATGGAGTCGCACTGGACATGGCCGAAGCACTTCGCATTGCCGACGACGCACGGGCGGAACACCTGCACGGAATCGTTTTTACCGACGCTGCGGGAGATCACGCGGCCGCGGGAGTTTTCGCCGTTGAGCTCAATGGTCATGTCGGACTCGGCGCGCTGGCTGCCGTGGGTGAGCAGGCGCTCGGTGATGACAACGTCCGCATCCTTGCCGCAGACGATGCGCGTGTCGCGCCGCGTGGAATCGATGCCGCCGATCTGGCTCATGTCCATCTGCATCGAGGCGCCCTCTTCGAGATAGGCGATCGTCGTAGGGTTCATAACGTTCTTGCCGTTGCCGTCACCCTCGCCGTAGTGCTTCTCCACGTACTTGACGCGGGCGTTTTTGCCGACGTAGAACGTATGCACGCCGTCGTGCTCGGAGGCGTCCGAGCCGCAGTTGTGGATGCCGCAGCCGGCGATGATGACAACGTCTGCGCCGTCGCCGATGTAGAAATCGTTGTACACCGTTTCGCGAAGGCCGGATTCGGTAATGATGACCGGGATGTGGCAGGTGTCCTTGCAGCCCGGAACAAAACGGATGTCGATGCCGGGCTTATCGGTTTTCGTGGTGATGGTGACGTTTTCGGTGTTGACCCGTCCGGCGCAGCCGGAGTCCTTGCGGATATTGAAAGCGCCCTCGGTCTTGCCGTCCTTCATGCCGGCAACGATCTCCAGAAGCGCCGTATCGACGCGGTTGAGCTCGCTCATTTCTTCGCCTCCCCGTAAATGACCGGGCAGCCGCCCGTGGTGCTGTGGACGATATCGGTAAAGACCTCGTCGCGTGTGCCGCGGCGCGCAATCTCGCCCTTGCCGATCACAAGGATCTCGTCCGCCAGCGAGATGATGCGCTCCTGGTGGGAGATGATGACCATCGTGCAGTCCTGCCGGGCGTGAATTTCCTCAAACGTCTCGGTGAGCCGCGCGAAGCTCCAGAGGTCGATGCCGGCCTCCGGCTCATCGAGGATCATGAGCTGCGGCTGCCGGGCAAGGATCGTTGCGATCTCGATGCGCTTGACTTCGCCGCCGGAGAGAGAGGTGTCCACCTCGCGGTCAAGGTAATCGGCGGCGCACAGGCCGACCTGCGTGAGATACTTGCAGGCCTCGCCCCGCGGCAGGAACTTCTGTCCCGAAGCGATCGTCAGAAGATCCTTCACGCGGATGCCCTTGAAGCGCGGCGGCTGCTGGAAACCGTAGCTGATGCCGCGGCGCGCGCGTTCGGTGATGGAAAGCCCGGTTACATCCTCGCCGTTCCAGAGAATGCTGCCGCCCGTCGGCGTCACAAGTCCCATGATCGCCTTGGCGAGCGTCGTCTTGCCGCCGCCGTTCGGCCCGGTGAAGACGATGAGCTTCCTGTCCGGGATGGTGAGAGAAATGTCCCGCAGTATCTCGGTGCGGCCCTCCGGCGCGTCCACGGAATAGCGAATATTTTTCAGCTCCAGCATGGATGTGTCTCCTTCTTGGCGGTATGCTTGGAAAACTTGCATCTTTGCAGATAAAATGGTATAATATTATGAATTTTCAGCGCACCCGCATAAAATCGTCCCCGCCCGCCGGCGGCGGTGCAGGGATAGCACCCAATATTATATAAAGTATTCGCGGGGAATGTCAACCCCGCTCTTCCCGTTCCCGCGCTTTTTCTTTCGGGAACGCCCCGTTTCGTGCGGGGAGAAAGGAGGCTATATGCGAATCAAACCGAAAAACCCAAAGGTTCTCCGCGCCCGGCGCATCATTGTCGGCGGCGTGGCGCTTGCGGCGGTGCTGTTTGTGCTGCTCCGCCCGAATTCTGACGGGACTCTCTCCACGGAGGAGAGCGCCCCGATGCCCGAAACGGCGGCAACTCCCGTCCCGGAGGCCGAGGACGCGCAGGGCGAGCTCAACTGGCAGTATCCCCCCGGCTGGGTCGATTATTCCGATCTCCCCGCCAAGGAAACGCTTGGGGACGAGGAGCAACCCGGTCTTTCCAACTGGCGGTATCTGCTCGTGAACGGCCTTTCGCAGGAGAACTACCTGCGCGAAAACTATTATCCCGACATGGTTGAGATCGAAAGCGGCTACTTCTTCCAGCGCCGCGCCGCCGACGCGCTCAAGGAATTTCTTGCCGCGGCACGCGCGCAGGGCTTCACGGTGAGCATTTCGCGCACCTACATGTCCTACCCCGACCAGCGGACACGCTTCAACGGCATGGCGAGCACGATCTATGACCGCGGCGAGATGTCGCTCGCGGACGCGGAAAAGGAAGTCGCCGCGATGGGCTACTACCCCGGCGCGGACGAGCACCAGACGGGGCTCGCCGTCAACTTCGTCGGCGAGAACGCCGAGGCGAAGTTCTCCACGCCCGTGCTGGAATGGATGCGCGAGCATTGCGCGGAATACGGCTTCATCCTGCGCTACCCCGAGGGGCGCGAGGAATACACCGGCCGCGATCCGGAGCCCGGCCACTTCCGTTATGTCGGCGAGGTCGCCGCGGAATACATCATGCGCAAGGGCATCACCCTTGAAGAGTTCAAGGACGCCTACGACGAGAGCAAAAACGATCCCTGGGCAAAGAAGGACGGAGAATGAGTGATACAATTGCCGCCGTCGCGACCGGCAGGGGCGTTTCCGCCATCGGCATCGTGCGCGTATCGGGGCCTCTTTCCGTATCTCTGATGGACGCGCTTTTCCGCCCGGCGGACGGAAAAACCATGTCGCAGCACCGCGACCGGCAGCTTGTCTACGGCGCGCTGCTCGATAACGAGGGACGGACGCTTGATCTCTGTCTCTGCACGCTCTCCCGCGCGCCGCGAAGCTACACCGGCGAGGATACGGCGGAGCTGCAATGCCACGGCTCGCCCGTTGTGCTGCGCGCGGCGCTCGAAGCGCTCTTCGCGCTCGGCGCGCGGCAGGCGGAGGCAGGGGAGTTTACCAAGCGCGCCTTTTTAAACGGGCGCATGGATCTCACGCAGGCGGAGGCCGTCGTGGACATCATCGATGCGGAAACGCCTCTCGCGGCGCGCAACGCCGCCAGCCAGCTCGGCGGGGCGATCTCCCGCCGCACGGAGGAGATCTATCAGAATCTCACGCACATCTGCTCGCACTATCACGCGGTGCTCGACTATCCGGACGAGGATATCCCAGCGTTCACGCTTGCGGAATATTCCGCCGTGATCGACGGCGCGGTGCATTCGCTTGAAACGCTGCTCGCCACATTCTCGCGCGGACAGTTTCTTGAAAAGGGCGTGCGCACGGCCATTCTCGGCCGGCCGAACGCCGGAAAATCGTCCCTGCTCAACGCGCTGCTCGGCTTTGAGCGCGCCATCGTTACCGATATCCCCGGCACGACGCGCGATACGCTCTCGGAGCGGTGCCTGCTCGGCGGCGTGGCGTTGCGGCTGACCGACACCGCGGGTGTGCGCGAAACGAAGGACGCCGTGGAGTCGCTCGGCGTCGAGCGCGCCATCGCCGCGGCGGAAGAAGCGCAGCTTGTTATCGCCGTGTTTGATCTCTCCCGCCCCTGGGATGCCGAGGATGACGCGGTGCTCACCCTGGCAGAAAAGGCCGCCGTGCGCATCGCCGCGGCCAACAAGAGCGACTGCGCGCCCCGATGGGACACATCGCGCCTCGCCGGACATTTTGACAGCGTATGCGTTGTATCAGCAAAGGAAAAGACGGGGCTGGACGCGCTCGGCGCGGCGGTCGCGGCGGCGTTCCCGATGCCGGAGGCAAACAGCGGCGAGATACTGACGAACGCGCGCCAGGCGGACGCCGTGCGCCGCGCGCTGGAATACCTCCGCGCCGCGCGCGAGGCGATGGCGGCGGGCTTTGCGCCCGACGCGGTGCTTACCGAGTGTGAGGGAGCCATGGACGCGCTCGGCGCGCTCTCCGGACGCTCAGTGCGCGAGGACGTGACACAGGAGATCTTCTCGCGCTTCTGCGTGGGGAAATAGGCCGAAGAAACCTCTCCGTCAAAACCTGCGGTTTTGCCGCCTCGTCTGGCAGGGGAGGCAAACGGGATTACGGAATACTAACCCGGCTCCCCTGACAGGGGAGCTGTCGCGGCGCGCAGCGTCGTGACCGAGGGGTTCGCCGCCCTCTTTATCGATAAGAGGAAAATAATCCGTGGAAACGATTTAAAAATTTCGTTTTTGCTATTGGTTTTTGTCCGAAACAATGATATAATGCAGAACTGATTTCGGGCATAATGATTTGAAAAGCAAATCTACCCTGGAAATCGTCAGCAAAACTAAGAAATTTTATATAGGAGGTTTTCCCATGAGCCACAAGTACGTTTACATGTTCAGTGAAGGCAACGCTTCCATGCGTGAGCTTCTCGGCGGCAAAGGCGCAAACCTTTGCGAGATGACCAGAATCGGTCTTCCTGTCCCCCAGGGCTTCACCATTTCCACCGAGGCGTGCACCAAGTACTATGAGGACGGCCGCAAGATCAACGACGAGATCATGGCCGAGATCATGAAGAATGTCGAGGTCATGGAGCAGATCAACGGCAAGAAGTTTGGCGATCTCACCAACCCCCTGCTCGTTTCCGTCCGCTCCGGCGCGCGTGCTTCCATGCCGGGCATGATGGACACCATTCTGAACCTCGGTCTGAACGACGATGTCGTCGCCGCGATGATCGCCGGCAACCCTGATCCTCAGTTCGAGCGCTTTGTTTACGACTCCTACCGCCGCTTCATCCAGATGTTCTCCGATGTCGTTATGGAAGTCGGCAAGAAGTATTTTGAGCAGCTCATCGACGAGATGAAGGCCGCCAAGGGTGTCAAGACCGACCATGAGCTTGACGCTGCCGACCTCAAGAAGCTCGCCGAGCAGTTCAAGGCTGAGTACAAGAAGCAGATCGGCGAGGACTTCCCGTCCGACCCGAAGGTCCAGCTTTACGAAGCCATCCGTGCGGTGTTCCGCTCCTGGGATAACCCGCGCGCGAACGTTTACCGCCGCGACAACGACATCCCCTACTCCTGGGGCACTGCCGTCAACGTCATGCCGATGGTATTCGGCAACCTGAATGAGAATTCCGGCACCGGCGTCGCCTTCACGCGTGACCCCGCCACCGGCGAGAAGAAGCTCATGGGCGAGTTCCTTGTCAACGCGCAGGGCGAAGATGTCGTCGCCGGTGTCCGCACCCCGATGCCCATCGCCCAGATGGCAGAGCAGTTCCCCGAGGCATATACCGACTTCGTTAAGGTCTGCAGCATCCTTGAGGAGCACTACCGCGACATGCAGGACATGGAGTTCACCGTCGAGAACGGCAAGCTCTACATGCTCCAGTGCCGCAACGGCAAGCGTACCGCGCAGGCCGCGCTCAAGATCGCGTGTGACCTCGTGGACGAAGGCATGATCGACGAGAAGCAGGCCGTTCTGATGATCGACCCGCGCAACCTCGACACTCTGCTCCATCCGCAGTTTGACGCCGAAGCGCTCGCCAAGGCGAACCCGATCGGCAAGGGCCTCGGCGCGAGCCCGGGCGCTGCCTGCGGCAAGATCGTCTTCAACGCCGACGACGCCATCGAGTGGAAGAAGCGCGGCGAGAAGGTCGTTCTCGTCCGTCTCGAGACCTCTCCCGAGGACATCACCGGCATGAAGGCCTCCCAGGGCATTCTCACCGTCCGCGGCGGCATGACCTCCCACGCGGCAGTCGTTGCCCGCGGCATGGGCACCTGCTGCGTCTCCGGCTGCGGCGACATCGCCATGGACGAGGAGAACAAGAAGTTCACCCTCGGCGGCAAGACGTTCCACGAAGGCGATCCCATCTCCATCGACGGCTCCACCGGCAAGATCTACGACGGCATCATCCCGACCGTTGACGCCACCATTTCCGGCTACTTCGGCCGCATCATGGGCTGGGCGGACAAGTATCGCCGCCTGCAGGTCCGCACCAACGCCGACACCCCGCGCGACGCGAAGAAGGCCCGCGAGCTGGGCGCCGAGGGCATCGGCCTCTGCCGTACCGAGCATATGTTCTTCGAGGCTGACCGTATCGCCGCGTTCCGCGAGATGATCTGCTCCGACACCGTCGAAGAGCGCAAGGTCGCTCTCGCGAAGATCCTGCCGTATCAGCAGGGCGACTTTGAGCAGCTCTACGAGGCTCTCGAAGGCATGCCGGTAACCATCCGCTTCCTCGATCCCCCGCTGCACGAGTTCGTGCCCAACACCGAATCCGAGATTGAGCTGCTCGCCAAGACCCAGGGCAAGACCGTTGAGCAGATCAAGAACATCATCTCCTCGCTGCATGAGTTCAACCCGATGATGGGTCACCGCGGCTGCCGTCTGGCCGTCACCT
>ENA-UONY01000648-UONY01000648.1-human-gut-metagenome-genome-assembly--contig:-CS9-NODE-648-length-38742-cov-87.704216_pt1 | contig 38742 bp, 34 predicted proteins | sample MGYA00242465_ERZ724012 | MGnify/ENA metagenome assembly ERZ724012 | reverse complement strand
CCGCCCTGTGCGGTTTTGTTCCGTGCCATACGCTTTCCCTCCTGTCCTTGCAGCACCCGGCCTTTTTTATAAGTATAATGATCTCCCGGAAAAAGTGCAACTGCAAAAAGCACCGGTTTCCGCAAAGAAACCGGTGCTTGCAGGCAGCGTGCCAAGCTGTCAGCGGGTCAACAACTGAAAATGATTCCGCTTGGTGACCAGCAGCCCTTCCTTTTGCAGCTTGGAAAGCTCCACCGACATGGCAGCACGCTCCACGTAGAGAAAATCCGCCAACTGCTGACGGTCAAAGGGAATGTCAAAGGATGCAACTGCCAAAAAAAAAACACAACAGGAGAGTATAGATATGATTCGGAAGATCATCCATATTGACGAAGAAAAATGCAACGGCTGCGGCTTGTGCGCAACCGCCTGCCACGAGGGAGCCATTGACATCATCAACGGCAAGGCAAAGCTGGTGCGGGAGAATTTCTGCGATGGCTTTGGCGACTGCCTGCCAGGCTGTCCCACCGGAGCCATTACCTTTGAAGAGCGGGAAGCCCCTGCCTACGACGAGGCGGCGGTGCAGGAGAACAAAAAGAAAAAGGAATTGCAGGAGAAGATGAAGCACCTCCACGAGGGAGGCTGTCCCGGCTCCCGGATGCGGATGCTGGAACAGACGGAGGCCGCAGAAAGCGCAGCTTCTGCCCCCGTGCAGCCAGTTTCCCGCCTGCGCAACTGGCCGGTGCAGATCAAGCTGGCACCCGTCCATGCGCCCTACTTTGAGGGCGCAAAACTCCTGATTGCAGCGGACTGCACGGCATACGCCTACGCCAATTTCCATCAGGAATTTATGCGCGGCAAGGTGACCCTCATCGGCTGCCCGAAGCTGGACGCTGTGGATTACAGCGAAAAGCTCACCGAGATCCTGCGCAGCAACGACATCCAGAGCGTGACCATCCTCCGCATGGAGGTGCCCTGCTGCGGCGGCTTGGAGATGGCCGCAAAAAAGGCACTTCAAGCCAGCAGAAAGTTCATTCCGTGGCAGGTGGTCACCATCTCCATTGACGGAAAAATTCCGGATTAAAAGTACAGGGCAAACGATATGTACCAAGTTCTCTGGACACTGGATCAAAATTGAATCATTAAGAATCCATCATGGATGCTTCTCTGAATTTATAGCAATTCAACTTTTCAATGCAACAGCAACAACGTTGAATTGCATATCGCAAATATGCTGTTTGAACGTTGCGCTAATTTCTTGACTTGCGATAGAGGGGAGGCATCCATTTTGTTTTCGATTGGATTCTGCTGTTATTGTAAAAGTCAATATACTCGGCAATCGCCTTGGAGAAGGCTTGAAATGGGATGCCATTGACTTTGAGAACAAGAAAATCAGCATTCAGCATACGGTTGTGACCGCAAAGGTCAACGGAACGGTAACGGAAATCGCACGAGATAAGACAAAAACAAAGTCGAGCTGCCGGACACTTCCCCTAATCCCTGCCTGTGAGCAGATGCTCAATAAAATGAAAAAGGAGCAGGAGCAGAATCGGAAGGTCTGCGGCAAAAGCTATTGCACCGATTATCTTGACTATATCTATGTAGACCCGATGGGAAAGCGGATTCGGCCCGATTTCCTGAGCCAGCATTTCCCGGATTTTCTGGTCGCACACCAGATGAAGCGTATCCGCTTTCACGATCTGCGCCACCCGTATGTCAAGCACACGACAAAAATTTTTAGCTTACGCCTGATGGATTTTCAAGCGCAGGCTTATCCTGATGCTCGGCGAAAAACTCGCGGAGCTTGTCAGCTTCTTCGGGTAGGACAAAGCCGAAGCCCTGTCCGTCCACTCTGCAATAGAAAGCGATTTTCATGTCTGCCTCCTCAATCGAAAATGTCTTGGATTTTGTATGCGATCTCAATGCGCTTATCAGGGTACACCAGCACCCGGTCGATTAGCAGCTCGGCCAGCTCGGTGGTCAGCGTGTCCGCATCGAAAATCGCCTTGGACGCTTTCTTGCGGCTGTCCCGCCGTGCCTGTTCGTCTTGCTTCTGCTTCGCCTGTGCCAATACTGCGGCATAGGCATTTTTCGTTTTCAAAAGCAGCTCGTCACACGCGCCCTTTTCTGCTTTGTAGGTGTTCAGGTCGATCTCACCCATAAGATAGCGTTCATACAAAGTGCGCTTGCCGTCTTGAAGCGTCTCGATCTGCTGCTCATATTCGGCGCGTTCCGGTACGGAAGCCTCCACCCGGAGCGTACCGTCCGGGGCAAGCGGCGCGGCGGCCTCCATCTGCTTTTTCAGCGTCAGGAATACTGTCTGTTCCAGCTCTGCGGCGTTCAGGCGCATCTTGTGGCAGCGGCTTTCTACGTCCGCCTCGGAATGGCGGCAGTGATAGTATGAGGTTTTCTGCATGGTGCGGGACAGCGCATGACCGCAGCAGCCACAGAAGGCTTTGCCTTTCAGCGGGTAGTCCCGCTTTTTCTTGTTTGGCTGGGAAAAGCGGAGCTGACTGGCCTGCACGGTATCAAACACGGCTTTCTCTATGATGGCCGGGTGATGGTCGGGGATGATGTACCACGATTCTCTGTCCTTCAGGCGGCTTCTGGTGCCGCCTACTTCGAGAACCGCCCGCTTGCCGATCACATACACGCCGGTGTAGCGTTCGTCCTCCAAAATGCGGAGAATGGTGGACGCACTCCAAATCCCGTGACAGCGGGAAATATCGTGGGTATGATTGCCGTGCGCCGCTTTGTACTGGCCGGGGGTAGGGATGCTTCTGCGGAACAGCTCCCGTGTGATGGCGGTGGCGTTAATGCCCTCGGCGGCAAGCTGAAAGATGAGCTGCACAACGGCAGCGGCCTCCGGGTCAGGCTCCATTCTGCCATAGGCGCTTTTGCGGTAGCCGTAGGGACAAATCTTGCTCTGATACTCGCCGCGCTGCATCTTGGCGTACTTGGCGCTCTTGGTTTTAATGGACATATCGCGGCTGTAATACTCGCTGATGAGGTACTTAAACGCCACATCCATGCCGCCGGTGTCGCCCTTGAATTTGCTGCTGTCAAAATCGTCGCTGATGGAAATGAAGCGGGTATGGAACAGTGGGAACACACGCTCGATGAAGTATCCAGTTTCAATGCTGTTGCGCCCGAAGCGGGAAAAATCCTTGACGATGATGCAGTCGATCTGATTGGCCCGCACCAACTCAATGAGCTTCTGTACCTGCGGACGCTCAAAATTTGTACCGCTGTACCCGTTGTCGATGAACTCCATGATCTCCGCGTTCAGAGCTTCGGGTATGGAAGCCGCGTACTCGTGGAGAACAAGGCTCTGATTTTCAATGCTCAGACTGTCGTACTTGTAGTCCTCGATGGAGAGGCGGATGTAGAGGGCGATCACATATTTCTGCATTGTTCCAGCACCTCCGCATAGGTTTCAAACTCGCTCTGGAAGCGATAGCGCACCGTGATCTGCTTGTCGTGGGATACCTCGATGCGGTCGATCAGCCGCTCGATGAGTGCGCCGGTCAGCGCACGGTCGGTCTTGATCTGCGCGGCGTCCTGCTCCAGCGCCCGGTGCTGCTCAATCTGTGTATCCATCGTTCGCAGGCCGTCCTCCAACTGCTCCATTTCCACGGCAAGGTCGGCAATGCGGCTTTCGTACTTTTCCTTGTAGTCGAAATATTCCTCTTTGGTAAGAACGCCTTGCACAAGGTTTTCATATAAGCTCCGCACGATACCGCGTAGCCGCTGGATTTCCTGCTTGCGGTTGGCGATTTTCTCCCGCAGCTCGGCGCGGTCAGCGGCCTGCCGGGGCAGCTCCGCAAGGGAGAGGGTGTATTGCCCCAGTGCCGTATCAAGCGCGCCCTGAAGCATATCTGTCAGCATATCCAGCAACGCACCCTCGCGGATGGTCACGCCGGGGCAGGCTTCCTTGCTGATTCGGCTCTGGCTCAGACAATGGTAGAAGTACACATCGTCGGACTTCTTGCGGATGTTTCTCTGCCGGTGCAGGCTGCCGCCGCAATGGGCGCAGAACACCTTGCCTTTGAGAAGATTCGGCGTGAAGGCTTTGACCTCCCGCGCCTTGGCGCGGCTGGCGGTCTGATTGAGAATTTCCTGCACCGCCGCGAACTGTTCCCGGCTGATGATGGCCTCATGGGTGTCCCGCACCACCGTCCATTCCTCGGCATCGGCCTTGACCTGCCGGTGATCCACGGTTTTGGTCTGCCCCTGAACGAGATTTCCAGTGTAGACCTCGGAACGGAGAATAACGCCGACCGTTCGGGTCTGCCACTTGCCGCTGCCGAGCAAGTTTTCGTGAGTGATCTTGCCCTGCCTCTTCTTATAGTGGCTGGGAGTGAGAACGCCCGCTTCATTCAGCCGCACAGCGATGGTATTCAGGCCAGCGCCCTCGGAAGCCCATCGGAACATCCGCTGCACCACAACGGCGGCAACGGGGTCGATGATAAGCTGGTGGCAATCGTCCTCGGCCTTCAGATAACCGTAAGGAGTACGCGCACCGATGAACTTGCCGTCCTTCATGGCCTGCCGCTGCTGCGCCCTGATCTTGCGCCCGATGTCCAAAGCGTATGCTTCGTTTATCATGTTCCGCAGCGGGATGATGATAGCGGAATGGGCGTCCTCCGGGTTGGCGGTGTCGAAGTTTTCATTGACCGCAATGAAGCGGATGTTGCGGATGCGGAAATACTGCTCGATGTAATAGCCGGTGTCAATGGTGTTTCGGCCCAAACGGGAGAGGTCTTTCACAATGACGCAGTTGACGTGACCGGCCTCAATATCCGAGAGCATCTGCTGAAAGCCCGGACGGTGGAAGTTTGTCCCGGTCGCGCCGTTGTCGATATAGGTATCGTACACGCTGATCTCCGGGTACTGCTCCAGATAGCGGGCAATAATCATCTGCTGGGTTTCAATGGATACGCTGTGCGTGTGGGTATCCTCCACCGAAAGGCGGACGTAGATCGCGGCGCGGCAAGCGGCGTCGGCCTCTTGCACGGCTACCGCAGCCGTTTCTTTCCTGCTTTTTCTCGCCATGCTCAGCCCACCTTTCTCTGTTCGTAATCTTTCTGCTGCGCTGCCAGCGCCAAAAGCTGCAACGCCTTTTTGTATTCGTCCTCATGGGTAAAGGTAATATCCAGCTCCTTTTTGCCACGGACGCGGATGCTCTGTACCATGTGAATGAGCGCCCTGCGGTCTAAGGTTTCCAGCGTGGAGAACTGCGTAAACTGTGAAATCCAGCGGTTGCGCTCACTTCGATTTTCCAGCACCTCCGTGAGCTTTTCCTTGAGAACGCGGACGCTCTCGCGGATGTCCTCGGCCTGCTTGGTGTACTTGGCTTTGTAGGAGGCGTATTCTTCCTTGGTAAGCATACCTCCCACAAGGCTTTCATAGAGCCGTGCCTTGAACTCCAGCACCTGCTCCAACCGGCGCTCGTTGTCGGTGATGTGGTCGCTGTATTCCTTGGCAAGCGCCTGATTGATGCTGGTCTGGTCAATGCCGGTCAGCAGCGCCTCCAGAGAAGCAATATTGCCGATATAGGCTTTCAGGCTGTCCCGCACACAGTCGATCAGGCTGCTTTCTTTCAGCATGACCGGATGGGTGCAGCCCTTTTTCTTGCCGGTGGGACAATAATAGTAGTGGTACTCCTTGCCGTTCGCACGGTTGGTCTTGCGGGTCATGCGGCTTCCGCAGCACCCGCAGATTAGAATACCGGAGAACAGGTACACCGTATCCTCGTTGGGAGAAGTGCGGGTATCCAGCCCCTTGATGCGCTGCACCAGCTCAAAATCCTGACGGGCGATCAGCGCTTCGTGGGCATCCGGGACACGCACCCACTCGGAGGCGGGGCGCTGCTCCATCTGCTTGATCTTGTAATGCGGCGTACCCTGTTTGCCCTGCACCAGCGTTCCGGTATAGGTTTCATCCTGCAAGATGCGGATGATGGTGGTAGCCGACCATTTGCAGTCAGCCTTGTCCGCATAGCCCTTTTTCGCGTAGGGCAGGCCGTTGTTCTTCTTGTAAGCCAGCGGGGAGAGAATACCCAGCCGGTTCAGCTCCGATGCGATTTTGGAGGCGCTTGCGCCCTCCAGCCGCATACGGAAGATGTCACAGACAACGCGGGAGGCGTAGGGGTCAGGGACGAGCAAATTCTTGTTGTCCTCGGCTTTCATGTAACCGTACACCGGGAAAGCGCCGACGAAATCGCCGTTGCGCCGCTTCACGTCCAGAGAGGAACGGGTCTTGATGGAAATGTCCCGGCAGTAGGCTTCGTTCATAATGTTCTTGACCGATACGGTCAGATCATCCCCGCTGTCGTGGGTGGTGTCGATGCTGTCGGTGATGGCGATGAAGCGCACCCCATAGGCCGGGAATACCCGGCGCAGATACCGGCCGGTTTCAATGTACTCGCGCCCCAGCCGGGAGAGGTCTTTTACAATGACGCAGTTGATGTTGCCATCGGTGACATCCTGCATCATTTCCTTGAATGCGGGACGGTCAAAGATGATGCCGCTGTATCCATCGTCGATCTTTTCGGAAACGACCTCAATATCCGGGTTGCGCTCTACAAAGTTTTCAATGAGCTTGCGCTGATTGGAAACGCTGTCGCTCTCGCTGGAATGATCGTCGGTGTAGGACAGGCGGATATAAGCGGCGGCTTTGTATTTGGGCATGAAAAAGCACTCCTTTCTCCCGGACTGCTCCCGCATGAAAAGAGTGGTTATCTGGCTATTTGGTTCTCATCCTTTTCCACACCGATCATAGCACTCTCTGCGGAAAAAAGCGAGGATGTCGCTCAGCGCAAAATGCCTTGCAGACATTCCTCCAACGTAACGCCGTTCCCGGCAAAGCAGGCGTTTACCACGAAATCGCCGCAGCGGAAGCGGTAGGGATTTTTGATCTGGCGGATAAAGGCGGCGATGCGTTCTTCCTTGGGAAGATTTTTGTCTACGGATACTTCCCGGATGTCCACCAGTTCATCCGTGTGGATTTGGGTTTCGTTTGGCGTCGGCTGCATCATGGCGATCTCCTTTCTCGGTTTGGTGGGTTTCCTCAAGGTCACATGAATGCGCTGACGGGAAAGCCCGTCAGCGCATGGTATCTGACTTTGAGAGGCGGCTGCGCGGGCAGAATTGGAGCCACATAACATAATGGCGAATACCGGCGCAGCCGCTCTGCTTGTCAATTTGAGATGATCCATCCTTTTTGCCACGCGCCCCGGATAGTGGGCATGATGCAGGCCGCCCTTGGCAGGGCTGTCATAACTCCACGATACCGCTGCCTCAAAGAGCTGGCGCATACCGCAGGGTTCCCCCTCAAGTCTGTGGGAGGGCGTGAGCAAGTTTCATTATCCGCCGCGCTGTCATCGCGCCCGATTTGCCGAATCGGGTCTAAGGCTGCGTAGATCGCTCGGATGACTTGTCCGGAATTACATCCTTGAAGCCATCGTCTTGGCGGCGCACCTTATGCCGCTATCACGCGGGTTTTGTGCCTGCATCATGGTCTATTCAGTTTTCAACGTTCGGTGAAAGGCTTCGTGGAGAATGTCCCTTCACCCATCATCTTTTTTAGGGCATTTTTGCAAGGTGTTTTCCGCATTTCTCAGAAATATTTTTTGATTTTTCTGATCGCAGTGGTGATGCTGAGAGAAGCGGCCTGATGGGACACGCCTTCTTTTTCTCCAATTTCATCAACGGTCATTCCGTCAATGTAGTACATCCAAAGTCTGCGGAACTGCGTTTCCGTCAGCTTGTCCCTGATCTGAGAAACCATCGCGGAAGCCACTCTGCGCCGTTCAGCTTTCTCGTGCTGGCGATCCATAACCACATCAATGGCAGGAATGGAAAATGCGGCTTCGGACAGGCCGTCAATGGACGTATTGTGTTTCCCCTCTACCACATCCTGATTGTCCTCGGTGTGGTAGTTTCCATCTGACCAAGATTTCCATTTCAGGAATTCTTCCTCGCTGGCAAAGTCCTCGCGGGTCAGGCGGATGATGGCTTCGTTGGCATCCATGTAAACGATAGCGTTGGGGTCTTTCTTGTTCAGCGCATAGCTGCTCTTTCTGTTAAACATAATATGTCCTCCGTTTCGGTGTTGGGTGGGTGGTGAACCAGACCAACACCGGCGGAGAACGACAGCCGACAGGAAAACGTAAAAAGGCGCTCGAACAGGCATGATGACCTGAACGAGCGCCTTGCGTGCGAGTGAAAACATGAGTAACGAATACTGTACCGGGAGGGGCTAAATCACGGATGAACCAAACCGCATAAAAAGAGAGCTGCAACTCGCTTTCGTGAGTGCAGCTCGTCTGGGGGATAGCCGCGTGCTTTTTGAAGTGGACGGCTAATCGGTGCTTATGCTTTTTTACATGACCGCGAGCGGCCTTAGCAGTATCTCCTGTTCATCCGTGGCATCATAAAATTACCTCTAACTCGCTGAATGTGATTTGTGGCTCATTTAATGTGAGCTTCATGTGTATTTAAGTGAATTGAGGCTCACCCTACAATGTAGTAGAGGTGATTTACAATGAACTTTCTTGACCTGTTCGCCCAAAAGCTTCGCGAAAAGCGGGAGCAGAAAAAGATCACGCAGCGCGAATTAGCGGAACGGCTTAATATGTGTACCCGAACTGTCATTGAGATTGAAAAGTGCAAGAGCAATCCGAAATTTGAAACGGTTGCGCTGATCTCAGAAGAAATGGACATCAGTCTGGATGGAATCGTGTTCCACGATAGAGCGCCGCAGACCGTTGCCAAGTGCGTTCTTGATTACTTTGCAGGAAAGAGTGAAGAAGAGTCGCAACGGTACATAAACCTGTGCATGAGCGCAGATAAGCTGAAGTGATGTACAGGGGAAAACAAAAGGGCCGATGATTGTCTTTCATGTGGAGCAGCCAGTGGGCTTATATTTTCCCCACTGGCTGCTCTTGTCCGCACAGTTGGAACGACGGGCATTTGTATCCTATTTTTCCTGTTTGTGTGCATCCCTGATCTTTTCAAAGGTGTCCTGACTGACGGCGTGTTCAATCAGGCAGGCTTCGTATTCGGCGATTTCCGGGTCTACGCCCGCAGTGATCAACTGCATCGTAAAAAACTGGTGCCGCTCGTAAATTTTCTCAGCAACTTCGCGACCCATATCGGTCAGATGGAGAAAGTAATCTTCATCCATTGTGAGAAAGCCGCCGTCTCGCAAGGTAGCCACCGCATGGCACACGCTGGGCTTTGACACCTCCATGTGCCGGGCCACATCTACGGAGCGTACCATACCGAGTTTCTTTTGGAGAACAAGGATGGTTTCCAGATAGTCCTCCCCGGACGCATGAAGTTTCATTAAGACCTCCCTTATGCAGATAATTTCTGTTCGGCGTTCCACATGGCCGCATACTTTCCGCCTTTAGCCAGCAATTCATCGTGAGTACCGGCTTCAGCAATCTTTCCGCCAGATACCACAAGGATTTGATCTGCATTTTTGACAATGGAAAGGGTATGAGCAATCATTACCACTGTCTTTTTTTCTTTTAGCAGATTGGCGATGGCCTGCTTTACGGCAAGCTCATTTTCAATGTCAAGAGATGCTGTTGCTTCATCCAAAAGCAGGATGGGGCTATTTTTCAGGATAGCGCGGGCTATTGAAATTCGCTGACGCTCACCGCCAGAGAGAAGATTTCCATTCTCGCCAGTCGGCGTATCGTATCCCTTTTCCATCTTGCGGATGAAGCCGTCACAGTTGGCCTCCCGGCAGGCGGCTTCGATTTCCTCATCCGTGGCCTCGGGGCGGGCGTGCCGGATATTCTCACGAATGGTATCATCAAAGAGAAATACATCCTGATCTACCATAGAGATTTGTTCCAGTACACGCTCGGCAGCTACATGATTTATGGGTTTACCACCAATGGAAATCGTTCCGCCTGTTGCCTCGTAATATTTTGCAATCAGGTTCAGAATGGTAGATTTGCCGGAACCGGAGTCCCCGACAATGGCCGTGAGCTTCTGGTCTGGCACTGTAAAGGTGGCGTGTTTCAGCACCGGCTCTCCGGGCACATAGGAAAAGTCCACACTATCGAAGGTAATCTCATGGGTAGCTATCTGAAGCGGCTCCATACTGCCAGTTTCCTCCGGCTCATTCATTACACCCAAGATTTTGTTTTTCGAGATCATCAGGTTCTTATAACTGGTGAGGTCTACAAAAATCGAGTTAGCCAGCTTTGCACAGAACAGGGGCAGCATACAAATCAAAAGGTAGTCCACCGTGTTCAGTGTCCCTGCGACCCAGGGTGCATAGGCCAGCAAGATAACCAGCGGGCAGGACAGCCAACTCAAAATACCAAAGACCGCACCAATAGGAAGCACTTTTGATTCGTACACAAAGCTGATCCGGGAAAACTCCCGCATGGCGTTGATAACAGTTTTGTTCTTCATACCGCCTACACCATAAGCTCGGAAAGTCTGAATACCAGAAACATATTCAACAATGCTGCTGACGTTCTCCGCACAAATATCGTTCTTTTCTTTTCCGTATTTCCGTACCATGCGGAAAGAAAGCCACAGGCCGGGGATTAAAAGAAGGTCTGCTATCAGCAGGATAATTCCAGCTGGAACATAAAGCGTCATAACAAAGACAATCAACATCAATGACAGGGCAAAATTCTTTGCCAAATCTCCGACTTTATGGGTCAGGATTTTTTCGTAGTTGTTTACATCGCTTGTGATGGTGTTGATATAATCGCCGGTCTGCCCCTGCGTAAAGCGGGACAGTGGGATGCGCTTCAAATGGTCACCCATAAAAAGCCGAATATTCTTACTGACCTCCGCACCGCCAATCTGCGCTTTGGTATAACCGTAGCTGTAAATCAGGATACGGAGAAGAAAAACCACTGCAATAATACCGGTCAGAGCCAGAACGCGGTTCATGTCAAATTGACCCGACCACAAAAACTGCATAACAGAGTAAAGCAGCATAAACAGGCTGCCGGAGAGAAGTCCTTCCAGAACGGTTCCGCCGACACCAATATAGAAATTGCGGTTCTTTTTCAATACATCATGCTCACTCATGCTGCTCGCCTCCCTCCAACTGATAAGTAATATTCCGGGCTGTTTCGTAGTCCTCCCACGCCTTCCGATAGTAAGCATTGTTCTTTCGGACTTCCTCATGGGTTCCGACACAGGTAATTGTGTGATTTTCAACCACTGCTACACGCTCGCACATCTTCAACGCGCTCAAACGATGGGCTACCACAATGACCGTCTTTCCCTTACAGAGATTTTGAATGGCTTTGTCAATCTCCATCTGATTTTCCGGGTCAGAGGCGCTTGTGGCCTCGTCTAAGATCAAAATGGGGGCATTCTTCAGGATAGCGCGGGCAATGGCAATCCGCTGTTTTTCACCGCCGGAGAAGCGAGAGCCAAAGCTGCCCACTTTCGTGTCATATCCATCTGGCAAGGACATGATAAAATCGTCAATCTGCGCCTCTTTTGCAGCAGCCCGCACTTCTTCCAGAGTGGCGTTGCTGCCCATTCGGATATTTTCTAAAACGCTGTCACGGGTCAGGAATGTCTTTTGAAATACGATGGCTACATTTTTCAGAATGGTATCGTAGTCAAGCTCCTTGACATTTTTTCCACCAATCAGCACTTCGCCCTCCTGCACATCATAGAAGCGGGAGATCAGTTCAATCACAGTGCTTTTGCCGGCACCAGACTGTCCCACAAGAGCCACGCGTTCCCCGTCATTGATTTTGAGGTTGACACCTTGCAGTACATCGGTCTTGCCGTCATAGGAAAATCGGACATTGCGAAGTTCAATATCGTGATTTTGGGGGAAGTCCGTTCCACCCTCATAAATCGGAATATCCAGGATTTCTTTGGTCTTGGTAACAGCGTTCAGTACATTAGCAAAATTAGTCCCCAGTTCTTGCAGGGGGCGGATTTCCGTCAGATACATAGAACCGACATAAACAAACAGCAGAAGCGCACTGGCTGTCAGTGAACCTTTCAGGAAAAACATCCCGCCTATCGGAACCATCAGCAGCATTCCACATTCAATGATAACGACAAACGCTGCATACGGAGGCCCCATACGTCGGGAAGTCTCATTCCACATGGCATTTTCCTCATGGATTGCGCCGGAAAATTTCTGGAAGGACTTGCTCCCCATGTTATAGGCTTTAATCAATTTCATTCCGCCGATATATTCGATCATAACAGAATTTAGTGTGGTAATGGATTGGTTGGCCCGTTCCATCAGGTCATCCGTGTTGCGGAACATCATCCCCATTACAACAACAGCAAGGATCAGCGGAACCAGGGAAATCAATGCCAGAGGAATATTGACGGTCATCAGATAAAGAAAGATGACTACCGGCCCAACCAGATAGCACACAAGGTCAGGAAGGTTATGAGCCAGGAACAGCTCCAGCTTTTCAATATCTTCATTCAGAACCGTTTTTATATCCCCGGTGCGCCGTTCATTCAAGGCCCCCAAAGGCGCTCTGGCCATGTGTTCCGCAACCATGCAGCGCACTTTGAACAGTGCGCCGTATGCGCCTTTATGGGCTGCCACGCCGGAACAGCCGAATAATGCAAAACGCAGGGTGACAGCGGCGGCAATCATTGCCACAGTCTGTACCACAAGTTCTTTTGTGCAGGCATTGTTAAATGTGGCATCCATCAGCCTGTAAATCCCAATATACGGAACAATAATGCAAAGCCCGCTGCACATGGACAGCAGAATTGCCAGAAACAACCAAAATTTTTGTTCTCCTGCCCAATGCAGCAGCAATGCTACACTGTTTTCTTTTTTCTGCTTCATAGACTACCTCTCCTTTCCAGCTGAACGGCCCAGGCCGCCCTCTCTGTCCCCTGCGGGGACATTCACCTTGACAGAGAAAAGCTCTCTCAATTTCGGGAGGGCATCCATTGTAACTAATACGTCATCGGGTATTTCGCCTTCGTCAAAATGTAAGACACGGGAACAGGTACGGCAGACAAACTCAAAATCATGGGTGACAATGAAAATGACTTTTCCCATATTGGATAATCGCCGGATCAATCCTGCAACCTGCGTCATACTGTCAAAGTCAAGGCCGCTGGTCGGTTCATCAAATACAAGCAAGTCTTTCCCACAAATCATGCTGACAGCTACAGCTACTCGTTGCTTTTGACCGCCGGAAAGCGTGTTTGGATGTTGTTCTCGATATGGGGAAAGCCCCAGTTCTTCCAAAGTTGCATTTACCAGCGTTTGGTCTGGATTTCGGATGCCAAAGGAACATTCTGCTTCTACGCTGTCAGCGAAAAGCTCATAGTTCACATCCTGCATGACCATATAAGAGCGTTGCAGCCTTTTCTTACGCTCAATCGGCTTGCTTTCCCACAAAAATTGTCCATCGCAGTCTTTGTGAAGCCCACAGAGAGCGCGGGAAAATGTAGTCTTTCCGGCTCCGTTATGGCCGACCACGCCAATCACTTCACCCTTTCCTGCGGATAAGCCAATATCATGCAAAATGGTTCGCTTCTTGTAACGGAGCGTCACATTCCGCAGCTCTAATACCGGGATAGGGGCAATCGAGTGGGGTTTAGGTGGGAACACCGCCCGAAGATCAACTGCCCGCAGGCCCATGCGTTCACGCTCCTGTTCCGACAGCTGTCGAAATTCTTCCGGGGTATAAATCCCTTTGATTTTTCCTTTTTCCAGATAAACGATTCGGTCGGCCAGTTCCATCAGGTAGTACAGCCGGTGTTCTGCTATCAAAACCGTTTTGCCCTGCTTTTTTATCAGCCGCAAATGCTCTCTCAACTCCTGAATGGAAGTCATATCCAAATTGGAGGACGGTTCATCCAGCAAATAAATCTGTGGGTTCATGGCATAAACAGAAGCGAAGGCGATTTTCTGCTTTTCACCGCCGGACAGTTCAAAAATATTCCTGTTCCGCAGCTTTTGAATACGCAGATCGTCGGCTGTCTGTTCCACTCGCTCTATCAGCTCTTGTGGAGGACGAGCCTCGTTCTCAATGCCAAAGGCAATTTCGCTGTCTGTGTCCACATTGAAAAACTGTGTCCGTGGATTTTGGAAAACGGAGCCGACCTTAGCAGCAATCTGATACATGGGGCGGCTGCTGATTTCCTGACCATCTACCAGCACACGGCCTTGAAGCTCTCCCTGATAAAACTGAGGAATTAGTCCATTCACCAGCCTTGTGATCGTTGTTTTTCCGCACCCACTGCGGCCACAGAACAGGACACATTCTCCGTCCAAAATTCTCAGATTGATGTCGCACAGCCCATCATGCTCCTGCCCGGTATAGACAAACGATACATTTTCAAACTCGATCACCCAATCACACCTCCCCGCACACATAATTCAAAAATCAGATAAGCTACAGCAACGGCCATGACGCCCCAATCGGCAGCTCCGCATTTTATCTGGACAAGGCAGGTGCGTGGATTGGGATTTTCAATTCCACGGGTGACAGAAGCAACAGAAAGATCATCTGCTGCTTTTGAAGCTGCCATCAACAAAGGCACATAAATACACTCAACTGTCATGCCCGGATGTGCTAAAAAGCTCGCCAGAGAAGGTGAAACATCTCTCATCCGCATAGCGTCCTTGATATAGCGCCAGTCCTCTTGAATAGTTGGAATGTACCGTAGCATAACTGCCATAGGAATTACTAACTTTTTGGGTGCGTGGACACGGTTCATAGCAGACAGGAACTCATTGACTTTTGTAGTAGTCAGAACAATCCCGGCCAAGGTTCCGCACGCATATACCTTATGAAACAATCCTAAAAAGGCAATAAACATTGTCCGCAGCGTGCCTGTCATTTCTGCCATGATCCAAACTGTCAGGGCACAGATGACCGCATAAAAGCATACAGCCTTAATGACATATTTCCACTTTCCAAAGAAAGCCCCCAATACCGCAATCAGCATAACAAGGACAAATTGATATGCAAGTGAAGGAGCAAACATGGAAGATAAAACACACATAAGAATAAGAAAGAGCTTGGCCCGTGGGTCGAGCCAAAGCTCTTTCTTGTGGCGTTTACCGCTCATGCTGTAATACCTGCTTTTTCAAACTGCTTTTTCAGCATTTTGCAGCCTACAAAGGCGCTGATCGCAGATGTAATGATAGCAGCGGCAAACATGGCAATCAGAATGCCGGTGTTAGCGGTTGCCTGCATGGTGTCGATGTAGCTCTGTTCGGTTCCATTACCCAGCATTGTCTGCGCCCAGCCGTTGGGGTCAGCAAAGAAAACGATATACGATCCAGTACCGCCGAGGGAAAACAGGATGTAAGACAGACTGTTGAGTTTCTTACTTTTGTATTGCCCTGCACCCGCAACAAAGTCAGCGACAATCGCCATAATCAGATAGCCCAGCGCAAAGGCCCAGTGCATACCGGTCACGAACCAAATAATACCCATGATAACGCCCATTATAGAAAGGCTCCAACGCTTATGTACTTTTGCAATCAGCAAAAGATAAATGGGGCCAGCAAGCAGCCCACCTCCTGCCGGCATGAAAAAAGTAAGTACAGGATTCGTTGCAAAAAAGACGCCGCCCACCAATACAAAAACAAATAATAGTGCAGTAAAAATACCTGTTGTTACAAGGTCTTTCACTGTCAGACCTTTGTTCATAGAATTTACTTGATTACTCATTTTGACCTCCTACCTTTCATTGTCTTGACTCGACAAGTGGTTTGTGATATTCTTCGGTTAGATACCTCTAATCTTCGCCTAATACAATACGCATTTATCGAACAACATTCAATAGGTTCCGGCAATGTTCGTCTGTTCCTTTCAAAAGTTCGTCTAATCGTTGCAAAAAGGAGGTGGTCTGTTTTCATGTCTGAAATTATTGACCAGTTTTATACACCGTTGCTGATTGAACACGGTTTTATCCGTGACCCAGACAACCAGCAATATGGGGCATTAGGTGACTGCTGGAAACTTTCTCCCGAAGTTGGAGAAGGCTCCTACTGGACTTATGGACAGAAAGACCTATATGATATTAAAATCCACAACTTTTCCTTCCACGAAGATTTCATGTTGGAATGTTCCCTGCCGGAATGTCTGAGTATCACTCGGTATGACTCTATTTCCGGGGAGGAATTATCTCCATACCGTAGACTGTCTGCCGGTTGTATCAAAACATTTATTGGAGGCTACGCTCCATACAAGGCTTTGATACATAAAAATATTCCAATCCGTTCGGTTGGGATTGAGATTGCACCGGCATATTATGAGGACTACCTGAAAAAACTGTACCCGGAGGCACAGATCAATCCTGTGGATGCATTTCGGAAGATCGACCAAACATCCGACTTTCCAGAAATGTCACGGTTACTCACAGAAATCAAAGACTATCGCGGGGAAGGGATTGCCGCAAAACTTTTTTATGAGGGAAAAGTTGCAGAAGCAGTTTCAATGGTAGTGGAATATCAGAAGAAGCATCCTGATAAACCAGTTCATAAGCTCTCTCAACAGGATATAGAAAATCTCCAAATAGTTGCCGCTTATCTTAGCGACCACTATGCTTTTGATATTCCCCTGGAGCGGCTAACACAGATTGCCTGTATGGGAACGACAAAGCTCAAAAGCTGTTTTAAGAAATACTACGACTGCACCATCACGGAATATGTTCAACAGCGGCGCATGAGCCAAGCAGAATATCTGCTGGCATATACAGAGCTGACAGTCGGGCAAGTTGCCCAAACAGTAGGCTATTCCACTTCAAGCCGATTTGCAGAATTATTCCGAAAAAGCACGGGATTGTTGCCATTAGAGTACAGAAAAAACGCACAGCGAAAGTAAAATGAGCGCCAGGGGGAACTCTGGCGCTCACATGATTATTGAAATATCAACTCTTGAAAAATAGTTTCCTCCACCTGCACTTTCAGCGTGTTCATCAGCCCCACCCAGCGCATGGGGTCACGGGCTTTCAGTTCCTCGGTGACGCCTGCCGCCCCCATCATGCGGAATAGCGAGAAAGGTGGTTATTCCAAAATTATCTTGAATTCGGGGATAATACTGGCAAGCAATGCAAAGCGGTACCCACTTTGCGAAAACAGGCGGATTCCGTTTACACGGAGCCCGCCTGTTTCATGCTTGTTGGGGCGCTGCCCCAATCCCCGCAGAACACAAAAACTGTGTTCTGGAACGATGGATAAATCCATCGGCTGCGCGATTTTTCAAATCGCTTGTGGGCGGGCAGCTCAGCGCTGCTCCGCCTCTTTTTCCCGTCGTTCATTCGCTTCCTCCTGCTCCTTATCCAACTCCAGAATACGGTCGATATTGGCTTTGGCCGTCAGCAGCTCTTTCATTTCCTCACGGGCTTTTCGGTAGTCGGCATAGGCGGCTTTCTTTTCCGCCAGCAGCTCGGCGTACTCGGTATTCAGCGCCTTGATGGTGGGCAGCTTCTTGAGGCCAAGCCCATCAAAATAGTTCTTTGCGGCCTTGTGGATCGTGACCTCACTTTCATGCTCTGCAAGAAATTTCTTGGAGTACCCGGCCTTACGATAGGCAACGTAGGTATCGCGGGTCTTGGCATAACCCACGATATGCTCCCGCAGCACGGCAATCTCGGCCATGCGTGTTTCCGAAGCCTTGATCCTTGCGGAAAGCTCGTTGAAGTGAGCGGACGCTGCCGCCGCTTTCTCCGAGAGAACGGCGTAATCTAAAAGCTCATGGTCTTGCAGATAGGCCACCGTCTGTGCCATCTGTTTCAGGTTGAACAACGTCGCCCAACGCGCATAACCGGCACCCTTGCCAGCGCGTAATTTGGCCTGAATGTCCACCAGCAGATTCCCGCTGCGCTTTTCCGGTTTGACCGGTGCGGCGGCGTTCTTTCGTGGCGTATGCGCCTTTTCACCTGCAATCACCGCGCGGAGATCTGCGGGAGTATAGCCGTCACCGAGGGTATCCATGCGAATGGACTTTTTCTGTTCGTCGCCCAACAGGGACGGGACTTTCTTGCCCTTGACCTCATACCCAGCCTGCCGCAGCAGCTCCAGCAGCGTTTCAAAGCTATCGGGCTTTTGTGTCAGCGCATCGTCAATCGCCGCGCAGATTCGCTCCCGGTGGGAGGGTTTCTTTTTGTCGCCCAGCCACTTGTTGTAGCTCTTGCCGTGGCGCTTCGGATTCTCCACGATGGAGTATCCGTTCTCGATGCAGATGGTATCGTTGAGCCGCCGCACAGCTCGGCTGCTGCCCCAAAAGTTTCGGAATTTGCGGGTCTGGCTGAGCGCGGTGGAGTTCCAGATCACATGATTGTGAATATGGGCTTTGTCGATATGGGTGCAGACAATGTAGGCGTGATTGCCCTTGGTGAAGCGCTTGGCCAGCTCACAGCCCAAACGGTTCGCGTCCTCCGGTGTGATCTCTCCGGGAACAAAGGATTGCCGCAGATGGTAGGCGATCACATCATCCTCGCCGCGCACTCTGCCGGTCTTTTGGATGTACTGATTTTTGGTGAAAAGAAACTCGGCGTCGGCGATCCTGCTATCGCATTGCCAGCTCGTAATTAACCTGCCGCCGTCCGTCTTTTGTGGATTTTCGGTGTAGTCGATGATGTCGCTGATGGCCTGTCCCACCGTGCGGCCTTTGCCGGTGTGCAGGGGCATCAGGCGCGTGGTTGCCATGTTGAACACCTCCTTGAAAAGTAAAACGGCCTGCCGAAGCAGACCGTTTGAAATGTGTTGATTTGCAAAAGGTAGAAGCAAACTGATAGTTCGGCAAACTCTGATTTATAGTCCTCTCAAAACCAATTTGCTTTTTCTTCTCGAAATACGGGAATATCACTATCTCGATATGGATTGTAATTATGAAGATTGCAACCAAACTCTTTTAATGATTTTATTTTGTTATCCTGTGTCCATACAATTAAAGATATTCCGTCAAATTCTTCAACATTTCCATTATTCATTTTGTTTTTAAAATACCACTCCACGATTGTTTGATTGCCTTGATGAAAAAATTGCTTAATCTCCCAGACAAGAACACTTCCGCGTGTATTCCATTCGTCAAACCAGTGCTTTACCGTTTTGCGGTTTTCATATTTAGGACTCCAACTCTCAGTATATACAACATCATCTGTAAAAATATTGTCAATTCCTAAATCTGCTTTCTTAATCCACATATCAAACCATAATCGGATAATTTTTTCTCTCTCGTTCATAAAGCACCTCCACAACTTCCGATTTGCAGTTCTATTACTCCCGTGCCAGTTCATATAGGCTGCGGATGGATTCCATGACCGTATGCCACGACAGGTCGGCAGCATAGAAGAACTTCTTCTGATAAGCCCGCCACAGCTTTTCCATGTTTGGGTCGGCCTCAACTTCATCAAAGGCCGCAGGCGCGTCGGCAAGACACTTCTCTGTACCGCGTTTCCTGGCCGTTGCAATGAGCGCCGCACGGAGATCGGCTGGGATGATGCTCTGTTCGTGGAGCTGGCTCAGAATGTGCAGATCATAGAAATCTCTCATACGGGTGTTGGCGGTGGCGCGGGACACGACGGTTTCCAGCTTTTCGGCCAGAACGGTTTCCAGATTGTACGCCCAAATTTCGATGGAGCGATCCTCCAACATCAGCTTAAAGCTGTAACGCACCTCGTGGGGCGTGATGGCGTCGCCGGTGGAAATGTCGATCTTGAGCGGCGTTATCACACCGTCAAACTCCGTTTCCATGCTGACACGGATGCCCGGATACTCGGCCTCGTCCATGATCTCGGAAATGCGCTTCAACCGGAACTCCACGCCATCGTCCACCGGTACGGAGATGATGGAGGCAATCATGTTCTCCACTTCCTCGATGCCGACCGTCGCACCCTTTACGGTCGCGTCAATGTCCATCGTGGAGCGGGCGTCAAGGCCGACCATTGCAGCCACCAGCATCCCACCTTTGAGGATGAACTTGTCCCGATATTCCGAAAGAGAAATGCGCTCCAGAAAGCGCTCCATCATGTAATTGCGCATCAGGATTTGCGCATCTGCGGATTTGTCCTTGGAGAGATTGCGTATCAGGTCTTTGAGCTGCCGTGCAGTCTTAATCATAAGAGTACCTCCAAATACTGCCGAAGCAGTTTTTCAACACGGAACATCTGCGCATAGCGCATCAGCTTCCGTAAGTCCTTATCTTTTCGTTTGGCGTATTGCTTGAGTGCATCCTGAAAGGTCTGCATCTCGATTCCACTGCGGCTGCGGATCAGATCGCAGATGGTACGCTCCATATCATAGACGGGAACGGGATTCCCGAACGGCGTGTTCATCGTGACGATCCCCACATCATGCAATTCTTTCTTGATGGTGTAGACCTTGATGCCATCTGCTTGCAGGCTGGCAGGATTGTATCCGGTCTTGACCGTGATGGAATACGGATTCGGCTCCCGGTCGGTCAGGTCATGGAAAAACAGCGCGCTCTCATGGGAGAATACAGCCTGCGCACAACGAAGGTGTAGCAGGTACATGGCGTCCGTCCATGCATCTGGCGAAACATAAACGCCATGCGCGGCCTGCTCTACGCCGCGCTGCTTGGCGTAGGCGTAAAACGTGGACTTGGCAATACCGATTTCCAAAACCTGCGCGGTTTTGACGATCCCATTGTTTTGCTGAAAAAGCAGATCAAGCCGGTCGTAGGCGGTCATGTTATCACTTCCTTCTTGCTAATATTATATCCGAGATTAGCAAGAAAGTAAACAACGATTTTAGAAAAGCAAGCCGAGGCATCGCCCCGGCTTGCGCTTTAACTATGGATGAAGTTTTTCATGGCAGCGTTCACGTCTTGCAGCTTGCCAAGTCCCTGCACCGCCAGCAGCGGAAGTCCCATCGGGCTGATTAGAAACGCCAGCACAAGGAGGATAATGCCGTTTTTTACAGAGTAGGTAATCATCACGGCGATGGCCAACAGGGAGAGCAGGCCGCTTGCCAGCTTGAACACGAAGCCGGAGCAAGACAGCAGCCCCGCGCACAGCCAAACGAACAGGGAAAGGATAAGCGACAGCGGCGCAAAGAGAATTTTCAGGATGAACATTTTGCGGCCTCCTTTTCACAAAGTGCGGTCAGCGCGTCACGTTCTTTGGCGAGCTTTTCTTCTTCCTTTTCGGTCAAATCACGATCACCGCCCGTGATCTCCAGCTCGCGGAAGCTCTCATAGGCGTTTAACAAAGAATCCCGCAGCGCTTCGGGCGTAGGGCAAAAGTCCACGGTGTTCCAGTCCTGACGGTGGTTGTCAAAACCCATGACCGTGTAGCCTCTGCTGGTCAGGACAACTTCAAAATCCGTATCGCGGTTGAGGTAGTCAGAAAATACTTTCAGCACAATTTCGTTTGTCAGCATACGTTCCGCAGCTCCTTTCCAAGCGGTCAAATCTTTTTCTGATATTAGAATACTTTGCCCATTGGTGTTTTGCAAGGATGCGGCAAAGTCATACGAATAGTTTTCGCCTTTTGCCCGACATCTAACCATATCACATAATCCTTCTTTAGTACAGCTACCTGAACTAATTTTCTCCAGATGGGAAATATAATGTTGGTACAGTTACAGGGACGGGAGGTGTGGTACTTGCAGTTGAATGAAGCCGTCAGCAGGCGTTTGGTTGAGCTGATGCAGGAGCGTGGCATGACGCAGTATCAGCTTTATATGAGAAGCGGCGTACCGAAGTCCACCATCGGTAATCTTGTGAACTGCGCATACCCGTCCATGAAGCTGCGGATCATCCACGAGCTTTGTCAGGGATTGGAGATCGACATGAGCAGCTTTTTTGCCTCGCCGCTGTTTGATGAAAACAATCTGGAACCGTAGAAGCTCCGATGCTGTTTTGCGTCGGGGCTTTTGCTTTGTGTGAACAGGGGCGGCGGAGTGACCGCCGCCCCTGCGACTTATTTCAGCGCCGCCAGCGAGGAAACGATTTTCTCTGCCGCCGTCCATATCCGTTCCTGACTTTGCTGAATGTCCTCCAGATCGGTTTCGTAGATACGGCCTGTTTCGTGGGCGCGGCGGGTGAGCTGGTTGAGGTTGTTGCTGGAATACCGAAGAAGAGACACCAGCTCCCGCAGCTCCGGAAGGTAGAGCTTCACCACATATCCGTCAATCGCCATCTTGCGGAGATACGCCGCCATGTTGGTGGTGCCGAACTGTGCCATCTTCGTTTCAATCATTTCCCGCTCCTGCGGCGTGACGCGGAATTTGAGCTGAATATCCCGCTTGCGTTTTGCCATCGCTCAACGCTCCGGGGCTTTGGACTTCGCCGAAATTTTCGGCGAAGTTGTTTCAGGCGGCTTTTTCAGCTTGTCCCGGACAGAGGTTTTCTGCCGCTCCTGCGCGTAGGCTTTGCGGGTCTGGCTGAGAAACAGATCGACCAGACCGGGATGGCTGTTGACGGCCAGATAGCAGTTGCGGTCAGTACCCCATGCGTCAGGGTTGGCGGGGATGGACATGGCGTTTGCCCAAGCCCTGTTGTCGGGAGAATAGCGCCTGTCCCAGTCCGCTTGACAGACGGTGATGGCAAGGACATGGAACGTGCGGTCATAGCCGAACTGCTGCACCACCTGATCGACCGCCGCTGCATCCAGCCGGTTATCCCGGTAGTGGTCACGGATGGCGGCTTCAATCGCTTCCTTGCAGGCCGTGTTCGCTTGATTGGAAGCGCGGTAGACCGCAAGCTCGTCATGCTCTCTGGCGTAGGCTGCCGGGTGCTTGTAAACGGGGAGATTTTTCATTATCGTGCCTCCATTTCTTTTTTGTGGGGCTTTTCCGGTGCGCCATGAACAGGCGGCGCTTTCAGCCTATCCAGAACGGAAGGCCGCGCCGATTTTGCAATCGCCTGCTCAGGCTGCGGCTGTCCCTTGCCGTCCAGATTCAGCTCCATATCCAACTCAATCAGCCGCGCCGTTTTTGCGGCCAGCTCCTGCTCCTGCGGGAACGGCTTACCGACCTCGGCCTTTGCCGCCGCCTGCTGGTTATAGAGGTTTTCAAGCTGCTCCTGAACGCTGCGCAGACGCTCCGGCATTTTATCCAGCGCGTTCTCGATGCGGACAAGGTTGCCTCTGGCATCCGAACCGAGTTCAACGCGATGTGTCATCCGGCCTTTCAGCGTCAGCGTGTACGTTTTCCACATGGAATCAAAAGCAACGGACATGGTAAAGCCGCGATAGCTGCCGATCTGTACCGGGTCTTTGCCCTTGACCTCCTTGCAGGTGTCCAGCAGCGCGGCACCGGCGTTTTCCTTATCGGTGAGCCGGTCGCCGCGAATCTCCATGCCGACAAAGCCCTCTGCCGGGAGCGGATGCGCCGCGAGGGTCTGCATATCCGCATCCAGCCCACGAACAAAGCCCTTGTGTTCCTCTATCTTTTCCGGGAAGTATTTCAGCAGACTGTCCTCCAAGCGGAATTGCTTGCTGTTGTGGTCTGCTTTCATAATTTTGAGCTTGGACACCTCGATGTCCAAATCCATGCGCTCTTTGATGCGGGGATCACCGGCGCATAGCGCTTTGATCTCCGCAAAGGACAGCGCTGTAGCGTCCACATCCTCGCAGGAGCGAACCGGGGATTTTGAGGTCATGATCTGAGAGATGAATTTCTGCTTGTTCTCAACGGTCTGCCAGAGGTAGGCGTCAAACGTCCCTTCGGTCACATAGCGGCAGACATGAACGAGCTTGTTCTGATTGCCCTGACGCTCAATGCGGCCTTTTCGCTGCGTGAGATCACGGGGACGCCACGGGCAATCCAAATCGTGAAGTGCGACCAAACGATCCTGCACGTTGGTGCCCGCGCCCATCTTGGCCGTGCTGCCCATCAGGACGCGCACCTGACCGCTGCGTACCTTTGCGAACAGTTCCCGCTTTTTGACCTCCGTATTGGCGTCGTGGATGAACGCGATCTGCTCCGGGGGCATACCGGCGTCAATGAGCTTTTGGCGCACATCCTCATAGACCGTAAACGGCGTGTCAGAGCTTTCTTCCAACGGGATCGCGCTCTCCAGCGCATGAATTTCCGGGCTGTCCAGCGTACCGGGGGAAGCCTTTGCCGCCCGCTGCGAGGGCGTGGACTTTGGCGTAGAAATGTCGCAAAACACAAGCTGTGTCAGTTTTTCCTCCTCGCCGTCGCGCCAGTATTGGAGAATGTTCGCCACGCACTGATTGACCTTGGTGGTTTCCTCGTCGGGGAGCATGGGATTGATGATGCGCTGGTCAAGCCCCAGCTTGCGTCCGTCCGAGGTGATTTTGAGCATATTGTCCACATCCGGGCTGACCGCACCGCTGTGTACCTTGGACGCTCGTTCCGAGAGGGCTTTCACCATGTCCTGCTGGATCTGCGTGGGTTTGGTGGCGATGGTGTGATACGCAACCTCCGGCGTGGGTAAGTGGAGCTGATCCGCCGTTTTGATGTCGGCAACCTCTTTGAACAGATTCATCAATTCGGGTAAGTTGAAAAACTTTGCAAAGCGCGTCCTTGCCCGGTAGCCGGTGCCCTCCGGGGCAAGCTCCAGCGCGGTGGTGGTTTCACCAAAGCGGCTTGCCCAGCAATCGAAGTGGCCCATACCCATCTCTTGCAGCCGGTCATGCTGCAAATAGCGCTGGATGGTGTAAAGCTCTGTCATGGAGTTGGAAACCGGGGTGCCGGTGGCAAACACCACGCCGCGCCCGCCGGTCAGCTCATCCATGTAGCGGCACTTGGAGAACATATCCGAGGATTTCTGCGCATCGGTGGTGGAAAGCCCTGCCACATTGCGCATCTTCGTATAGAGGAAAAGATTTTTATAATTGTCCGACTCGTCCACAAACATCCTGTCTACGCCAAGTTGTTCAAAGTAAATCACATCATCCTTGCGGTCGCTGGCTTGCAGCTTTTTCAGCCGCGCCTCCAGCCCCTTTTTTGTGCGCTCCAAGCTCTTGATGGTGAAGCTGTTGCCGCCTGCGAGCTTGGTATCCTGAATACCATCGGTGATTTCCTCAATCTGCTGGTGAAGGAGCCGTTCCTGCCGCTCCGGACTGATGGGGATACGCTCAAACTGGCTGTGGCCGATGATAACGGCGTCATAGTCGCCGGTGGCGATACGGGCGCAGAATTTCTTGCGGTTGTGGGTTTCAAAGTCCTTCTTGGTAGTGACAAGGATATTGGCCGAAGGGTAGAGCCGCAGAAATTCGGACGCCCACTGTTCCGTCAGATGGTTCGGCACGACAAAAATGGATTTCTGGCACAGTCCCAATCTCTTAGATTCCATCGCAGAGGCTACCATTTCAAAGGTTTTTCCTGCGCCAACTTCGTGTGCCAGCAGCGTATTCCCGCCGTACAGCACATGGGCGATGGCGTTTTTCTGATGCTCTCGGAGGGTGATTTCCGGGTTCATACCGGAGAAAACGATGTGGCTGCCGTCATACTCGCGGGGACGAGTGCTGTTCATTTCCTCGTTGTATTGCCGTACCAGCGTTTCGCGCCGCTCCGGGTCTTTCCAAATCCAGTCCTTGAACGCATCCCGGATAAGCTGCTGCTTCTGCGCGGCAAGGGTGGTTTCCTTGGCGTTGAGGACACGGCGCTCCCGTCCGTCTGCGTCCTCAATGGTATCGTAGATGCGAATATCGCGGAGGTTCAGCGCATCCTCCAGCAGCCGGTAGGCGCTGGCGCGGTCTGTGCCGTAGGTGGTGAACGCCGCCACATCGTTGTAGCGCACCATGCTCTTGCGGGAAACCTGCCATTCTGCGGTGTACGGGACATAGCTGATCTCGATCTGTCCGCGCAGATAGCGGGGCGTTTCAAAGGTTTCGTACATGAATTGCTCGATGTACTTCTTGTCAAGCCATGTCACACCCAGCCGCACCTCAATCTCGCTGGCCTCCAAGTCCTTCGGCTGGGCGGCAATCAGGGCATCCACATTTCCGGCAAAGAACGGGTCGCGCGCTGCCACACGCTGCGCGGTGCGAAGCTTCTGCCGGACGTTGCCGGAGAGATATTCGTCCGCCGTCTGCCAGCCCTTTGCCCAATGCTCGCCGCCGTCCTGCAAGTCAAATGGGCCACTGTTGGGTTCCTTGTAAATGACGCCCTTCAAATCCTCAACGATCTGTGGAATCTTTTCGCTGCTGCCCATGAGGGAGGCCATAAAGTCGAGATCGACGCAGGCTTTTTCTCCGATGCAGACAGCAAGGGCTTCGCTGGCGGTATCCACAGAATCTACGCTGCGCTGCTGCTTGATGGTGCGCTTGTGGAACATATCCGCCTTGCGCTCCAGCTTTCCGTCGTCGTCCAGCACTTCCAGTGAACACAGGAGGTAGTAAGAGGAATCGTCAGAGAACGCAAGACGGTTCGCACGGTCATTGATTAGGCCATGTTTTGCGGAGAACGCATCATAGAGGCGGTTTAGCTCGGTCTGCGCTTCCTGAATCCGGCTTTCTGCGCTGTACTCGTCCATTTGCAGGGCAATCAGCTCATTCACGCAATCCCGCAGCGCGACCATGCCCTTGACACGCTCGGCGGCGGTGGCGTTCAGCTCCGGTTTGACCATGCGGCTGTTTTCCCGGTAATACACCTCGCCGCCCACCACGGTGTAGGAGTAGTTTTTCACATTGGGGTCTGCGGGGATGGAGGTGTCAATCTGTTCGCCCTCGCCCAGCTCTGGCAGTTCCGCCTCCTGATAGGTGCCGCGAATATTTTTCACGGCATCATGGAGCTGATCTGCAAGCGCCAGCCCCTCAATGGGGACAACGGTGAAATCCTGTTTGCCGTATTGGGTGCTTTCGGAGGTCTGCCTGCCTAAAATCATCTCCGGGTGGTCAACAAAATAGCGGTTGATGGCAAAGCCGTCCTCGTTCTGGCCGAGGTGTACCCAATCCGGTTCGATCTCAATAGGACGGTCACGCTTTTGGAGAAAGAGAATGTCCGAAACCACATCCGTACCGGCGTTGGCGCGGAACGCATTGTTGGGTAGACGAATGGCACCCAACAGCTCCGCCCGCTGCGCGATGTACCTGCGGACTTCGGGCGATTGTTTGTCCATCGTGTAGCGGGAGGTCACAAACGCGATCACGCCGCCCGGACGCACTTGGTCGAGGGTTTTGGCAAAGAAGTAGTCGTGAATGGAAAAACCGAGCTTGTTATAAGCCCGGTCATCTACCTGATATTGTCCGAACGGGACGTTGCCCACGGCGAGGTCATAGAAGTCTTTTCTGTCCGTTGTCTCAAAGCCCGCGATGGTAATGTCCGCCTTGGGATAAAGCTGCTTGGCAATACGTCCGGTGATGCTGTCCAGCTCCACGCCGTAGAGCTTGCTGCCCTGCATCTGCTCCGGCAGCAGGCCAAAGAAGTTGCCGACGCCCATTGACGGTTCCAGAATATTGCCGGTCTGGAAGCCCATATTGCCGACCGCTTCATAGATCGCCTTGATAACGGTGGGGCTGGTGTAATGGGCATTCAGCGTGGACGCTCTGGCCGCAGCGTATTCCTCCGGGGAAAGTGTGGCGTACAGCTCTGCAAACTCGTCCGACCAGTTTGGCTTATTCTCATCGAACGCATCTGCCAAACCGCCCCAGCCCACATAGCGGGAGAGGATTTCCTGCTGCTCCGGGCTGGCCTGTAAGCCCTCAAACTCCAGCTCTTGCAGGAGGTGGATCGCCGCCATATTTGCCCGAAACTTTGCTTTTGCGCCGCCGACGCCGAGGGCATCATCGGTGATGTGGAAATTCTGCGCGTCGCGGTGGCTTGCCACCTTGAAGTCAGCGTAAGCGGCCTGCTCCGCAGCGGCAACGCTGGGAAAGCCCTGCCACTCGCCGTCAACGGGGATAGATACCGCAGGACGGTGTGCGGGAGGCTCGTCGATCTCGGCCTGTGAGATGGCATCATCAAAATCAGGCACAAACTCGCCCATTTCCGAAAGTGCCGCGCGCCCTTCCTGCTCCAGAATCAGAGCTTCTTCCTCGCTCATGGCAGGCGATTCAGGCTTGGCGGGTTCCGCAGAGGGCGGGTCATGCTCCGGTTCGTCAAAGCGCAGGGTGCGAATCTCCACATCATAGGGGAGGTTGTTTTTGTCAGCAGGATATACCGCCACGGTTTCCTCGGTGTAGGTGGGTGCCTGTTCCGGCTGCGGATACCGCTCCATGAGCTGTGCGAAGCTCTCTCTGCTCTCCGCACGGGAGATAGGGTAGAGAAACGATGGGTCGCGGAGAGAAATATCAAAAAGCCCGATGCGCTCAATAATGAACGGCTTGCCGTCCTCCAAATATACCGTATCGCCTGCGGAATACGGGAACGATTCTCGCTGCGGGACAGGAGCTGTTTCGGGAACGTCTGTAACTGCTTCCTCTGGTACGCGCCAGCGGTATTGCTCCACATCCTCATCCGAAACATGAATGAGATCGCTGAAATCGAGATTTTCCAGCTCGTTGGTAATAATCTCTTGCAAAGAGCCGTACTGCCGGGTTTCCAGATGCTCATCATCCAGATAGCGCTCCAGTCGATAATTCACAAGGTCAATGTTCACCTGAATGGGGATCTCGTCATCGGTGACGGTGGTGTAAGCAACGCCAATCTTCGCTGGGTCGCTAAAATCCGCCTCTGAGCCGTATTCACTCCGGCAGAAGTCGGAGATCAGTCCCTTTGCACGTTCCATGAGCGCCTGCTCCGCAACACGCTCCGTATCCTGCATCACGCGCTGGATAAATGGATCGCTGTTCAGCTTTTCGGGGTCAACCACTTTACCGCCCACAATGCCACGTTGGGCGAGGGCTTCCCGGATAGCAGCGGGGTCAATATCATCGAAATTGTCGCGTTCCGCCTCGGTGTAGAAGTTATCCTCGCGGATAAGCTGTGCAATGCGCCGCTGCACCTTCGGCCATGTCAATTCAACGGTTTCCGGACTTCCGGCACGGACGATAAAGAGATTGTTGCCCTCCTTGCCGCCGTACTCGTGAGCAAGCCATGCAGCAGTTTCTTTTTCACGTCCGTGCTGCTGCATATACCGCACTACGGCGTGTTTGCTCTCGATATTTCCGTTCCATGTACGGAGCGCATCGTCTATATCGTCTTGCGAGAGCGGTCGCAGCAGATCGTGAAGCCGCTCATAGGTTCCCTCAAAAACCTCCTGATGCAAGTGGTTGCGGAATTCTGGAACATCCGAAAATAGCCGGATAAGCTCCATATCTTTTGAATTGAGAACGGCACGGCGCACAGCGGCATTACACTCGATTTCCGCATTTTCCCGGTCAGAGTGACCGCAGGCATTGCGGTAGGGGGTGTCCTCCGAAACCACTGCCATCACCACCGGCCTGTAATGCTCCAAACGTTCCTGCACCGTGGGCTGCGGCGCGTCGGCGGCAGGATCGCGGAAAATTCTTGTCCCATCTGCACCGAACTCCGCTTCTTGTGCGTTGATGGCGGCTTCGGCCTCATGGTCAATAGAGCACAGCGTGTAAATGTGGCGCTCACCCCTAAAGTCTGACGCTTCGGCAATCGTCACGTCGTACTTATCGCGCAATTTCTCCACATACATCTCTAAATTGTGCGACGGAAGGCCACACATTTCCACACGGCCAGCGCCGGATATCTCTCTTGTGGTAAGGTTGAGGTCAAGCAGCTCCGCCGCCTGTTTTGCGTCCTCGCCGTACATTTCAAAGAAATCGCCCACCTGAAACAGCACGATGTCGTCCGGGTGGGCTTCCTTGATGGCGTTATAGCTGTCGTAGGCGGTGTTTCGCACCACATCCTGTGCCTGCGCCTTATCATAAAGCGCCTGTTCGTCTGGTGTAAAATAGCGGTTCATCCGAATCAGCTCAGAGATACGCGAAGCGACCTTGTTCCAATTCATTTGAACATCTGCACAGCCCGCTTTTTTCAGCGTGATGCCCTTGCTGCCGTGATCCTCGTAGCTGCCGCTCTCTCTGGATACGGCATGGGTATGCCCGCCGATGCCGTACTCCTTTTTCAGAAAATCGGCATTCTCCTTGGGAGTGTGCGAAGTCTGGAAAAACGCATAGATGCGGGTCTTTCCACCCTCAAAGCTGCTCCCGTTTGCAAGAGAAGCCGCAATTTCATCTTCGGTGATAAACCTGCCGGTTGCTGGAACAGCCTCCATATCGGAGCGGAATTCCTTTCGTGGAAGGGACAGATCTTCCAAACGTGTGAGAAGTGTCTGCGGCCGGTGGTAATGGAAGCGCAGCAGCGCACGGTTTTCGCGGTAGGCGTCCATGAATACCTTGTATTCTGACAGGAGCCTATCCCGGAACGCCGGATTCAGCAGATCGTCCGTCAGACGCTCCGTTTCCTCTGGAAAGCTGGTGCTATGGATATTACCCAAGCAGGACAGATACCCCAGTGACTTTGCTTCATCCGAGAAATCGTGATAAAGGTTCCAGACATCCACAGCAATACCCAGCCGCTCATAGCGCGGGGCTTCCGTGACCTCAAGATTGGTGGCAAATGCGCCGCCGTCCAGAAGCTCCTCAATACGCTCCGCCGCATCTGCCCAGCCTATCACTTGGGCAGAACGAAGATAGCGAGAGGTATCTCCGGTTGCAATATGGATACCATCGTCCCCGTACCATGCGGAAAGCCTGCCGTTATCCGTAATCAGGCCGTTGCCGCCGTAGTAAAGAGCTTTCAGAAATGCCGCGCGATCCTCTAAAGGTTTTTGCTTGGAGAATTCCGCAGCAATTTTCATCCGCGCTGCATCCGCATTACCGCCTGCGCGCAGGATGTGGTCAGTATCATCCTGAGAAATGAACATAGAAAAAGCGGAGGGTGTTACACTCTCCGCTTCTGCGATGAATTGAATTTGTTCTGCCTCTGAGGGGAAGAAGGACATCTGCGCCCCAGCAGGGGCATCGAACATATTTAGCTGAACACCAGTTCCGTGAGGATCGTTTCCTCGGCCTGCGCTTTCAGCGTGTTCATCAGCCCTACCCACTTCATCGGGTCGCTGGCTTTCAGCGCTTCCGTCACGCCCGCTGACTTCATCAGCTCCGGCATCATCTGTTCCAGTCGGTTGTTCGCTGCCTCGTCGATCTCCCGCAGATGGGGGTACAGCTTCTCGGACAGCAGCAGGCTGTTCCACAGCACCGGACGATGCTCCTTCAGGTAATTCTTCCGCATCCTGCCGTACTTGCCCAGCGGGGCTTGCGGCTGTTCTGTCAGGCTCAGGTCGGGAATCAGGTAATCCCCGCTGCGGGTGTAGGTCAGTTCGCTCATGGCTTTCGCTCCTTTCCGCGATTTTCTCGCGCTCGTAATTCTTGATGGTGACTTCGATCTGCCGCAGCACCAGCTTGCTGGACTGGCTGATGGCCGTTCCAAGAGCGGCGACGGTCTGCGGGGTGTTGAAATCAAAGACATTCAGAAAATCCTCATGCTCGAAGTAATCTCCCGGCTGCATCCCGCAGCGGGATAGCAACGCATAGGTGGTGCTGACAACGACGGCGTTCCGAAAAGCGGCTCCGATGTTGAACTCATCATAGTCCTCCAAAAAGGAACCGTCAACGATGCCGACAATATCGCGCCAGTTGTCGTGCCAGTATTCATCTACAAGCTGCGCCGCCACACGCTCCAACTGATCGGCAAGTCCGTTTTCACCGGAAACGTCAAAGCGCTGTTCCAGCGCCGCAGATACCACCTCACGATGCTCCTGACGGTATTCCCAAAGATAAGGGCGGCGAGAGTTCTCGCCGCCGCTGGTATCGGAAACATCGAATACATATCGGAGTTTGGGTTGGTCGCTGCTGGTATCCACAAGGGCGATGCCCTTGCTGCCTCGCCGCACATAGCGGCGCATCTGCTTATTCCAAAGGTCGTATTCCGCGCAGGCCGTGGCTTCCGGGCGCTGGGCGAAAATCATGAGCTGTTCGTTGTAGGGGTACTTATACAGCCTTGCGGCGGTGGTCAGAAATGCCGTCCACTTCTGGTAGCTTCCCGTGATCTGCTCCGCCGTGCGGTCTGCCATCTGCGCATAGAGCTGTACTTTACTCGGCATCCATATCCTCCTTTTCAAAATCGGGGAACAGGTCGAGCGCGTCATATTCTGCGTCGCTCATCCTGCGCAGCTTTGCGATGGCGCTGTCCGTCAGCTCCCGCAGCTCCGTTTCATCCGCAGCGAGGTAGCCGCGCATTTCCTCCAGCGCCGCGATCAAGCCCGTACGGGTGCCGGTGTTGTAGAGGCTCATAAGCTGGCGTTCTTCAAAGGTGATGTTCATATCAAAGCTCCTTTTCCGCGCTCTTTTTTGGCGCTGTTTTGTGTGGACGTTCTTGGGCCGGTTGGCTTTTGAGCTGCTCCAGCACAGATTTCTTCTTTTCCCGGTGTGCCGCCTCTGCCAAATCCATCAAGGAGATGGACATACCGGCCTTGACCTGTGCTTCAAGGTCGGCGACGGTGGGCTGTTTGGGGCCGTTGTTGATAATGCCGTCGATCATGCCGTAATCGTCCTCCATCGACATTTCGGCGGCTTTCAGGTAATTCTCCGGTTTCTGAAAGGCGGGCAGCTCCTGAAATCCCATGCTGTCACAGTAGTGATAGGATACCTTGCCGTCCTGTTTCAGCGCAACGATGTCGCTGACGGAGAGGCTGTGTCCCACAAAATCGCCGGGGCGCTCGTCGTTGAAAATGTAGTAGAAGTTTTCAAGGATTCTGCCAGTATCATCGTCCGGGTACACCTCACGGGTATAGACGGCTTCATAGTTGGCCGGGTCAGGCGGCGCGGCCAGACTGCCGAGGTTGGCAAAACGCAGCTCCACCGGCGCATCCCGGCGCAGTTGGTAGATCGCCATAGAATCGGTGGGACTGTTCAAAAAACGCTGCTCCACATCGCGGGGAGGAATATGGCCTTTGACCGCATCCCAATCCGGTCTTGTGACGCCGAACATTCCGTCGTGCTTGATGATGTCCTCGGCTTCAAAGACCATTTCCTCGGCGTTGTCGGGATAGAGCATATAAACCGTGATGTCATGTTCCAGCAGCTCCACTGCCCGATCCTTGGAAAGCGGGAGCATATCGCTATCCAGATACCCATAGCTGCGCATATCGTCCACCGTCAGCGTGGGGTCAGGCATAGGTGTGGCCTGTTCCAGCTCTGGCGAAGTTGGAAGTGTGCCTGCGGCATGAGAACCGGCCTCCTCGTGAACAACCTGATTGTCGTCCGATGACAATTCGAGTGAGTACAAAATCCCTGCAAACTCATTTGACAAAACTTCAAACGGTACGGTCTTATCATACCCATGTGTTTCACAGATACGAATCGCAGCCGCCAAAAGAAAGTTTACATCATCGTCATGTACTGTTCCGCTTTCCAGAAGGTGTAGAGTGTCCTTGTCGTAAAGTTCATAGGCATATTTTGCACCATCTTCTGTTATGCGAAGATGCTTGCTCCCACCATCAACCGCATACCAACGCTCATTAGCGTCGAGTTCTTTTAAGGAAGTGTGACTTTCCTGAAATGCCTCAACTTCCAACAGCAGCTCATTCGCTCTGTGCGCGTATTCATCGCTCTGCTCAAGCGTTTCGGACAGGAAGCCTTTTATCTCATCTGCTCCCGTCAACAGATCTTCGTAGAAATGCTGAAGGCAATCTTCCTGACTTGCGAATTCGCTGAGAAAGGCAAGGCCATTCGCATCGAGATACAGCTCTGAAATGCTTTTTGCCAAGTCAGCCGCAGACATATTGCTATTCTCTTTTAATTGGCTTTCCGATTGCTCGGATTTCTCCACAGAAATGCCACGCTCCTTGCAGATCTCCGCAAAGTTCCGGTCAATGTCCGTAATCAGCTCGGATGCCGTCTTGTTGATAGTTTCCAGACTGGCGCGAAGTTCTTTCAGCTCCTTGCCCTTTGACCATGTGGCGATATAGCCGAAGCTGTTTTCTCCCGTTTCAATGCCGTAATACTGGCAGACCGCATAGGAAATGCTTTCGGCCTCGACCTCCTCGGTGTTGCGACTCTTTTCTCCGGGGACAAGGATCGTCTCACCATCGTCCGCAAGCTCCGTCATGTGTTCATAGTCGTGGAGCTTGGCATGGGCGATCTCATGGACGGCGGCGCATACCGTCTGCACCTCACTCATACCGGCGCGGATGGTGATGCTCTGCGCCTTAATGCTGAAAAATCCGTCCGTATCCCGCGCAACGGGCTTTATCTCCATCGGAACGGGAGAAGCGCGGCGCAGCGCCTCCATGAAAACCTCATACTGCTGCACATTGCCGCTCAGATCGGCGGCAAGCTGGGGCAAGGGCTTTCCAGAAGTCTGCGACACGTCAAAGACGGATACCACCTTGAACATAGGGATACGGATTTCCTTTTCCTCAATGATGGCCTTGCCGTCCGCATCCAGCACCGGCGCATTGGTTTCGGGGTCGGTCTTGATTTCCTCGACCTTTTTCTTATAGGGAGTGGGAGCGATGATGCGAATGCCTTTTTCGCCTTTCAGGACGTTCCTGCCGAACTGATCGCGCCACTTGTTGAAGCCCGCCACATGGGTTGCGTCGGGGCGCTGCATATAGATGAGCATGGTATTATTGACCGAGTAGCGGTGAAAGCGGCTCATGGTGGAGAGATACTGCTGGTACTTATCGCTCTCGAACAGCTCCTTGATGCCGTTTTCGATGCTGTCAACGATCTCCCGCATCCGGTCTTTGTTGGTTTGTTTTTCAGCCATGATGATCTCCTTTCAGAAAAAATAGCGCCCCTGCGCAGAAGAAAACACATCCTGCACAGGGGCGATTCTCCGCAGATAGACATTGTTTTTGGGCTTGCGGATAGAATGACGTAGCCCCTTGTGATTCCGCATGAAAAAAGCCTTGCGGCACGGGGCTTTTACGCACTCTATCTGCGGAGGTTCCAGTATTGTTCACGCTTCCGTTTGGCGTCCTGCTTCCGGCGCTCCTGCTTGGCGCAGGCAGGACAATACTTGGTACGGTTGGAGGAAGAATAGACCGGCCTGCCGCAGACGGTGCAGCGCTTTCCCGGCCTTTCCCGCATCACGTCGGCCAGCAGCTCATGGTCGGCGGGAAGAACCGCGTTTCGGAACCAGTTGCACAGCAGCGAGTAGGAAATACCCTGTACGCAGACGCAAGGCTCTCCATCGTCCAGCGCGAGGCAGTTGCCGTGATCGTAATTACAGCAGAGCTTCCGAATGAGCTTCTTGGAGCGGCGGAGCTGCTTGTGATCCATACGCGGTGCATCAGCCATTGTCGAACACCAGCTTATAGCCCGTGCGCTGCCCATCGTCCTCCAAAAGAACGACGGCATCGTAGGTTTTTCCGGTCTTTTCCGAGTAGCAGCCTTTCAGCGGGGCGCGGCCATTTTTCAAAAGTGCGGCGGCAAGGGATTTTGTCAGCGCTTTTTTCTTGGCGGTGAAAAAGCGGCTATTTTTCCAGAGAACAAAGGAACAGGCACGGTTCTCGCAGAAAAAGCCCTTCTGCAATTCCGTTACCTCGGCCCCGCAGCGGGGACACTTGCCGACCACCTCGCGCCCGGAGGGGAACAGGACTTCCGCACCGGGGATGGGCTTGTAGGTCTGCACCAGCTCATGTAGCATGGCGGCGATCCCGTCCATAAAACTGGCCGAGGCGATTTCGCCGCGCTCGATCTCTTTCAGGCGGTGTTCCCATTCAGCGGTGAGCTGCGGAGACTGGAGCTGTTCAGGCAGAACGGTGATAAGCGCCGTGCCGGTGGAGGTGGGCAGCAGATTTGTGATCTTTTTGGACTTCCTGCGCTCCACAAAACCGGAGGACACCAGCTTTTCAATGATACCGGAACGGGTCGCCGGGGTGCCAATGCCCTTGCGCTCGGCATCATCTGGCATATCCTCCTTGCCCGCGTTCTCCATCGCAGCCAGCAGCGTATCCTCGGTGAAATGCTTTGGCGGCGTGGTTTTTCCGGTCTTGAGCGATGCGGCAGATACAGAAAGCGTCTGATTCTCCGTTACCACCGGCAGCGCGGGCGCTGCCTCTGCCTGCTCCTGCTCATAGCGCTTCCAGCCGGGAGCAAGGACGGTTTTGCCCTTGGCGGTGAAGCTCTGACCGGCACAGTCCACCGTAATGGCCGTTTCTGCGTAGCGATGTGGTTCATCCACCGCACGAAGCAAGCCCCTTGCCGCCAGCTTCAGCACCTCGCGCTCACCCAGCGGCAGAGAGGCCATATCTACCTTTTCCGCGCTGATGGTGGGAACAATGGCGTGGTGATCGGTGACTTTTTTACTGCTGCATACCTGCTTGGTGCAGATGGTCGGCGGCTTCTCCATGCCGCAGACAGCGGCAGCAACGGCGACAAGGCCGGGGACGCTGCCCTCCATATCGTCGGTCAGAAAGCGGCTGTCGGTGCGCGGGTAGGTACAGAGCTTCTTTTCATAGAGCGCTTGGAGATAGTCGAGGGTCTGCTGAGAGGTGTAGCCGAGAACGCGGTTGGCGTCGCGCTGGAGGGAGGTCAAATCGTAGAGCGCGGGCGCTTTCTCAGACTTTTCCTTGCGCCCCACGCTTTTGACGGTTACTGTCTTGCCCTTGCAGGCGTTGGCGATGGCATCGGCATCCTTTCTGTCCTTCAGTCGGTCTGTCGTGGCGGGAAAGCCGCAATCGAGCTGAACGGTGTAGAACGGTTCTGCCACAAATGCGGAGATCTCCGCCTCACGCTGTACCAGCAGTGCCAGCGTGGGTGACATGACGCGCCCAATGTTCAATGTGCGGCCATACGTCAGGGAGAAATACCGCGTGACGTTGATACCAACCAGCCAATCAGCCTTGGCGCGGCACAGGGCAGATTGATGCAGGCCGTCATAGTCGCGCCCAGACCTAAGCTGCTGGAAGCCGCTGCGGATGGCATCATCCTCCATTGAAGAAATCCAAAGCCGCAGAATCGGCTTGGAGCATCCCGCAAGGCAGTAAACCGTGCGGAAGATCAGCTCACCCTCGCGCCCAGCGTCGCAGGCGTTGACCACCTCGGTCACGTTCTCTCGGCGCATCAGCTCCCGCAGAATGTCAAACTGCTTCTGCTTGTCGGTGCGAACGATGAAGCGAAACGAGGCGGGAATGATGGGCAACGCCGCCAGCGTCCATTTGGCATCATCGGCGTTGTAAACAGCGGCGTCGGCCAGCTCTGCCAGATGCCCGAAGCACCACGACACGATGCACCCGCCGCCCTCCAGATACCCGTCATGCCGTGATTTAGCACCCAGCACGGCGGCGATGCTCTGCGCCACGGAGGGTTTTTCGGCGATCACAAGGCGCATGGTGCAGCCTCCATTCTCTTTACGTCACGGTAGCAGGGGCGGATGCAGCTCTGCCCGAAGCGCTTGCAGCCGTAGCAGAAGTGTTCCTTGGCAGCGGCGGGAGGGCTGTCCTCCCGCGCTGCTTTTGGCTTCTGCATCATCAGGCGTTCCAGCGGATTGTTGGTGAAATATCTCATGCGTTCGTATCCTCCGTAGTATCCTGTTCCGGTTCGTCCTCATACGGCTCAAACTCATATTCGTCCTCGTCCTCGCCGTAGTCATAATCGTCCAGATCGGCGCTGCCCTTGGTCTGCGGCTTGGCCTTTTTCTGCTTGAAGATGTAGAACGCTGCACCGCCGCCCAGCGCGACGATCAGCAGAACGACGAGGATGCCGCCCACGCCGCTCTTTTTCTCCGGTTCCTCGGCGGCGGATTCTGTCGGCTCGGTGGGGACTTCGGGCTTTGCCTCCTTGCCCACGCACTCGGTCATGTTGACCGCGCAGACGGGGCAGGATGTATTGACCGTACCGGCCACGCATTTTGTGGTGCAGGAGCAGACGGCGGGCGTTTCTTCCTCGCCGGTCAGCGCCATCAGGTCAGCCTCATCCACCTGATTCAAGAAGTGGACGGTTTCTTCGCCCTCATCGTCGCGGTCAATAATCATGTAAAATACGTTACCATTCTTGCTTTCCAACGTAATGAACTGTTTTCCTGCCTTGGTGCTGGAGCCAATATCGTCGATCAGCGTCAGATTGCCGTCCGGTGTCAGCGCGTCGCTGCCGCCCGTCATGCTGCCAACAAGGAGCTGCCAGAGGTCGGTCAGCTCTTTTTCATCAAACGGAAGCGTAATGCCGCCGATGCTCACGGTACTGTCGGCGGCGTCGGTGACGGTCAGATAGCTGCCGTACACATAGCCCACACGGGCGGGCAGCAGGATTTTTACCCAATCGCCATCCCTGCCAATCACATCGACCACCGTGCCGTTGGGGAGCTGCGTAAACGCGGTGTTGTCCAGTCCCGCGCCGGTGCGGACGTTCAGGTTGCCGCCGTTGGTCGTGACCGTGCCGATCTGTTTTGTTTCCTGCGTGTCTGCGGCGCTGCTTTCGACGGCAGGCAGCGTATCATCGGGATAGTCGCCGCTGCTGGCAAAAGCGGAAACGGGGAGAATCCCGATGCACAGGAGCATCAGCAGCAGGCTGATAAAAATGCGCGGTGTGTTTTTAGTCATGGTTCAACGCCTCCTTTTCCAAAGTGGCCGGTGCAGGCGCGGCCTGCATACGGCGGAACAGCTCGGCAAACTGCTCCATCGTCATGCCGTTCTCACGCACCATGCCGATGATGTCGGTGTCCTCCAGCTCACGAATCTGCTTTTCCAGCTCGCGGTTGCGGCCTTGCAGATCAGAGATTTTGCCTTTGTTCTTCTCCAGCTCTCCACGGAGCTTCATAATTTTCGGGTTCATATCGTTCACTCTCCTTTACGGCAAGCGCCCATAACGGTAGAAATGGGACTGCCAATAGCTTGAATTTAAGTTTGCATAAGAGATCGGATCTCCGCAGTGGATCATCATATTGTTGCCAACATAG
>ENA-UONY01000644-UONY01000644.1-human-gut-metagenome-genome-assembly--contig:-CS9-NODE-644-length-39092-cov-6.421498_pt1 | contig 39092 bp, 41 predicted proteins | sample MGYA00242465_ERZ724012 | MGnify/ENA metagenome assembly ERZ724012 | reverse complement strand
CCTCCGTACAGCGCGTCTGGCGCTACACGCTCGAGGTGCTGCGCCGCTGCAAATAAGCGAACATGCAAAAACCGCCCTGCACCGATCGGTGCAGGGCGGTTTTTCTGTTGGGATGTTACTTGCGCAGTTCGTGCTCGTCGCTGCGCTTGCGTGCGGCCACGGCCACGATGCCGGACAGCGCGACGAGTGCGATCATGTTCGGCAGCACCATGAGCTGGTTGAACATATCCGTCAGCTCCCAGACCAGATCATTGGACAGGCAGGAGCCGAGGAAGATGAAGATAATAGCGATGATGGAGTAGGCAAGGTTTGCCTTCTTGCCGAAGAGATAGTTGACATTGATGCGGCCGAAGAGGTTCCAGCCGACGATCGTCGAGAACGCGAAAAACAGCAGGCAGATGGCCACGAACGCATTGCCGAGCGTATCACCGAACACGCTCGAGAACGCGAGCTGCGCCATGTTCGTCTTGGAGATGCCGTCGACCGCGCCGTGGGCCAGCGGGCCGTTGCCGGCGTAGAGCGTGGAGATGACGACGAGCGCCGTCATGGTCAGAACGACGAACGTGTCGATGAACACGCCGATCATTGCGACCGTGCCCTGCTCGTGCGGGCTCTTGACGTTGGCCAGCGCATGCGCGTGCGGCGTGGAGCCCATACCGGCCTCGTTCGAGAACAGGCCGCGCTTGGCGCCCTGGCTGATGGCCGTCTTGAGTGCGTAGCCGATGCCGCCGCCGATGATGGACTGCGGCACGAAGGCGTACTTGAAGATCATGCCGAAGGTCTCCGGCACGTAGCGGATGCGGGCAAAGAGCACGATCAGGCCGCCGACCAGATACAGGCAGGCCATGACCGGCACGATTTTCTCCGTGACGGAGGCGATGCGCTGCACGCCGCCGATGAAGATGAACGCCGCAATGGCGGAAACGATCAGGCCCATGACCCAGCTCGGGATATGGAATGCGTTCTGGCACGCCTCACCAATGGAGTTGGACTGCACCATGGAGCCCATGAAGCCGAGCGCCAGAATGATCGCGACCGCGAAGAAACCGGCCAGGAACTTGCCGAAGCCGTTCGGGAATGCGTGCTTGATGTAGTACACCGGGCCGCCGAGGACCGTGCCGTCCGGCTCGACCACGCGGGTCTCCTGCGCGAGCACCGCCTCGGCATAGATCGTCGCCATGCCGAAAAACGCGATGCCCCACATCCAGAACATCGCGCCGGGGCCGCCGTGGCGGACCGCGCCGCCGGCGCCGACGATGTTGCCGGTGCCGACCTGCGCCGCAACGGCCGTCGCCAGTGCCTGGAACGAGCTCATGCCGGATTTGTGCTTCTCGCCGTTGAGACTGAACTCGCCGAAGAAGCGCCGCCAGCCCTCGCCGAAGCAGCGCACCTGCACGAACCGCGTGCGGATGGTGAAATACAGACCCGCGCCGAGCAGCAGGATGATCAGCACATAGTCTGACAGGTACATGTTGATGGTCTGCACGATTTTGAGTAAGGTATCCATGTTGTTTCTCCCTCTGCATTGAATTTTTGCAAAGCAAAAAGCTGCCGGTCGTTTTGACCAGCAGCTCCAGAGAACAAACAGCGCTTGAACGCCCGCACACATCGGGCACTCGCTCTGTCCTTTTGCCTGAGAGATTCGGCTTTCGCCTTGCACCTTCGGCACCCGCTTGGCGCGGGATTCTCCAGAGTTCCTCCGCCTCCAGTCTCAGCCGAGCCGATCCTTGAGGTTTCGACGGATATTTATTTGATTGCGTCGAGTATTATTACATACACACGCAGGGCTTGTCAAGCCCCAACTTCAAAAAAAGTTTACAAATTGCCGGTGCCGTACATCAGCGCCGTGAGCGCGACGACCGGAGCCGTCTCGCACCGCAGGATGCGCTCGCCCATGGAGCAGATGTGCATACCGAGCTTGCGGGCCATGTCGGCCTCGAACTCGGCAAAGCCGCCCTCCGGCCCCGTGATGATGGCCGCCGATGCGATCGGGGACGCCGCGTGCTCGATGGCGTCGCGGATGGTTTCGCGCTCGCCGGTCTCATACATGAACAGCGGCAGATCGGTGTGCAGCGCGTCGTTGAGCACAGCGACGAAGTCCGCCTCATAGCGCACCTGCGGGATGATGCCGCGGCCGGACTGCTTAGCCGCCTCCTCGGCAATGCGCTGCCAGCGCTCGAGCTTCTTTTCCATATTGACAGCCTTGGCCACGCAGCGCGTGCAGGAGAAAAACACGATCTCGGCGGCACCCGCCTCCGTGCACTTCTGCACGAGAAAGTCGCTGCGCTCCCCCTTCGGCAGGCCGGCAAACACCGTCGTGCGCACGGTGGGTTCGGCCTTACACGGCACGACCTCGATGACCTCGGCCTCGGCCTCGTGCTCCAGCGTCTGTACCAGGCGGCACTTATAGTCGCGCCCCGCCCCGTCGCAGATAACAATATCATCCCCCGCGCGCAGACGCAGCACGCGGATGTGGTCGGCGTCGCGGCCGCGGATGATCGCCCGGCCATTCGGGAAATTCGTACCTGCTATGAAAAATCGAGCCATAATGGTCGCCTCCGATGCCTGATCTCTGCCGTGATTATGGCACACTTTGCACGTTTTTGCAAGCCGGGCCATAGCATGATGTGGGGGTATGGACGATGCAGGATTCCGTTTTTCTTGACAACCGCACATTTCAGCGCGTCTGGCAGCGTGTAGCGGGCAGCATGGACGCGCCCGTGACCACGCCGCCGGAAGCCGACACGCTGACCGATCTGCTCGCCGAGTGCATCCGTGCCAAGGCGGCCGGCGCTGCGTTTTACACAGCGCTCTCGCAGCGCATCCGTACCGGGCGGCAGCAGCTGCTCGGCATCGCGGCGCAGGAGCGGGCACATCAGAAGGAGCTGCAGGTGGAGTATTTTCTGCGCACGGGCGAGCGCTGCGTCCTGCCCGCCGCCTGCCCGCGTCTGGGCACGGCCGCGCAGGATCTGCGCTGCGTCTATACGCAGGAGCTTAAGCTGGCGGAGCGGCTCGACGCGGCGGCGAACACCGCGCCGTCCCCGCTGCATCAAACGCTGGCCGCCATGGCGCAGCAGGACCGCTGCCACGCCCAAGCCGTGCGAAACCTGCTCGCCTGTCTGCTGGGCTGAAACAAATCCGCACAAAAAATGCGTTTCTTTCAAAATGGTACTTGACTTTATGACGAATCTTGATTATAATGTGCAAGCTGACAACTTAAAATGTAAGCAACCCGAACAGAACGTGGAGAAGTCGCGTAGCCTGGTCGAGCGCGCACGATTGGAAATCGTGTATACCCCACAAGGGTATCGAGGGTTCGAATCCCTCCTTCTCCGCCAAACCCCAAACCCTTAGATTTTCTAAAGGTTTGGGGATTTTCTTTGCTCTTTTTTCTTCCTTTAGGCGTTCTCTAATAGAGCTTGAAAAAAGAACTAATCGTGTATCTGGTTTTTCCTAATCTTCTAGTAGAAATCGTGTATTGCAAATGATGCACTATCTTTGGGGACATCAACAGCAAACAGACATCGCTTTTTATGACAGATTTTATAAAAGGAATTATATACGGAGTAAAGTAACCCTTTATCACACAATAGTACTGATGTCCGTTTTTCTGCAAAATTGAAGGAGGAGGATCGTGCAATGGACAAAGCCTATTTAAGAGAGATTTTTGATAAATACTGCAAAAAGCTGCGGATCGTACCGGCGTGGGATGTGAAGCTGGAGTTTGTGGAGGATCCCGCCTGGCGCAAGACCGGCGATTTCAAGGTAGACTGCGACGACAGAAAAGCCGTTTTCCTGCTGAACGCGGCCAATCCCAAGCAGGAGAATCTGGAAGAGGTCATCGTGCACGAGCTGATGCATCTCAAAATGTACCCGCTCGACCAGGTGACGGAATCGCTCATCACCAGCACCTTTGAAGATGGCACACCGGCAAGCAATTTTGCCTACCGGCAGTTTTTCACCACGCTGGAGCAGACGGTGGAAGAGCTCGCAAAGTGCTTTCTTCTGGAGTTCGGTGATAATAAAGAGTTTTCCTATGGTCGCTGCGAAGGGCTCAAATCCTTCAACGATCTCTATGACGGGCTGAAAAATCTGGACTGACAGCAAACCCTCATAGGGTGAAAATCTGTGCAGCATGCAAAGACAGCCGAAAGAAAAAGCGGCTTGCAACGTCATTTTGAATAATATTTATTATTCCGCTTGACTTTCCGTAGTTTATGAATTATTATTCAAATGTAAATAAAATATATCGCCTTCCGCATCACCGGGTGCGGGTCGAAAAGGCGTCCGGGCAATTCCGCAGGTACGGCGCAGATGCGTTACAAGGAATGCCCCGGGCGCCTTTTGCTTATATCCGGCAGCGGCAGGCGGAAAGGAGAATTTTTATGTATATCAAGCCGTTTGCCGTGGAGGAATGGATGAATGAATGGGAAGTCGGCGCGCGATACAACATTGCGGAGACATGCGTTGATTCCGTGTCGCTTGACGAGCTGTTCGCGCTGACCGGCGAGGACAAAGCCGCCTTTCTGGAGAATCTTGCCGCGCGCCGTTTGACCTACGGCGATATTGAGGGCGCGCCCGCGTTCCGGCAGGGCATCTGCTCGCTTTATAAAACGATCCAGCCCGAAAACATCGTCACGACACACGGCGCGGCGGGCGCAAACCACCATGTGTTCTATTCGCTCGTATCGCCGGGCGACCGCGTCATCAGCGTCCTGCCGACGTACCAGCAGCTCTACTCCATTCCCGAATCGCTGGGCGCAAAGGTGAAAATTCTCCCGCTGAGCCGCGAAAACGGGTATCTCCCCGATCTCGACGCGCTGCGCGCGCTCGCCGTGCCGGGGGCGAAAATGATCTGCCTCAACAACCCCAACAACCCGACCGGCGCGCTTATGAGCCGCGCCATGCTTGAGGAGATCGTGCAGATCGCGCGCGAGGCGGGCGCATACATTCTCTGCGACGAGGTCTACCGCCATCTTTCGCAGGCGGACGAGTGGAGCGAGTCCATCGCCGATCTCTACGAAAAGGGCATCTCTGTGAGCAGCATGTCGAAGGTATTTTCCCTCGCCGGGCTGCGCCTCGGCTGGATCGCCACGCACGACAAGGAGGCGCTCCGCGCACTCGTTTCGCACCGCGACTACGATCTCATCAGCGGTGGCATGATCGACGAAGCCATCGCCGCGCTTGCGCTCAAACACAGCGACAAAATGCTCGCGCGCAGCCGCGCCATCGTGCGGGAGAATCTCGCCATTCTGGATAACTGGGTCGCCGGAGAAAAGCACGCGAGCTACGTAAAGCCCCTCGGCGGCACGACGGCGCTCGTCTATTATGATTTTGACGTGCCGTCCTATGAGCTGTGCGAGGAGATGTACCACAAGACCGGCGCATTCGTCACGCCCGGCGACTGCTTTGAACAGCCGAAGAGCATGCGCATCGGCTATGCTTATGGCAAGGAAGCGCTCATAAACGGTCTGAAGGCCGTGAGCGAGTACTTTGCGTGGAAGGAAAAGGAGCTGGAAAAATGAGCGCCATCCGCATCATCGGGCGGGAGGATATCCGGAAAGTATTCACCGTGACCGCGGCGCTCCGCGCCGTGGAGAGCGCCTATGCCGGAAAATCCGCCGGGACGGGCAGCGTATGGCCGATGGTTTTTCATGAGTTTGATCCCGGCCATGCCGATCTCGACATCAAATCCGGCGATCTCGCGAGCGCGGGCGTGTACGGAATGAAGGTTGTTTCCTGGTACGACTCAAACGCCGCAAAGGAGCTTCCGGCGCTTTTCGGCACATCGCTGCTCTTCGATCTCGCCACCGGAGAGCCGAAGGCGCTTTTGAACGCCGGCCCCATCACGGCGCTGCGCACCGGTGCGGCGGCCGCCGTGGGTGCAAAATATCTTGCGCGCAAGAACGCCAAAACGCTTACAATCGTCGGCTGCGGTGAGCTCTGCCCATATCTTGCCGCCGCGGCAATCGCGGCAATCCCCTCTCTGGAGGCCGTGTATCTCACAAACCCGCACCGCCCGGAGAAGGCCGTGGAGCGTCTCGCCGCCGTGACGGAAAAGACGGATGCGCTGCTCAAGGCGTGCGATCATAAGCGCGCCGCAGCGATCACCGCCGAGACGGACATCGCTGCTGCCGTCGGCGCAAGCGACATTGTTTTCACCGCCACCTGCGCCAAAACGCCGGTCGTGAAGCGCGCGTGGGTCAAGCTCGGCACGCACCTGAGCTGCATCGGCGCCGACCTGCCCGGCAAGCAGGAGATCGAATCGGCGGTGCTCGCCGCCGCTGCCGTATACGGCGACGATACGGCGCAATGCTTCGCCGTCGGCGAGAGCGAGCTGCCGCACCGCGAGGGCGTTCTTCCCGCGCTTGCCGGAGAGATCGGCGAGGTCATTCTCGGCGAAAAGGCCGGGCGGACAAGCGATGCGGAGATCACCGTTTTTGACTCCACCGGCATCGCTTTGCAGGACATTGCCTCCGCCGCGATCATCCTCAAGGGGTGCGAAAAGCATGGTCTCGGCACGGTCTGCGAAATATGATACAGATAAAACCTCGCCCCGGACGGGATCGTCCGGGACGAGGTTATTTTACCTTAATGCAATGATTCAACGCGGCCTTCCATACCCGAGTCCGGAGAAAAAATGTCAAAACGAATGGGAAAAGGCAGATTGCGCTTGTGGAATCATGCCAGATACTATATAATTTGACATAGTGCCGCAAGGTATGTAAAAAGGAGGATGAGAAATTGATGAAAAAAGCACTTCATAAGCTGACTCTCGCAGTACTTATCGCCGCGTTTATTCTGACTTCGGCCGGGTGCGGTTCCGATGATACCCTGAAAAAGAACATCACAGGAAGCTGGGCCTGCCGCGGGATCGACGTGACCGATATGATTCTGGAGGGAATGCTCGAGGGCGTCAGCGGCGATGCCGAAGCAGAGGAGTTCATCAGCAATATGAATGTCGGCGTGCTGACGGTGGACTATCTTCTCGATATCCGCGAGGACGGTACATTCGTTCTTTCGATCGATCCGAATTCCGCCGGCAAGCTGGCCGATCAGCTTTCCGCCGCAATGGCTGACGTAATGTATACCTATTTAGAAACCGAGCTGGAAAAGCTCGCAAACGAGAACGGCATGACGCTGGATGAGGCGATAAGTGTACTCGGCTGCAGCAACATAGATGAAGCGATTGAAAGCTCGCTGGGCGGACAGTCCCTGGCGGAGTATTGTGACGGGGTCTTCGCTGAATCGGACATACAGGACATTTTAGCAGAGGGCACGGAAAGCGGTACTTACAGCGTGAAAAGCGGCAAGATCCTTCTCTCCGCCGATGATTCGGCCATCAGCCTCATCGAGTATGATGAAAAATCCGACACCGTCTCTCTGACCGAGTCCGGCTTTGACGGGCCGTTCCTTTTCATCCGTCAGTAAGTAAACAAAACCTTTATAGGAACACTGCCCCGAACGGATGTTCCGTTCGGGGCAGCGTTCCTATGCAAAGAGGGAGTTATTCGATGCGGCCTTCGAGCACCTTGAGATCGTAGGGCTCAAACTTCACGTGGCGGTAGGCTTCCACATCCAGCGGCACACCCGTCCAGTCGGAGTGCGGCTCGCCGGTCTGCTTGACGAGGACATCGTAGAGAATGTCGTACGTCACGCCGTCGATCGTCTCGGTCATCGTGCTGTAGGGCAGCGTGCGGTGATAGGCTATGTGCTGGCCGTGGTTGTTGAAGTGGTAGCCGCAGCGAATACGGCAGCCGTCCAGACCCAGATACTCAAAGTTCTTCATGAGATCGGCCAGGATCTGATCGCCCTCGCGCTCGTAGAGGTTTTCCGGCGTGGTAATCGTATAATCCGCGCGGAACTGGATGGGCAGGCCGTACTTTGCGAAGCGGTTGGCAAAGTCGATCATGCCGTCGTGCGGATAGTTCTTGAAGAGCACGCAGTTGATGCGCACCGGCACCTTGAGCGAGCCGAGGAGCTCGTCGTTGCACTCTTCCACATAGTGCACCATGTGGCGGGAGATGTTGATGCAGGTAATCTTGTCCTTGTTGCGTTCGGTGAACGCAATGATGCGGTCAGCAGGGAAAAGCTCGGAGACCGGGAGCGTCGTGTTGATGAACACGCGGTGCCCCTCCGGGATGCAGTCCATCATCATCTGCAGTGCGTCCGGCTCGGAAAACGGCTCGCCGCCGGTGAAAACGAAGTCGCACTTGGGCGTGATGGAGTGGAACATGCGGATGCTCTCGCACACCTTCTCCACGCTGAAGCCTTCGGGATTCTGGTATTCCTGCTTATTAATGCAGAACGGGCAGTGATTTTTACAGTCGTACGGGACGAACACCGTGACGGTCGCACCGCCCTCGCGGGTCATATAGGGGTTGTGGTTTGTCATATTCTTCACCTACATAGGGTAATTTCAAAAAGGAATTATAACACAGCCTTAACAAAAAAGCCAGAAAAAAACAACATAAAGTTGAGAAAAACGAAATTTTTCCGGTTTTGCCCGATTAGTACGTCACGTCCCAGAGAAAAAGCCCCTGCGCCGGGGCGGTGAACCCGGCGTTGGCGCGGCTGTGTGAGGCGAGGATCGCCGCCATATCGTCCGGCGAGCGCTCTCCGAGACCAACTTCGAGCAGCGTGCCGGTCAGAATGCGCACCATGTTATACAAAAATCCGTCGCCGGCAAACGTAAAGCGCACCTCTTCCCCGCAGTGCTCGATGGCAATGGACTCCACGGTGCGCGTGGCGGCGCGCCCCGTTTTCTTCCCGGTGGAAAAGGCGGAAAAATCGTGCCGTCCGCAAAGGGCGGCCGCGGCGCGGCGCATGGCATCGAGATTCAGCGGGCGCGGCTCCGCGTATACATACTTTCTTTCAAATACGCAGGGGGCGGCGCTGTTCCAGACGCGGTAAACGTACGTTTTCCGCACCGCCGAGAGCCGGGCGTGAAACCGCTCCGGCGCTTTTTCAAGCGAGAGCGCACCGATGTCCTCCGGCAGATACTCCCGGAGCAGCGCAAGTATCTCCGCGCAGGACTTGTCCGTCTCCGCCCGGAAGGAGCATACCTGCCTTCTCGCATGGACGCCGGCGTCCGTCCGGCCGCTGCCCGCGATTTCGATCGGCTGCTCCAACGCGCGGGAAAGGAGCGTTTCCAGCTTTCCCTGCACCGTCTGGGCGGTGTTTCCCTGCTTCTGCCAGCCGCGGTAGCGCGTGCCGTCGTAGGAAAGCGTCAGTTTATAATTCTGCATCGGGCAGTCCCCCTTTTTCACAGGGAAAGTATAACACATTTGAATCTATTGTGACTATGCTTTTATTTTTTGTGCGGAATCTGCGCCATCGTTCCAATTTGTTTACATTTTCCCCGGAATTTGTTCATGGAATGTTCACTCTTTGATTTCTTCTCCGGTTATAATAGCATCATACAGAACATCCGGTGTGCAGCCGCCGAATGATCTGGATGCCTCCACCTTAATTTGAAAAATCCGCCGCTTTCTTGCGGCGGATTTTTTTGCTTTTTCCGGATAGCACGGAGCGAATCTGACAAATACTTGTTGCATTGTTACACAGCGCTTGGTATATTTAAATAAACACTATGCGGATCCCCTTCCTGTGCAGCGTTCCTCTCGCCGCCCGCCACGGAAGCGCCCGACCCGCTCAAATCCGAAACGTTCTCGAAACTCTGCGAGGAATCCGCCGCAGCCAACCCGGAGGGAAAAACCATGAACATTCTCCTTGTCATCGATATGCAGAAGGACTTCGTCGATCAGGCGCTCGGCACCGCCGAGGCGCAGGCCATCGTCCCGAACGTTGTGGCCAAGATCAACGAATACAAAGCCCGCGGCGACGTCATCATCGCCACAAAGGACACCCACGAGGAATCCTACCTGGAAACGCAGGAGGGCGTCAACCTCCCGTTCATCCACTGTGTGCAGAATACCGACGGCTGGCAACTGGATGACGCGGTACAGGCCGCGATGCCGGAGGACGCCACGATCGTCAATAAGCCCACCTTCGGCTCAACCGATCTTGTAAAGATCATCGGCGAATATGTCGCGCAGTACGGCGAGCCGAACGTCCATATGGAGATCGTCGGTCTCTGCACCGACATCTGCGTCGTATCGAACGCGCTGATAGAAAAGGCGTTCTACCCCGAAATGCCCATCAAGCTCGATGCCTCCTGCTGCGCGGGCGTTACCCCCGCAACGCACGACGCCGCGCTCGCCACGATGCGCATGTGCCAGATCAGCGTCATCAACGACGACTGATTGCTTCCCCGATATACAACTCGCCCCGCCGTTTGGCGGGGCGAGTTCTGTCTGTCAAAAAGCTTGCCGTTCGGCGAGCTTTTTGACAGATTTATTGTATATTTCAGACGATCAATTCCCACACCAGTACAAAGATAACGGCCAACAGGATGAAAATAAACGGCAATGCGTACAGCATTTTCAGTATACTGTTTCTGCTTTCCTCATCCGGGCAGGAACTCAGGGCAATTCCGCCGCCGGAGGAAAACGGGGAAATTCCGGTAGAAATGGAGCCAATATTGATCGCGCCGAACATGAGCGCCGCCGGGAAAGATGAGGAAACGAGCAGCGCGGGAACCATCGGATACAGCGTCGGCAGCACCACGCCTGTCGTGCTGGAAAAGAACGACATAATTCCAGCCAGGACTGTCAAAATCAGTGGGACCAAGAATTCCGGAATCGAACTGCCAACCCACGCGGCAACAGCCTCGATCAGTCCAGCCTCCACACCAAGCTTAATCAAGATTCCCACTCCACAAATCATAATCAAGGTGCCCCACGGCATCGCTTTCAGCTGTTTCTTTTCATCCCCAAGCTTGAGCAGCAGCGCTGCAATGCTTCCGATTATCGCAAGAAGGCTGATATCCAGCTTGTTCTGCACAAAAGTAAGCCAATCCGCTTTCACAAAAAGTCCCAGAAGATAAGGCGCAAGCATGACAAAAATGAGAGCCCCCATCAAAGCCATCATCTGCTTCTGCTTATTATCAAACGGCTCCGGCTTTTCCATATCCATTGCCACCTTGATCACTTTCCACTGCTTCGTAAAAACATAAATCAGCACAAGCGACAGGAATTGCATCAGGGTTGTTGCCAAATAAATCGTAAGCACGTATCCCGACGCTTCACTTTCGGGAAATCCGGCACCAACAATCAGCTGCTCCATTACCTTTCCGCTGATACTGATAATAAACTTCCCACCGGAAACCGCGCCTCCCGCTGCCGACATAATGCCAAGCACAGGATTCATCCCGGTCTTTTAGCAGATCAACATGGAAAATGGCATAATGAATGCCAAAATCGCATAAAAACCAGCTCCCATCGCGGATAGGACATGGGCGATCAGAAAAATTACAAACGGCATCAAAGCAACCTGCTTGCGGAAAGCATACAGGATATTCGCCGCCATTTTCTCAAGTGTTCCATTGGCAACCGCAAAGCTGTAAAAGAAATTTACGGCGAACAAGATCATAAAAATATCCATCGGCCACATCGCTATTACAGCCTTCGGCTTCAGACCCATCACAAAACAGCCTATGATGTACGCGAACCCCAACGCGTAAAAACCAACATTAACTTTTGTCACATACCCTAAAATAATGGAAGCCAGGATCGCCAATAACACCAATACCCACGTATTCATAAGTACCTCCTCATAATTTTAATCCGGTGCTCTCTACGAAAGTCGCTTTCTCCATACAGAAAAAATCCGGGTCATCTCCCCATTGGCAATGATTTTCGTTTTTCTTGCGCATAAATCCAGGGTCTCTTCTCTCGGTCACGTTCCTCGAAGGCATCGATCACCGCCTTCCTTTGCAGCGTCACGCCGATTTGGTCAAGCCCCTGCATCAGCATCTCCCGTCGATATTCATTGACAGAAAACGCGGTTACTACATCGTCCGGAGCCGTGATGCTGTTCTTTATCAAGTCTACAGTAAACTCGCCCTTCTCACACTTTGAGGCCAGCGCATCAACCTCCGCTTCATCCAGAATCACGGGAAGAATACCGTACTGAAAACAGTTGTCGTGAAAAATGCTTCCAAAGCTTGTCCCGATCAGGCACCGGATGCCCATTTCCGCAATCCCCTGCGCAGCCATTTCTCTTGAACTTCCGCAGCCGAAATTGTTCCCTACAATCATAATCTTTGCATCCTTGTTTTCCGGGCGGTTCAACGGGAATCCTTCATCCGGTACAGCCGCATCGCCGTCTCCGTTCACAAAGCGAATCGGTTCAAACGCATATTTTCCCATTTCATCCATATTTCTCAGCAGTCGCTTCATGGGGGCGATGATATCCGTATCCACATTCGCAAGCGGAAGAACCACCGCTCTGCTCTTTAGAACTCCAAACTTTTCCATATCCGTTACCGTTCCTTCCGTACATCCGATATTACCCCTCGAATGGCAGATATGGCCGCGGTAGACGGACTGGCAAGATGTGTGATCGCTCCCGGCCCCTGACGCCCCACGAAATTCCGATTGCTTGTGGAAACGCATCTCTGACCAGAGCCCACCGTCTGCCCATTAGCACAGGAACACAGAGAGCACCCCGGTTCACCCCAGAGGAAGCCCGCTTCTGTGAATATCTGATCCAAACCCAGTGCTTCGGCCTGTTCTTTCACCGCCTTTGAACCAGGAATCACCCATGCTGTAACTCCCGGAGCGACCTTTTTTCCCTTTACTACCTCCGCCGCACGATTCAGATTGGGCAGGCGTCCATTGGCACAAGAACCGATAAACACTCTGTCCACCTTCGTGCCCAGCAGCTGTTCCCCTTTTCTGGTTTTCGTATATTCCAATGCCTTCTCAAAATCTTCTTCCGTCTCTCCGTGGAGCAGTGACGCGTCCGTCGGGATTTTTCCGTCAATCGGCATCGTCTGGGCGGGATTAATTCCCCAGGTGATCTGCGGAACAATGTCATCCACGCAAATTTCAACTTCCCTATCCCATACGGCGCCTTCATCCGTCCGAATCTCTTCACAGTACGCAAGCAGCTGACGCAAGGTCTCCGTCTCCAGAACCGGATGGTGGCTTTTCAGGAACACCACCGCTTTCTCGTCAGGTTCCATCATGCATATCTGGGCCCCCAACTCCACGGACAAGTTGCATAATGTTGCACGGTCTTCGATTTCCATCTCTTCAATCACAGTGCCGGCGTATTCCAGAGCATAGCCTACTCCTATCGCCGTTCCATAAGAAGAGAGAATATGCAGTACGATATCCATCGGTTCCGTACCTGCACGCAGCTTTCCATTCAGCACGAGCCGCATGGTTTTGGGTTTCTTCACTGCCAATGTTCTTGTTGCAAGCACATGAGAAAGATCACTTGTACCGATTCCCCACGCCATTGCTCCAATCGCGCCATGAGTGCACGTATGGCTATCTCCGCAAACAACCGTCATACCCGGCAGCGAAAGTCCCTGTTCCAAGCCGATGTTATGAATGATTCCCTGTCTTTCATCCGAGAGCGGGATCAGATTCAGCCCCTGTTCCTTCGCCAACGCATACATCGGCTTTACCATAAGCGCCCCGTACACATTGCTGTCCTCATTTCGCCCCGGCTGCTCTGATACCGTGTGATCCGGGCAGCAGTAAACCGCGGACGGGTCAACTGCCTTTCTCCCCGCGCTTTTCAGCATATTCAGCACAAGACTCCCGCCGAGATCGTGCACATAGCATCGGTCTATATGCAGAAGATCACTTTCCGCGTCCAGATGCGCAATTACGTGCTCATCCCAAAGCTTTTCAAATATATTTCTTGCCTTCATACTGTTTTCCTTCATCAGCACCGGATCAGCCGGAAGAATTCCTCCATATCATCCGCGGAAAGCTTGTCTATGCTGTATCCCATCTCAATCACTCTGTCCACATTCTCTGCGCTCATGCCCTTCAGCAGGCACGCCTTTAGTTTGGGATAATGATCCTCATAGGACACCGGTTTACTTCCAAAGATATGGCCGCCCTTCGGCGCTACAGCAACTGCCGACAAAACGGTGCCGTCCTTCAGCGTTACAACAAGCTCTCCTTTGTGCCCATTCAAAGTGCACGGCCAGTCTTCATGCATATTGCACTCATATTTTGACAGTAGTTCGTCCACCTTCGGCTCAAATCGGCTTTCATCCGTGAAGCTGTCCAGATTCACAAAGCCGTCCAGCAATGCACGAACGACCGTATATTGATGGCTGAACTTTCCAGACAGGCCGGACTCCGGATATGGGCGGTTGCAATATGGCTGATTGACCGATTCTTCCCGAATAGAAACGATATCATCGATATTTTTGATTCTCGGTCTCAGCTCCAGCGCCGCGTTAATTCCGGCATGGGTTCCAAAATTACTCGGATAAATCTTGATTTCGTAGCCCGGATCCACAATTCTGAACCGTTTTCCGTATCGAAGCAGGATATCCGCGTCAAATTTCTCCCATTTCAGGAAGCAGTCGATAAATCCTCTCTCGGCTTCAAACGCATTGGGGTTCGCCGTATAGTTTCTGCTCGCCAGGAGCGCCGAATCCAACCCCACAAAGCTTGCCTGGCCGCAATGAAGGCACTTTGTATGCGTTCCCACATTGATCCAAGAGCCGCCGCACCGAGAAGTTACAATTCCAAGCGCATTCCGGATCTGCATTTCATTCAGATCGAGCAAATGTGCCGAGGCTACTGTTGCTCCCAGCGGTCCGATCATCGCCGGCGGATGGAATCGGTTTTCATTCAAATCAGACATATTGGAGGCGCCGCGCATTCCCGCCGACATCTCCACGCCCTTGATCATCGCCGTCAGAAGCTGCTTTCCATCCAGCCTTTTCTTTTCTGTCAGCGCGAGAGCCGCCGGCAGGCAAGTACTCATTAAATGGTTGGGCGGATTCCACATCGGTTCAAAATCCAGCACATGCATGGAACCGCCATTGATCATGGCCGCATGATCCATACTCGTCTTGAATCCCAGTCCAATAACACTTGCCTGTTCATATCCGCCGTATTCTTTTGCGTTTGCCGCCAAAATTCTGGAAGGCTCTTCCTGCTTCGCTCCGGCCACCGCCACTGCAATTCCATCGATCAGGACCTGTCTTCCCCTCGCCAGAAGCTCCTCCGGCATATTCTCATACTGGAACTCTCTTATCTGATGCGCAACCTTTGCCGTTAAATTCTTTGCCTTTTCCTTATTGATCTGAATCTGATCCATTTTTCTCTCCTTAAAGACATGAATTTTTATTGCTTCTTATATTTATTTTCCAGTTCGAAATAAAAATTGGCTCCCATGACTTCAACGATCTGATTGAACTTTGCAAAGACGTCCGGAGTTGCCTGGCAATCCCCGGTTTCCGCCAGTTCTTTCATCCGGCCCATATATTCTACCAATTGGAAAAAGAACGGCCCGGCATGGAGCTGGATATTGAAGTTTCCGGTCTCCTCAATCAGTTTGCGGGGAAACAGCGGCACGTTGTTGATGATGCAGGGCAGATGACCAAATCGCTTTCCGTATTCAAATAATTGTTCTTTCGATTTGATGCCATCAACAAATATCATATCCGCTCCGGCCTCCAGAAACAACCCGACTCTTTCCTCTACCTCTTCCCAGCCAGACACGGCAAGAGCATCTGTGCGTGCAATGATAATGAAGTCGGAATCTATTCTCGCATCAACCGCGGCTTTAATCTTGGATACCGCTTCCGCTCTGTCAACGACCTGCTTACCAGCCATATAGCCGCAGCGCTTCGGCCACACCTGGTCTTCCAGATGAAGCGCCGCCGCACCCGCTCTCTCATAGCCTCTAACGGTGCGGTATACATTGCTGTAATTTCCATAGCCCATATCCGCATCCGCAATGATTGGAAGATCACAGGCCTCTGTCAGATGAGAAATCTTGTCCACCATTTCCTTATAGGTAAGAAGACCCACATCCGGAATTCCATAAGTAGCGGCTGTTCCAAAGCCCGTCATATAAATTGCCTTAAATCCCACGCTCTGTGCTACCTTGGCTCCATACCCCTCATTTACGAAAGGGGCCGTCACCATCCCCCCTTTCATATAGTCCCGCAGCATTTTTCCTTTGCTCACGCCAAACAACTCCTTTTACATTTTATTCAAATGATGCCAGTTCAGTTTTTCCATGCATCCTTTTCAAATTTAATGTAGACCTGATGTATACTTTATGTTTTGAGTATACTCCAAGTCTACTTCATTGTCAATACAAAAGAGTTTTTTATATGAAAAAATGCATGGTTGGCCGCGCCAGGAGAAATCCTCATTTTATCAAGGCCGCAAAAAGACCTCCGGCCACGACAGCCAGAGGTCTTTGCTTTTTTCCATTATTCTCTGAACGTCAGTTTAGTTAGAATGATACACTTTCGTGCGTCAGTCCCGGGCCGCTTTGCGGCATAAGATCACTCAGGTTTTTCTTTCTTATCCAAAATTCCGTAACTGATGATCCTCAGAATTGCGGCAAACAACTCATCGAAAGACAAGTCTGCAATTTCATAATTCTTCTCTTTACGGATATGCACATACATTCCTTTATAAATCGCCAGGATTGCATCTGTCAAAACTTCCGCGTTGGAAAAGTTTATCGCACCATTTTGATAAAATTTATCCACATCCGAAATGATTTCCTTTCGGAGTCCCAACGACGCCGTCCGATAACTATGATACAATTTCTCCGATACCTGATTCTCAAACTCTTCATTTTCCATCGCCCAAAGCGTATACAGCAGGCCCCCGCATTGGTTCAAACTTTCTACCAGAGCTTTCAGATAAAAGAGGAAGCCATCTGGATCCGCATAATCAATCTCCTGAATCGATTGTTTAAATTTAGAATATATATCCTTCAAAGTGTTATCCACTACTGCAACAAACAGATCCAGTTTCGAAGAATAATGAAGATAGCAGGTTCTTCGTGTCACCTTTGCTTCTTCAAGAATATCCGTCACAGAGGTTCCAGGATAACCCTTTTCCGTAAATAGTTTATAGGCAGCCGCAATAATCCGCCCGTCAACATTTTCTCTATTATATTTCACAAGACTAACTCCTTATTATATATTGCCTCTGCTGCTTCACTCGGTTGATAAAAAATATTCTGAGGTCGATTCAGTCCAGCTGTGAGTCTTTTTCGCGTACTTCTGAAGGAAAACCATGCCGGCCTCCCCTTTGCAGGAAAATCATATCACAAACCTCCATTCCATTGCAACCGCGACAGGGAAACCTGCTCTCCCAGATATTTTATTGACAAACAGTTTTCTCGCGTATAATAGTCAATATTCAGTCTGTCGAGAAACCCGGTTACGCATTAAGCGGCAACCGGGTTTCTTTCGTGTTCAGAACAGAAAAGGCGGAAAAGCAAGAGACGAAAATGGTCATTCCATTTCCATGTTGCCAGCTTTTTCAAGTTCATGGCAGCAAACTTAAGCTTCACCCAGTTTGTCACCTGGGCCAAGCCTCTGTACTGCGTATAACGCATCGCGTGTTTCTCTTTGGCGTCCGCAAAGACCCGTTCAATGGTCTCTTTACGTTTCCCGTAAAGCTTCTGGTACTCCGGTGTATATGTAAAAACCGTTTCGATCGGAGATATCACCAAATTTTTCGTCGGCGATGTTTTTGAAAAGGATGCAGAAGTGGTCATTTCCTACCACTCTTTTCCTGAAAGTTGACCCACATAAACAAAAAAACTACGCCCCGCAGCCGGTGTCCGGCCGCGGGGCGCAGCGCCTTAGTTCAAATCAGTTTTTGGAGAACTCTGCAAGCTCAAGGCCGGGGTTCTGCTTGAGCGTGTAGGCGATGTTCCACTCGCCGCCGAAGAGCAGGAGGTTGTTGCCCTTGAAGTCCTGCACCCACTTGGTATCGCGCGTGAGCGTGAGCGTTGCGGGGTCGGTGTCGCTTACGATCCAGCGGATGTTTTCATACGGCAGCGCGCGGCGGCGCACGGCGGTGGAGTATTCGCTCTGCAAGCGGTATTCGAGCACATCGAATTGCAGCACGCCGACGACGCCGACGACGACCTCCTCCAAGCCGGTGTTCGGCTCGTGGAAGATCTGGATGGCGCCCTCCTGCGCGATCTGGCGGATGCCGGTTTCAAACTGCTTGCGCTTCATCGTGTCCTTGCGTTCAAAGGCGGCAAAGTGCTCCGGCGCAAACGTCGGGATGCCCTCAAAGCGCACCTTTTTGTCCTTGGAGCAGATCGTGTCGCCGATGGAGTAGATACCGGGGTCGAACACACCGATGATGTCACCGGCGTAGGCCTCGTCGATGATCTGGCGCTCCTCGGCCATCATCTGCTGCGGCTGCGCGAGCTTGATGGGCTTGTTGCCCTGCACGTGGAAATATTCCTCGTTGCGCTCAAACTTGCCGGAGCAGATGCGCATGAAGGCGATGCGGTCGCGGTGCGCTTTGTTCATGTTCGCCTGAATTTTGAACACAAACGCGGAGAAGTGGTCGTCCGTCGGCTCGACCGGCTCGCCCTCGGAAAGGCGCGCGAGCGGCGGCGTTGTGAGATCAAGGAAGCTGGCGAGGAATTGTTCCACGCCGAAGTTCATCAGCGCCGAGCCGAAAAACACGGGGCTCAAATCGCCGCTGCGGACAAGATCGAGATCAAATTCGTATCCCGCGCCGTCGAGCAGCTCCACATCGTCGCGCAGCGTATCATACAGCCGCTCGCCGAGCGATTCGCGAAGGCCGTTTTCATTATCCATGGAAAGCTCCGTCGCGTGAATGGCGCGGCTGCCCGCGTGGCGCTGCGTGAAGGCGAGCACTTCCTTCTTCTCGCGGTCGTACACGCCCTTGAAGTCCACGCCGCAGCCGATCGGCCAGTTCATCGGGTAGGTGCCGATGCCGAACTCCTTTTCGAGCTCTTCGAGCAGATCGTAGGGGCTGCGCGCCTCGCGGTCCATCTTGTTGATAAACGTGAAGATGGGGATGTGCCGCATGGCGCAGACCTTGAAGAGCTTACGCGTCTGCGGCTCGATGCCCTTGGCCGCGTCGATGACCATGACGGCGCTGTCCGCCGCCATGAGCGTGCGGTACGTATCCTCGGAGAAGTCCTGGTGGCCGGGGGTGTCGAGAATGTTGATGCAGTAGCCGTTATATTCAAACTGGAGCACGGACGACGTGATGGAAATGCCGCGCTGCTTTTCCAGCTCCATCCAGTCGGAGACCGCATGGCGCGCCGCCGCCTTGCCCTTTACTGAGCCGGCGAGCTGGATCGCCCCTCCGTAGAGAAGGAGCTTTTCCGTCAATGTCGTTTTGCCCGCGTCCGGGTGGGAGATAATCGCAAACGTCCGCCGCCGCGAAATCTCCCGCTGTAGATCACTCATGATATTTTCATCCTTCCGGTAAATTTTTTTAGAGAAAAATCTACCGTCTTTTTAATCCTTCATAGCCCATTTCATCCTTCAAAAAAGTATTAACATTTATTTTTACCATAGAATCCCCGAAAAAGCAATGCACGTATTCCGCCTTTGCAGAGAAATTGAAAAAAAGCCCTTGACTCTCCCATTATGGGAGGCATTATGATATATCCGAGCTCAAGAGATAGCCGGAGGTACCGCCATGCTGAAAATCGGAGAATTTTCAAAACTGTCCAGAGTCAGCGTCCGTATGCTGCGCCATTATGACGAGATCGGTCTCCTGAAACCCGCCGAGATCGACCGCTTCACCGATTACCGGTATTACCGGGAGGATCAGCTCCCGACGATGTGCCGGATCACAGCGCTCAAGGACATGGGATTTTCCCTCGCCGATATCGTGAAAATCCTCGAAATTTACGACGACCGCGAGGCGCTGGAGGGCTATTTTTCCGCCCGGCAGCGCGAGCTGGAAGAACTCTCGCTTGACACGGCGCGCAAACTGGCGCTTCTGGACGCAGCCAGAGAACGGCTGAGAAAGGAACAGACCATGAGCTATGATATCACGCTGAAAACGATCCCCGAGCGCTACGCCGCCACCGTGCAGATGACCATCCCCCGCTATGAGGATGAGGGCATGGTGTGGAGCACGCTGGTGGGCGAAACCTGCCGGATGAATCTTGCCGAGGCCGATCCGTGCCTCTGCGCCGTGACGTTCCTCGACGGTGAATACAAGGAAACGGACGTAGAAGTCCTCGCCTGGAAGACCGTGAAGGGAAGCTATCCCGATACGGAGCACGTCAAATTCCGCACGCTGCCGGAGGTCACGGTCGCGAGCTGCATCTACCGCGGCAGCTATGCGCAGATCACCGACGTATACGCTGCCGTGATCCCCTGGATCGAGGCAAACGGCTACGAGGCCGCCGGGCCGATGTTCAACATCTACCATGTGAGCCCCCACGATACGAAGAACCCCGACGAATTCGTGACCGAAGTGTGCTACCCGGTAAAGAAAAAGTAACGATTCCACGAAAATATCCCCCGCGCGGCCGCATCGGCGGCTGCGCGGGGGATTTGTGCTTTCTGCGGTTTTATTGGAGCTCCGTATACGGAATATAGTCGAGCACGGTATAGCGGCTCATGTGGGAATCGACAATGGCCTGGCAGGTCGCCTCATCGGACGGCGTGTCGTTGGAAACGTCATAGTCCGTATCGTACGTCATATACCACGCACCGGATTCGCTCGTCACGCCCTGCATGAGCGCAAGCTCTCCGTTCTGGAGCGCATAGTAAAGCCACACGCTGTTCGCCGCGCCGCTCGAACCTTCATTCGCGATGAGCCAGGCATTTTCCTCCGAGAGGTATTCCACAAAGTACCGGTCTCTCGCATGGCTCTGCGCGATCATGTGCGGCGCGCCGTCCTTCACCGTCCAGATTTCCAGCACCACAGGGTCGGTGTCCGCGCCCAGAATCGCGCCGATCACCATCTCCGGCGAGCCATCGCTGTCGAGATCAGGGAAATATACGCCGACGTTCACGCGGGCATCGCCCTCGTAATAGTATCCGGCGATCTCGCTCATGCCGTTTTCAAAGTACCGTCCCTCCGGCCACTGCTCGGAGAGCGCCGCGGCGTAGCGGCCAAGCTGCGCAGCATAGAGCGATTTTCCCTCTTCGGTCAGGCTCACGATGCCGGTCGATTTCTCCACCGGCTGGGAGACCGGCTCCGCGGTGGGTTCTTCCGTCGGCTCCGCCGCGGTCGCCTCGGGCGTCGCGGTCGGTTCCGCGGTGGCGGTCGCCTCGGGCGTTGCCGTGGGCGTTGGATCCGCGGGCTGCGCGCCGCAGGCTGTCAAGAGCAGACTTGCCGCCAGCACCAAAATACCGATCCATTTCATCTTCTTGTTCATTGTATAACCTCCTGCGGCCGGGTTTACCGCTCCGCAGGATATTAGACGCGCTATGCGTCAGGATGGTTCACACGGAGTGGATAAATTTGGTTCCTGCCGCGCCGCCCACGCCCAGGCGCGCTCGTCCACGGCGGTCGTGCCGCCGCGCAGTGCCGCGATCTCCCACCGGCAGAGCGGCACGGCGGCGGTCAGAAATTCCTCCGCGATGGCTTTGGTGAAGTACACACACTCGCCCGGCGGGGGCGGCGTCGTGAAGTCCGCATGCAGCTCGGCGAAAAATTCCGGCAGTGCAAAATCGGAAACGGCGCAGATCGGCTCGGCGGAAAAATCCTCCGGCAGGGCAAGATCGTCCCACAGAGCGAATTTTTCAATGGCCCAGGCGTTCAGAATGCGGTAATCATCGTAAAGTCGCTCGACCTTCTGCAGCGAGTCCACCTTCCAGCTGTGGTCGAGATAGAATACCTTGCGGAACACAATGTCCTGCACGAGATGGAGATAGTACCCGAGATAGAGCGGATCGTCCATTTTGTCCGCGAAGCGCGCGCGGAAGCCGCTGAGTGCCATCATCGTCTTCGTTCCGCCGTCGATCCGCACGCGGAAATGCGCGCTCACGCGCTCTCCGGCGTCCGGTAAGATCGAGCCGAGACGAAAGCGCTTCTCGTCTGCCACGGGATGTTCGTCCAGAATGAGCTTTGCCGCGGCGAGATGAAGGATACGCGATGCCATAGCTTTTCCTCCTGTATACGAAAAAGACGGGACGCCGCCCGAAGGCGCATCCCGTCTTTTTCCCAAAAATTACTTGAGGCCGTACTTCTTGTTGAACTTGTCCACACGGCCGCTGGTGTCGACCAGCTTCTGCTTGCCGGTATAGAAGGGGTGGCACTTCGAGCAGATCTCGACGGTGATGTCCTTCTTGGTGGAAGCGGTCTCGATGACCTCGCCGCAGGCGCAGCGGATGGTCGTGCGCTGGTAATTGGGATGGATTCCTTCTTTCATGTCGTTCACCTCATGATGAGCTGCCCTGAGGCCGAAATATACGGAGATACAAGGCGCAACGCAAATTATAGCAAACCGCGCCGCGCAATGCAAGCTTTTTTTGCATCACGAAAAAAAGCCGCGAAAATCATAGAAAAAGGCTAAGACTTCGCTGTGATGGATATTGAAAAAAAATGTTCCATCCGGCAGATATTATGGTATAATCTCTTCATGTGACAATAAGGCGGAGATTTCCCCATCCCCGCCGGCAGTATGGAAAAGCAAACCAAAGGAAGAAAGGAAAGAAGCTATGTTTCCTATCGTAAGCAAGCGGCCCCTGAATGAGGCCGGCACGGTCCTTGAGTATGTCATCAAGGCCCCGCTGGTCGCCAAGAAGTGCCTGCCCGGTCAGTTCATCGTCCTGCGTCTGGACGAGCACGGCGAGCGCGTTCCTCTGACGATTGCGGATTACGACCGCGAAGCGGGCACCGTCACCATCATGGTGCAGCCCGTCGGCCAGACGACCCGTATGCTCGAGCTCATGGAGCCGGGCGACTGCCTCGCCGACTTTGTCGGCCCCATGGGCAAGCCCACCCAGATCGGCGGACAGAAGCGTGTCTGCGTTGTCGGCGGCGGCGTTGGCTGCGCCATCGGCTACCCCGTGTGCAAGGGCTTCTTTGAGGCCGGCATCGAGGTCGACATGGTCGCCGGTTTCCGTTCCAAGGACATCGTGATCCTTGAGGACGAGATGCGCGCCCATTCCACCAACCTCTACATCTGCACCGACGACGGCAGCTACGGCGAGAAGTGCTTCGGCAACGCCAAGCTGGAAGAGCTCATCAAGTCCGGCCGCGAGTATGACGAAGTGTTCATCATCGGGCCTCTGAAGATGATGAAGTTCACCGCTCTCACCACCAAGCCCTACGGCATCAAGACCATCTGCTCTCTCTGCCCGATCATGATCGACGCCTCCGGCATGTGCGGCGGCTGCCGTCTGACCGTTGGCGGCGAGACCAAGTTTGCCTGCGTGGACGGCCCCGAGTTTGACGGCCACGAAGTCGACTGGGACGAGCTGATCGCCCGCAACTCCTTCTACGCCGGTGAAGAGACCGCCGCGAAGGAACATATCTGCCGCATCACCGGAGGTGTAAGACATGGCTAATATGAGTATGACGAAGAACCCCATTCCGGAGCAGGAGCCTCTGGTACGCAACAAGAACTTTGACGAGGTCGCTCTCGGCTACACCGAGGAGATCGCCATCGACGAGGCCAAGCGCTGCCTCAACTGCCGTCAGCATCCCTGCGTCAACGGCTGCCCGGTGAACGTCCGCATTCCGGAGTTCATTGCCAAGGTCGCCGAGGGCGAGTTTGAGGAAGCTTACAAGATCATCACCTCCACCAACAGCCTGCCCGCCGTCTGCGGCCGCGTCTGCCCGCAGGAGCATCAGTGCGAGGGCAAGTGCGTCCGCGGCATCAAGGGCGAGAGCGTCGGCATCGGCCGTCTCGAACGCTTCGTCGCCGACTGGCACGCCGCCCACGCCGACCCCAACGCGAAGGTTGAAAAGCCCGTTTCCAACGGCCACCGTGTCGCCGTCGTCGGTTCCGGCCCTGCCGGTCTGACCTGCGCGGGCGACCTTGCCCGCATGGGCTATGAAGTCACCGTGTACGAGCTGTTCCACAAGGCCGGCGGCGTTCTGGTATACGGCATTCCCGAGTTCCGTCTGCCCAAGGCGATCGTGGCGCGCGAAGTCGCCGCACTCGAAGAGATGGGCGTTAAGATCGTGACCGACGCCGTCATTGGCCGCGCGATCTCCATCGACGAGCTGCTCACCGAGGAAGGCTTTGAGGCCGTGTTCCTCGGCTCCGGCGCGGGTCTGCCCCGTTTCCTCGGCATCCCCGGCGAGAACCTGCTCGGCGTTTACTCCGCCAACGAGTTCCTGACCCGCATCAACCTCATGAAGGCTTACCGCGAGGATTACGACACGCCGATCAAGCACCACAAGTGCGTCGCCGTCGTCGGCGCCGGCAACGTTGCTATGGACGCCGCCCGCTGCGCGAAGCGTCTCGGCGCGGAGCATGTCTACGTTGTCTACCGCCGTGGCATGGAAGAGGTCCCCGCCCGTAAGGAAGAGGTCCACCACGCCCAGGAGGAAGAGGTCGAGTTCCAGCTTCTCACCAACCCGGTGCGCGTCATCGGCGACGAGAAGGGCTACGTGACCGGCATCGAGTGCATCAAGATGGAGCTCGGCGAGCCTGACGAGAAGGGCCGCCGCCGTCCGATGCCCGTCGAGGGCTCCAACTTCGTGCTCGAAGTGGACGCCATGATCGATGCTCTCGGCACCAGCCCCAACCCGCTGCTCCGCATGACCACTCCCGGTCTGGAAGCGGACAAGCACGGCTGCCTGATCGCCGACGAGAAGGGCAAGACCACCCACGAAGGCGTGTTCGCCGGCGGCGACGCCGTCACGGGCGCTGCCACCGTTATTCTCGCCATGGGCGCCGGCAAAACCGCCGCTACCGCCATCGACGAGTACATCAAGAACAAGAACGCCTAAGTTCTTACATACGGCATACAAAATCCGGTTCGGAGCTTCCGAACCGGATTTTCCTATCTGTAGCGGCAGAGAAACCCCTCAGTCAGCCTTACGGCTGCCAGCTCCCCTAACGAGGGAAGCCAAGTTTGTTGTCCGCAAACCCGCTTGCCGCCCCCGTCAGGGGAGGCGGCATGGCGCGCAGCGCCGTGACAGAGGGGTTTCACGTTCACAATTTTCTTATAGACTTTCTGCCGGTAATCTGCTATTTTCAAACTCTAATTATATAAGTAAAGGAGACGATCGTCATGCGTCAGAATAAGGGTTGGAGAACAGAACATATTTTCAAAAGCTAAAAAGGAGAACCAATCGATTTATACTGAACAAAGAAGGCTTCAATGAATGGGCGGACGGATATGACCGCAGCACCGCCCGCTCCGATGCGGACGGCAGCTATCCGTTCGCCGGATACAACGAGATTCTGCACGAGATCTGCCGCCGCGTGCTCTCGCGTGGGGCAGGAGACGTGCTCGATATCGGCTTCGGCACGGGTGTGCTGACCGCGATGCTCTATGACTGCGGCTGCCGCATATACGGGCAGGACTTTTCTGACAGGATGATCGCGCTCGCGCAGGAGAAGATGCCGGGAGCCAGACTCTATTGCGGCGATTTTACGCAGGGACTTGCCGGTGAACTGATGCAGCACCGGTACGATGCCATCGTCGCCACCTATTCCCTGCACCACCTGACCGACGCGCGAAAGGTCACGTTCCTGCGGGAGCTTCTCCCGCTGCTGCGCGAAGGCGGCGTGATCTATATCGGCGACGTTGCCTTCGAAACGCGTGCGGAGCTTGAAGCGTGCCGGGCGCAGTCCGGCGAGCGCTGGGACAATGACGAAATCTACTTCGTCTATGACAAACTCCGGACGGCGTTCCCCGCCATGACGTTCGACCGGCTCTCCCCCTGCGCCGGTATCCTGTCGCTGCGGAACTGAAGCCATAAGGAACAACCGGTTCGGAGCTTCCGAACCGGTTGTTCTATACTTTTCCGCTGAAATCTGCTATTATCCATTTATAACAAATCCATGGCCGGGAAGCTGCAAGGAGGATCGTGATGAGAGAATTCAAAGAGGCGGACTATAAGGTTTTTGCGATGTTTGAAAAGCAATGGGCGCTCGTCACGGCGGGATCGGCCGAACATTTCAACAGCTGCACGATCGGCTGGGGCAGTCTCGGCACGATATGGCGGCGAAGCACAGTGACGGTATACGTCCATCCCGCGCGCTATACCAGCGAGTTTCTCACGCAGAGCGACACCTTTACCGTGAGCTTTTTCCCCGAAGAATATCGGAGCGCGCTTTCCTACATGGGTTCGCACTCCGGGCGCAACGGCGATAAGGCCGCCGCCTCCGGTCTTACCCCGGTATCCATCGGGGACAGCGTTACCTATGCCGAAGCAGAACTGACGTTTCTCTGCAAAAAGCTCTATCAGCACTCCTTTGCCGCGGAGGATCTTTCGCCGGAGATTCGCGAATACTATGCCGCCGGTGCGCGTTCCTTCCCGGACTTTCAGGGCGGCTGGCAGCCGCACCTTGTATTCGTCGGAGAGATCATCGGCGTCGAAGACAAGCGCAAATGAAAAGAGTCCTCGTGATCGGCTGTCCCGGTTCGGGAAAGAGCACCTTTGCCCGGCGGCTGCGAGATATGACCGGACTGCCGCTCTATCACCTTGATCTTCTCTGGCACAGGCCAGACAAAACGACCGTTTCCGAAGCGGAATTCGACGCGGCGCTCGCCGAAATACTCCGAAAAGGCCGCTGGATCATCGACGGCAACTTCAGCCGGACGCTGGAACGGCGACTGGCGGAATGCGACACGGTATTTCTTTTCGATCTGCCGCTTGCGGACTGCATTGCGGGCGTGGAAGCGCGCATCGGTACGAAGCGCGAAGATATGCCGTGGGTCGAGACGGAATTTGACCCGGAATTTCGCGAGTTTATCACGCATTTTTCCGAGACCCGGCTTCCCAACATCTATGCGCTGCTGGGAAAGCACGAGGATAAAGCGCTCACCGTGTTTCACTCCCGCGCCGAGTGTGAAGTCTATAAAATACCAGCGGCGGAAGCCTGACGATTCCACCTTGGAGGACCGATATGAACGAAACAAACCGAACCGACCGATTTGCCCCGCTGTTCGCGGAACTCGACCGGCGGCTCGCCGGGGATGCTCCCGTTCGCCTCGCCATTGAAGGCAGGAGCGCGAGCGGCAAAACGACGCTCGGCCAGATACTCGCCGAGCAATATGGCTGCACCGTGTTTCACATGGACGGCTTTTTTCTCCGCTCTGAGCAGCGCACCGCCGCACGTTTTGCCGAGCCCGGCGGGAATGTGGACCGGGAGCGCTTCCTTGCCGAGGTGCTGCTCCCGCTCCGGCGCGGCGAAAAGGTTTTTTACCGGCGGTTCGACTGCGCTTCCATGCAGCTGCAAAACGCCGTGGAGACCGCGCCGAAAAAGCTCGTTGTTGCCGAGGGGGCATACTCCATGCATCCGGAGCTCGCGCCATACTACGATCTTTCCGTTTTTCTCGATATCTCCCCGGAATTGCAGCGCGAGCGCATTTCGCACCGCAACACACCGGAGAAGGCGAAGCGCTTTTTCGCCGAATGGATCCCGATGGAGCAGGCGTACTTTGCCGTGTTCGATATCCCGGCGCGGTGCACGCTGCGCATCCCCATAAAATAAATAATAAGGAGCACTAATGGAGGCAAAGGACATGACCGAAAAGGAAAAAAATGCTCCGGCATTGGCTGTATGACGCGAACTACGACGAAGCTCTCGCCAAAGAGCGCGACGCCGCCAAGGCGCTGTGCCACCGGTTCAACCTTCTCTCCCCGTCCGATAAGCAGGGGCAGCAGGATATTCTGCGGCAGCTTCTCGGCAAGACCGGCGAACACTTTACCGTCACACCGCGCCGTTCTGGTGCGACTATGGCTACAACATTGAGCTCGGCGAGAATTTTTTTATTCCAACCACAATCTCGTCATTCTCGACGCTGCTGAAGTCCGGTTTGGGGATAACGTGTTTATCGCGCCGAACTGCGGCTTTTATACGGCGAGGCACCCCATCGACGCTGAGCGCCGCAACAAGGGGCTTGAATACGCCTACCCCATCACCGTCGGCGACAATGTGTGGATTGGCGGCGGCGTGCAGGTGATGCCCGGCGTTACGATCGGCAGCAATGTGGTGATCGGCGGCGGGAGCGTCGTCGTGAAGGATATCCCGGATAACTCCGTCGCCATAGGCAACCCCTGCCGGGTGATCCGCCCCATCACGGAGGCGGACCGGAACACCGTCTGGGACCGATAAGAGGCAGGCGAAAAGCGGAGTCCGAATAAGAAAACATAGATTTTCTCCCGCAGACGTTGTCTGCGGGGGGAAAACTGTTTGCAGCCATTCGCCGAAGAATTTTTCGTTGGAACAAGGCGCTTTTTCGCGGCAATGCTTTGTGCATTGCAAGGAAAAGGAACGCAGTCCCGGCGGAAAAGGCTCGGCGAAGGGGCTATGATTTCTTATGCGGAAGTAGCTAAAAGGCTTGTGTTTTTTTGCAGCACACTATATATTGTAGTCAGGAGACCATAGACCCACAGAAAGGAGAACGCCCATGGACGACAACAGCTTCGGCGCGCGTCTGGCGGCGGCGCGCCGCGCCGTGGGGTATAACCAGACGGAGGTGGCAAAATACATCACTGAGGCGGGCTTCCCGGTGCGGACGCAGGCGGTGAGCAAGTGGGAGCGCGGCACAACGCTGCCGAGCGCCCGCCAGCTCGTGGAGCTCTGCCGGCTCTACCATATCCGGGACGTGGTCGCAGCGTTCGCGCCCGCGGAGGAACGGCACGCCGTGCGGACGCTGCCGCTCTACCGGCTGGCGGTATCCGCCGGTACGGGTGAGCGGCTCGACGGGACGGATTATGACACCGTCGAGGTCGGCGACGAGGTATCGCCGACCGCAGACTTTGGCGTGCGCATTGCCGGAGACAGCATGGAGCCGCGCTTTGTTCACGGACAGATCGTCTGGGTGCACCGGCAGGAAACGCTCCGTTCCGGCGAGATCGGCGTATTCCTCTATAACGGCGCGGGCTACTGCAAGCGGCTGGAGCGTGCACCGGGACGGGTGGAGCTTGTGTCGCTCAACGCGCGGTATGCCCCCATCCGTGTGACGGCGGAGGACGAGCTGCGCGTGTTTGGGCGCGTCGTCGGCTGACTTGCAATTCCGGCTTCGCATAGTTATAATGGCAAATATAACCGCGCGATCGCGCGGTTTGCTCTCAATCCAACAACAAAGGAGTTCAACTTATGCAACTCACGGCTCTGGCGCTGTGGCTGAATACGGCCTTTGCGGGCTTTGACGAAGCGGTCGCAACCGCGATCCATCAGCTCTATGTCGCCGCCGGGTGGTTCTTCACCCCGTTCCTCTCGTTTATTTCGCTCCTTGGCAAGGGCGGCATCTTCCTTATCCTGCTCTCCATCTGCCTGATGCTTTTCCGCAAAACGCGGCGCTACGGCACAACGATGCTGCTTGCGCTCGCCATCGGTGCTTTGGTGACAAACGTCTGCTTTAAACCGCTTGTCGCACGGCCCCGCCCGTATACGCACGACGGCAGCATCTTCCAGCAGTACTGGGAAATGCTCGGCAAGCACACCGAAAGCGACAAAAGCTTTCCCTCTGGCCACATGACTGCCGCGATGGCGGCCTCGCTCGCGGTGTTCCTCCGCGGCAACAAAAAGGTCAGCTGGACAGCGCTTCTCTTCGCGCTTGCCATGGGCGTTTCGCGCATTTATCTCAGCGTACACTATGCTACCGACGTGCTCGGCGGCGTGATTACCGGCTCGATCGGCGGCTTTGCCGGATATGCAATCTCCAAGCGCATCCCGGAAAGCTTTTATACCGCCGACCTCCGGGATTATATCGGCAAAGCAAAACAGAAAAAGAGCGGCGGCAAGGGCGGTGCGGCCAATACCGCGGCGGAGCCGGACGACGGACGCCGCCGTACTCTCGTAATCGACGGGGCGAACTTTTCCACGATGGACGGCCTGTTCCGCGAGTTCAACCGCCTCTTTGATGTGGGGCCGGACGAGACCATCCGCAGTCTCGATGCGCTCAACGACCTGCTCGGCGGCGGTATCGGCAAGATCCCGGCGGGGGCGCGGCTGCACATCCGCTGGCTCAACTCCGAAAAGAGCCGCGAGGACTTCGGCTACGGCGCCACGGTGCTCTACTATGAAAAGCTTCTGCGCCGCTGCCACCCGAACAACCGCCCGCGCATGGAAGCCCTTCTTGCCGAGGCGCGCCGGGGCGAGGGCGAAACGCTCTTTGAAAAGCTCACCGCGCTCATCGCCCGCACCGACACCGGACACGACTGCACGCTCTCTCTCGAATAAGCTGCAAGAAAACGCCCCGCCGCACGAAATCGTGCGGCGGGTTTTGTGCTGTATACGAAAAGGAAAACCCCTCAGGCACGGCACTATGTGCCGTGCCTGCTCCCCTATCAGGGGAGCCAAGCCGGATTATCGCGGACTTACTTGCCTCCCCTAAAAGGGGAGGTGGCAAAACCTGAGGTTTTGACGGAGGGGTTTAGGCTCTCTCTGTGGGAGCAGTCAGCGGCATAGCCGCTGACTGGAAGAGTCATATCTTCACCCGGAACGTGATGGTATCGCCGTTCACGCTGGCCTCAATCGTGCCGCCGTGCGCCTCGGCGGTGGCGCGCGCGATTGAAAGGCCGATGCCTGTGCCGCCGATGCGTGTCGAGTGCGACTCATCCGCGCGATAAAACCGGTCGAAGAGCCGCGTCACGTCGATGCTCTCCGCGCCCTCGCAGGTATTGGAAACGATAATCTCGTTTTTCCGCCCGGCGCGCCGCGCCGAAAGAGAGATGCTGCCGCCCTCGGGCGTGTACTTGTTGGCGTTATCCAGCAAAATGGACACCATCTGCTGCACCGCGGCGCGGTCGCCCGTCATGGTGAGACCGTCCTCGATATTCTGCGTATAGCTCCGGCCGCGCGAGCGCGCAAGGGATGTGAACGGCTCGGCGGTTTCCCACACGGCGTCGCTGAGCGAAAACTCCGTGCGTTCCGGGAAGGGATTTTCCTCGTCGAGCCGCGAGAGCGTCACAAGATCGGAAATAAGCCGCGAGAGGCGGACGCTCTGGGATTGGATGTTTTTTACCCACTCGTCGTCCTCGTACTCCATCGCGAGCACATCCGCGCTCGTCGAAATGGCGGTCAGCGGCGTTTTCAACTCATGGCTGGCATTGGTGATGAACTGCTTCTGCATGGCGAGATTGCGCATATACGGCGCGATGGCGCGCCGCGAGAAGAGCAGCACGAGCAGAAACACAACGACCAGACACCCGCCCGCCACCGCAGCGGTGATCCAGAAGAGCGCGCGGATCGAGTGCAGCTCGCGCTCGGAGTTGAGGAAAATGACGCTCGTGCCGCCGTCGGAGGCAGACACGAGATAGCGGTAACCCTTATAATAGCCGTGCTGCCGGGAAAGCGCGAGCACGTCGGCGGCATACGCCTCGGCTTCGCCGCGCGAGATGGAGGCAATGAAATCCTGATCGACCTGCGAAAGCTGACCGTCGGCATCGTACCGCACGGAGAAATACCGGAACATATACGGCACCTCCGGCGAGAAGTTCTTCCCGCCGCCGATGCGGGGGACCGGAACATCGCCGTCCGGGAGCGCGGTGCCGGCCTCCCCGTCGGGCTTGTCCGGCGGCATTTCGCCGTTCGTGGGCGCGCTCTGCGAGCCCAGCTCGAGCAGCTGCGATAGCGTATCGTCCTGCTGCGAGGCGACGCTCCGGTAGTTCCCGGCGTTCACCACGCAGAACAGCACAAGGATCACAGCGGTAAACGCCGCCATGGCCGCGCCGACAAACCGGCGCTGCATTTTCTTCAGCATGATGTCTCCTCCAGCGTATACCCCGCGCCGCGGATGGTTTTGATCTCAATGCCGGAGCCGATCTCCCGCAGCTTTTTTCGCAGGAAGCCGATGTACGTCCACACAACGTCGATCTCCGCGTCGCTGTCCAGCCCCCAGATTTTGTCCATGAGGCGTTCAGCGGAGAAGATCTGGTGCGGGTGGCGCAGGAACAGCTCCATAAGCTGGAATTCCTTGTTGTTCAGGCGCACCTCGCCCCCGGCGGCGCACAGAAGGTAGGCGCTCGCGTCCAGCGTCGTGCCGCCGAAGGAGAGCACGTCCGGCGCATAGGCGCTGCTGCGCCGCACGAGCGCGCGCACCCGCGCGAGAAATTCCCCCGCCGCAAAGGGCTTGGGCAGATAGTCGTCCGCTCCGGCGTCCAGCCCCGCGATGCGGTCTTCCACCTCGCTCTTGGCCGTGAGAAAGAGTGCCGGCGTCGTGATGCCGCGCTGCCGCGCCGCCGTCAGCACCGAAATGCCGTCCATGCCGGGCATCATGATGTCAAGCACGAGCGCATCGTATTCGCCCGCACAGATATAGTCGAGCGCGTCCGTACCGTTGTGGACAACATCCACGGAATATTTGTTCTTTTCGAGCATGAGCCGCAGTGCTTTCGCGATGCTCACCTCGTCCTCGGCAATAAGAATGCGCATAGAGATCCCTCCCTTGATGGGAATAATATCATATCCCAAGCTGAAATGCGCCTGAAAAAAATCCGGTCGAAAAAAATTTTTTCTTCCGCGTCTTTACAATTTGTTCGCCGGATTTTTCGATTCGGTTTCAGGTGTGCCCGGTATGATGCAGCCATGCTCCGCAGCACGGGAAAGCGCGAATGACCCGGCGCTGTGTTAAGAGGTAACTGCCCACCGCGGCTTGGCCGAAAGCGGCAGACCAACAACGACCGCCGCAGGGCGTTTATTATAAAGAAAAACCGGCTTTCCCGCACAAATGCGGCGAGGGTCGGTTTTGTATCCTTGTGAATTTTGCCGCTTTTCCTTTTTGCCGGTGCGGAGTATAGTATCCACGCGAAAAATAAAAGGGGTTTTCTGTGTGGAAAGACAGTTGACGGAAGGCCGCCCGTTCGGTGTGCTGCTGCGGTATGCGCTGCCGGTGCTCGGCGGGAATCTCTTCCAGCTTTTCTATACGCTCGCCGACACGGTCATCGTCGGCAAAACGCTCGGCGCGGACGCGCTTGCCGCCGTCGGTTCCACGGGCATTATCAGCTATTTTGTTCTCTGCTTCGTGCAGGGGCTGACCGGCGGCTTCGGCATCTGCCTTGGTCAATGCTGCGGCGCACGCGACGAGACCGGCATGCGCCGGAGCGCTGCGGTGTCGTGGGCGCTCTCGGCGGTGTTCACGGCGCTGCTCACACCAATCGTGTGTGCTCTCGCCCGGCCGGTGCTCAGCTGGATGCAGACGCCAGAGGACATCTTTGCCGATGCCTACGCCTATCTCTTCGTGATACTGCTCGGCACCGGTGCGACGGTATTTTATAACATCATTTCCTATATGCTGCGTGCGCTCGGCGACAGCCGCACGCCGCTTGTCTTCCTCATGCTCTCCTCGCTGCTCAACATCGGGCTGGATATTCTCTTCATCGTGCCGTTCCGTATGGGTGTCGCGGGCGCGGCGTGGGCAACGGTGCTCAGCCAGCTCCTCTCAGCGGCGCTCTGCACGCTCGTCGGGCTGCGGAAATACCCGGTGCTCCGCACCCGCCGGGCAGATTTCACGGGGAGCCGGATCGCCGCGGCACGCCATCTTCGCGTCGGGTTTCTCATGGGTTTTCAGATGTCCGTGATGTGCATTGGGCAGCTTGTCGTGCAGGCGTGCGTCAATTCTCTCGGCACGGCGGCGGTGGCGGGGTATACCGCCGCGACGAAGGTCGATCAGCTCTCGGTGCTCGTCAATACGGCGTACCAGATCGCCATCTCCGGCTACGTCGCGCAGAACTACGGCGCACACCGCTTCGACCGCATCCGCGCAGGCGTCCGCGCCTCCCTCGTTCAGATCGAGAGCGCGAACGTCCTCATGTGCGCGGTAATGCTGCTCGCGAGGCGGGCAATCGTGTCGCTTTTCATCGATGCGCCGACGGAGGAGATCGTCTCCTATGCCGGAGGGTATCTCACGGTGGTCGTGCCGTTTTACGTGGTGCTCGGCCTTCTCATCGTCTACCGTTCCACGGTGCAGAGCATGGGCAACAGCACCGCGCCGTTTCTCGCGTGCGTTGTCGAGCTCGTGATGCGCATCGGCGGCGCGCTGGGACTTTCGCGCGTGCTTGGTTATACGGGTGTGTGCTTCTCCTCGCCGCTCGCGTGGATCGGCGCAACGGCGCTGCTCATTCCGTTTTATATCCGCAAAATACGGAAAGGGAAGGCTATTGCTGCATAAAAGATTAAAAATAGCGTTCTTCACCCGGCTCGCCCGGACGAAGAACGCCTCTTTTTCATTGAATTTCTTTCAGCAGCTCCTCCGGCGTTGTGCCGAAGAGCTTTGCAAGCGCGATGAGGTTTGCCGTGCTAGGATCGGACGCGCCGCTCTCCCACTTGGACACCGCCTGCCGGCTGACGCCCAGCGCCTCCGCTACGAACTCCTGTGTCATTCTGCACTCCGTCCGGCGGCGCTTCAATACTTCGCCGAGCGATCTGGCACTTGCCGCCTTCTCTTTTCGCACCGGCTCGGAACGGATGTACTTTCGCAGAGCTTTGATGAGCAGCACGAGCACATAAACGCCCACGGCAAGGATCAGAAGCGACATGACGGTCATAAGAATGGAAAATCGCATATAATAACCTCCTTTTCGCCGCCAATATAACATCTCGTTGCCGGTTGCGCCACCAACTATCGCGCAACCTTTCCCGCTGACAGCTGCCCCGCCCGGATAATTGATCCGTGCGGGGCAGCATTGGCAATGGTTATGTATTGGTTCAGGCGTTGATGGGGATGGCGTCGAGCAGTGCGTCGATGTCGGCGTCGGTCGTCGCCCAGCTCGTGCAGAAGCGCACCGCGCTCATGCCGTCGGGCAGAGACTGGATGTGGCTGCACGAAAACTCCGGCTTGAGCCGCTCGATGAGCGCGTCCGGCAGGATGGGGAACTGCTGGTTGGAGGGAGACTCGATCAGGAACGTCCAGCCGCGGGCGCGAAACCCGTCACGCAGGCGCAGCGCGAGCCGCACCTCTTCCGCACCGATGCGGTCGTAAAGCCCGTCCTTGAACGCCGCATAAAACTGCACGCCGAGCAGACGGCCCTTGGCCAGCATGCCTCCGTTCTGCTTGATGAAGTAGCGGAAATCCCTGGCAAGCTCCGGTGCGGAGAACACCGCCGCCTCGCCGAAGAGAAGACCCATTTTTGTGCCGCCGATCGTGAACACATCGCACATGTGCGCCATGTCCGCAAGCGTATAGTCACACGCCGGGCTGTAGAGCGCCGCGCCGAGACGCGCGCCGTCAATAAAGAGCGGGAGATGGCGCGCCTTGCACACGGCGTAAAGCGCTTCCAGCTCGCTGCGGGTATATACGGTACCGTATTCCGAGGGGTTCGAGATATACACCATGCCCGGCTGCACCGTGTGCTCAAAGCTCGCGTCCGCGTAGTGTGCGCGGCAAAGCTCTTCGACCTGCTCGGCGGTGAGCTTGCCGTCTTTGTGCGGCACAGTCAGCACCTTGTGGCCGGAGTTTTCAATCGCACCGGTCTCGTGTACGGCAATGTGGCCGGTGTCCGCCGCGACAGCGCCCTGATGGGGGCGCAAAAGCGAGGCGATCACGGTGCGGTTGACCTGCGTGCCGCCGACGAGAAATTGTATCTCGCCTTCCGGCAGTCCGCAGCGCTCGCGCAGCAGGGTGCGGGCGGCCTCGCAGTGGGGGTCCTCCCCATAGCCGGGAGTCTGCTCGCCGTTTGTTTCGATCAGCGCCCGGAGTATATCGGGATGCGCGCCTTCCAGATAATCGCTTTCAAACCGTTTCATCATATTCCATCCTCAGCAAGAATCGTTCTTTATTTTCTGCGGTTCCCCGCACATATAGAGTACTCCCGCTGAGCGAATACGTCAACTCCGATTCTGTGCCGCGCGGCAATTCTTTCCGGTATTCGATCCATACGCTGCGCAGCGCATGTGTACGCGTAAATTCCTCCGGCAGCAGATCCTGTCCCCAACGGAGATAGAGGCAGTTGTTGAGATGGCCGTTGCCGTCGGTCTCGGCGTCGGTCACGCGGCGGCTGCTGTGCTTTGGAAGCTCAATGGGGAACGGGATGGGCTTGAACACCGCGGGCAGCTCGCCCTCGACCGTCGCGCGCGAAACGACCGCCCAAACGTGATCTTTGGTAAGCGAGCGGCTTTCGATATCCATGATGACCCAGATCGAAACGGCGTAGAGAAGCGCTTCGCCATTCTCACCGACAATACGGTAATGCCGCCAGAACAGCCCGTGCGACTGCCGCCCGACCCAGGTATCGAGAAACACGCGCTCCCCCACGGCGGGCAGCCGGGAGACGCGCATCTCCGTGCGCGCAAGCGCCCAGAAGCAGCCCTTCGTCACGGCGATATCCTGCCCGACGCCCAGGGAGGCGTGGTGTACCGCGGCGATCTCCTGAAACCGGTGGGCGAGCGCGTCGGGACGGATGCGGCCAAAGCCGTCCGCTTCCTCCGGTGTGAATACGATCTCCTCGCGGTAAACGCCTTCCGGCAGAGCTTGTGCACACATGATGAAACCTCCGTCACATATAACGCGAACATCGTCATATCTTGTGTACTATATTAGCAGAGCTGAATAACGAAATCAATATACGATTTCGGCAAAAGTGTAAGGTGGAACAAAACTGTGAGATTGGATATTGATTTTTGACGATAATGCCGTAAAATAGAGAATATAATATAAAATGGGAGAAAAAGAGAGATGACGCTGGATAAACTGCGCGTAGGACAATCGGGGATCATCCGAAGCGTCGGAGGCGAGGGAGCTCTCCGGCTCCGGCTTCTCGATATGGGAGTCATTCCCAAAACGCACGTCACCGTAACACGCATTGCGCCGATGGGGGATCCGGTGGAAGTGTTTCTGCGCGGATATACGCTCTCGCTGCGGCTGGAGGACGCCGCCAAGGTGGAGGTGGAGCTCGCATGAGATTTGCACTTGCCGGGAACCAGAACTGTGGCAAAACGACGCTCTTCAACCAACTCACCGGAAGCAATCAGCACGTCGGCAATTTTCCCGGCGTCACGGTGGACAGCAAAAGCGGCACCATCCGCAACACGAAGGGCGACGAGGTCGTCGATCTGCCGGGTATCTATTCGCTGCGGCCATACTCCGCCGAGGAAATCGTAACGCGCGATTTTATTCTCGATGGCCGGCCCGACGGCATCATCAACATCGTGGATGCCACGAACATTGAACGCAATCTCTATCTCACGCTGCAAATGATCGAAATGCAGGTACCCATGGTGCTTGCTTTGAACATGATGGACGAGGTTCGCGCCAACGGCGGCACGGTCGACACCGTGAAACTCTCGGAGCTGCTTGGCATCCCGGTCGTACCGATCAGCGCAGCGAAGGGCGAGGGCATCGCCGATCTGACGGAGCTCGCCTGCCGCACGGCCTCTGCCGGGCGCAAGCCGCAGGTGTATGACTTCTGCCCGCCGGGGCCGGTGCACCGCTGCATCCACGCCGTGACCCACGTGGTGGAGGATCATGCCGAGCGCGCCCGGATGAGCGCCCGCTGGGCGGCCATGAACGTGATCGAAGGCAACGGCGACATTGTCGCGCGTCTCGCGCTCGACGAAAACGAGCTGGAGTTGTGCGAGCACAGCATCGTGGAGATGGAGCGGGAAACGGGACTCGACCGCAACGCCGCCATCGCCGACATGCGCTATTCGTTTATCGAGTCGGTCTGCGCCGAAACGGTGAAAAAGCCTGAGGAGAGCCGCGAGCGGAAGCGCTCGCGCGCCATCGATAACGTTCTCACGCACCGCGTATTTGCCCTGCCGATCTTCGTCGGCATCATGCTGCTGGTGTTTTATCTCACGTTCGAGGTGTTCGGCGCCTTTCTTTCCGATCTGTTCGCCGCAGGGATCAACGCTCTGGCGGGACTGGTGGACACGGCGCTCACGGCCTACGGCATCAACCCGGTCGTACACTCGCTCGTGATCGACGGGCTGTTCGGCGGCGTCGGCAACGTTGTGGAATTTTTGCCGGTTATCGTGGTGCTGTTCTTCTTCCTCTCCATGCTGGAGGATACCGGATATATGGCGCGCGTCGCCTTCGTGATGGACAAGCTCCTGCGCCGCATCGGCCTTTCCGGCAAGAGCATTGTGCCGATGCTCATCGGCTTCGGCTGCACCGTTCCGGCGGTCATGGCAACGCGGACGCTCACGAGCGAGCGCGACCGCCGCATGACCGTGCTGCTCACGCCGTTTATGAGCTGCAGCGCCAAGATCCCCATCTATTCCGTGTTCGTCGCGGCGTTTTTCCCGAAGTATAAGGCGTTCGCCATGGGCGGGCTGTACTTCTTCGGCATTCTCGTTGGAGTGCTTGCGGCGCTTGTGTTTGGAAAAACGCTTTTCCGCGGCAATCCCATCCCGTTTGTGATGGAGCTGCCGAACTACCGCATGCCCTCCGCGCGCACAACGCTTCAGCTCATGTGGGACAAGGCGAAGGACTTTCTCCACCGGGCCTTTACGGTCATCTTTTTGGCAAGTCTTGTGATCTGGTTTTTGCAGACGTTTGATACACGCATCAACCCCGTTTCGGACAATTCGCAGAGCCTCCTTGCCGCGCTCGGCGGGCTTCTCGCGCCGCTTTTCGCGCCGCTCGGCTTTGCCGACTGGCGCGTGTGCACCTCGCTCATCGCGGGGTTCATGGCAAAGGAAGCCGTGGTCAGCACGCTCGGCGTGCTCACCGGCGGCGCGGCGCTCTCCACGCTCTTCTCCGTGCGCAGCGCAGCGGCGTTTCTTGTGTTCACGCTGCTGTATACGCCCTGCGTGGCGGCGGTTGCGGCGATCCGGCGGGAGCTCGGCTCGGCGTGGAAAACGCTCGGCGTCGTGCTGTTCCAATGCCTGCTCGCCTGGGGGCTTGGCACGGCGGTCTATCAGATCGCGCTGCTTATCTGATTGATAGGAAAGGCATCCTATGTCCATAGCGGATATTGTCATTTTGCTCGGCGTTGCCGTGTGGGCGGTAATCGCCGTAAAGCGCGGCTGGAAAGACCGGAAGCGCGGCTGCGGCGGAGACTGCGGCCGCTGCTCCGGCGGCTGCGATAAGGAGAACAGACCATGAAGAGATATATTGTGCCGCTGCTCGCGGCATGCCTGCTGCTGACGGCGGGCTGCGCCAAAGCGTCGGACACGGCAGAGCCCTCCGCCGGTCC
>ENA-UONY01000634-UONY01000634.1-human-gut-metagenome-genome-assembly--contig:-CS9-NODE-634-length-39625-cov-5.956356_pt1 | contig 39625 bp, 34 predicted proteins | sample MGYA00242465_ERZ724012 | MGnify/ENA metagenome assembly ERZ724012 | reverse complement strand
AGATGCGTCCGTTGTAGGTAGCCTGATCAAAAGCACCTTCCACAAACTGATCCAGATACGGTGTTACATAATCGGTAATATCCGCGAGCAGACCGGCTTCGACAAGTACCTGCATGCTCACAGGAAAGGTGGAAATGGCGGTGGGCAGGTCGTCCATGGCGCCTGCGTTCACGGTCATCATGATCTGCTGACGAACCTCGGCTTCACCGGAATAGCTGGCCATTTCAGCGGTTAAGCCGGTATTCAGACGGTCCAGATAACGCTGGAAGTAAATGCGCATGTATTCAGGGGTACCGTAGGACCAAATGGTCAGCTTGTCATCGGTTTCCGCAAGCGCGCTTACGGCCACCATGGACAAAGCCATTGCGAGAGCTAAAATCGTAGCCAAGAAACGTTTCATCTTTTTACCTCCTATACTTTTGTCGGATTATGGATACAACAAAACAAAACCGAATTCCTTCCCTCCTTTGTCATTTGGTAAAAATTGGTTATAACCTAAGCACGTTTTCATCGTGCTGACCATCCAGCATCATTCGCAGAACAACGTCATTTGCATTTCCCATACCGTCGCGGCCTAGAGTACCTAAATTTTGAATGGTAGCTTCAACATCGCTGCTGACAATTCCATAGGGCTGTACCGTATGCTCTAAGGAAAGTGCCAGCACAGCGGCGCGCTGTGCTGCGCTGACTGCCGTTGCGATCTTCAGCGCGCAGCCGGGCTTGGCTCCGTCGCAGATAATGCCTGTTACGTCTCCCACCATCATATTGACGGCATAGGCGATCTGCTCAAAATTGCCGCCCCTTAAAAACACCATGGCACTTGCCGCGCCGATGGCGGCGGCGATGCTGCACCCGCACAGTGCCGATAGCCGACCGATATGCGTTTTCACCTCCATGGCTACCAGTTCACTGATTGCCAGTGCACGCAGAAGCTGCTCACGGGAAGCACCGAGCAAATGCGCGGTCTCAATCACCGGCAGCGAGGCAGTGATCCCCTGGTTGCCGCTGCCCATGTTGGTCATCACAGGCAACTGACAGCCCGACATTCGCGCATCCGCAGCGGCAGCGGTAACAGCGATCACCTGTTGCGCTGCATCTGGACTGTTCGCCAAATGCCTGCCCACACACAAACCATAGTCTCGAGCGAGCCCCTCGCAGGCGATACGGGTGTTTACACGGATAATCTCGTCTAAAAATTCCAGATCTGCCTGGGATACGGTCGTGGCAAATGCATAGACGCTTTCCAGCGTAATGGCGGGCATATTCCTGCTTTCTGACTCTTGACAGCGGTCGGTGCGCAGGGGCTGGCCATCCTTTTCCACAAGCAACACATGCGTGTGCGTTCCCTGAATGACCGCGCGTGCCCAATGTCCGTCCGCGGCATCTATGCGCACATCCACCCACACCTTGTAAGGGGTATCGGCACTTCTGACCGAAACGCTGCCGCTCTGTACAATAGCCTTAGCCTTGCTCAACTTTTCATCTGAAACATCGCCTAGAATTGTCATTTGCTTTTCCGGATGCGGCAAAAGCGAACCCAAGGCGCATGCTAAATCAAGGCCGGTCAATCCTGCTGTTCCGGGGATGCCGACGTGCATTCCGTTTTTTAAAATATAAGGACTGACTTCTAAATGCAGGCGATATGGTTCTTTCAAAAGACACGCAGAAGCTTCTGCAGCACAGAGTGCCACGGCAACGGGTTCTGTGCAGCCAATTGCGGGAAGGGTTTCCTCTCTTAATAATGTTAAATAAGACTGAGTAAGCTCCATGTTGAAAGTCATATTCTATTCCTTTCCGCGCCTGTGTTGTATGGTGCACGCTTGCCTTTTTTATGTATATATGATATCATGACAAAGCTGATAAATCTATAGAGAAAAGGGACATAAAAGATGCAGAAACGAACATATAAACCTCGGGAGACTGTTTTTTGCCCGGTGAAGCTGCCCACTGAATTTCCAATCGTATGCATGCATATAGACCACTGGTATACGGAAAATCGAGCAGTCAATATGCTGCATTTCCATAATTGTCTCCAAATTGGATATTGTTATGAGGGAAGCGGTTATTCCTTGGTGGAAGGAAAATTGACGGAATTTGAGAGCGGCAATGTAACGGTTATTCCGGCCAATACGCAGCACCATATTGTGAGCCACCCCAATACCGTGAGCCGCTGGATTTGGCTGTACCTGGATCCGTTTGCCTTTGTTCCCGACCTTCATCCAACTTACGCAAAAGGGCTTATGCGAATTTTTTTTGGAGATGAAGCTATGCCTTTTATATTGTGTAAAGACGACCAAAACGAAATGATTAATATTGCACACGCTATTATCAACGAGATGGAGAACCGGGACAAAGGTTATCAGGATATCGTCAGACTTCAAACGCATGCTTTTTTGATCCTTCTTTTGCGTGCAGCTTCTGGCATTGATGCATCGTCTTTTGCCGTAGCGCAAACCACAATGCAGATCATCGCGCCTGCTGTGCAGTATATAGCTTTACACTATATGGAAAACATTTCGATCCAGGAATTGGGCCGCTTGTGCCATGTCAGCACCACGCATTTGCGCCGTGTGTTTCGGCACGTGATGAAATGTTCACCCCTGGAGTACCTTCAAATGGTACGGCTGGAGGCGGCGTGTATATTGCTGTTTCGATCGGATCTGTCCGTTTTGGAAGTCGGCAATCAGGTGGGATTTCCTACGGTTACTAGCTTTACGCGTCAATTTAAAAAACTGATGCAAACAACGCCCGGACAATGGAGAAAACAAAGCCGAAATGCAAAGAAATAGGATCGTTCCGCGAGGAGTATCGGGATTACGGACTGCTGATTTGCCAGACGGACGGACGACCTGTCGATCCCAAGAACCTGGAATTTAGCAAGCGCATTAGCAGACTCAGCCGCACCTGCTGCCGGCGCATCCGATTAGCAGAGATACGGACAAAAGATACGATCCTTGTCCGCCTCTCTCCCCTTCTCACAAACCCAACTGAACTATAAAAAAGCGGGCTGAGCCCGCCTTCACCTCCGCCGAAGTCCGCCACGCATCATAGTCTTGCTCACGCGGGCGATTTTACGCAATTTCTTATACGTTAAAAAAAATCACCCTCCGTGTCTATAACGGAAGGTGACATTTCGTGGAGCTGATGGCCGGATTCGAACCGGCGACCTCATCCTTACCAAGGATGCGCTCTACCGACTGAGCTACATCAGCATCGGCAACGAAATGTATTATACCAGAAGTCGCCGAACAATGCAAGCCCTTTCGGTAAAAAATTTATCTTTTCGGCAGAAGTCGCTTTTCGCTTCGGTTTACTTCGTCTCGTACACCGCCGTCACGCTCGCCTTCACGGAGATGCTGCCGGAGCGAATCCCCGTGCCGGAGTCCTCGGCCTGCGCGCGCGCCGCGCTGCCGAACATGTTGATCATGTACTCGTTGTAGCTGCCGTTTTCGGTGATGGATTCCAGATGGTCAATCGTCTGCCCCGCGGCCTTCGCCATCACGTCGGCCTTCCTCGCCGCGGTTTCAATGGCCAGCTTCAGCGCCTGCTGGTACAGCTCGCTGCGGGTCGAAACGTCGTATTCGATGCCGTAGATTTCGCTCATGCCGCAATCCACCAGCACGCCGACCACGCTGTCGAGCATATCCACATCCCGGCACGTGATGCTCAGCGTGTGATTCGCCTGATAGCCGTTCATAACCGGGGATTCGCCGCTGTAATCATACGTCGTGTAATATGCGTAGCTCGTCGTCACGATGTCGTCGTCCGCTACGCCCAATTCGAGCAGCTTTCGGGTGACCGCGTCGATGATCTTGTTCATGCCCGCCTGCGCCTCGGCGATGGTTTTGCCCGAAACGCCCGCGTTCGCCGTCACTTTCACCATGTCCGGCGCGGCCGTCACTTCCGCCGCGCCCTGCACGACGATCTGCACGTCGTTTCCGTCGGCAAAAGCCAGCGCCGGGATGGTCAGCATCAGCGCCAGCGCAATCGCAAAAATCTTTTTCATGTTCGTTTTCCTCCTGTTCGTTTTTTCACGCAGCTGTCGGTTGATTCTTTTTGCCCGCATGCTCCAGACGATTCATTGCCGGAATTTATTTCCATTGAGGCATTATTTTTTCTTGTATTCCGCGAAGGGGACGAAATCGCTGTCGTCATTGAGCAGCATATTTTGATATCGCGCCAAATCGGCGTCGGCCTGTTCCTCGGAAATTTCCTCGCCGTCGTACAGTTTATGGCTTTCCGTCATGCGGAGATAGACACCCCCTTCTAAATATTCGCCGTTTGCGTCCATCTTGTCAGCAGTCTGCACGCCTTCGCGAACCACAATCCTTCCATTCTTGATGTCACGAATGCACCACGTCGAGTATGACGCACCGTCGGAGCCTTCGTTATAAATTCCTCCATCCGCACAAAGATAATTTCGGCTTCGCGTCCAACTATCAAGTACGCGAATCGGCTTTCCATTCTTCATCGTATAGACCGCATAAAGCATATCTTCAAAATTTTGGTAACGGCTAGATTCTAGGCTGTCCCGTGACAGGATAATCAGTTCGTCGCTCCCATCTTGATCCAAATCCTTCAGGATGTACCCATCCTTTTCCAGCGAGCTTATAAAACAGTACGGCTCAAATCCAAGTTCTACTATTTTGTCACCGTCCCAGTGTTCTTTTATCGACCGCGCGTACAATTCAATTACTTCATCATAATTTCTGCATGCTATGTCCGTGTCTTTTTTACTAGAAGCATTCACTGTATTTGCATTGTACTGGAGAGCACTGCAATAACAATCCACATAATCGGCGCTGACCCATCCATTCAAGCCCTTCCATGAATCCGGACTTGTTTTTGCAGACTTTTCTACTTCTATTTTAGCCCATCCATCCTCAATTTCGATTATTTTGAAAGTATCTGCCTGCTCAAGATGACCCAGCACCTTCTGACCATTGATTTGATTTCGCACTCTCAAATTATTGACAGTGCAGTACACATCCGTCGTATCCAGATGATTTTCCAGATGTGCCGCGTGGTATTGTAAATCCGCATCCGACGCGATGTTGCGCGCCTTATCCGCCATCGCCGTTCCGCTGAGCAGGCAGAGCGCAAGCGCGCCCAACGCGATAAATCGTTTCATCTTCGCAATCCTCTTTTACTGCTTCTTCTTTTTCCGAACCCAGCGCCTCGCCAGCGCGATCACAACCGCCGCGACCGCCGCCCATGGCAGCGCGTAGATCAGGCCGAGCACCGCACCGAAAACAAACTCGCCGAAATTCTCCATGCCCTCGACGAATTCCTCGCCCATCCGGGTCAGGAGCGGCTGCTTGGCGGCGACCGCGCTGCTCTTTTCGTTGATGGTCACATACAGTGTCGCCATGCTGGCCTGATTGTCGATCCGGCGATTCTGCCCCTCCAGCCACTCGATCTCCTCCTGCACGTCGAAGATCGCGTCGGTCAGCGTGATGATGTCCTCCATGGTTTCGGCTTTTTCATAGAGCGCGTCCAGCTGCCGCTTCTTCGCCCGCGCGCTTTCCAGCCGGGATGCGTTGTCCGTATAGGTGCTCGTCATATCGACGGCGCTGGTCTGCTCGCGCGTCACCTCGCCCCACTCGCCCGCTCCGGAGAGCACGCCGTCCAGCATATCGCTCGGCACGCGCAGCGTCAGGCTTGCGCTTCGGCTCGCGTTCTTCGCGCCGCTGATGTCTCGGCTCTCGACAACGCCGCCCGCCTGCTCGATCTGCCCGCAGAGCGCGGAAACCGCCTCGTCAAAGCGCTCGGTTTTCAGAGTCAGCCATGCATTGCGGACGATCTTCTTCTCGTCCTCCGCCGTGCTGTCGTTCGCCGCGCCCTTTTCCGCCGCACTGCGCGCGCCGAGCGCCGGGGCGCTGTTCTCGTAAAGCGCGACCGCATCCTCCTGCGGATAGGCTTCGTAGGTATCGGAAGCGCCGTAGTCGTAATCGTAGGCCGTCCGCGCCACGTTTTTTTCGTTTCCGCCCAGCCGTCCGATGCCCGTGCCCGCTGCGAACACCAGCGCTGCGCAGGCCGCATACCCGATGACCCGAACGCCCTTGCGCCGCATCCAGTCGCTGATGGAAATGACGCGCGGCGTCTGCCGAATCGCCATGCGCCAGCCCCTTGTGAAGGATTCCGGCGGCGTCACATCCTCGTCGATCCGCTGCATCCCGCGAAGCGCGTCCGCGTTATCCATCAGCGCACGGCATGCTTCGCACGTCTCAGCGTGCGCTTCCATTTCCGCCCGCTCCTCCGCCGTGATTTCCCGCCCGGAAAAGACGATGGCCTCCAGTTCCTCACACCGCATGTCGTTCACCTCCCGTTTGTCCGACGCCGCGCCGTTTCAGCTCCGCGGCGATCTTCTCCCTCGCCCTCGCCAATCTCGATTTCACCGTTCCCTGCGCGATTTGCAGCGCCTGCGCCGTCTCCTCGACGCTCAGGCCGTGCACGTCCCGCAGAAGGAACACCTCGCGCATCCCCTCCGGCACGGCGGCAATCGCCTGCCGGATCGCGCTCCGGGTTTCCTTCCGCTCCGTCTGCTCCTGCGGGGTCTCGCTGTCGTCCGCCGGGTCAAAGCCGCTCGCCTCGCCCATTTCCTCCAGCGACGGCTGCTCGTGGCGCTGGCGCTTGCGTATCGCGTCCATGCAGCAGGAAGCCGTCACCCGGTATACCCATGTTGAAAACGCGCTCTCAAACCGATACTGGCCGATCGTGTGCCATATCCGCAGCATGGCCTCCTGCGCCGCGTCTTCCCCGTCGTGCGGATTGCCCATCATCCGCAGGCACAGCGCATAGATTTTCTTTTCGTATGCGCTCATCAGCGTTTCAAAGGCATTCGCGTCGCCCCTCGCCGCGCGGGCAATGTTCTCGCGCTCCATTCGCGCCCCTCCTTCCGTGTTCCTTCTGATATTTAGACGGGTGAGCCGCCCAAATCGTTCCCGAATCCTTCAAAAATTTTCCTGTGCCCTTCAATGCGCGTGCGCCTTACTCCTTCCGTCTGCCTTTCGGCAGCCAACCTTCGGCGTTTTTCATCGGCTGATTCCGCCACAGGCGGCACCGATTTCAAACGTCCCTCTAAGAGGGAGATATTGTTTTTTCACTACCGAGACTTTACAAAGTGCTCCTCCCTCGATTTTTTGCCCAGATAGCGAATAACCTGATAAAAGAGCTCCCTCCTTGAGGGAGCTGGCACGGCATAGCCGTGACTGAGGGAGTTCGCCGTGACTGAAGGAGTCCAAAAAAACGCCGACAGAGGCGTGAACCCCTGTCGGCGCGGAATCTATCAGTCTTCGATGATGCTCTTGCCGGTCATTTCCTTCGGCACGGGCAGCCCGATGTAGGGCAGCATGGTCGGCGCGATATCCGCCAGACAGCCGCCCGCGCGGAGCTCCACGTTGCCGCAGCCCGCGACCAGGAACGGAACCGGATTGGTGGTATGCGCGGTGAACGGCGTGCCGTCCGGATTTTCCATCTTGTCGGCGTTGCCGTGGTCGGCGGTCAGGAACATGCAGCCACCCATATCGCGAACGGCCTCCCAAACGGTTTCCACGCAGGCGTCAACCGCCTCGACCGCCTTCACCGCCGCGTCGAACACGCCGGTGTGACCCACCATGTCGCAGTTCGCAAAGTTGAGGATCACCACGTCGTATTTGCCGCTGCGGATGCGCTTGGCGCACTCGTCGGCCACCTCGTAGGCACTCATCTCCGGCTTGAGGTCGTAGGTAGCGACCTTCGGGCTGGGGATGACCTTACGATCCTCGCCCTCGTAGGGCGCTTCCACGCCGCCGTTGAAGAAGAACGTCACGTGGGCGTATTTTTCCGTCTCCGCGATGCGAAGCTGCGTCTTGCCGTTCTTGGCGAGGTATTCGCCCAGCACGTTGGTCAGCTCCACCGGCGGATAGGCGACCTCGACGTTCGGCATGGTCGCGTCATATTCCGCCATGCAGACATAGTGCACGGGGAAGCGGCCATAGCGGCGCTCGAAGCCCTTGAAATCGTCATCCACAAAGATGCGGGTGATCTGGCGCGCGCGATCCGGGCGGAAGTTGATGAACACAACCGTGTCGCCCTCCTGAATACGGCCGCCCTCGCAGGTGACGCACGGCACGACGAACTCATCCGTCACGTCGTCGGCGTAGCTCTTTTCGATGGCCTCCATCGCGCTGCTCGCGTGGTTGCCCTCGCCGTAGACGAGCGCCGCGTAGGCCTTCTCCTCGCGATCCCAGTTGGAATCGCGGTCCATCGCGTAGTAGCGGCCGGTGACGGTCGCGATTTCGCCCACGCCGATCTCGTCGAGCTTCTTCTGAAGGTCGGCGATGAAGCCCTTGCCGGAATGCGGGTCGGTGTCGCGGCCGTCCATGATGCAGTGCACGTAGATCTTCTTCGCGCCCAGATGCTTGGCCAGATCGAGCAGGCCGAACAGGTGGTCGATGTGGCTGTGCACGCCGCCCGTGCCGAGCAGACCCATCAGGTGAACGGCCTTGCCCGCGTCGATGGCCGCGCGCATGTTGCGCACCAGCACGTCGTTTTCCTTCATCGTGCCATCCATGATGGACTTGGTAATCAGCGTCAGCTGCTGATAGACGATGCGGCCCGCGCCCATGTTGGTGTGGCCGACCTCGCTGTTGCCCATCTGCCCTTCCGGCAGGCCGACCGCCATGCCGGAGGCCTGAATCGTGGTATAGGGATAGGTTTCAAACAGACGGTCGAGGTTCGGCCTCTTGGCCGCCGCAATCGCATTGCCGAACGTCTGCTCCGGCACCCAGCCAAAGCCGTCCATGATGCAAAGCAGAACAGGTTTCTTTGCCATACTTGCTCCTTTATGCGTCGAAACGCACGACCTTGGAGAAATCCTCCGCCTTGAGGGACGCGCCGCCGATCAGGCCGCCGTCGATCTCCGGCTGCGCCATCAGACCCTTGCAGTTCTTCGGGTTCATCGAGCCGCCGTACTGGATGCGCACGTCGTCCGCCGCGTCGCCGTAGGCCGCGCGAACCGCCTCGCGGATCACGCCGATGGTCTCGTTCGCCTGCTCGTCCGTCGCGGTCAGGCCGGTGCCGATCGCCCAAACCGGCTCATAGGCGATGACCACGTGCTTCACCTCGTCCGCCGTCAGGCCGGAGAGCGCGATCTGCGTCTGATAGGTCACCAGCGCGTTGGTGTAGCCCGCCTCGCGCTCTTCCTTCTTTTCGCCCACGCAGATGATCGGAGTCAGCCCCGCCTTGACGGCCGCCAGCACGCGCTGGTTCACCGTCGCGTCCGTCTCGCCGAAGTACTGGCGGCGCTCGCTGTGGCCGAGGATGACGTATTCCACGCCGGATTCCTTGAGCATCGCGGCGCTCAGCTCGCCCGTGTACGCGCCGGATTCCTTCCAGTGCATGTTCTCCGCGCCGAGCTTGATGTTCGTGCCCTTGATGACCTCGCTCACCGCCGCGAAGTCCACCGCCGGGGTGCAGACCACCACGTCGCATTTCGCGTCCTTAACCAGCGGAATCAGCGCGGAAACCAGCTCGCGCGCCTCGCTGGGGGTCTTGTTCATCTTCCAGTTACCGGCAATAATCGGCTTACGCATGATGTTGTTCCTCCTCACTTATAAAGACCCTGAGCGACCCCAAGGCCGCTCAGGGCGAATCATTTACAGCTTTTCGTCAAGGCAGGCAACGCCCGGAAGCACCTTGCCCTCGAGATACTCGAGGGACGCGCCGCCGCCGGTGGAGATGTGGGTCATCTTGTCGCCCAGACCCATCTGCTCGACCGCCGCCGCGGAATCGCCGCCGCCGATGATGGTCACAGCGTCGCTGTCGGCCATCGCCTGCGCCACGGCCAGCGTGCCGGCCGCGAGGGTCGGGTTCTCGAACACGCCCATCGGGCCGTTCCAGATGACGGTCTTGGCGCCCTTGACGGCGTTGGCAAACAGCTCGCGGGTCTTGGGGCCGATATCGCAGCCCTCCATGTCCGCCGGAATCGCGTCCGCGTCCACGGTCACGGTCTCAACCGCCGCGTCGATCGGGTCCGGGAAGTCCTTGATGCAGACGGTATCGACCGGCAGCAGCAGCTTGACGCCCTTCGCCTCGGCCTTGGCCATCATATCCTTGCAGTAGTCGATCTTCGTCTCGTCCAGCAGGCTCTTGCCCACGCCGTAGCCCTTCGCCTTCAGGAAGGTATACGCCATGCCGCCGCCGATAATCAGGGTATCGACCTTCTCCAGCAGGTTTTCGATGACGTTGAGCTTGTCGGCCACCTTCGCGCCGCCCAGCACCGCCACGAACGGGCGATCCGGGTTCTCCAGCGCCTTGCCCATGATATCCAGCTCTTTGCCGATCAGGTAACCGGCCACGCACGGGGAGAGGAACTTGGTCACGCCCTCGGTGGAGCAGTGCGCGCGATGGCAGGAGCCGAACGCATCATCCACATAGCAATCCGCCAGAGAGGCCAGCTCCTTGGAGAAATCCTCGATGTTCTTGGTCTCTTCCTTGCGGAAGCGGGTGTTCTGGAGCAGCACCACGTCGCCGTCCTTCATCGCGGCGACGGCGGCCTTCGCGTTCTCGCCGACAACGGTATCGTCATCCGCGAACACGACCGGCTTGCCCAGATACTCGCTCAAGCGCGCCGCCACCGGCGCGAGGGAGAACTTCGCCTCCGGGCCGTTCTTCGGCTTGCCGAGATGGCTGCACAGGATGACCCTGCCGCCGTCCGCGATCAGCTTCTTGATCGTCGGCAGCGCGGCCACGATGCGCTTGTCGTTGGTGATCTTGCCATCCTTCATCGGAACATTGAAATCGCAGCGCACAAGCACTTTCTTGCCGGAGACCTTGATGTCGTCCACCGTCATTTTTGCCATGGGTAATTCCTCCATTTCAATTTGGTTCCAATTCCTGGGTTTCCATGATAGATTGAGGGTTTATATCCGGCCGCGTCCCCAAAAACGCCGCCGGGAGAAAGCCGCGGAAGCCGCGGCGTTTCAAACCGTTTGCCGGCCGGGTCTCTGCCCGTCCGAACGCTTCTAGTGTAGCATTTTTTACCGAGATTGTCAAAGATTTGCGCAAAGAATGGCGCTGACTTCCAAAATTTTGCGTTTATCGGCGCAAAAGCTCGATCATCCGCAGCGCCGCGCCCTCATCGACGACCAGCAGCTTGTGCGGGTGATGCGCGCAGACGGCCAAAATCGCCTCCGCCTTCGCGCGCCCCGCCGCAACCGCCGCGGCGCGGTTCTTCCGCCCGATGTCCTCGGGCTTGAAGGCCAGCGACGAGCCGCCGCCGACCACGCGCCCGTCGGCGCTCAGGTAAAAGCCCAGCGCTTCCGCGACCGCGCCCTCCTCGCGCAGCGTCTCCTGCTCCACCCGGCTCAGGCCGCGCCGCTGCGCCAAATCCATCGCCCGCCCGATGCCGTAGAGAAGCACGTCGGCGTGGCGCACCAATTCCAGCGGCTCGCGCACCTGCGGCAGGCGCGCCAGCTCGTCCGCCGCCGCCCCGGACAGCCCGTCCGGCAGGTGCAGAAAGCGATAGTAGCCGCCCAGCTTTTGGGCAAAGCGCTCGGCCACCGTGTTTGCCTGCGTGCTGACGCCGCCGCCCATGCCGCCCTGCGCGGGCACAACCGTGATTTCCATCGGCGCAGCGACCGCAATCGCTTCCGCCGTCTTGGCAACAGTTCGCCCGCCCGTGACCGCCATCACGTGCGCGCCCTGCAATAAAAAGCGAATCTGCCGCGCCGCCGCGCGCGCGACCTCCTCCATCACCCCGGAGTCGATATCCGCGTCGCCGCGAACGACGCACACGCGCTCCACACCGAGCATCTGCGACAGCGTCAGCTCGATGCCAGAGAGCGTCCGCCGCCCGCCGCTGACCGCCCGTGCCGCCTCCACGAGGCTCTGCCCCTGCGGGGTCAGCTCCATGCCGGAGGCGCTCTGCGTCAGGCATCCGGCTTTTTTCAGCGCTTCCGCCGCCGCGCGCACCTCCCGCTCCGCCAGATGCAGCCGCGCGGCCAAGGCGCGCCTGCCGATGGGCTCCAGCGCCGCGACGCGCTCCAGAATCAGCGCGCGCAGCTCCATCTCCTCCATCAGATCCGGCGCAATCAGGGACAGCGTATTGAGGATTGACGTATCCATATCCTTCACCAAGCCCGTGGTTTGTTCAGCTTGTTGACATAGGCAAACTTGGCTTAAATAGAAAAATGATGCAACTCATCTATTCTTTCGTTTGCGGAAAGCGTGATTCTCCCCCCCACGGGGGGAGAATCACTTTTTTCAACAGTCTGACCCTGCCCGTGGGCTTGTTTTCTCCCGCGTTCATATTTTGTCCCGATTAGTGTATCATAAATTCCGTTTTCCCGCAAGGCGGGCGCGGCGGCAGGATTTCCCCCGCCGCGCGCCGAATAACCCCTTTTCAAACCATCATCAGGAGGAACCCACCCATGACCGATCTTCTCATCGTCGTCGATATGCAGCGCGATTTCGTTTCCGGCGCGCTGGGCAGCGAGCAGGCGCGCGCCATCGTCCCCGCCGTCGCCGCGCGCATCCGTCAGGCGAAGGCGGAACAGACGCAGGTCGCCTTCACGCTGGATACCCACGAGCCGGATTATCTGAATACCCGCGAGGGGCGCTTTCTGCCCGTGCCGCACTGCATCCGCGATACGCCCGGCTGGGCGCTCGAGCCGGATATCGCCAAGGAATGTGCGCAGGGCATGATCTCCTTTGCGAAACCGACCTTCGGCTCTGCGGCGCTGTGCGAATACGTCCGCACGCTGGCCGAGGAAAAGGGCGCGGCGGACGGAAAAGGCTTCTGCGTCGAGCTTTGCGGCGTGTGCACGGATATCTGCGTCGTCTCCAACGCCCTGCTCCTCAAGGCCGCCCTGCCGGAGGCGGATTTCATCGTAAACGGCGCGCTCTGCGCGGGCGTTACGCCCCAAAGGCACGAGGCCGCGCTGGAAACCATGCGCTCCTGCCAGATCGAGGTGCGCTGACAAACAACCCCCTTCGTGCGGCAAGCCGCGCGAAGGGGGTTGTATGCAATATGCAGCCGGGTTCGCCTTGATGCCGCCCGGCGCTTTTTCGGTTTTTACGGAGCCGTTTTTCCCTTGGCCGTTCCCTTCGCCGCCCTGCCCCGGCCGCGCCGCGGCTTCTGCGGCTCTTCGACGATCGCGTTGGCGCTCAGCGGCGCAATGCGGTAGTTGAACAGCACGTTGGAGTTGGGATACGCCTGATAGAATTTCTGCTTGATGCGATCCATCACGCCGTCGCCCGTGCTGTAATCCACTGTCGGCAGCAGCACCGCAACCGTCGTCGGGGAGAAATGCGTGATGACGTCGCCCTTGCGCAGGTTATTGCGCAAAATCTCCATCAGGCCGCGCATCACGTTTTCCTGCCGGATGTTCTCCATCTGCCCGCCGTCCGTGCCGGATACCGTTATCACAGCGAGGAACATCGTCGTCCCCAGACGCTCGATGTTGCGGATCTGCAAATTGAAAATTTCCTTGAACACCGCGAAATCGCAGACGAACGCGTTCTGCTCCCGGCTGCTCTGGTAGAGCTGGCGGCAGATGGATTCGAGGTTGAACTCGATGTTTTTGCTCGCCTCGACGATCTCGTTGTAAAACTCCATCAGCTCGCGGCTCGGCTTCACGTTCAGGTAGTGGTAATGCAGGTGCATGACCTCTTCGTACTGCGCCTTGGCCTCGGTCGCGTTGTTGCCCCTGAGCAGCGTGCGCATCAGCTCGATGTGGATGCTGTCGTCAAACGGCTCCCTCTCCAGCGCGCTTCGGCAGACGCTGATGATCTCCCGCTCGTCCTCGTCCCGCCCGCTCTGCTTGAGCAGGTCGATATAGTCGTATACGCCGGCGATATACTGGTTGTGCAGCGTCACCGCGCGGGGATACGCCCACTCGTTCAGCTCGCTCTTTTGCAGCAGCGCGCCGCGGTAGAGCGTCATCATCCGGCGGTAGGCCTCGCGCTTGCGCTCACTGTCGCGCACGTTGGGCAGGCGGGCAAAGATGTCCTCCAGCTCGTAGAGATCGACGGTCATCTCCGGCGGACATTCCCAGTGATACGCGCCGCGGTCGGCGACGATGCAGTTGCCCAGCTCCGGCGAAATCTGGCCGAGCAGCGTGCGCACACGGCTGATGAGCGTTTTGAGCGCGTTTTCGGGGTTGGTCACGTTTTCATCATTCCAGAAGGTGGAGAGCAGGCGGCGGTTGGAAACCGGCTCCCCCCGGTTCGCAATCAGGTATTCGATCAGCGCCAGCCCTTTTTTGGATTTGTTGACCATGTGATCGGCCTTCTGCTCGTTGAGGTAGATGACAAATTCATCCATCATCTGAATCCGGATGGTTTCGCTCATGGATATCCCCCCTCTGCATCAGAGCCGCTTTCGCAGCATATCCGGATTGACGGCGTATAGCTGCGCCATTTCCCTGGTAATTCGGCCTTCCTTTGCCAGCCGAATCAATTCGTTATCCATCGAAAGCATCGCCTGCGAGGCCGCGCCGCCGTAAATCACGTTGTCGATCTGGAACGTCTTGCCGTCGCGGATCATGTTCTGAATGGCGGGGTTGACGGCCATGACCTCGAACACCGGCATCTGCGTGCCGTCCACCGTCGGCACAAGGCGCTGGCTGACGACCGCCCGCAGCACCATGGAAAGCTGAACGCGAACCTGCTGCTGCTGGCTGGCCGGGAAGGTGTCGATGATGCGGTCGATGGTCTTCGCCGCGCCGACCGTGTGCAGCGAGGAGAGCAGGAGATGCCCCGTTTCCGCCGCCGTCAGCGCGGTCTGCACGGTTTCGTAATCGCGCATTTCGCCAAGCATGATGACGTCCGGCGCTTCGCGCATCGCCGCGCGCAGCGCGCGCGCAAACGAGCATGCGTCGTTGGGAATTTCGCGCTGGCTGACCAGCGCGCGCTTGTGCGCGTGCAGATACTCGATCGGGTCTTCGATGGTGATGATGTGCACGTCCTGATCGGCGTTGATTCTGTCCACCATGCAGGCGAGGGTCGTGCTCTTACCGCTGCCCGCCGGGCCGGTGACGAGCACCATGCCGTTTCGGCAGGAGGACGCGAGGTCGATCACCATCGGCGGAATGTGCAGCGCGTCCGGGTTCGGCAGGCCGAAGGTCACGACGCGGCAGGTCGCCGCCAGCGTGCCGCGCTGCTTGTAGGCGTTGCAGCGGAAGCGCGCCTGCCGGTTGAAGGAGAAGGAAAAATCGTCGTCGCCGTCGCGGCGGAGCATCTCGTCGCTGTGCCCGCCCGCCATGCCGTAGGCCTCCTGAATCATGCCGGCCGCGTCCTCGGGCAGGAGCTTGCTTTCGGTCAGCGGCACCAAATGCCCCTTGACCTTGGCCGTCGCGGGCGAACCGGGAATCAAAAACAGATCCGATCCGCCGATTTCCAGCACTTTTTGCAGGATTTTCGTCAGTTCCATGGTCACAGCTCCCCCGCAGCGTCTAACAGTCGTTCCTCTCCGTCCGGCTCGCCCTCGTCGGTCACAAGGCGGTATACCGCTTTGACATAGCGCGGGAACGCGCCCCGCTCCTGCAATTCCACGGCGCATATCAGCGTGCGCCCCTCGTCGTTCGTCTCCGTCCATGAGACGGTGCGCCCCAGCAGCGTCATGCCCGCCTCCGGCTCTTCCGCCAGCGCGGCTTCCACGCGCGCGAGGTAGTCCGCCTCGCTCTGCGCCGTCCGCGCCGCATCCGCCAGCACCGCGTCGAGCTGCGCCAGCGATTGTTCCGCCGAGACGTTCAGCTCGGCCACCTGCCGCGCGACGTCCTGACTGCGCAGGCTCAGGCTTTCATCCGACCGGGCGCTCATCATCGCGAGCATGCCCAGCGCGCTCATGCTCAGCACCACGACCAGCAGCATCAGCGAGGCCGCGCCCGGCCCGATGCGGTATTCTCTCTGATTCACGGCGCCACCTCCTCGGGCACATAGCGCGCGGAAGGCAGGGAAAAGAGCGTCTTTTCCTGCCGCAGCGCCGTCACCTGCGCGGTTTCCATCGTTCCGGCGGGACAGGCCGTCTCGCCGAGCGTCACCAGCAGGTCATACGCACCGCAGTGCAGGTGCCACGCGCCGTCCTCATTCTCGGCAAAGCCGCTCTGGCGCAGCGCGTCCTTCCGTTCGTCCGCGGCATAGAGCCTGTCGGCGAGGCTCTGCGCCGCAATCAGCGCGTCGGCCTGCGCGCCCGCCCGCTCGCTCTGGTTATGCGCGCCGACGAACACGTTCAAAATCACCGTGGAGCAGAGCGCGAAGAACAGCACCACGATCAGAATCTCCATCAGCAGGGTATTCTGCCGGTTATGCTTCACCATCGCCATCCCCTTACTGCGCGCACCGGCGCGCGATATACACCGTGGAAACGTGGCCGGTCTCGTCCGTCACGCGGACGGTCAGCAAATCGCCCTCCAGCGTCGGCTCAAACGCCTGCGCGGCGCAGACCGGCTCGCCGTCCTCCGGCACAAAATCATACTCGGCCGCGGTGAACAGCTCGCAGAGCTGCCCCTGATAGCCGTAGATATACTGCACATAGCGCTCGCCGTCCCATTCGCTGCTCAGCGCCAGCACCGGCAGGCCGTCCCTGTCTTCCACGGCAATCGCGCCCCGCTCGTCCTGCGCGCGCACCGCGTTGCGCACAAACGCCGCCGCGATCCGCTTGCGGGTGTGCGCCGAAGCGCCGTCCACCGTCGTGCGGTACGCCTGCGCGCCGAGCACGACCAGCAGCATGGAAAACACCGCAAAGGCGCCCAGCAGCGTGAACACGAACGCGCCGGAGATGCTGTGGCTTTTCGTCTTCATCACGGCCGCTCCGCCCCTTTCCTGAGCACCTGAATATCCGGCATGACGTTGGAGGCAAACGCGTCGTAGACGACGATATAAGCATCCTCGTTATAGGCCAGCCCGTAGCCGTGCTTGAGCGCCTCCAGCGACTGGGGATACGCGCCCTCCACGGCGTAGCAGGTCAGCGCCGCGCTGCGAACCGCGTCGAGCACCAGCTGCTCCTCCATGCTTTCCGAAGACGCGCCGATTTGCTGAACCGCCGCCACCGCGCCGCAGAAAAGCGCGGCGAACACGGCAAGCGTCAGCGCGAGGCCGCGCGCAAGGGTATGCTTTCCGGTTTTCACGCGAAGCCCCTCCTTTCGCCCTTTTTCTAGTAAAGAAACTCAAGTTAAATCCGCCGCAAAACGCCTTCGGTCAGTTTCCTCGAAGCAGGAACCATTATCTCAAAAAACAATGTTCGTGTGAGAATAAAACCTCCCTCCTCGAGGGACGTTTGAAATCGTTGCCGCCTGCGGCGGATTCAAACGATGAAAAACGCCGAAGGTTGGCACGCCGCAGGCGTGACGGAAGGAGTTTTTACAGAATACTGGAAATGATCCCGGCCATCGGCATCATCACGGACAGCAGCACCGCGCCGATGACGATGGACAGCGCGGCCACCATCGTCGGCTCGATGATGGAAACCAGATCGGAAATGCCCTCCTCGGCCTGCTGCTCGTAGGTCTCGGCGATCTTGGCCATCACCTGATCCTCGCGCCCGGCGGCGATGCCCATGCGCAGCATCTGGCGGTGAATTTCGTCAAACAATCTGCTGCCGGTCAGCGCGTCGGAGAAGGAAACGCCCTCGCCCATCTTCTCGCGGATCTGGGCGATTTCGCCCGCCGCCTCCTCGTCCGGCAGAACCAGCGGCACCATTTCAAGCGCCTGTTCGAGCGGGAAGCCGCTGGAAAGCATCATCGCCAGCACGGAGGCCGCGCGGGAGGAAGCCAGCCGCATGCTCAGCCGCCGCAGCGGCGGGAACGCCTTTTTCAGCGCGGCGAGCGCCCTGTCGCGCTTTTTGCTCCTGAGCAGCAGCACGCAGGCCAGCGCCGCCAACACAAAGACGAGCACCAGTGCCAGCACCACCCAGCCCAGCGCTGTGCCGACGCTCATCATCACGCTGCCCGTCTCGGTCATCGTCACGCCCATGCTGCCCAGCACGGTGCGGAACACCGGCATGACCTTGAGAATCAGCACCAGCAGAATCAGCACCATCATCACCGCCAGCACCAGCGGATACGTCACCGCGCTGCGGACGGCCTGACGAATCCGGCTTTCCCGCTCGTAATAGACGGAAAGCCCCCGCATCACGTCCTCCAGATGGCCCGTTCGCTCGCCCACGCCGCACATCTCCACCAGATAGGTCGGGAAAACGTGCGCGCTCTCCAGCGCGTCGCGCAGCGAGCCGGTCTGCGTCAGCGTCTCGCTGACGCCGCGATACAGCGCCGCGTGCGCGTCGTCTTCATACGTCTTTTCAAGCGCCTCCATGCCCGCGTAAAGCGGCATGCCCGCCCCCAGCATCAGGGCGATTTCCGAGCAGAAGCTGCTCAGCTCGATGGGCGTCAGGCCGTGATCCTTGCTTGCCATGATGTGCATCCTTTCCTTTCGAATTCGAATTGAACATTCGGATTTTCGCGCTTTCCCGCTCGTTTTTCCGCAGCCGCCGCGCTCAATAATACCGCTCCGTGGTGTAGGTCTGCCCGCTCTCGATGGCGCTCAGCTCGAGCGTCGGGTCGTAGAGCACTTCCTCGCCGTCGATGACGACGCTGTTCCATGCGTGGTACATCTTTCCGGCATAGCCGACCATCAGCTTCGTCGGCACGCCCTGCACGCGCAGCATGCAGGCCGCCAGCGCCGCCAGATCCTGACAGATTCCCATTTTCTTTTCATAGCAGCCGTCGATGTCCGGCAGGGTGCCGCCCGCAACCGTCGCCGCCTTCACATAATCATACATGTAATTGGCCTTGATGTAGGCGCGAATCGTCTCAAAGATCTCCCGATCGTCCGTCATGCCCTCGCAAAGCGCGTAAGAGGTCTTGACGGCCTCGGTATCCTGCGTATAATGGACGTATTGATTCGGCCCGAGGAACGGCGCGTAGGGATCATCCAGCTTGACGCTCACCGTCACCTTGCCCGCTGCGGCGTATTTCTTGCCGGAGACGTTTTCAAACAGCTCCACCGTGTAGCTGCCATCACCGAGCTGAAGCGGAAAGACCTCGTATTCCCCCGCCGTGTTCAAATCGTAGGTCAGCTTGTATTGCCCCTGCGTCACGCGCAGCTTGAGCCGCTTTTTGTTTTCCTTGCCGTGCGCCAGAATATAGCCCTGCGCCGCGTTGCCAGCGTCCACCACGAGGCTCTTGGAGGTCAGCACGTCCGTGCCGCTCTGCTGCGGCCATATCGCGTCGTACAGCGCCAGCGCCGTGCCCGCAAGCAGCACAGCCGACAGGGCGAGCGCCGCGGCGCGCCGCCATCCGCGTTTCTTTCGCATGACCGTCTCCCTTTCCCCGTGATTCCGCGCGCGTCCGGCGCTTTCGCGCCCGCGCGACGGTTACATTTGTCGTTTCGGTTCAGTATAACACAGGATGCGTCCCTTTTCAATGAAATTGCGCGCCTGCCGCGCAATTTTCTGCCGCTTGACAGCCGCGCCCGAAACCTGTAAACTAAACGAATACAAGCGCTTTTCGCGGTGCGCCCGTCCGTTTTCCTTCCCCTTCCTTTTGTCCTGTTCGGTTTCGGCGGATTGACGCGCTTTTCCTTCGGGGCGGCGATGAACGGCCGCCCGGATGTAACCGTTCTCCCCTCAATCAAACGACGGAGGCTTTCATATGACCATTATCGTCCTGGACGGACAGGGCGGCGGCATCGGCCGCGCCATCATTTCCGCCCTTCTGCCCCTCTTGCCGCAGGGCGCACAGCTCCTCTGCGTGGGCACCAACGCCATGGCGACCGCCGCCATGCTCAAGGCCGGGGCGCAGCGCGGCGCAACCGGCGAAAACGCCGTCCGCTGGGCGGCGCAGAACGCGGATATCCTCATCGCGCCCATCGCGCTGGTGCTCAAGGATTCCATGATGGGCGAAATCACCGGCGACATGGCCGCCAGCGTCGGCTCCAGCCGCGCGACCCGGATTCTCGTGCCCACCGAGCGCTGCGGCACCCATGTCGCGGGCGCGCACGGGGTCAGCATGCAGGCGCTGGTGGAGGATGCGGCGCGGCAGGCCGCGGCCATGGCCGCGGGCACGTGAGGCTTTGGCCTTTTTGCATAACCTTTGGCTTGACGTTGCATTCATATTGCCTTATAATAAAGGGGCTGAAGCCCGGCGGGCTTCCGAAAGGGTCGGTCGGAGACAACCCTTTCGCACACGGCTGAATATTACGCCATTTTCTATACGCAGACACGCAAAAACACGCAATGAATGAAGGAGGCTGATCCCCCGTGATTATTGACCGCATCGAGGAACAGGAGCGTTATTACCCGCTTCATCCCGATATGGAGCTGGCGTTCGCGTTCCTCGCTGAGGCGCCCGATCTCGAGCCCGGCCGTTACGAGCTTGAAAACGGCCTGTTCGCGACGGTTTCCGAGGGCGACACCCGCCAGATGGACACCGTTTCGCTGGAAGCCCACAAGAAATACATCGATCTTCAGTACTGCATCGCCGGCGGCGAGCGCATGTCCTGGGCGCATATTCAGGAGCTGAACGCGACGACGGACGACCCGGAGCACGACAACTATTTCTATACCGGCACGTCAACGTCTGTCTCCATCCGACCGGGCATGTTCTACGTGATGTTCCCCAGCGACGGCCACAAGGCCGCCTGCCATCACGAGTTCCAGAAGCACTACCGCAAGGTGGTCGTCAAAATCCCGATCGTTCATCAGGAAAACGACTAACTAAAGGGCCGCAATCAGCTTGCGGCTTTTTTTGAAATATGGCATGGCCGCTGTCCTCCCAGGGGCATGCTGTATGATAGATGGAATTTTTAAGCTGTATCGTGAGGATATCACCATGAAAACAATTTTTGAATTTGATCCCTGGCGGCTGATTGAAACCGAGCTGCACAAGGACGACATGCGCCTGTCCGAATCCATGACCTCCATCGGCAACGGCCACATGGGCATGCGCGGCAACTTTGAAGAGCGCTATTCCGGCGACAGCCACCGCGGCACCTATCTGGCGGGCGTCTGGTTCCCGGATAAGACGCGCGTGGGCTGGTGGAAAAACGGCTATCCGCAGTATTTCGGCAAGGTCATCAACGCGATGAACATCATCTCCCTGCGCGTTCGCATCGACAGGGAGGACGTCGATCTGTACGAGGACGACGTGGTTTCCTTCTCCCGCGTGCTGGATATGCGCGCGGGCGTGCTCACCCGCGAATTTGTCATCCGCCGCGAAAAGGGCACGGTGCGCGTCTCCTTCGAGCGCTTCGTTTCCGTGGCGAGGCCGGAGCTGATGGCGCTGCGCTGCCGCGTGACGGCGGATTACGACTGCAAGGTTGCGCTGATCCCTGCCATCGAGGCGGACGTGCGCAACGAGGATTCCAACTACGACGAAACCTTCTGGCTCTTCGAGGGCGAGGACGAGGATAAAAACGGTGTGCTCACCGTGCGCACCCGCACCCGCGAAAATCCTTTCGGCACGCCGCGCTTCGCCGTCTGCGGCGCAATGGCCGCCGTGCCGACCGAAAAGCCGAAGAAGAACCGCGTCACCATCGAGGAGGGCTACGTCTCCCGCAAGTTCGTCTTCGACGTCGAGGCCGGGCAGACCGTCGGCTGCGACAAGTTCGTCTGCGTGGCGACCGACCGCGACCACAAGGACGACGAGCTGACCGGCGCCGCGACGGCGGGCGTGCTCAGCGCGCAGGAAGCGGGCTATGACGCGCTGCGCCGCGAGCAGGAGCGCGCGTGGGCGCGCCGCTGGGAAAAGGCCGACGTGCGCATCGACGGCGACGTGGCCGGCCAGCAGGGCATCCGCTTCAACATCTTCCAGCTCTTCTCCACCTATTACGGCGAGGACGCGCAGCTCAACATCGGCCCCAAGGGCTTCACCGGCGAAAAGTACGGCGGCGCGACCTATTGGGACACGGAGGCCTACTGCCTGCCCATGTACACCGCCATCGCGGGCGAGGAAGTCGCGCAGAATCTGCTCAAATACCGCTGGCTGCAAATCGACGGCGCGTACCACAACGCGCGTCAGCAGGGGCTGCCGGGCGCGCTCTATCCGATGGTGACGTTCACGGGCGTCGAGTGCCACAACGAGTGGGAAATCACCTTCGAGGAGATTCACCGCAACAATGCCATCGCCTACGCCATCTACGCCTACACGCAGTACACCGGCGACCGCAGCTACCTCGATCAATACGGCATCGACGTGCTGCTGGGCATCGCGCGGTTCTGGGCGGGGCGCGTGCATTATTCCAAGCGCGCGAATCAATACATGATCCACGGCGTAACCGGCCCGAACGAATACGAAAACAACGTCAACAACAACTGGTACACCAACCGCATGACCGCCTGGGAGCTGGCCTACACCGCCGAGCAGCTCATGCTCATCCCGCGCGAAAAGGCGCAGACGCTCGGCGTGAACGCCGAGGAGATCCGCCGCTTCCGCGAGATCAGCGAAAAGATGTACCTGCCCTACGACGAGGAGCTGGGCGTGTTCGTGCAGCACGATACCTTCCTTGACAAGGATCTGATGCCCGCCGACGCGCTCTCTCCGGCGGATCGCCCGCTGAACCAGAAATGGAGCTGGGATCGGATTCTGCGCTCCTGCTTCATCAAGCAGGCCGACGTGCTGCAAGGGCTGTATTTCCTCGAGCACCTCTACGACAAGGAGACCATCCGCCGCAACTTCGATTTCTATGAGCCGATGACCGTGCACGAGTCGAGCCTGTCCCCGTGCGTGCACAGCATTCTGGCCGCGAGTCTGGGCAAGCTGGAAAAGGCACAGGAGCTGTACCGCCGCACGGCGCGCCTCGATCTGGATAACATCAACAACGACACCTGCGACGGCCTGCACATCACCTCGATGGCCGGAAGCTGGCTTTCCATCGTGCAGGGCTTTGCGGGCATGCGCACGCTGACCGGCAGCCTGAGCTTTGACCCGCAGCTCCCCGACGGGTGGGACGGCTACGCCTTCAAGATCGTCTATCGCGGCCGGCTGATCGAGGTCAGCGTCTCCCGCGAGGGCACGGGGCTGAAGCTGCTTTCCGGCGAAGTACTGACCGTCATGCTGCACGGGCACGAGGTTCGCCTTGCCCCGGCGGAGGCTGACGCATGATCGATATCGCCGTCATCGGCGCGGGGCCGGCCGGATACAGCGCCGCCATCACCGCCAGAAAGCGCGATCAATCCGTCGTCGTCATCGGCCAGAATACCGGCTGGCTCGCCCGCGCGGAGCACGTCGCCAACTATCCCGGCCTGCCCGATATCTCCGGGCGCGACTTGCTGAGCGCCATGGCGAATCAGGCGCAGGCGCTGGGCGCGGCGCTTCGCCCCGGCGTCGTCCATCAGGTGATCGCCATGGGCGATTCGTTCGCGCTCTCGCTGGGCGCGGACTTCATCGAGGCGCGGCGCGTCATCCTCTGCACCGGCGCCAAGCAGCCCAAGCTGCTCCCCGGCGAAAACGAGCTGCTCGGGCGCGGCGTCAGCTATTGCGGCACCTGCGACGGCATGCTCTACCGGGGCAGGCGCGTCGCCGTGATCGCGCAGGGGCCGGAAGCCGTAAGCGAGGCCAATTTCCTCGCCGGGCTCTGCCGCGAGGTCGTCTATTTCGGCAAGCCGGAGGACGCGCTTGATCCCCGCATCGTCGTCAGCGGCCAAAAGCCGGAGGCGATTTTGGGCGAGGCTTCCGTTTCCGGCCTTCGCGCCGGGGGCGAAGACCTGCCGTTTGACGGCGTGTTCATCTTCCGCGAGGCGGCGGCGCTCTCCGCGCTGCTGCCGGGGCTTAAGATGGACGGCGCGTTCATCCGCGTAGACCGCAGGATGCAGACGAACCTGCCCGGCGTGTTCGCCGCGGGCGACTGCACCGGCCTGCCCCTGCAGGTCGCCAAGGCCGTCGGCGAGGGCTGCGTCGCCGCCATTTCCGCCGCAACAATCTAACTCCCTCAGTCACGGCTATGCCGTGCCAGCTCCCTCGAAGAGGGAGCTCTCTTTCGCAGGAGCAAAATTTATGCTCAAAGCCTCTCTTTTTGAGGAACATTTAGTCTGGGAAACAAACAGATGAGATGCCGAAGGGAAGCGTATTGCGGACTCTCTGCGCGATTTCATCCATAAAAACATCTTTTTCACTTTTTTCCCATGATTTTTGCCGTAAAATCATGGGAATTTTGCTTTTTTCCTTGTCCGCGCAAAGCGTCCGTGTTATAATCAATTATGAACATATACACAGAAAGGTTTGTTTTTCTGCCAAACGGTTTTGGATACGACGGAAGGAGGCAAACAGGTGAGAACGATTGAAACGGGCAGGGCGATTGTCGATATCGTCGCTTGGCCCGAGGATCGCCCCTGGGAGGGGCGCTATCAGACGTCCAGCCAGATCGAGGGCGGGCTTTGTCGGCTTGTGCTTTCGCCCGACGTCTTTCACGATGCGGCGCGCGCCAACACCGCCTATCGCCGCTTCGCCCGGAAGATCGAGCGCGCGGGGCTGACCCCGCCGAACGTGCTCTTTCGCCAGATGGTTTCGCGCACATCGCAAAACGTGTTCTGCATCCTGACCACGACGGAATCCGTGTTCAACTCGGCCTGCTCCGTCGGCAAATTCTACGTTGTGGAATCCGGCATCGACGAGCGCCGTCGCCTGTGCGCCGTCCGCGTGCGCGATCATGTTTCCCCCAATAACCCGCAGGAGAACGTCATGTAATATGCAGCCATTGCCGAAAGAATTCGAAGAACAAATGAAACGCCTGCTCGGTGAAGCAGGCTTTTTTGCGTATCTTGACGCGCTGAATCAGCCGTATACCCGCGTGCTGCGCGTCAACCTGCTCCTCCGCCCAGACGGAACGCCGCCCTGCCCCATCGAGGGGCTCGGCGCGCCCGTCCCGTGGGCGAAGGGCGCGTATTTCGTCGAGGGTGACGCGCGCCCCGGCCTGTCGCCGCTGCACGAGGGCGGCCTGTTTTACATGCAGGAGCCGAGCGCCCTGACCGCCGTCACCGCGCTCGATCCCCAGCCCGGCGAGCGGGTGCTCGACCTTTGCGCCGCGCCCGGCGGCAAGAGCACGCAGATCGCCGCGCTGATGGCGGGGCGCGGGCTGCTCTGCTGCAACGAGCCCATCCCCAGCCGCGCGCAGATTCTCTCCCGCAACATCGAGCGCATGGGCGTTCGCAACGCCGTCGTGCTCAGCGCCATGCCGGATGCGCTCGCGCCGTGCTTCCCCGCGTTTTTCGACCGCATTTTGGTGGACGCGCCCTGCTCCGGCGAGGGCATGTTCCGCCGCCAGCCGGAAGCGCGCGACGAATGGGACGCCGACGCCCCGCGCCGCTGCGCCGACCGCCAGATGGAGATTTTGACGCAGGCCGCGAAGATGCTCCGCCCCGGCGGCACGATGGTCTATTCCACCTGCACGTTCAACGACACGGAGAACGAGGGCGTGCTCCGGCGCTTTCTGGCGCTGCACCCGGAGTTTTCGCTCGTGCCGTTCGCCCTGCCGGGTCTGCCCGAGGCGAAGGACGGCTATCTGCACCTCTATCCGCACGAGATGCGCGGCGAGGGGCATTTCGTCAGCCGCCTGAAAAAAGCCGACGGAGCTGACGAAGCCGACGCGCCCGTTCAGGCCGCGCCCCAGCGGAAAGCACCCGCCCGCGCCGCCGCCAAGGGCAAAGCGCCCGCGTCCATCGCCCTGCCGGATGTGTTTTCCGATGCGTTCGCGCCGGAGCGGCTGTATACGGCGGGCGACGCGCTCTGGATGTTGCCGGAGGGGATTTCCATCGAGCGGCTCAGCGGCCTGCGCGTGCTGCGCACGGGGCTTTTGCTCGCGCATGCGGAGGGGAAACGCAGCGAACCGGATCATGCGCTGGCCATGGCGCTGCGCCCGGAGGAAGCCGCGCAAACCGCAAGCCTGACGCAGACGCAGGCGCTGGCCTATCAGGCGGGCGAAACGCTGTCGCTCGGCGACTTGCCCGGCGGCTACACCCTGCTCTGCTGCGAGGGCGTTTCGCTCGGCTGGGGCAAGCAGGCGGGCGGCCTGATGAAAAACCACTATCCCAAGGGTCTGCGGCGAAGGTGAGAGCGGGCTTCACTTCCGCCAAATTTCAAATTTTCTCATTTACGGCCATTCAAAAAGGGGCCGCGGCGATTTGCCGCGACCCCTTTTCTTATGATACCTGAGATTTACAAACCCATATGGCGTTATACTAATTCGCAGTTAAAATGCTTAACAGAGCGCATCAGATTTTTTGTTCTGACGAAGCCAAGTGAAGTGAGGCGTACTGGAGGTACGTTGAACGGAACGAGGCAAAGTCAGAGCGAAAAAGATGGTGCGCGGATTAAGCCATTTTAACAAGAATTAGTATTATTCCACCGGCACGAGCTGGCCGTCCGCGCCGATCTTCATCACGTCGTCATCCACGCCGCCGACGACGAGCTGATCCGCGTCGTTGAGGCCGTACTGATCGTAGGCCGCGCGCAGGTCGGAAACGTTGTACTGCATCACCGCCGCGCCGTTCTTATCCAGCAGGGTCACGGTCGTGATGTTCGTGCGTTCAAAGACCTCCAGCACCTTTTCGTCAAAGCGCATCGTCAGCTTCTCCGGCGCGACGGTATTGACGCGCAGGCTGATGCCCTTGCTCTTATCCGCGTTCCAGTTCAGGCGTTCGCGCATCGTCACCGGCTGGCCGTCGATCAGCAGGCGCAGGTTATAGCTGTGGTAGCCCAGATACATCTGCTTGATCCAATACGGGCTGCCGTATACGCCGCCGATGGCCTCGGCCTGACGCTTCATTTCCATGTCGTGGCGAATTTCTTCCTCGCTCGGGCCTTCATCCTCGCCGACGGTTCGGGTCACGATAAAGTCCTTGTGATGATACTCTCCGTTTTCGTCTTTCCAAGTCAGCGTCGCGATAACGGTGTATGTACCGGGCGTCTCAAAGGAGAACATGCGGTCAACCAGCTTCTCCGCTTCTTCCTGCGTTCCATTTTTCACATAATCATCAGCATAGGCCGAAACATTCGAAATGACCTGATTTTCGTCCTTCCTGTAGTCGTAATCTATCGTCGGAAAATATATTCCTTCGCCCGTCTTCAGCGTACCCTTGTTCGTCAGATGGCCGTTTTCACTAATGACTATGTCAGAACCTTCGCCTCTGCCAATAGTGCCTTCATTGACAAGGTTGGCCTCGCCTTTTTCGTAAGCATACACCCATACTTCTCCGACTTTCGTGTTCTTATCCAAAACGACGTAGTACTTTTCATTGCCCGCGCTTATGTCCACATATTCAATTTGAACGCCGTTAAAGAAGAAGCTTCCTCCCTTTTGGAAACTGTCTGAAAAGCCTTCATCCATATTAGACTCGATCTCGCCGCCCGTAAAGGTATAGGTGTCCCCATCCTTCGTAACGGTCAGCTTGTCCTCCTTAAACGTGTTGGAAGTTTGCAGCCCGCTGGCGATTTGTCCCCAAGTCACGGCGCTTGCGCTCATCGGCGTCAGCAGAATCATGGCCGCGGTCGATAGAGCAATCACTTTTTTGAACATAAGAATGTCCCCTCCCTTAAGCGGTTGTTTTGATGACATTCATTATACGCCAAACATTTCCAAATATCAACAAATCATGCGTTTTTTTGTGTTTTTCCTATAAAGTTTGGGAATATGCAGCGCAAAACGGCCGTTTTCGGGCGAAAAAAAATCGCCGATTTCGTTCGGCGACTTCAAAGCTCATTCTCTCGTTCTGGAAATCTTCGCGCCGAGGCTGTTGAGCTTCTCTTCCAGATGCTCATAGCCGCGGTCGATGAAATGCGTGTTATAGATTTCGGTCGTGCCCTGCGCCATCAATCCGGCGATCACCAGCGCCGCGCCCGCGCGCAGGTCAGTGGCCTCGACGGCCGCGCCGTGCAGCTGGGGCACGCCCTCGATCACGGCGGTCTGCTCGTAGATGCGCACCCGCGCGCCCATGCGCTCCATCTCCGACAGGTGGCGGAAGCGGGATTCGAAAATGTTTTCCACCACGGTCGATGTGCCCGTCGCGGTGCAGAGCAGCGCGCTCATGGGCTGCTGTAAATCGGTCGGGAAGCCGGGGTAGACCTGCGTTTTGAACGTCACCGCGCGGTGGTCGCCGATCGAACGGACGCGAATCGCGTCGTCCCGCTCCTCCACGCGCGCGCCCATCTCCAGCAGCTTGGCGGTCAGCGCTTCCATGTGCGTGGGGATGCAGCCGCAGATCGTCACGTCGCCGTGCGTCGCGGCGGCGGCGATCATCAGCGTGCCCGTCTCGATCTGATCCGGAATGACGGCATACGGGCGGCGGCTTTGCAGCCGTTGCACGCCGCGGATGCGAATCACATCCGTGCCCGCGCCCTTGACGCGGCAGCCCATCGAGTTGAGGAAGTTCGCCACATCGACGATGTGCGGCTCCTTGGCGGCGTTGTAGATTGTCGTCGTGCCGCTCGCGCGGGAGGCCGCCAGCATGACGTTGATCGTGCCGCCGACGGTGACCATATCCATGAACACATCCGAGCCGATCAGCCCGTCCGTCTGCGCCACGACGAGGCCGCGCGTCGTCTCCACCTTCGCGCCGAGCGCGCGCATGCCCTTGATGTGCTGGTCAATCGGCCTGCGCCCGATGTCGCATCCGCCCGGCAGGGGCACCTGCGCCCGGCCAAAGCGCGCCAGCAGCGCGCCGATGTAATACGACGACGCGCGCATCCGGCGGCAGAGCTCCAGCGGCACATCCGTGCGGTCGATGGTGCTGGAATCGACCTCCATCACGCCCGCGTCGGGATCCCAGTTGACCTTCGCGCCCAGATGGCGCAGCGTCTCCACCGAAACGTTGACGTCCTCGATGTTCGGCAGATTTTCGATCACACAGGGCGTTTCGCTGAGGATCGAGGCGGAAATCACCGCGACCGAAGTATTCTTGCCGCCGCTGACGCGCACGGTTCCCTCCAGCCGCTGCCCACCCGTGATGAGCATTCTTTCTTCTGCCATGATGATCCTCCTTATGGTTGCCGGTCGCCCGGGGTTGTATCTTTAACCCCTATATTATACACGGATTGGCGCACTTTGGCAAGTAAGGCGAAAAACGGCGCGCCGCGTCTTATTCGGACGCGAAAATCTCGCTTTGAATCCGCTCTCTCAGGTCTTTTTTCAGCGCGCCGAGCTGCTCCGTTTCATAGCGCTTTTCGCCGATGACGGCATATCTGCCCTCAAAGCGCAGCGCCGTCTCGCCCTCCGCCGTGACAAACGCGAGCGTCAGCCCGTCGTCGGCCACGCCGATGTTCGTCTCCGCGCCGAGCGACAGCGCGCAGCAGAGCGCGTGAATCTCGGTGATGGCGGCGCTGTCCGTAAAGACGAACCGCCCCGCGCCGCCCTCGGTATAGGTGGCTATCTCAATTCTCTGAATATCGTCGTCCGAAAGCGCCCGGACGCTCTCCAGCTCCGGCCACGCGCCCTCCGCCGACGGCAGGGCGGCGGGTTTCTCCTTTTCGGCCGTCGCAGCCCCGGCGGCAAGCGCAAGCAGCGCGGTCAGCAAAAGCACAGCGATTTTTTTCATGGAACGCACTCCCTTTCAGCCAAAACCATTCTTTTTCCATATTGAGTATAAACGATATCCGAAAATTCCGCAAGAAAAAATTCGTTCAGGGGCAAGGGGTTTCGCTTTTGAGATGATTCGTGTATAATAAGAAGAACCGGCTGCGCGCATCTCGCCGCGCCAACCCAAAGCCGGCTTTAACGAAGGGAATCAAGCGATATGTTTACCCCGAACGAATACGGCCTTTTCTCCATGCCGACGCTGGAAACCCCGCGCCTGACCCTGCGCCGCATGACCATGAAGGACGCGAAGGATGTTTTTGAATACAGCCGCGACGCGGACGTGGCGCGCCATGTGCTCTGGTCGGCGCAGAAGGACATCGGCGAGGCCAAGGATTATTGCCGCTACATGACCCGCCGCTACCGCGCCGACGAGCCGAGCAGCTGGGGCATCGTCGATAAGAAAACCGGCCATCTGGTCGGCACCATCGGCTACATGAATTACGACATGGACAACGCCAGCGTTGAAATCGGCTATTCGCTGGCCAAGTGGATGTGGAACGGCGGCTACATGACCGAAGCGCTCCGGCGCGTGATTGATTACACGTTTGACGCGATGGATATCAACCGCATCGAGGCGCAGCACGAGCTGGACAACCCCGCCTCCGGCCGCGTCATGGAAAAATGCGGCATGCGCAAAGAGGGCGTTCTGCGCCAGCGGCTCTACAACAAGGGGAAATTTGTCGATGTGGCGCTTTACGCCATTCTCAAGGACGACGCGAGACCCGCGCGGCGCGCCCCCGCACGATGAGCGCCGCGCGCGCCATCAGAAAGGAACACGATATGATAAAACTCATTGCCTGCGATATGGACGGCACCCTGCTGGACAGCGCCAAGCGCCTGCCCGCCGAGCTGCCCGAGGTCATCGCCAAGCTGAAGGAAAAGGGCGTGCTCTTCTGCGTCGCCAGCGGGCGGCAATACGCCTCCCTGCGCCGTGATTTCGACGCATACGCCGACGATATGCTCTTTATCTGCGAAAACGGCGCGCTGGTCATGCAGCACGACCGGCGCATGCTCATCGACCCCATCGACCCGAGCTTTATTTCGAGCATCGTGACGGCAACGAAATCGCTTGAGGGCGTTTATCCCGTCGTCTGCCGCGCGGGCGTGGCGCTGATTGAAAAGACCGCGTCGGATGAATTCATCCGCAACACGCGCATGTATTACCCCAGCGTCGAGGTCGTGGAGGATCTGACCGCGCTGGGCCGCCTGCCGGACGTCTGCAAGGTCGCCTTTTACGACGAGGGCGACGCGCAGACGCACGAGCTGCCCGCGCTGAAAGCGAAGCTGGAAGGGCCGCTTTCGATTATCCTCTCCGGCGAGCACTGGGTCGATGTGATGAAGCCCGGCGTGAACAAGGGCTGCGCGATGCGCGGCATCCAGCAAAAGCTGGGCATTTCGGCCGCCGAGTGCATGGCCTTCGGCGACTATCTCAACGACTGCGAGCTTTTGCAGGCCGTCGGCGAGAGCTACGCCATGGAAAACGCGCATCCGGCGCTCAAGGCGTTGGCGCGCCACATTGCCCCGAGCAACGACGAAAACGGCGTGATGCGCGTGGTGCGCGCCGCGCTGGGGCTGTGAGGAGGCTGCCATGACCATCACGCTGCCGCGTCTCCGCTTCCTCGCGCCGCTCTTCGCCGCCTCCGTCTTCTGCGCGTCGGCGCTGGGCGGCTATTTTTCCTCCGGCAGCGCGGGCGTTCTGACCGCCTGCTTCCTGCTGTTCCTGCTGACGGCTGCCGTCCGTCCGACGCGCCGCGAATGGTGTACTGGCGCGATTCCCGCCGCGCTGTTCGCTTTTTTCAGAACCGTCGGCTATTCGTATGATACGATGGATTCCTATGGTCTGCTGCTCAAAAACGCCCAAACGATGCTCCGCGGCGCGGCGGCGATGGCGGCGCTGTTCGCGGCGGCGCTCTGCGCGGTCGTTTTGCTCTTCCGCCTGCTCGACGCGCTCCGCGCGCACGCGCAGTCCGGCGCGCCCGCGACGCAAAAAGAGAAGCGCCGGCTCTTTTGGCTCTGCGCGGGGCTGATCTTCGCCGGTTCCATCCCCTATCTGCTGCTCTACGCGCCTGGGCTGAATATCTACGACACGCACGACCAGATTTTGCAGTTTTTCGGCTTCCCCAGCTATATCGGCGACGGCAGCGCGCTCAGCGACCACCATCCCGTGTTTCTGACCCTCATCTACGGCGGATTTATGAAGCTGGGGCTGCTGCTGGGCGACGCAAACATCGGCCAGCTTCTCTACAGCCTGCTGAGCATGGCCGCGCTGGCCGTCTGCTGGGCGTATGCGCTGGTCACGCTGCGGGAGGCGGGGCTGGCGCGCGGCGCGGTGATCGGGCTGGCGCTGTTTGTCGCGCTCTATCCCGTGCTGGCGCTGTATGCGTTCAACATGTGCAAGGATGTGAGCGTCGAGCCGTTTGTGCTGCTCTACGGCACGATGATGTTCCGGCTCTATGCCTCGCACGGGCGGGCGGCGCAAAGCGGCCGCTTCTGCGCGGGGCTGTTCGCCGTCGCGCTGATGATGATGCTCACCCGAAAACCCGCGATGTATGCGCTGTGCTTTGCGGCGCTGTTTCTGCTGCTCGGCTATCCCGGCGTTCGGGCGCGGCTGGCGGGCGCGCTGCTGGGCGCGGCGGCGGTCTTCGCCGTTTTGTATAACGGGCTGCTCCTGCCCGCGCTCGGCGTGATTCCGGGCGAGACGCGGGAGATGCTCTCCGTGCCGTTTCAGCAGACGGCGCGCTGTCTGCTCGCCTATCCCGACGACGTGACGGAATCGGAGCTGCGCGCCGTTTCGGCGGTGCTCGACGTGGAAAACGGCGTGCCGAATTACGATCCCCGGCTGGCCGACCCCGTGAAGGACACGAGCAGCCCCGATCTTTCCGGCAGGCTCGGCCCGTATATGCAGGCGTGGCTGAGCATGGGGATGCGCCACCCCGGCGTCTATCTGGACGCATGGCTGAACATGATCTACGGCTATTTTTATCCGTCGGACAGCAACACCATCGTCTGCCTGACCCTCAATTCGCCGGATGCGGGCGGCGTTGCGCTGCGGCAGAGCCCGGCGCTTTCCGACGCGCGGCTGGAGCTGCACAACCGGATTTATTTCACGCTGCGGCGGATTCCGGGCGTCGGCTGGCTGTTTTACGTCGATTCCGTCGTCTGGGTCTTTCTGCTGCTGCTTGCGGCGCTGGTTCTGCGCGACGGGCTTCGCGCCGCCGTGCCGTATATGTTCTTTTTCGGCACGCTGGGCATCTGCCTGCTCTCCCCCAAGAGCGGCGAAATCCGCTATCTGATGCCGATTCTCTACATCCTGCCCGTCATGCTGGGCGCGGCGCTGCTGCCCCCGCGCAAGGAGGAAAAGCCATGAAAACCGAAAGGCGATCCGCCGACGTTCTGCTTTCCGCAGCGATGGCGCTTGTGTTCGGCCTGATTTTTTACACCTTCAACACGCCGCTCGGCCCGAGCATCGGCAGCGACAACGCGATGTATCTGACCCTCGGCACGGCGCTGGCCAAGGGCTACGCGCCGTACACGCAGATTTTTGACCACAAGGGGCCGATGCTCTACCTGCTCCAGATGCTGCCCCAGCTCCTTTCGGGCGGCTACAGCACGCTGGCCGTGTTCATCCAGCAGGTGATCGCGCTGTTCCTGTGCCTGCGCGTCGTCAGCCGCATCGCGCGGACGCTGGGCGCGTACAGCGGCGTGACGCAGCTCTTCTATCTGGCGCTGATCGCCTCGCTGGTCGGCGGCGGCAACCTGACGGAGGAATACGCCAGCCTGCCGACGCTTTTGGGCGCGTATGCCGCGCTGCGCGTATTCCTCCGGCCGGATTGGACGAAGCGCCTGTTCGCGCCCGCGCTGCTGATGGGCGTCTGCACGATGGCGGCGTTTCTGCTGCGCGCCAACAACGCCCTGCCGCTGGCCGCGCTGACGCTGGCGCTGGCGCTCTGCCTGCTGGCGAAAAAACAATTCGCGCCGCTCGGGCAGTGCGCGGCGGGCTTTGCCGCGGGGCTGGCGCTCTGCGCCCTGCCCGTCGTGATCTGGCTGGCGGCGCGCGGCGCGCTCCGTGCCACGTGGTACGGCGCCATCGTCCACAACATGCGCTACACCGAAACGGGCGGCACGGGGCGCGTCGCCATGCTGCTGCACAGCCGATACGGGCTGGCGGCCATGCTGATGGCGGCGCTTGCCTGTCTGGGCGCGCTGGCGCTGCGAAAAAAAAGCCCGATGCTGGCGCTGGGCATGGTCGCGGCGGCGGCGGCAGGCGCGCTGGCGGCCTTCCTTTCCCGCAAGTTTTACGATCACTACCTGATTCTCGGCGCGCCGATGGCGGTGCTGGGGCTGGCGGCGGCGCTCGCTGCGATTCAAAAGCCGCGCGTGCGCGCCGTCAGCGCGATTGTGCTGACCTGCTGCTGCGCGCTCTGGCTGGGCATAAACGGCCATGCGGCGAACCGGACACGCCTTTCCGAGCGCGCGGACTGGGCGCAGTTCACCGCCGACGCGCAGGCGCTGATGGCGCAGGTGCCGCAGGACGAGCGCGACCGCTTCATGGCCTACCGCGTCGAGCCGCGCTGGTATGTCGCGGCCGAGGCGCTGCCGTGCATGCGTTTCTACTTCCTTCAGGAGGTGCTGGCGCAGGCCGACCCCGCGGTGATGGATGAAATCGTTCAGACGTTTGAAACCGACCCGCCGCGCTGGCTGGTGATCTATTACAATCGCGCCTTTAACCCGCCCTACGACGCGCGCGTCGCGGCCATTTTTGAAACGAATTACGAATTTGTGGATGCCGCCGGACAGTATCAGCTTCTCCGGCTGAAGGAGGGATTGCCTTGCGAGCCAAACTCCTGAGAAGCGGTTTGGGCTTTTTCGCTTTCGCGGCGGGGATCAGTCTGGTCAACGTGCTGGTTGTCCCCTACGCGCGGGAAAACTACGGCTACGGCCTGATCGGCCTGTGGCTGGCTTACGCGGCGGCGCTGGCGCTGCTGCTGCTGGCCGGGCGCACCGTCAGCCGGATGCGCGCGGACAGGGCGGAACGCGCCGCGCGGGCGCTCGCCCCGGCGTTCACCCTGCTGCTGTTCGCCGTTCACCTGCTGATGGGCTATCTGCTGGAATACACGCCCAGCGGCGACAATTTCATGCTCTACAAGAGCTCGCAGATGCTGGCCACGGACGGCAATTTTGATAACTACCCGTATTTTTACCTCTATCTGAGCCGCTTTTCCAACCAGTGGGGCTTCACGCTGATGCTGACCGCCTTTTACAAGCTGATCTTTGCCCTCGGCGTGACGCAGACGTTCTACCCGCTGGTGCTGGTACAAGCCGTGCTGTATGTCTTCAGCACGCGCGCGACGCTGCGCATCGCCCGTCGCCTCTCCGGCGCGAAGGGCGAACTGATGACGCTGCTGATGCTGGCCTGCTGCCTGCCGATGTACGTCGCCGCCGCCGTGCTGTATACGGATACGTTCTCCGTGCCGTTCATCATGGTGGCGCTGGATCTGGCGCTTCGCATCAGGGATGCGCAAAGCCGGGGGGCGCAGCTCGCGCTGTCCGCCGCCTGCGGCGCGGTGGTGCTGATCGGCTGCCAGATCAAAATGACGGTGCTCATCGCGCTGATGGCGGCCGTGATCGTCTGGCTGCTGGAGATGAAGCCGGGGCGCGCGATGCTCTGCACGGCGCTCTGCGCGGCGATTGTCGGGGGCGGCACGGCGGCGGTTCAGCATTATATGAAAAACGAGGTGCTCGACCCGGAGATGGTCGCACAGCACCACACGCCCGCGATTCACTGGGTTATGATGTCCATTCCCTCCGGCAACAACCCCTACGGCGGGTTTTCGGGCGATTACGCCATCACATGGGGCATGATGGAGGAGGGCGCGACGCACGAGGAGGTCATGGCCTCCATCTACTCGCGCATGAAGGACAAAATCTACACCTTGCGCTACCCCAACCGGCTGATTTCCGCGGCGCTGCGCAAGGACAGCGCGTTCATGGGCGACGGCACATACGGCATGACCGAAATGCTGGACGACGGCCCCGTTCGGGAAAACGTCATCTCCTCCTTCGTGCTGGAAGGGCGGAGCCGATACCGCCTGCACATGACGCTCTGCACGGGCGTCTGGCTCGCCCAGTTGACGCTGGCGCTGATCGCCTGCGTTCGGGATATCCGCCGCTCCGACCCCGCCTCGGGCGCAAAGGCCGGCAGCCTGCGATACATGACGCTGTATGTCGCGTTCTTCGGCGCGGCGCTGTTCCTGATGCTCTGGGAGGCGCGCGGCCGGTATCTCTTCGGCTTCGTCGCGGTGCTGCTGCTGCTCGCGGCGCACGGCGCGCTCCAGACAGAGGAGGGGATATAAATGCAAGGCGTTCAAACCCCGCCGCCCCGCGCGAAGCGCGGCGTTCTCCGCGCGCTTCTTTTGATCGGCATGGGGCTGATGATCCCGTGCTATCTGTTCACCGTGGGCAACGTGGCGCTTTCCCCGTGGCCGCTCTACGAGCGAAACCGTCTGGCGCTGGCGATTCTGACGCCGCTGTGCCTCGCGCTGCTGCTCCTGCTTCGCCGCGCCGCAAAAGCGGCCTGCTTTGAGCGGCACGAGCGCGCGGTGATGCTCGGCTTCGCCGCGTTCTATTTCGCCGCGCAGATGATTTCGGCCTTTGCGCTCCGCTTCACCCCGATGACGGATCTGGAGCAATGCGTCTCGGCGGCGCGCCGCCTGCTGGACGCGAATCAGCCCGGCCTCTCCGAGCGTTCGCTGATCTACCTCGGCCGCAACCCGCACAACATGGGCATCATCTATCTCTTCTGCGCCATCTTCCGCGCGGCCGATCTGCTGGGCGCGGATCAGCTTCTCTGCGCGGCGCTGGTTTGCAGCCTGCTGTTCACGGCCGGCCTGCTCTGCGCCGCGCGGCTTTGCAGGCGTTTGGGCGGCGTGCAGGCGCAGGCGCGGGCGCTGCTGCTGTTTGCCACCTGCCTGCCGTTTCTCTACTGCACCTCTGAGCTGTACACCGACGTGTTCTCCCTCGCATTTTCGCCGATGATCCTCCTCGCCTATTTCAAGGCGCGGGACGCGGAAAGCCTGCCGGCGCGGGCGGGTTACGCCCTGCTGTTCGCGCTGAGCGCATTTTTCGGCGCGCAGCTCCGCTTCACCACGGTGATCGCGGCGATTGCCTGCCTGATTGCGGCGCTGTTTGAAAAGCGCGTGAAGCTGACGGCGATTCTGGCGGTGCCGCTGGCGCTGTGCTTCGCCCTCGGCGGCGCGGCGATACAGGCCGAAAATGAAAAGCACCTCGGCGCGGAGAACATCCGAAACAACAAGCTGCCCGTGCTGCATTTCGTCTTGATGGGTCTGCCGGTGCAGAGCGACGAGGGCTACGGCCAATACGGCTACGGCGGCTGGCTGATTTTCACCACCTCGTTTGACAGCCCGCAGGCGCGCGACGCGGCGCTCCGGCAGAAATTCATCGACCGCGCCTATACGCTGGCGCATCACCCGGATATGCTGCTCAGCTCCCTGAGCCGGAAAAACCTCTCCACCTTCGGCCGGGGCACGTTCGAGCTGAACGAAATCTTCGAGGCCGACGAGCACGAGCCGAACAACGCCCTCAAGCAGATCGTATTCGCTCAGGGGCGCTGGAACCGGGCGTACACGCATCTGGCGACGGCGCTGTTTCTGGCGCAGATGCTGCTGGCCTGCATGGCCTGCGCGCAGGCGGTGCACAGGCGCGACACGAGCGCCGCGCCGCTGTTTCTGACGCTGCTGGGCGCGTTTCTGTTCCTGTGCATCTGGGAAACGCGGGCGCGCTATTTCTTCCAGTTTATGATGGTTCTGCTCTGCGCGGGCGCGATGCTTGACCCCAAACGCGCCGATTGAATCTTTTAGGCGGCTCGATTTGGCCGCTTATCCACACCTTTTCCACAGTTATCCTCCTGTTATCGACAGGCTTATCCACAAAACCCGCCGAATCGTCTGATGTTTTCCCCGAAAAGCCCGAACGTGTCCCGCGCTCTTGCGATGGATAACGTCCGGGCTTTTCTTCTTTTGGGAGGCCGTCCGTGCACGGCTTATGCACAGGCTTTCCACAGGTTTTCCCACATTATCCACAGCGTCGTCCACAAGTTATCCACACGCCGTTCCGGTGGCCTTTGAAGTCATACCAAAAGCGCCCGCGATCCGGCTTTTCACCGTCTCGCGGGCGCTGCGTTTATTCAATCATGGTTTTGAAGCCGCCGTCAGGAATCGACCTCGATCAGGTTAATCATCACGACCGGGCGGCGCTTGGTGCGCTCATAGAGGAAGGAGCGGAGCTGACCCTGAAGCTGGCCGGAGGAAACCGCCTCCTGCACCTTCTTGCCGCTGGCCGCGATGCGGGCGACCGCGTTGGCCGCGTGCTGGCGGCAGGCCGCCTCGATCTTGACATGCTCGCTGTCGTAGAGGAAGCCCATCGCGCTGACCACGGGCTGCGCCATCATCGCGCCGGTCTTCCGGTTGACGGCCAGCGAAATCGCCACCACGCCGTCGTCGGAGAGCAGCTTGCGCTCGCGGAGCACGCTGTTATCCACCTCGCCGACGGAAGCGCCGTCGATGAGCACCGCGTCGCCGTTGGTGAAGCCGGTCACGCGCGCCGAGCCCTTGGAAATCTCAAAGATATCGCCGTTGGCCAGAATGAAGATGTTTTCAAACGGCACGCCCAGCTTGTGCGCCAGCTCCGCGTGCTGATAGAGCATGCGGGTTTCGCCGTGCGCCGGGATGAAGAACTTCGGGCGGACGAGCGCGTGCACCAGCTTGATCTCCTCCTGAGAGGCGTGGCCGGAGACGTGCACATCCGCCAGCGCGGAATAATACACCTTCGCGCCGCGGCGGTAAAGCTCGTTGATGACCTTGTAAATCGGCTTCTCGTTGCCCGGAATCGGGGTCGCGGAGATGATGATGGTATCGCCCGGCTGAATCTCGATTTCGCGGTGGTTGGAGAACGCGATGCGGGTCAGCGCGCTCATCGGCTCGCCCTGAGAGCCGGTGGAGATGATCACGACCTGCTCCGGCGGGTAGTTGTCCACCTGAGAGATTTCGATCAGCGTATCCGGCTTTTTCTGGATGTAGCCCAGATTGTTGGCCGCGTTGAACACGTTGAGCATGCTGCGGCCGACCAGCGCGACCTTGCGGCCATGGCGCTCGGCGGCGGTGAAGATCTGCTGCAAACGGGAGACGTTCGAGGAGAACGTCGCCACGAAGATGCGCCCCTTCGCGTCCTTGAACATCTCGGCCATGGATTCGCCGACGTGGCGCTCGCTCTTGGAGAAGCCCGGCACCTCGATGTTCGTGGATTCGCAGACGAAGAGCAGCACGCCCTCGCGGCCGATCTGCGCGATGCGCTGGAGATCCATGATCGCGCCGTTGATCGGGGTATAGTCGATCTTGAAGTCGCCGGAGTGCATGATGATGCCGATCGGCGTGCGGATGGCGAACATGAACGCATCCGCGATGGAGTGGTTCACATGGATGAACTCCACGGCGAAGCAGCCCGAGCGGATGGTTTCGCCCGCCTCGACGACGTGCAGCTCGCAGCTCTTGGTCAGCCCCGGCACGCGGTCATCCAGCTTATACTTGAGCAGCTCGATGGTCATGCGGCCGCCGTAGACCGGCGCGCGGAATTCGCGCAGCAGGTAGGGCAGGCCACCGATGTGATCCTCGTGACCGTGGGTGATGAAGATGCCGCGCACACGGTCTCGGTTTTGGAGCACGTAGGTGAAATCCGGAATCACCGCGTCCACGCCCGGCATGGTTTCATCCGGGAAGATCTGGCCGCAATCGACGATGATGATGTCGTTGCCGTATTCGTAGGCCGTCATGTTCTTGCCGATTTCGCACATGCCGCCCAGCGGGATCATGCGCAGGGTCGCGCGGCTGGGGTGTTCGCTGGCGCGGGAGCGCATCGTCGGCGGCTTTTTGCCGACCCATTGCAGCGTCTGGGAGATGCAGGGCTTCTCCTCCAGGGTGACCGGCGCGACGATGCGGCGGCGCATGCCCGTTTTCGGGCGCTCGGCCTGACGGGCGTTCGCGCTGCGCGGGCGCTCCGTCTGGGCATT
>ENA-UONY01000629-UONY01000629.1-human-gut-metagenome-genome-assembly--contig:-CS9-NODE-629-length-39793-cov-5.596281_pt1 | contig 39793 bp, 42 predicted proteins | sample MGYA00242465_ERZ724012 | MGnify/ENA metagenome assembly ERZ724012 | reverse complement strand
GCGGACACCAGGCCGCTGAACTCGGCTGCGGAAGGCTCCGCCGGTGTCCTGTGATCCGCCCGGTGACGGATCTGAGAATATACGATACCCCGTATGACCGGCGCCGCACTCTGACTGCGGCATACAGGGCGGGAGCTTGCCTCTCCCTTGACGATTTTCCTGCCGTATCGTCCTGACGGCTTTTACAAAACTTCTTCCTATCCTGCGCCAAAGCAACTTCGGCGCGTTTTCTTTTCCTGCGGTATCGCGGCGATGGCAAGTGCCGCGACAAATAGTAAGCAAAAACGCAGAAAGAATCCTCCTGCCGTTTCGGCTTCATACGATCCTTCCTGCGTTTGCAGTATTGTTCAATTCTGGTGGCCGCCCGTTTTTCGGGAGGCGCATTTTGACATACTTCGGGTTCTTAGTCAGAGCGAAAAGCTGTTGATAATGCTTTCCACCCGTGCCTGCTCTGCTCCGACCTAAATGCTTGATGCCTTAAGTACAGACACATCATAGCACGGCGGCAAAGCGGCGTACAGGTGGAAACTGCCGCGAGAAACCTTCTCGCAGCATAGTCATTGAAATACGAGGGTGCAGTGGCCCTGATCTCAGACGGGAGCATGGTGCTCCTCAAGTACAAACTTAACAACGTGTGCGATCCGAACCGTGTTCGGGAACCCCGTAGGGGCGGTACACAAATAACTGAGCAATTTTTATATACCACAATATATTGTGGTTGTCAATATGAAAGTGTTGATATATTGTACTTTTTGGCCACTGAAAAAACTAATACGCATTATCTCCGTATTAAATGCGTATTACAGGCGCATCACGAAAATAATGCGTATTATGTGCGCATTAAAGGTGCGTTGTGGTATAGCGCAGCGGTTGGACAAACATTGTCCTTTCCAACAAAAAGTTCCGCCGGTGCAGTCGCACCGGCGGAACTTTTATCAATATCAGCAGAGTGACACGGGTTGTCCACCCTCTGCGGTATACTTGACAGCAGAAACGACAAGGAGGGCAAACTCATGGATAAATGTGAGGAAATGCGAGCGCAGTTCGACCGCTTCTGCGATGGGCAGCTGGCGGATTCCGGCACGATGCAGATACAGGCCATCAGCAGCTTGCAGATGAAGAACATCCGCAAGTATTTTGTGCCGGGGATATACAGCTTCGATATCGTCGGTTTTCTGGATACTACGCTTCTCAAGACCGGCAAGGAGGGGTATCTGTTCACCGTGGACGGCGTGTACTACAAGGAGTTTCTGGAAAAGCCGGGACACTTCCGCTACAACGACGTGGCAAAGACCGAGATCATCCTGCCGAAGCCCAAGGACAACGAAAGCACACTGGAGATCAGGTTCCAAAATGGCCGCTGGGTGCGTCTGGTCGGTTACTCGCTGTACAAGACTGCTGCGAAGCAGCTGCTGGACGGTCTGTGCGAGATCGCGCCGCGATACCCCGACGAGGACGATGAGGACGAGGCGTAGGCATTATATGCCATTTTATGGGAAATGCCATATCCGCAGCGGTGCAGTGCGCAGAATTTGGTAAAATTTGCTGACACAACGTGGGCTTTGTGGTATACTGTGGGCGGTTGACCGCGTCACTGGTCGAATTGCAGGAACTTGTAGGGCGGCACGTCCAATGCGGCGGCCACGTCGAACAGCGTGTCCAGCGACACTGCCTTGTTGACATTGGGCGCCTCCACATGGCCGATGAACGCCGGGCTCAGCTCCAGCTTCTCGGCCAGCTGCTCCTGCGTCAGCCCCCGCAGCTTGCGGTAGTAGGCGATCTTCAGCCCGATCTGACGGTATTTGTCCGCATAGATAGTCTTCATGCACATCATCTCCCGCTACTATGGTAACGAAAAGGGACAACAATTGACATGAGCCAACGGACATAGTATTATATTTAGCGGATATAAATATGTGTTTGACGGTGCATGAGAAACGGAGGAAATATGGAACAGCGATCCGAGCTGAAATCGGCGCGTCTGTTGGAGATATACACCCGCTTGGAACAGGGACGCACCCTGAAAAAAGCAGATCTGGCGCAGGAATTTCACGTCACGCAGCGGAGCATTCAGCGTGACGTGGAGGACTTGCGCTGTTTTCTCGCCGAGCGCCACCTGGAGCGGGAGGTCATCTATGACGGCAAGCAGCGGGGCTACCGCATGGTGTCCGGCAACCCGCGGGGGCTGACCAACAGCGAGATCTTAGCGGTGTGCAAGATTTTGTTGGAGAGCCGCTCCCTGCCCGCCAGGGATATGGGCGGCATACTGGACAAGCTCATCGACTGCGCCGTGCCGCAGGAGAGCCAGAAGGCCGTGCGGGAGCTGGTGGCCAACGAGAAGCTGCACTACATCCCGCCCCACCACGGCCAGAGCGTGCTGGGCAGCCTGTGGGAGCTGGGGCAGGCCATCCGCAGCCAGCAGGTCATTGAGATCGGGTACGAACGCATGAAGGAGCCGAAGCTGGTGCAGCGCCGGGTGCAGCCGGTGGGCATCATGTTCTCCGAGTATTACTTCTATCTGACGGCGTTTTTGGAGGACAAGACGGACTTCGACAACCCCGACGACCTGTTCCCGACGATCTACCGCATCGACCGCATCCGGTCGGTGAAGGTGCTGAACGAGCATTTCCGCGTGCCTTACGCCAAGCGGTTTGAGGAGGGCGAGTTCCGCAAGCGCGTCCAGTTTATGTACGGCGGGCGGCTGGAGCACATCCGCTTCCGCTACACCGGCCCGTCGCTGGAGGCGGTGCTGGACCGGCTCCCCACGGCGCAGGTGCTTTCCGAGGATGCAGACGGCTGGCTCATCTCCGCCGAGGTGTTCGGCAAGGGCATTGAGATGTGGCTGAGAAGCCAGGGGGATTGGGTGGAGAAGGTAGAGTGAGAAAGGGACGAAAATAGAGACTTATAAAAGAATGAAGTCAAGTTTTAAAGCCATTTTTCATTATCAAGAGTAACTTATGTGTTCAGGAGGAGGTTATCATGCTATCCGGAAATGACAGTTCTGCGATTCAGACAATAGATGCAGACGATGAAAATTTCAATATAGATGAGCTGGAGGCCAATCTGGAGGCAGAATTGGAGAGCCAGTTGGCAGATCTGGCTTTCTTAGAAGAAGAAAAGGCAAAAATTGGAAATCCCGACAGTCTTGGCAAAATTATCATGGATGAAGTCTGGACGCAATTCGGAAACCAAATTGGACTGGACATGACAAACGAAACGCTGATACAGGCGTACGAAAGAGAGCATCCTGATGCGTATAGCAAAGAAATTGGCGACGCGATTATGCAGGATGAAAAGTATAAGCAAGCCAACGCCGCCATGAAGAAGCATTACGAAGAAGGGATGCTCGTAGATGAATATACCGGCAAGGTGATGGACACAGATGTGAAGCCGAATCTGGATCATGTTGTCCCCCGTAAGGAGTTATATGATAACCTCCGCAGAAAACAGGCCGGTATTGAAACAGCGGAATTGGCAAATAAGCCCGAAAACCTTGCCGCAACCAACGAGTCCCTCAACAAAAGCAAAAAAGAGCGGAGCAACCAGCAATATGTCGCCGGGCGTGAAGAGCGAGAAGCAGCGCTGAAACGGCAAAATGAAGCGGCACACAAAAAAATTGACGCTTCCAATTTGTCCGAGACGGAAAAACGTATTGAGCACGAAAAGGCAGACCGTCGCTTGCAAAACAAACTGGATGCGGATGACAAACGAATGCTGGAGGCCGACAAAAAAGCACGGCGGGCCATTAACCATGACATTGCCCAAGGCGTAGCAACGCAGACAGCAAAAAAGGCAGGAAAAGATGCTTTGAAAATGATGGCGGTTTCAGCTTTGTTTGACCTGCTGAAATCCATCATGAACGGCCTGGTTCACTTTTTCAAAGAAAAGCAAAAGTCGTTCCGTTCGTTTTTGTCCGAGATGTAGTCATCTGTTCAACGCTTTGTCAGCCACATTTCAAGCTTTGTACGAACAGGAGCGTCTTCATTTGTTGGGACCGTTGTCACCGAAATATTCGGGCCTATCGTCAGCATGTTCAAAAAGCTCGCCAGCTTTATCAAACAGGGTGCGTCAACCATTATTGAGGCAATTCATTACCTTACGGATAAGAGCAACAAAAACAAGCCGCTCAGTATTAAAATCGCTCAAGTCGGTAAGATCGTAACCACCGGTCTATCCGCCGCTGGCGCCATCGTTGGCGGGGAACTCATCGAAAAAGCATTGCTCCAAATCCCTGCCATGGCGGTGGAAATTCCTTTATTAGGAAGCATTGCCAATATTACTGGTATGTTCTTAGCCAGCTTGCTTTCGGGTGTTATAGCGGCGATCATCATGAATCGGTTGGATGCTTTTATTGCAAAACACCAGAACATCGACAGCCTGAATTCCCAAATGGACAAGAAAAATGAAGTCCTCGATACACAGCATGCGCTAAAGGCTGTAAGAACCGAGAATTTGAAGAATGTTCGCCAAGAAGCTTCTCAAAGCATTGAAAAGCGCCACAAATCTGCCGCAAAGCAACTGGAAGCGGTGTGTCAGAACGTTTGCGATCCCGCAGTAACAGAGAAGCAGTCTGCAAACGGAGAAAGACTATCCCAGCTGCTTCAGAGTTAATAAATAAGGAGTTTTATTATGAAAGGAACTACTATTCTACTGGTCGCGGGCGGTGCAATCATGGGCGTTGTTGCCTATAACGTTCTCAAATCACTTCAAGAACAAGATGCTGTCGGAAAAGCGGATGCCATTGTTGAAAAAACAGCAAACGACACCGATACGCCAAAAAATTCCGCAGAAGAATCAGATGTTGGCGGCACGCAAGAACAGCCTGATTTAGGATCATTGTCCATGGAAGCCGCTGTCAAATCATTCAGCCAGACAGCGGAGAGTGCCAGCGATTCCGTTGGCGCACGCCATAAAGAAGCGGCACAGATGCTGAACGATATATTCAGCCAGATGGCCACCGATTCTATCGAATCCGGAGAAAAAAACAAGCAGGTTCGTGCTGCCCTAGAGAAATTACTTAAGGAGGGATAACCGTGTCTGATACAAGAGATGGCGCTATCATTGTCAAGCGGCAAAATTTTGACAATGCCATGCGCTCTATCAAGTCTTATGCCGATAAAGCAAAAAGGCCCGCATCTTTGAATCGCGTTTCTGTTTCAGGTGGGCTTTTCGACTTGTTTGATCACAAGGTTACTGGAGAAGAGTTGAATGAGATCGTTTCACAGCTTGAAGACCAGCTGATCTCTTTGAACAACTTCGATATCGGTATGCTTAATACATTCAAGGACATCTATAAGGCATTGGATTCATTAGATCGCGAGCATATCGCCGGAATTCTTGCTGCTGCAAACGCAGCAAAGGCAGCAAGCGAAACGGCCAACCAAAACGTGAATCACATCAGCCAGATAGTTGAAGTCCTTGAGAAATTCAAAAGCGACATGGACAGACTGGAACACCTTATGGATGTAGATAAGGCATGGGAGATTCTGGAGGAGCAGAAAAAGATACTCACCGCTTTTTCTACATACAAGGAAAGCCTTTCCGCGCTTCGGCATATCAAAGATGTGGACGAGCTCTGGAATAATAGTTTATCGCAGGCTGACAGCATAGCGCATCTGCAAGAAGACATCAGCGATATAATCGCCTCACTTGAAGAACAAGAGGAAACCGTCCGGTCAATCTCTGAACTTGCAGAGAGGCTGCCCAAAGAACAGAGTGTATTTATCGCTTCCGCTGAGCAAAGGATAATGTCTTATCAAAATGAGCTCGACCATCAATTGAAAAAACGTCAAGCCGAGCTCGATCATCAGCTGGAAGCACAAGAAGCGTCTATCGACCATCGTTTAGACGATTTCGTTGAGCACCAAAACGGTACTTTGGCGGCTTTAGAGGAAGAACAGTCAACGAAACTGTCAGAGATCGAGCAAGATAATGTACAAAAGCTTGCCAGCATGGCGCAAGAGCAAGAGCAGCAACTTATCGGTATCCATCAGGCGCAAGAAAAGCACCTTGCCCAACTGACGGTGCTGCAGGATGAGACATTGGAAGAATTGAAAAATTCTCAAGAAATCGTCTTAGAAAAAATGATCAAAGAACAAGAAAAGCAATATGCGGCAATGAAAGCTGATTTGGCAGAAGAAAAAAGATTAGTAGATGAAAAAACAGCTCAACTTGATAAAAAGGCCAAGCTAACTTATGGGAAGTCGTGAGAATGTCTGTGAAAAGGATGACCGTCGAACACTTGCGGAATTGTTGTCAGAGCTTGACGATTTAATCGGGCTTGCGGATGTTAAAAGAAAAGTCAATGATCTGATTGCATATCAAAAGATACAGCTGTTACGCGAACGCCAAGGCCTTCATTCTCAAAAGAGGACACTGCATCTTGCTTTTACTGGCAATCCGGATAACCCCAACGTTTACCGCCAGATGCCTGTGCTGGGCGACCTCTACGACGTTCTGCGGGAGGAAAGCGATACCAAACGCCTTTCCAACATCATCAACCGCTTTGTACACGGCTCGGCCAGCACCTTCAACCAGCAGACCAATGTGAATCTGGACAACAAGTTCACGGTGCTGGACATCTCGGAACTCAGCGGCGATCTGCTGCCTATCGGCATGTTCGTAGCTCTGGATTTCGTGTGGGATAAAGCCAAAGCCAACCGCACGGAGGAAAAGGCCATCTTCATCGACGAATGCTGGCAGCTCATCGGCGGCGGCTCCGGCACCTTCGGCGTCGGTAACCGTCTGGCGGCTGAAATGGTGCTGGAGATCTTCAAGACCATCCGCGCCTATTCCGGCAGCGGTATTTGCGCGACGCAGGATCTGAACGACTTCTTCTCCCTGGACAACGGCAAGTACGGCAAGGGGATTATCAACAACTGCCGCACGAAAGTCATCTTGAACCTGGAGGACGAGGAAGCCCAGCGCGTTCAGCAGGTATTGCATCTCTCCGAAGCGGAGGTCATGGAGATCACCCACTTTGAGCGGGGCAATGGCCTGATCAGCAGCAATAACAACAATATCACAGTGGAAATCAAAGCCAGCCCACTGGAACGCGACCTTATTACCACAGACCGCCGCGAGCTGCTTGACCTGCTGCGTCGCATGAAGCGACCGGACGCCTAATACGGCGTTTATACGGAGATAACACGCATTACAAAATCAATACGCATTTAATACGGAGTTAATACGCATTACGGAGGTGATGCCGCCTATGAGAAACAGAGAACAGATCTATGGACAGGAGGCCGCAGGGCTGCTGCGGAACATAACCGTCTATCACTGCATGCGCCGTGACCAGCTTCTACGCCTGTATCCGGGCAAGGAGGGCGTGATTGAAAACCTGCTGCGCTATCTGGTCAAGCAGCAGCGGATATTTTATAACACTGACCGGGATTGCTACGGAGATGTCCCTGACTGCCGCGAGGACAGAGAACTGACAGCGGCACTATGGGTGCTGCTGGACTTTATCGAAAAGGTGGAGTATCACAGCCCTGACAATATGCCGGCAAAGCTGGTATTCTTCGCCGATGGCGAGGTATATGAGGTCATCTATGTAAGCCCGGGTAAGGAAGCGTTGCTGCAGCACGCGCTGGCCGCGGAAGATGATTCCGGGCAACGGCTCGTTATCATTGAGGAAGAAGACCAAATGCGGCACCTGCACATCCCTCATATCGCCGCCTACTGCATGGTGGATGAGCAGGGCTGCGTACAGTACTTCAGGAAGGAGGAACCTTGTGGACAGAGCCACCCTCTCGCAGCGGATAGAGAGCATTTTGAATGAGATCACCCGCCTGTCCAACACGCTCTACGCTATGGACAACACGAATATCCAGCGGCATGCAGATAACTATGAAATGCTGTCCACAGAGGCCGCACTGCGGGGTGAGGTCATTGCCTGCCGGTTGCGGCACCTGATTTATGAGACGACCACCATCCGAAAAGCCGAGTATCTGACATCGGCTGGTGTCATGCAGGGCATCTCTGTTATAGAGAAAGATGGCATACTGGAAATCACGCTCCCCTGCCTGCTGCCTAAGAAGAGCAAGAAGCATAGCTGCGAGTATCTGACAGACCCCATCTACTACACGCTTAGTAAGTATGCGCAGACACACACGCTGCCCAAGTTCCGGCACTGTGTTGTCTGCTTTTCTCATATCTACAGCCGCGAGTTGTCGCCCAACCGGGTGCGTGACTATGACAATCTGGAGCTCAAGCAGCTTTTGGATGTGATTGCCACTTTCGTTATGGAGGATGATACAGGTCTGCTGTGCGATGCCTATAACACGACGGAGATCGGCGACGGTGACTGTACCCGCGTGTCGGTGATGGATAAGGAGCGTTTTCAGGGCTGGCTTTCGGACCGCGAGAATCGGCTCAGATCTATATCCGATTTATAGTGTTTCGACCGTGTCAAAAACAGTACACATGACGATGGTACGGCAAAGCCTGTATTTCCGGGCATTTTCACATGACCGGTGCGGGCGAAGAATACCGTGGTCATGGCAGTCTGGGTACTGCACACCAGAAGGAGGTGGTCAGTATGAGTACCCTACCACAGAAAGCTCCCGGTAGCCTATCACAAGCCTATCAGCTATTGGCGCTGGTCGCCCTGTCCGGTGAGCTGCCGGCCAGCCAACTGAGCAGGCTCGCCGGTGGCACCAGCTACAAAGAGAACGTGGTCAAGTCGCTGAAGCGTCAGCGGCTTTTGCTGTCCTACTATAAGAACGGACTGCGTGGATACCGGCTCACCGCCGCGGCGAAAAAGCTGCTGCTGGAGCACAACCCGGAGAGGTTTTCTTTCTACCTGTCCGGAGCCTGTGCCACCAACCACATCAGGAGTGAGCCGGAGCAGAGGCTTCGACTCCACCGTGTCTCTCAGACATTGATCACCATGCGTAACGCCAACGTTAGTATCTTCCGCGATGAAAAACCCGGCGTATTCCGCCCCGGCGAAACAGCGATTGGTAGCATCTGCACACCTGCCTTCTACTCATCCCGTGAGATCAAGGAGATGGGGACAACCTTTGTTAAAATCCGTGGTGCCCGGTCCGTGGGCGTTTTACTGACACCGCAGCATATCCACGTGGTTTACAACATGGGCAACGCGCTGATGAAATGGAGCTATAAAGCTGAGATGCGGACAAAGGCACTCATGCAGACGGTGCTGTGCCGTGAACGAATGCCGCACCAGTATCACCCGGATGCGGTGCGGGGTCTTCTGCTGGGTGATAGCATGGAGCTGGCCTATGAGCTGCTGACTGATCAGGGTGGCAAAAACTATTTCGTTCTGGATGGCAGCTATGAGCGGTTCTGCTTCTTGACCAACGACCATCATGGAGAGGTGCTGCTGCGCCTCGTCTGTGATGAAGCGTTGGACAATGACCTGCGCGAGCTGCTGCTCCTTGATCTGGAGCCCCGGCAGCTGAGTGAAACAGTGGAGAATGACGCCATGACGCCGGATGGCGCGCCGGTGCTGCTTGCCTATGACTGTGACCTGCCGCGGATCAGGCGGTTCGATACGGCACTGCGACTTCAAGACCGCTATGGCATCCTGATCTGCTTCGACCATCAGGCCGAAGTGCTGCGCCGCTACTGCGGCGACAGGGCTGTTGTGCAGGCCATTGACTTTGCTGCGTTCGAGAGGAGGTTTTTCCTGTAGAAAAAAAGAAACTGCGAAGTCTGCTATTCGCGCTCCCGCTATTTCTGGCAGGGCTGCTGTTTGGCGGCGGTTATCTATCGCAATTCGTCCGAAACTATCAACAGTGGAAGGACGCGGGCGGAACGCCAGGCGACGGAAGCTCCCCGGCCGCGCCGGTGCTGTCCCTCTCCGCTTGCTGCGAAGCGCTGCTCAGTAAGAGCGGCATTATCGGCGTGGGGCTTTGCCTGTTGCTGCTGGGCCTGCTGATCGTCATGGTGATGCGCATGGGCTATTCCGATGTTGGGGAGTATGACGCGGAGCGCAACCTGACCTACTCCAACAAAGGCACCTACGGAACGGCTGGTTTCATGGAGAAAGCGGAGATGAAGGGCGTCCTTGATCTGGTGTCCGATATCCGCAAACACAGCGGCGTCATACTGGGCAAGCTGGACAATCAGGTGGTGTGTATTCCCGAGAACTCCCGACTTAACGGCAATATCGCCGTGTTCGGCGCCAGCGGCTCCATGAAAACGCGAGCCTACTGCATCAATCGCATTTTGCAAAGCGCGTCCGAGGCCCACAACGGCCACAAGGAGTCCTTGATCATCACCGACCCGAAATCGGAGCTTTACGAAAAGACCAGCGAATATCTGCGCAGCAAGGGCTACGTGGTAAAGGTGTTCAACCTGATCCAGCCGGAGAACTCTGATTCATGGAACTGCCTGGCGGAGATTGAGGGTGATGAGCTGATGGCGCAAATCTTCTGCGACATTATCATCAGGAATACCGGCAGCGAAAAGGGCGACCATTTCTGGAACGCTGCCGAGATGAACCTGCTGAAAGCGTTGGTACTATATGTGGCGCTGGGCTATCCATCGGAGAGCCGGAATATCGGAGAGGTCTACAAGCTGTTGGTGCTGAACGCGGAGAAAGAACTGGACAACCTTTTTTCCATGCTGCCTGCCAGCCATCCTGCCAGAGCGCCCTATGCGCTGTTCAGCCAATCCTCAGATACGGTGCGCAGCGGCGTTATCATCGGGCTGGGCAGCCGCTTGCAGGTGTTTCAGAATCGGCCCATCTGCCAGATCACCAGCCATGATGAAATTGACATGGAGCTGCTGGGCAAGCAGCCCTGTGCCTATTTCTGCATCACATCCGATCAGGACAGCACCTTTGATTTCCTTACGTCCCTGTTTCTGTCCTTCGCGTTTATCAAGCTGATCCGTTACGCGGATAAAAACTGTGCCGACCGCAGGCTGCCAGTCCCCGTTCATGTGCTGGGCGAAGAGTTGACAGCCTGCGGCGTTATTCCAGACTTGAGCCGGAAGATCAGTGTGATCCGCTCGCGGGGCGTCAGCATGAGCTGCGTGTTTCAGAATCTGGCGGGCTTGCAGAACCGGTATCCCTACAACCAATGGCAGGAGATATTGGGCTGCTGCGACTATCAGCTTGCACTGGGCTGCACCGATGAGCTGACTGCCAAATTCCTCAGTGACCGCACCGGGGAGGTCAGCGTCCATGTCTCCAGCAAGGCCAAGCAGTTGGGTACATGGCGTATCAGCAACTACACGCCGGAGTTCCGCGAAACCAGCGGCGTGGGCAAGCGCAAGCTACTGACTATGGATGAGGTGCTGCGCCTGCCGGTAAACCGCGCGCTGGTCATCGCACGCGGCAACAAGGTGCTGCAGGTAGATAAGTACGACTATACCAATCACTACGAGGCAAAGAAACTGCGGGACTGCAAGGCCTCCGCCCATATCCCGGAATGGCGTAAAAGCCCTGTGTTTTCGCCCGCACCGAAACAAACAGAGCAGCCTATTAAGTCAAAGAAGGTGCCGAACAGGCGCAGTGAGTTTGTAAAAACCGATAAGGATTCCATCATGTCAACCAAAATGTGAGCTAAGGAGGAAAGTAATATGCCGAGAAAGAAAACAGAAGAACTTGCCGTGATGCGGGAAGCACCGGCACTTCCCGTCGTCCCCGAGGAAGCGGCAGAACAGCCGGTGACAGAAGAGTGTTTGCCGGAAACCGCAGCCGATCCTGTTGTGGAGGATACTGTACCTACAGAGAGTGTTCTCGCTGAGCCTGCGGAAGTGGTGACTGTGCCGGAGGATCCCCAGCTCTCTGAAAAGCCGAAGCGCACTGTCCACAAACGAACCGCTGCAAAAAAGACGGTAGAGGTGGAGAAGCAGGCTACGCCGCCTACTGAGGATGCTGCCGCCTCTGCTGAACCTGCCCCTGCCGCTGTCCAACAGAGAGATATTTTGACTTTGGATGCCCGGGGCGAAGCGGAAACGCAGGCGCAGATGGAGGACATTATCTGGCACGAGATCCACAATGCCTACCGAACCCGGCGCATGCTCTCCGGTATGCTGAGCGGCATTGAAAGAACGGAGGCGGGGAAAACCATTGCCATTGTGGACTACAAGGGATTCCGCATTGTGATCCCCTTGAAGGAGATGGTGCTGGACTTCCCGGCAGATATGTACGGTGCTGACTATAATGAGATGATCCTCCGACACCAGAAGATTCTCAATAAGATGCTGGGCGCAGAGGTGGATCTTATGGTCAAGGGCATCGACGCCAAAAGCCGAACCGTTGTTGCCAGCCGAAAGGACGCCATGCTGAAGAAGCAGCAGATCTACTATTTCGGTAAGGACAGTGACGGACAGTATCGTATCTATGACGGACGCGTGGTAGAAGCCCGTGTGATCGCCGTGGCGGAGCAGGTCGTCCGGGTCGAAGTGTTTGGCGTGGAGACATCCATTCTGGCTCGCGATCTTTCGTGGGACTGGATCGGCGATGCCCATGACCGCTATGCTGTGGGCGACAAGACTCTGGTACGCGTGCTGGAGATTGACCGCACAGAGCCGGAGCGTATCAGAATTAAAGCCGACATCAAAAGCGTATCCGGCAACAGCAAGAATGACAATCTCCAGAAATGCCGTATTCAGGGCAAATATGCCGGGAAGGTCACCCATATCCATAAGGGTGTTGTGTATATCCGCCTTAGCAACGGTGCCAATGCCATAGCACATTCCTGCTATGATCGGCGCAGACCCGGACGAAAGGATGATGTCAGCTTTGCCGTTACCCACCTGGATGAGGAACATGGCGTTGCGCTGGGGATCATCACCCGAATTATCAAGCAGCATGTCTGATCTGACACGGTATCGGCAGGGTATGGCAATGGATTGGCACTGTTTTGCGATTTCGCCGTAAATCACCATGTGCTATACTTGGTACAGTCAAAATTGTAAAGACCGCCGGGTGGTAACTCGGCGGTCTTTCGCATACAGGAAGAGGGTGTTTTATATGTGGTAGGCAGAGCAGCGTTTCGCGCCCGAGCGGCAAATGCAATCACCGCAAAACCCAAACAACAGTACATAGTGTTGAAAAAGGCGAGGCTCCAGTCGTAAATATCTTCAAAGCCCATTAAACAGTGCTGCGATATTTACGTAAAGGAGAGAACGCCCATGAGGAGAAAAAGAATGCGTTTAGTTTCGCTTATTTTGAGTGCCGTGTGTCTGTTAGGCTGCGCAGTCCAGCCGGCACCGGTCTCGGATTCGTCTGAGTCCAACACCAAGGTCTCTGCCTATGCAGCAAGTCAGGCCGAGCAGAACGAAGAGGAGCGCACGGTGGCCGAATCCCTGCTGCCGCAAACAGAAGATGGAGGCGATACATCCGAGAGCAGCGTCGCTCCTGAGCGGGCGGGTGCGGAGAATGCGGATAACGCCGCAGAAAAGCAGCCTACAACCGCTGAAACGGCACCGCCCACTACCCCTGAACAGCCGGCAACACCCGCGCCTGTGCCGGAGGATAAACCTGCTCCCGCACCCACACCGGCACCTGCACAGAAGCCGGCAGAGAAGCAGGAGGAGGAACCTGCGCCTGCGCCTACGCCCGAACCTGCGCCCACGCCGAAGCCTGCCGCCAGCGGGAACATCTACTCTATTGCGGAAGCTATTCAAGCAGGCAACGAGTACGCAAGAGCGCAGTACGGCGTGACCATCGACACCAGCATGACCACCGCCGACTCCAGCTACTTCCCCGGCACGGCGGACAGCGTGGCATGGCTGGCGGAGAATGGCGGACAGGCGGCACTGACCGCCGCCGTAAAGGGCAACGTGGACGCCACCTTCGCCTGTCTCACCGCCATGGACGGCGCGGAAACGGTCAGCGCGTATGCGCGGTTCAACTGCACCGTTCGCTACGATGCGGCATCGGACGAATACATCGTGGTGGTGCTGTACGGATAAACCAACTGAATACCCGACCGAAAGACCGACAGCGTGAGCTGCCGGTCTTTTGCGTTGGGAGAAAGGAACGCTATGAAGAAAACAATTCCTAAGCTGTTGACGCTGGTATGTCTTTTAGTAGCAATCATGGGACTGTCCATCGTGACCGCCCACGCTGCCACGGTCACAGGCACGATCAGCGGCGGTAACGAGTACCGCTACCATGAGGACAAAACGCCCGTACCGCAGTGGGGCGCATTTACCAGTACAAAGCTGAAATACTTTACCAGAGATGATACGGGCGTAACGGTGCCTGCCTATTGCATGGAGCCATCCGTTCGCTCACCCCAGGGCGATGCCGAATATTCCTCCGTCAGCTGGAGCGGTTTGAGCTGGAACCAGCGGTACGCTGTGACGTTGGCACTCTCCTACGGCTACGGCGGTAACTATGATTTTTATGGGATCCATCCCGACTGCGCGCAGCTGGCGACACAGGCGGTAATTTGGGAGTTCGTGTGCGGCTACCGCGGCACGACCTATCCCTACACCCTGTATGATACCACCTGCGCCAACCTGTTCCACTACGCCGGTGACGGCGTGCAGGAGGCGTATGACATCCTTATTGACCGCATCATGGGGCATGGCGTGATCCCCAGCTTTGCGGTGAAGTACCTACAAGGAATTCAAAGCACCGGACGGATATGTTTTGGATACCACGGCGTACTCCGCTGTGCTGAACCAAAACGGGCAGGTGCTGAAGGTCACTCGCGAGAATATACCGGTCAAAGGCAGCATTGAAGTCTTGAAGGTGGACGCAGAAACCAAACAGCCGCTGGCCGGTGTGGTGTATCGTCTTTTCGCCGCCGATGGCAGCGAGATCGCGGATGGCACGACCGATGTCACCGGCAAGGTGACGTTTTCCGGCCTGCGACTTGGCAAATACGTCTATCAGGAGATCAGCACCGTGGACGGCTATGTGCTGGACGAGACCAAATACGATTTCAGCATGACCACTGCGAACCTTAATATCAAAGTCACACGCGAGAACGTACTCGCCAAGGGCAGCATCACCGTCCGCAAGGTGGATGTGACGGGCAGCCCGCTTGCTGGCGCGGAGCTGCGGCTGGAGACCTCCGCAGACGGCGAGACGTGGGCGGAGGTAGGCAAAATCACCACCGACAACACAGGCGTCGCCAAGTGGAGCGACCTCAAGGTCGGTGTGCAGTACCGCGTGACCGAAACCAAAGCCCCAGCAGGGTACACGCTGCTGACTGAGCCGCTGTTCGCCGGAGCATTGGACAGCAGCAACCGTGATGTTACCATCACCGCCTGTAACAATGCGGGCTTCGTCCTGCCGTTCACGGGCAGTACGGGTTTTGCCCCCTATATTCTGTTTGCGGCACTCATGCTTTGCATGGGTGTTTATTTTTGCAAAAAATCCAATTTTATGGAGGAGACAACCAAATGAAAAAGATCCATCGCGTGTTCGCGCTGCTCATGGCCATTGTTATGGCTCTGGGTCTCATCACCACAGCGTTCGCAGAGCCGATCATCGACCCCAGCAAGAAAGCATCCCTGAGCATCTACAAGTACGACATCACCAAGGCCGGCAACGATGGCGCGTGGGACGCGGAGTCCTACGTTTCCACCGGCCTGCATGACGACGCGGTTATCGACAAGCTGAGCAAGTACGCCATTCAGGGCGTAGAGTTCACATACCTCCGCGTGGCCGACATCGCTATGAACAATGAATTGGTGAAGAGCCAGCGTCAGGTGGGCGCACTGTATGGCTTTGATGGCTCTGAACGCTCCAATGCCGTGCTGTCCGCTATCGACCTGACCGCCGCAGACGCTCACAAGACTGAGGGCGGTATCAACTACTTCACCAGCGACAGCCTGAACAACAAGCTGGCCGCAGCTCTCGCAGCCAACGCTACGAATGTGAAGAACGCTCTGGAAACCGCCGTGAAGAACGGCGGTGTGGCTATGCCCGAAACGGATGCTTCCGGCCACACCTCTGCATCCGACATGGAGCTGGGGCTTTATCTGGTAGTGGAAACCCGCGTCCCCGAAATGGTCACCAGCACTTGCAATCCTTTCTTTGTGAGCCTGCCTATGACCACCATTGATGGCAGCGAGTGGCTTTACGATCTGACCGTGTACCCCAAGAATCAGACCGGCAATCCTACGTTGGATAAGACTGTGCGCGAAGCAAAGAACTCCACCGGCAAGAATACCGGCAGCCTGACCGACATCACCGATGGGTACGCGCACACTGCCACCGCCTCCGTGGGTGACACGGTGGATTATCAGATCATCAGCACCCTGCCCACGATTACCTCCAAGGCATCCTCGCTCAGCGAGTATACTTACGTCGATACCATGTCCAAGGGCATCAAGTACAATAAGAACGATGTGGTCATCGAGTTTTTCCGCGACGCTGGCTGTACCGACAAGATCGCCACCTGGGCGGTGAACTCCGGCAAATTCACTGTAGGTTACGATGATACCGCCAACACCATGACCATCCGCATGACCGATACCGGTCTGAGCGAGATCAATGAGGCGGCTACCGTGTATATCGACAGCGTGAAGCGCGGCTACAGCGACTGTACCATGCGTATCACCTACGCGGCGACACTGACCGCCGATGCCAAGTTGGGCGATACCGACAACCCCAACGAGGTCGAACTGACGTGGCGCAGAACGAATAACACCTACTTTGATACCCTCAAGGACTGCTGCCATGTGTACACCTACGGCATTGACGTTCTCAAGCAGTTCAGCGATAACGGCGGCAACGTGCGGAACGTGAAGTTCCGGCTGCATAATGACAGTGACGACTGCTACATCATCGCAGACCTGAAGGATGGCATCTACTACGCCAAGGGTATCACCAGCAAAAAGTCTGACGCCACGACCTTTATCCCCAACAGCAGCGGCCACATCGTGGTCAAGGGGCTGGAGGATGACACCTATTCTCTGACCGAAATTGCCACCGACAAGGGCTATGTGCTGCTGAGGGACGCGGTCAAGATCGTTATCAAGACCGCCGAGAACGGTCAGTGCGAGAAGTGCGGCGCAAAGCTGCTGACCGCCTCTGCCACCGTCAACGGCAAGGATGCCGGCATGACGGACGGCAACGCCATTGTGCCGCTGACCGTGGTCAACAACCCCGGCTTCGACCTGCCCAAGACCGGCGGTTACGGCACGTGGATGTTCACCATCGGCGGCGTGGCACTGCTGGGCGCGGCAGCGTTTATCGTGATCCGCAGCCGTAAGCACAAGAACGAGCAGTGAAACGCTGGCTACTGGCGGCGGCTTGCGGTGTTGTGGCGTTGGGACTTCTGCTTTACCCATTGGTGGGAGAACTCTTGAATGAAAAGTATCATTCTGATGTGGAAACCACCTACACCGCGGCCATCGAGGATACCGACGATGCCGTGCTGACCGCCCAGCGGCAGGCAGCAGAGCAATATAATGCCATGTTGTCCGGCGCGGCGACCATTACCGAGGGAGGGGCATCCGCCCCTCCCTTGGCCTATGCCCAGCAGCTCACGGTGGGCGGCGTCATGGCCTATGTGGACATCCCCAAAATCAACGTATACTTGCCGGTGCAGCATGGCACGGACGCAGACACGCTGGAGCGTGCCGTGGGTCATGTGGTAGGGACATCCCTGCCGGTGGGCGGCAGCAGTACCCACGCGGTGCTGTCGGCCCACAGCGGCATGGCGAGTTCTAAGCTGTTTTCGGACATCGACCAGCTTACAGAGGGCGATACATTTTACATCCATGTGCTGGGTGATACGCTGGCATACAAGGTAGACGCCATCCACACGGTACTGCCCACAGACACGGGCCTGCTGCAAATTGAGGATGGCAAGGACTATGTAACGTTGGTGACTTGCACACCGTTCGGCATCAACACCCACAGGCTGCTGGTGCGAGGCCACCGCATTCCGTACACACCCGAACAGGCAACCGCTGCCGCCGCAGAAAAACCAGCTGCATCCTCGTGGACGCAGCACTACCTTACCGGGCTGGGCATCGGTCTTGGCGCGGTAGCTGTTGCAGGCGGCGGATACTTCTTAATGAGGAGGAAACGCCATGCGTAAGACGCCTTTTGTACTGGCTGCGCTGTTGGCCGTGGCAGGCATCTGTGTCGTGCTATGGCCGGTGTTCACGGGACAAAGGCTGCAAGCCGACACAGATGAGGTCGTGCAGAGCTTCCTCGAAGAACGAAAGCCGGAGCAGCAATATCCCGAACTGCTGGCAGACCTGCAAGCCTACAACCAGCGCATCTACGCCGAAAAGCAATCCGGCCTTGTTGATTTGGAAGCCTGTGAAGTGCCTGCCGCCAACCTAACCACCTACGGTGTTGAGGACGAAATCATAGGCGTGTTGGAGATACCCGCTATGGAGCTGACCATGCCTGTCTACTTAGGCGCATCCGACGCTCACCTTGCCGCAGGCGCGGCGGTGCTGGGCAACACGTCCGCGCCCATCGGTGGGGATAACACCAACTGCGTCATTGCCGGACACCGGGGCTGGCGCGGCGCGGATTATTTTCGGCACATCGACCGTTTGGCGGTGGGCGATACCGTTACGCTGACAAACCTGTGGGAAACACTGACCTATACCGTGGCCGACATCCAGATCATCCAGCCCCACGAGGTAGAGAAAATCAAAATTCAACCGAACCGCGACCTGCTGACGCTGCTGACCTGCCATCCCTACGCCAGCGGCGGGAGGCAGCGGTATGTAGTTTATTGTGAAAAAACTGCCCACCATGAGGCAATAAGCCAATCACGGTGAGCAGTTTTATTTTGAGAGGATTCAGACAAGCGTGTCATCCAGCAGGAAGTCGATGACGCCGATATTGAGAATACCGTTATCATCATACCAACGCTTGCGAATGTCATGACGCACGATGATCTTCGGGAAGGAATCACCGGTCAGCGCGAAAGGCTTATTCTCGGTGATCGCCTTTTCCGCTGTTCCCAATGCGTAGGCAGACTGGATATAGGTCTTCTTGCCGCCGGAGGTTGCAATGAAGTCGATTTCCCGCGCGACCGGCACGACCTTTCCTTTGTTGTTTTTCTCGTTGCCGTAGACAATGCCGATGTCAACGGCGCATTCACGGATTATCAACTCATTGAAAATGATGTTCTCCATGATGTGCGTCATTTCCTGCTGGCGGAAGCCGATACGGGCATTTCTCAGTCCAATGTCCTCACAGTAGTATTTGTTGGGATAGTCAAAATAGCTCTTGCCCTTCACATCCCAGCGCTTGCATTCGGTAAAGAGGAAGGAATCCGATAAGTGATCCATATAGGCTTTCACGGTGTTCAAGGCAACGACATTTTCACCGCTACGCTTCTGCACTGTGTTGATGGCGGCAGCAACCTTCGTTGGGTTGGTCAGAGAGCCGATAGACGAACACAGCAGATCAAGAATCGCGGACAGCACATCCTCACGCTTGATCTTCTCCCGCTCTACAATGTCCTTCAGATAGACCTCAGAAAACAGCGATTTCAGATAAGCCATTTTCGCGGCATCTGTGGGACGGGACAGGATCAGCGGCATACCGCCGTAGAAGGCATAGTCCTCAAAGGCATCCTGCTTATCACCGCCTACGGCTGAATAGTATTCGGCAAAGGAAAGCGGATGCACACGGATCTCATCACTCCGTCCCCGGAACTCAGTCAGTATATCGGAGGACAGCATTTTGGAGTTGCTGCCGGTCACATAAATGTCCAAGTTGGACAAGGACTTCAAATCGTTGAGCGCGTCGTAGAAGGTAACCTTCTTGCCATCTGGATTGTAGGGATTCGGAACCTCGTCGGACATCTGAATCTCGTCTACAAAAAGATAATATTGGTCTGCACTGTGTTCTACGATCTCGCGGACATGAGCCGAAAGCTCCAGCGGATTGCGATAGCGAATATCACGGGTCAAGTCCAACTCAAAGGACAGAATATGATCTTCGGTAACACCCTCACCGAGAAGGTAACTCTTGAACAGATTGCGAAGCAGAAAGGACTTGCCGCATCTGCGGATGCCAGTGATCACCTTCACCTGACCATCCCACATGAAGGAGATGATTTTTTTCAAATAGCGATCTCGTTTTATTTCCATAGCCCAACCTCCATTGAAAACTTACTGGTATTATCATGCTACATTTCAATGGATAGTATACGGCACCGTGAGATAAAAATCAATAGCTCTGATGAAATGTTTGCAGATAAACCCGGTAACATTTCAGCGGGCGGTGATTCAAACCACCGCTCCTGTGAGGTAAAGAAGCCTGAAAGTTGACAAGAACTGCGACGCGGCTGACCTGCCACCCCTACGCCGGCGGCGGGCGGCAGCGGTTTGTGGTCTACTGTGAACGAACTGATAATAGGAGAAATGCACAATGAAAAAAGCAATTTGTATCATTTTGGCTGCGGCAGCTGCCGTGGCAATTATCGTCTCCAGACGCCCCCGACCCCGTGGCCGCAGAGAAATTTGAAAATTTTTTCAAAAAGTGGCGCACTTTTGATTTCGTTTTACGGATAATGATAGTAGAGGGAATTTTATGGACAAGCGTTTTTACCGATTTTTACAGGCAACCTGCTGTAACTGGCGCAACAGCTTCTTCATTGATTGCCAGCGTTGTGACGGGTGCTCCGGTTTTCTTCTGTCTGTAAATCACAATGCCGTGCCGGCAATCATACCTGTGGCGGTATTCGAGGAGCTGTCCGGTGAGACTGTGGATAAATATGATTGCATCGGCATTATGACGCTGGAGGGATTCCAACGCTTCTACACCAGCTGGCTTGTCTGGAACGTAGAAGACCCGAAACGGTGCAGTCTATCCCAATTGTGGGAGAGCTGCCAGCAATGAACGCACACAAGCCGAAAGAAGGAGGTGAACATTCTGAAAAGAGTCAATATCCATTGCCCTAACTGCGGAGCTAAGGCTACCTTGCATCCTGCCAGCTTTGTATATGGCAACAGTCGTAGTGCAGGAAGCTATCTGTATGTTTGTGACCGCTATCCCGCCTGCAACAGCTATGTGGCTGCCCATCGCGCCACACGGCAGCCCATGGGCTCTCTGGCTGACGGGGAGCTTCGGCATAAGCGTATCCAGGCGCACCGGGCATTTGACCGCCTGTGGCGGTCCGGCTTGATGACCAAGAAAGAGGCGTATCAATGGATGCAGACAGAGTTCGGTCTGCACGAGGAACAGGCGCATATCGCACAATTCGGCGCGTACATGTGTGATCGGTTGATCTGCGCCTGCGAGAAGTTTCGTATCCACAGCGCAGAGGTCGCATAGAGAGCACGCCTAAAGCCACAGAGAAAGAGAGGTGAATCTGACGATGAAGAATAGGGATATTGCCCTTACTGATGCCCAGCGCAGTATGGTAGAGGCGAATATGGACGTGGTACGCTGGGTCATCCGTACCAGCATTCAGGTCAATGAGCAGCGCTATGGTTTCGGCTATGACGATTTGTTTCAAGAGGGCTGCATTTGGCTTTGCAAGGCCGCAGTGACGTATGACCCGGACGGCGGCGCCAGCTTTTCTACCTATGCTCAGAGGGTCGTTGAGAACGGTCTGCGTACCTATTGCCGGCTGCAGCACAGCAAGGAGCGGCGCAGCTTTCCTGTATCGGAGATTTTTGACACGGAGGCTGACAATCACCGTGCCATGGCCTCCGGCATCCGCAGTCTTCAGGAGCAGCTGGCTGAGGTAGATGCGTTATCGCTTCTGGAAAGCGCGAAGCAGCAATACAACGGTGTCGCACGGCTGGGTATCGAGGCGATGCAGCTGAAATTTATCGGCCTGAGCAATACGGACATTGCTGCCTATTATGGCGTCAAGGCCAACTATTTGGGCGCGGCCGTACATAGAGCCGCCGAGCGGCTGAGGAATAACGCGGAGTTTTTGAATAGCCTTGAATATGAGCCGTTGAAGAAAAGCTCCAAGGCTTCGTGAAAAAATGTGAGGTGAAATTCATGCAGAAATACTATACGGCGGTTGGCCGTTTCGAGCGCAAAGGCCGCATGGGCGATATGACCTGCCCTATGGTCATCATCAACAACCGGGAATATGCATTGGACATCCAGGAGATGATCCTTTGGGCAGCACTGAACTGGCAGATCATGGATGCCGGATCCCTTGAGAATGCTTATTCTGCCAAGCTGAAAGCCAGCGGCATCAAACCCCAGCGCAGTATCTCAGACTGTATGCGCCGACTGATGCAGCGCGGACTGGTGGTGGAGGGCTGCGGCGAAACCGATGAGGATGCACTGTATGCTCTGTTGTCAGGGCTTTACGTGGTGCCGATCTCAGACAGCCTGCTGCTGCGCCTGATCTCGTTTATCAAGCTGACGGTTTTCGGCCATGTCCCTTTTGCGGTTACCAGGAAGCTGTTTCGCAAGGACCGGCGCAGCGCAAACGAACGGCGGGTTTATCGTCTGTCCCGGCAGGCACTCTTATCCACGGCAGAGCTGATCAAGTGTGTGGAGTATGACATCCATACGATCCACTCTGATTCGCAGCTGATGGACGCCCTGTATGCAGACGATACCACCACCAGCGACAATATTGCGGATATGGTCAGGCCCTTCGGCTGCTGCCGCCCCGTGCTGCAGGCTGTGGCAAACCTCTATCTGCGCCGTCAGATCATCTTTGAGAGGCTGTCATGATGGACAAGCTCAGGACAGCGCCGCTGCCCCTGAGAAGAAAGCTGCTCCTCACCGCGTTGGCAGGGGCGGCTTTCTTCCTTGTAGGGCTGGCAGCTATTTTCTTTTCCCTCGATACCGCTACAGCCCTGCTCAGCGGCATCCTCGCCATAGGACTTGCTTTTAAAACGGCAGAACTCTACCGCCTAATTATCGCCGGGCACTACTCGACCGTTGATGGCATCTGCATTGCCATCACACAGACGCCGCTCCGCAAGTACCGCAATATCCGGATCATAGACAGTCAGGAGCGTGAAAGGACACTTGTACTGCCCAGGCAGGACAAGATAGAGGTTGGCCGCCAATATCGTTTCTATTTCAAATCCTCTGCACATAAATCTCCTGCACAGGTACAGACTGGCAGCAGCTTCATAGACGAATCTCTCCCGACCGATGGCTTTCTCGGGCTTGAGGCGGCGTCGGATTATAGCAATGTTGACATAGTGCGTTGATTATAGTATAATTCAAATCAAGAAAAGCATACTATGATTAGAAGGAGGCTGTGATATGACGCTTTTAGATAGACTCACAACGAATTTCGGCTGTAACGAGCCGATCTTACTTGATGAGATTGACTGCGGGGGCTATTCACGCCCGTGGCTCTTCAAAGAACTGAACGAATTGTGTAGAACTGGTAGGCTGGTGCGTTTTGACCGCGGTATTTATTATATTCCCACTGAGACAGCATTTGGCACCAGTCTGCTCGACCCCCGCAAAGTAATCGAGAAAAAATATGTAAAGGATAGTTCTGGCTGTTACGGCTACTATTCCGGTGCAGCTTTCTTAAACCAACTGGGGCTGTCAACGCAAATGCCCAATACCATTGAAGTCTGTACCAACAACGAAAAGACACGTTCCCGTGAGTTAGCTATCGGGAAGCAGCGTGTTATTCTACGCAGAGCCAGAAGTAAGGTCACGGCAAAAAATGCTGCTGTGTTGAGCTTCCTGGAGCTTATGAATGAAATGCCGGCACCTTATTTCTCCGAAGGGAGGAAGAAACTGACCATAGAGTTTATCACAAAAAACGGCATTACGAGACGCGACATCACAGAATACGCACCTGCGTTTCCTGATAAGGCTATGCGCACTCTGGTGGAAAGTGAGATCATCTATCATGTTACACAGTAATAGAGAATTGTTCGAGCAAGCTATACTACGAACGGCAGATGCGACAGGGATTGCGGCCAGCATCATTGAAAAAGACTACTATGTCACGGAGTTTTTAAGGAGGATGACTTCCTATCAGCCAGACATGGTGTTCAAGGGCGGAACTTCACTCTCAAAATGCTATAAGCTGATCCAGCGCTTTTCTGAGGACATTGATTTGAATGTTGAAGACCGTCCCAGTGAAGGGCAGCGTAAAGCACTCAAGCGAAATATTTTGGCGGTAGTTGATGACTTGGGATTATCCCTGAGCAATGCTGAAGAAATTCGCAGCCGGCGCGACTATAATCGCTATGTGATCAATTACCCTGCATTGCAAGGGGCAACGTATTTGAAGCAGCAGCTTATCGTTGAAACCGTTGTTTCCATGCGCGCATTCCCGAATCATCCCATGGACGCATCCAGTTTCATTTATGATTTCCTGAAAGATACCGGCAGAGAAGATATTATCCGCGAATACAATCTGCAACCTTTTTCAATCAATGTGCAGGCAGCGGAGCGTACCCTGCTGGATAAGCTGTTTGCACTTGCAGACTACTACCTCAATGGATCGATCGCAGAGCATTCGCGGCACATTTATGACATATATAAGTTGAGTATGATCGTCACGATTGATGATACTCTGCGACAATTAGCCGGTGAGGTCATTCTGGAACGCCGCTCGCACAAGGTCTGCCTGTCTGCACAAGAGGGGGTAGATATGAATAATCTCCTTCGGCAGATCGTTGACTCCGATGCATATAGGAGTGACTATGAGCAGATTACATCCGCACTCCTTTTTGAAGACGTGTCATATTCCACCGCAATCACTGCGCTGCAGCACATCATTGATTCTCGTGTGTTTCAATAAATGTCTATATATAGAATTGCGACTCTTGACAATCGCAATATATAGTGCTACAATACACTTGTAATTGTTCTTTGTGCATCGCCTATTCAGGGTTTCCGAATACCTTTCGGATCGCACACGTTTGTTAAGATTGTAATTTAGTGCCGACATGACAGCTTTGGCTTATTGCTGATGCTGTATGCCGGCACTTTTTATTATAGATATTTAAGCCGTAAGGCAGAAAGGAGTGTAATGGCAAACATATCCGTCGTTGGCCGTATTGTATCGGATGATATTGAACTGAAGATCAGCACCAATAATCGGCCCTATCTACGGTTCGACCTTGCGGAGCGTACCGGTAAGGGGGCTTACGCAAGAACGCAGTATTATCAGGTCGTTGCCTTTGGGGCTATTGCCTCACAGTTCGCCAAAAGAGGCTTGTGCCGCGGCGCGCTGATCAGTGTGGAAGGCACGCTGGAGCTGGAGGACTATCTGAAACGGGATGGTTGGACGCGGGATAAGCGTCTGAAGGTCATCGCGCTGCGATGGCGGTATCTCCAGCCCGGTGAAGCAAAGGTGCCGGTTTCGGATCAGATACCGGAGATTGACGGAGAACGAGAACCCTTGCCCGGATAGGATGCCGGGCATAAGAGGAGCTGTCATGTATCAAAAGGATGCGTGGCAGCTCCTCTTTTTTGTTTTCATCACGAAAAGGAAAGGATGTGCAAAGCATGAATAAGAAGAAGTCCATCTGGTCTGGCGTATCTGTCCTTATCGCAGCCGTTCTGGCCATCGTTGCGTTTGTACGCAGCGACACACAGATCTGGCTTCTGACAGCCGCATTTACCATTTGGGCGATTTGGGTCACGGCCGCATTCGTGTTCCCTTATATACAGGAACAGGAAAACGAAAAGCGGCGCGCCGCCCGCAGAGCAGCCTATGACGCACAGCGCCAGAGTCTTCGCGCACTGTCTGTGGAAGAGGAGGATGGCTTCGGCCCACTGCTGCTCCGCCATGTTAACCACCGGATCTCCGCATATTTGAAAGCAGTGTATCCGGATGCCACATGGGAGTGGCGCAGCTCAGAGCCGGAGAAGCTGATCCTTCACGGCGGTACAGGCCGTATCACCATCTCTGGTATTCCCGACTATGATCAGGCGGAGGTGACCTTTGACCAAAAGGCCAACTTCTCCTGCTCACTGCTGAAGGTCACACCTGTGGTACAGAGTGCGGCGGAGAACGGTACCTCCGAGAAGCTGCCTGCTCCGCCCCGTGAGATCGATCCGCAGGTCTGGTTCGAGCAGCAGGGACGCAAGGTTCTGGATGATCTGATCTACGACCTCAACTCCCGTGGCTATAGCAGCCTTGTCATCAAGGACAACGGTGACATCTGCATCCGTCAGGGTGACGTAGAGAAAGCGCAGACCTCATTCAAAAGCCTGCCGGAGAAGCATTACTGGCCTCGGCTCCTGAAGGTATTCGAGCGTGAGGGCATCGCCGCCAGCATGACGGATGATGCCATCGCGCTGAACTGGTAAGGAGGGTGCTGCCATGAAAACAGGCTTAACCCTGGAGCAGCTTGCCGCGGAGATCACCCGGCAGCAGAGTGCCAAAGAGGATTATGTGGTCAATACCGGCAATCTTCGTCTGGAAAGCTATGGTCCCGATCTGACACTTCGTGTGCTGGACAGTGACGGCGCAGACCGTATCGAACCGCTGGAGATCGGGGACATCGCCCACCGGCAGATCGGTACGCATCTGAGTATCCCTGCCAAGTACTATGAGCGAATGCGCAGCGAAGACCCCGGACTACTGGCACACAATGTCAACACATGGCTGGAGCGGACACCTGCCCAGCGCATGATCCGTGTGCTGGACGGTAAGGCACGCGCCTACCTCAGCAATCGTTATCTGCGTATGGACAACTACAGTATCGCCTCAGCGGTGCTGCCCATCCTGGCGGAGATCCCCGATGTGCGCATCGAGAGCTGCCAGATCACCGTCTCCCGCATGTATATCAAGGCGGTCAATCCCCGTTTACAGGAGGATGTGACGCCGGGTGACACAGTGCAGGCCGGTGTGGTCATCAGCAATAGCGAGGTGGGCTTAGGCTCTGTCAACATCCAGCCTCTGATCTACCGATTGGTATGCAGCAACGGTATGGTGGTCAACGACGCCGCCACAAAGCGCAACCATATTGGCCGGGCAACGGATGCGGAGGAGAACTTCCAGCTCTATTCCGAAAAGACGCTGGCTGCAGACGATCACGCTTTTCTGCTGAAGGTGCAGGACACTGTCCGTGCCGCCGCAGAGGAAGCGCGGTTCGCTCAGGTGGTGGGCATGATGCGGGAGGCTGCGGCCGTCCCCATGAACACCGCAGATGTACCCGGCGTTGTGAAGCTGGCCAGCAGACAGTTCGGCCTTACGGACTCGGAGGGTGAGGGCATCCTGCAACATCTGATCGAAGGCCACGACCTGAGCCTGTACGGTCTTTCCAATGCGGTAACACGGTACAGTCAGGACGTAAGCAGCTATGACCGCGCCTCGGATCTGGAGATCATCGGCTACAACATTCTGGCAATGCCCAGAAGTGTGTGGTCGCGGCTGAATCAGGTATCCGCGGCGTAATGTGAAAAAACAAAAAAGATAAAATGGAGGATCAAAAAATGAGTTATCCTGAAACTACTACGATGGCAACTGCCAGTGCATTCAACCTTCCCACCATGGCCGGCCTTGATTTCGGCAACGATGATCTTGCCGACGATATGGAGGGCTTGACGCTCTCATTTCCCAAGGTCAAGATCCCGTCCGGCGGCGCACTGCAATTCGAGCTGCCTACCGGCGACCCGGAGAATCCGGAGTATACCCGTTTTTTGCAGGGCGTTATCCTGTATCACCATGCCAGTGGCGCGTATTGGCCCGAGGGCTGTGAATACGATGATAACACCGTTCCTCTGTGCTCCACCGTGGACGGAAAGCAGGGCTACGGTACACCCGGCGGCGCCTGTGCTGCCTGTGAGCTGAACCGTTACGGTACGGCAACAGACGGAAAGGGGAAGGCCTGCAAGAATATGCGTATTCTGTATCTTCTGCAGGACGGTGACTATATCCCGCTGCAGCTCTCTCTGCCGCCTACCAGCCTGCGACCGTTCAATGATTTCATGAACGCCGCGTTTGTGGCCCGGCGCCGTCCGGCATGGAGCAGCGTGGTGCAGATCGGCTTGAAGCGCGTGGACAACGGCAACAACACCTACAGCGTGGCGACCTTCCGTAAAGTGGAAGATCTCCAGCCTGAACAGGTGGGCGAGTTCCGCGCCTTTGTAGAGTCGTTCCGCCAGCAGGCGAAGGAGATGCTGAAGAACCGTGCGGAGCTGTCTGCCGCCCGTGAGGGTGAGGAGGACCAGTATGCCACCGCAAACACCGAGTATGCTGTTGCCGACAGCGGCCAGCATTTCTGCATTTCCGGTGCGGATGTGATCGATGGCGAGCGTGAGGAGCTTCCCCACTAAATGAACCTATCAGACCTTATAGGGATCTGAAACATGTGAAGAGCCGCAGTCTGTGTAAAACACAGGCTGCGGCTCCCGGCATATAGGAGGAACTGTAATGAATGAAAATACCCCCATGACCCCGGCGCAGCAGCTATTTGCGGAGGAGCATCACAATCTGGTCTATGCTTTTCTCAATGAGAAGAAGCTGCCGGAGGATGAGTATTACGATGTGGTGGTCTTTGGCTACTTGCAGGCAGTCATGGACTATACCACGCAGGGTGAGTCCAGCCGTTTCAGCTTCGCCACCATTGCATGGCGCAAGATGGAGAGCCGCCTGGCAGACCACTTCCGCCATCAGGCATCTACCAAGCGTGCAGCACCGACGGTCAGCCTCAATGCTGTTATGGACGATGCCGGCCTGTCTCTGTCCGATATGCTCTCCGCAACGGATGAGAGCTTTCTGGATATGGAGACCGGCCTGCTGTTCCACGATCTGGGCCGGCATATGCCCCGCCGTGATATGAACGTACTGCGGCTCAAGGCAGATGGCTACGGTACGCGGGAGATCGCACAGAGGGAGAATACCACCGTGCACATGGTGCGGAGTATTCTCAAGTGTGCCTATTAGATCATTCGCAAGCTGTTTTTCGATTCGGATAATGATCGCGCTTTTCACGACCACACAGGTCGAAGGAAGGAGAAAGAAAATGAATAAGAAGCAGGTCATTCTTACCGGCCGGTTGGCCGCACCGCTCTGCGAGGGCAGCCGTGCATGGATACGCCATCATAGCGGTCTGGTCTGCACCTCACGGGTCGTCCGTATCCAATCTCTCACTGACAGAAAGGCCGTTTTTGAGACCATGAACTCCATGTATCATGTGTCCTTGGAAACGTACCCTTTTGTGATGGAGCTGCCGGAAGCGATGAGCGCATAGTATGACGAATGGTATAGGAGGGCGGCAAACGCCGTCCTCCTATATCCCCATCTCCCAGTATAATGGGTATAATGGGATCGAAGGAAGCTAACATACCGATTTATGCGACAGTAAAATCCAGTGTAAATCTATGCACCTTCCCCCGATACCAAACGTGTTAATCGAAGCAGCACAATAAGAATAAATGCGGAGAAGCACCGCTGAATTGTTTGACGACAGTTCAGCGGTGCTTTTGTTTTTGTAGGAGGACTTTTAATTATGGGATTACTCGATAAATTGGAGCAAGTTGAGATCAAGGCGGATTCCCGCCTGCCGGAGGATGACCTGATGTTCTGCGAAACCCAGCAACAGGCGTATGATGAATCCTGCCGTGCGCTCCGTGAAATACGCCAACAGTGGGAAAAAGCGATTCAGGCGCAAAGAGACCTGCTCGGCATAGGGCAGGATGGGTCGCTGCCCTACTTTGGGAGCAATTACCGGTTCGGGATAACGGATCTGAACCGAGAACTGGAGAAGTTCCACAGTAGGTTCATCTCTGAGCTCACACAGCATTTCAATGAGAAATATAGCGTAACGATCTCAACGGATGCCATCAAAGAGCATCTGATCCCCGCAGAGCCGGATCCGTATAGGTGCGATATGGATACGAGCAAGGAGTATCATCGCAATCTGCGGGATCTTTCGCTGCACTATGAAGATGTGGTTGACCAGATGTTTATACAGCTGGACGGACTCAGCTTCGTAGAACGTGCTTTTCAGGAGCTGCGTACCAAATGCCATAAGGCGGCATATTGGAGTAATAGCAATGCCGGTTACGATAGAAAAGGAGATACGCTTCGTTTTGGCGGATACTTTTGCAGTTGCGATGAACGATGGGGCCATGAAGAGTGGAGGCTTGCAGAACGTATGCAGGACATTTTTACCGCTGTAGCACACTATGAGACCAATACATTTGGGCGCTTTCCCGCAGGCTTTTCCGAGCTGCTGGGGTACTCTGACGTATCCACATCGCAGTTCCAGTTTCCAACCTGCCAGAAGCTCGTACAACTGCGCATGTTCAAAAACGGGCGCGTGGATCTGAAGTTTAAGACGGCATCTATTGCAAAGGAGTTTGCCGAAACGTATCTTGACTATTCATGCTGAGGTGTCGTCATGAAGTATACACCCTCGACAGAATCGATCCCCCAGAGCAGTCGCAGAGCAGTTAACGAAAAGCTCCTGTACCTGATCGACAACAACTGCTGCGAAGCGTATGGTATCACGAAGCAGGATATTTTTCAGGGTTATACAGGGGATGGAGGCCTGCACGGGCTTTTCCGGAAGAACTATCGGAGCTACCATACATACAGTGAGGCAAAAAAAGAACTGGAAAACGGCCAGTTCTTTACACCGCCCGCCCTGTGTCAATTCGTAGTTGACTGTCTTCAGCTAGAAAGGGATGATCTGGTGGCGGATCTCACCTGCGGAATGGGGAACTTCTTCAACGTAATGCCGGTGGAAGCCAATGTCTATGGCTGTGAATTGGACACCAAGGCATTCAAGGTGGCGTCATATCTTTATCCGGAGGCCAATCTGGTTAATAAGGATATTCGCAATTATATGCCGCAGGTACGCTTTGATTATGTGGTAGGTAACCCGCCCTTCAACCTGCAATGGATGGCTGAGAATGGAAAGGAGTATCTATCACAGCTCTACTACTGCTTGAAGGCTGCCCAATTCTTGAAGCCGCTGGGGATCCTGGCTTTGATCGTACCCAACTCATTTCTGGCCGACTCGTTTTCGGACAGCTCAATGATTCGGAAGATGGAGGCACAATTCCGGTTTCTTGGTCAGATCCTGTTGCCGGATGATACCTTTGCGCAGATGGGTGTTTCGCACTTCCCAATAAAGCTGCAGTTCTGGCAGAAGAAGGGCGTGGATTCCGAAACACCGGCTCGCTATCACACAGGAATGGATAGCGATCTTTCCGGCGGCATCTATGCTGGTGCAGCACAAGCGATCCACATGTCGCTGCTGCAAATGCCAAAGGCCATGCTGAAGGAAAATCGCGCCAAGATCCTGCGGGAACTGGCAAAGGAGCGTCAAACCTCTGCATCGTTTACTTATACGGTAGAGAAGATGCTGTACCAAATCAGGATACATCCGTCCCTGAAGGATCGGTATGCCCAATGCTGCGCGTATCTGCATCGGTTCTATACGGAGACACAGCCGCCAGAGATGCGATATGAGGAATGGTGCAAACGGCGGTTGACCGAGGCGAAGGTACTGCATTATCTTCGTCAGACACTCAGACGTCAGAACCGGCAGCCGGAACGTGATGAGATCCACCTTGTCAAGCGGGATTATTCATTCGCCTATAAAGGGTATAGTGCCGCAGTGCGACGCCGCATGAGTGAAGAGCTGCGCCAACCTATCCCGGCCTGTGAAGCAGTGCTGCGCGGTGAAACACTCCCCGGTTACGAACGGCTGCTGCGTAAAAAGCGGCATGAATACCTGATCCAGAGCCAGCCTTTTCAGGAAATGACCCCGGACACGGGAATTGGGAAATGGTTGGATGATTTCTGGTTATGGGATGCCGAGAACGAGGAGGAGATCCTGCTGAACGATACCCAACTCCACGACCTGAATCTTGCTCTGCAAAAGCGTTATACGCTGCTGCAATGGGAACAGGGTTCCGGTAAGACGCTGGCTGGCATTGCCTATGGGAAATACCGCATGGACAGACAAGGGTATCGTAACACCTGGGTCATTTCATCGGCCATCTCTATCCGCAATAACTGGAATGTGGTGCTGCCCAACTATGACGTGTCGTATGTGTTCGTGGAACGGCTGAGGGATCTGGAGCGGATCAAGCCCGGCGACTTTGTGCTGATGACCTTTAATGCGCTGTGCAAGTATCGCAGGCAGATCAAAAAATGGCTGAAGATCCATAGCCGCAAGACCTGTCTTGTACTGGATGAAAGCGATGAGATATGCAATCCGTACAGCAGCCGTGCCAAGGCGGTGCTGTCCTGTTTCAGACGATGCCAATCAAAGCTGCTGACCACAGGAACCAGTACCCGGAACAACATCTCTGAGTTCGCACCGCAGATGGAATTGCTTTATAACAATTCCATCAATATGCTATCCTGCTGCCACACCATCTATCACTATGATAAGGACGGCACGGCGACACGAGAGCCTAACCCGTGGTACGGTCAACCGATCCCGGCCTATCGTCGTGGCTACACGATGTTTGCCAATTCACATCTGCCGGAGAAAATCACCGTATTTGGTGTCGGACAGCGCACACAGGACATCTACAATGCAGATAGTCTGCGTGATATCCTCGCCAAGACAGTAATAACCCGCACCTTTGAGGAGGTCACCGGGAAGGACATCAAACGTATCCATCAGGAGCCCATTCCGTTTTCAGCAGAGGAGAAGGCCGTATGGGTACAGGCGGTCAAGGAGTTCCATACCATGCGCCAGAAATATTTCACCTCAACGAATAACGCGAGGAAAGATGCCATGCTGCGGATCATCCAGCAGATCACGCTTTTGCTGCGGATCAGTGCCGCGCCTAATACGGTTTCGGAGTATAGCGGCGAGCTTCCCGGGAAGCTGCGGAGAACGATCCAGCTTACCGGCAGCTGGGCAGAAGAGATCGTGGCCATAGGTGCCCGCCATACCGTGGTGCTGGACGCATATGCGGCAGCCCTGCGGGAAGCGTTTCCCAACCGGCCACTTTTCATTGTGACCGGCGCGACGACTACCTTTGCAAAACGCAGGGCATTACGGCAAACACTCCGCGAGAGCGGAAACGGCATCCTGCTGTGTACGCAGCAGAGCTTGCCCAGTTCAGTCAACTTCGAGTTCGTCAACAAAGTCATCATCCCGGAGCTGCACTATAACAACTCCCGCATGAGCCAGTTTTACATGCGCTTCATCCGCTTTAATTCCGTTGACTGGAAGGACATCTATTTCCTGACCTATGCACAGAGCATTGAGTCCAACCTGATGCAGATGATATTGGCAAAAGAGAAGCTCAATCTCTTCATGAAGGGCGACGAAGCAGATATGGATGATATTTACGAACGATTTGGAGTGGACTACGATCTCACATCGCTGCTGTTATACCGCGACATAGATGAAGACGGCCGTTTCAGCATTCGCTGGGGCGAACAGGAAATTGCGTAAAGGAGGTATCGAGCATTGAGGCAAAGAGAAACCAAGGCGGAACGGTTCGTGCGTGTGGCTGAACAGCGCACACAACGAGCCGTAGACGCTATCCATTCGCTTTCTAATTGTGCAAGCCGTGTGTGTTACGATTACACGCCGGAACAGGTAGAACAGATCATAGCGGCACTGGAGGCGGAAGTAAGACGCCTGCAAAGTGCATTTACGGGCGAAAACCGCTTTACACTGCGCCCATAAGTCAGAGGCCCCGGATGATTTCCGGGGCCTCAAATATAAGTCAATAAGGAGTATAAACATGAAAAGAGAATCTGCCCCGCAGGAGTATAGCTGTCGGAATTGCCCGGAACGGTATTACCATGCGATCCCCGCGCCCCAGAGGTCAAAGGGACTCATGATGCGCTTTGGCGAAAGCTATTGCACCCTGCCGAAGAGAGCCAGGCATCTTAAAAGCCGTGATCTGAACAGACGGGCACCGGAATGGTGCCCGAAGCGGAAAGTGCCGAACACGCTGCGGATCTACTATTACCGCAGCTCGGAAACGTATATGTTGGACAATGTGCTGCATCAGGGCTTTGCATTCACACCGCTGCCCACGGCAAGCCGCTATGCAATGGCATATGAGGGAACTTCCACGCTCTCCCCGCGGGAGTTTTGGCTAAAGCTGCTCACACAGAAGGATACGGAGCTGTTAGGCATAGAGGTCAAAGTCAAGTCCGTAGTAGAGATAGACGATGGGCTTGCCCCGTGCTTTTTCTTCAAAACGGAAGAAGGCTATACGCGCTGCATGAGCTTCGATGCTGAACGCGCACGCACCAACTGCATGGAAGGTTGGGAGGAATATAATCAGGAGGACATAAAATGATCATCAACCAAGAGGGTATGCGCTATACATACAACGGCATGACCTACACTGTCGGCGCCGCTGTTATGGCAACAGAGGCAAGTGAATATCGTGGCCTTTATGGCACCATCACGGAGATCCGTGACGGATCTGACCGAGAGACAGAGAATGATACGCCTGACATCTATTGCTGTTTTGAACCACCTCTGTTTCAAGAAGAGATCCAAGAGCTGGAGCAACGCTTCACAGAACTATATCAATCGCCTAAGAAGCTCGACGAGATCACGCTGGATATGGTTATCATGGCACCAGAGATGGTTCGGGTGATCTCGGCTGACCCAAAGGAGTGTAAGGCCTGCGAGCTTTACCTGCTTACCACACACTGCACGACGAATCTGGATTCCAGCAGCTTCACTGAGCAATACGCCGACTACGATGCCGGACGTTTTGCCCTACTGCAAAGTGTCCGGGAGGAACAACAGGATGGCTGCGTAAAGGATTGGGCAGATAGGGACGTACTGGAAGAAGAATATGGCATTGACCGCTATGAGGCATGGTATCGTGATGAATACTTCGAGAATCATTTCGTCATATCGCTTGAAAAGCTGTCCCTCATGCTGCCGCCAGATTTTATAGAAAATCTGAAAAGTTATAATTGAAATTATTATAATTTGCGGTATAATACTGTATGGAGGTGGTGAGCTTATGAAGCAATTTGTTTATCGACAGCAGGAGATGGATACGCTGCAAAGTTAGTATTAGCGGAATGGCAGCGCAATTTTCGTACTGTATGGACGCCGGCGAGTGGGAAAGACTACGCTGATATCCGAGTTTATTCGGGATAAAAACGCCCTGTTTTTCCTTGCAAGTGAAGAGTCCGAAGCCCAAAACCGAGCGGCATTCAAAGAGAAAGCGGCAGAATTCATTGATAGTGATCTTCTGCGTAATGCGGATGTCAAAAGCTGGGACGTGATATTCAAATCAATCATGGATGCCAAGCATGACAGCAAGCCCGTTATCGTACTGGATGAATTTCAGTATCTGGGCAAAGCGGAGCCTGCGTTCCCTTCCATTTTCCAGCGGATATGGGAAGAGATATTAAAGAACCAGTCTGTTATGGTCATTCTTTGCGGCTCCCTGATCTCCATGATGGAGTCTCAGACACTGGCCTACGGCAGCCCTTTGTACGGAAGGCGAACCGCACAGATCCGGCTCAAGCAGATCCCGTTCGCCTATTACCATGAGTTTTTCCCTGGCAAAACCCGCAGAGAACTCATTGAGCTATACTCTGTTACAGGCGGTGTCCCCAAGTATATCGAGTTATTTTCGGAGAGTAGCGATATCTATCGTGCTATCCAGAAATGCGTACTGAACCGCTCCGGCTATCTCTATGATGAACCGCATTTCCTGCTGCAGCAGGAGGTCAGTGAAGTCGGCAGTTACTTTTCCATTATCAAGGCGATCGCGGCTGGAAACCACAAGCTTTCCGCGATTGCCGCTGTTTTGGAGGTCAAGTCAACGAACCTGACCAAGTACCTGAAGACCTTGATGGATCTGGATATTCTGGAACGAAGGGTACCTGTCACAGAGGAAAATCCCGAGAAGAGCAAGCGCGGCCTTTACAAGATCAAGGATAACTATCTGCGGTTTTGGTTCGCATTTATCTATCCCAATATGAGCTTTATCGAAAGCGGGCATAGCGGTATCGTGATGGATAAGATCCGCAAGGGCCTCACTACCAGCCACATTGGCTTCGTATATGAGGACATCTGTGAGGAGCGGATGTGGGAATTGAATGTTAATAACACATGGCCGTTCCAGTTCTCCAAGCTGGGCGGGTATTGGGATGCCAAGAATGAGATCGACATTGCAGCTCTTGATCCGGAGGGCAAGAACCTGATTCTGGGAGAGTGCAAGTACTGGAAAGAGCCAGTTGGTCTTAATGTCCTTCATGCGTTGGAAGCTAAGGTCTGCGATGTCGCATGGGAGCGGGATCGGCGAAAAGTGTGGTACGTCCTGTTCAGCATCTCCGGCTTCTCGGATGAGCTACGCAATCATGCCGCAACACGGGACGATCTTCTTTTGATTGACGATGGAGAAAGATAGCTGATCGACCAGCCGGTTCAATATCTTCAATGCGCTCCAAAATTCTTTGAGGGAATTAAAGAAGTTCTGACAAATATGTATAAAACAGACGTGGAGATTTCCACGTCTGTTTTTCTATTCGGTAACAAGGGAAAACTACGGTAGATACAGGGCGTCCGTTGACAATCCTGTGCGGTTAGGGTATGTCTCTTTCGTGAGCGGCGACCGCACTCCTTTACCTGGCTCGCTCTTCCTGATAAAATTTAAAATAATTTGAAGAATATGTAATATTGACACCTAAAAAGGTAGTTAATAGATAAGAGGAAAAGGAGGATCGCCGCCATATGGATGACAAACAAATTATACGCCTGTTTTTTGAGCGCTCAGAGCAGGCCATCACCGAACTGTCCCAAAAATACGGCGACCTGTGCATGAAAATCGCCAGAAGCATTCTGAACGATCATCAGGATGCGGAAGAATGTGTGAACGACGCCTATCTTGGCGCATGGAACAGTATTCCTCCTCAATCCCCCGACCCGCTGAGAGCCTATATCTGCCGTATCGTTCGCAACCGCTCTTTGAAGAAGCTCCGTACCAATTCCGCGATAAAGCGGGGCAGCCAATTTGAGGTCTCACTATCCGAACTGGAGGACTGTATCCCCGACAACTCCATGGATGAGCAGTTCTCGATAAGTGAACTATCTGCGCAGATCAACGCATTTCTCGCTGCCTTGCCCAAAGATGACAGACTCATGTTTGTGAAACGTTACTGGTTCTCAGAATCAATATCCGAGCTGGCAGACGCATTTGGCATCACCGAGAACAACGTGTCTGTCCGGCTCAGCAGAATACGCGGAAAACTACATCAATACCTGAATCGCAAGGAGGCAAACATATAATGGATCGGAAAACCGACAAGCTGGTGTCGGCCATCGGAGATATTGACACCGCATATCTGGAAGAAGCCCTCGACTTTAACCGCACAAATGCAGACCGGAGAAAACGCACCCGCTTTCCCAAATTATCTGCCGCGTGTGCGGCGGTGCTGATCATACTGGGCGTATCCGTCACCGCCTTCGCTATCAGTCGAATACCACTGTCGTGGCGCGACATCTTTTCCCCCGGTCAGACCGTCATCGGTGACGCAGACGAGGCACCGGTGATCTCCCAACAGCAACCGCAGGCCGCAGCCACGGAAGAACTGCAGATCAAGGTGGAAAAGGTGATCTCTGATGAACGAGCCCTTTATCTTCTCTATTCCGTAAAGGCAAATGAGGGAGCCGTCCTTGACCAAACAGGGAAATTTGCCGACTTCGAGCTGTATTTTCCCGGTAAGATGATGTCCGGCGCTTATGTGTCTCGCTTTTTGGGGCGGAAGGCGGGCGTACCGGAGAATGAATTGGAGGGCGTTGTATACGCCGACTGGCAGCCGGGCGACAGTGCCAACGGCCTTGTGATGGCCTTCGCAAACTGGCAGGAGAAACGGTGGTTCGACCACGAGAAGATCGACTTCAACGTGGCGGAAATGGTGGAAAACGCCGGGGAGAACGCCAAGCTGCCCCAGTGCCAGCAGCGTTTCCGCAACGGAACGGTGCGGTATTACTGGCAGCCGGGGGACGCGGACATGCAGCTGCCCTGCGGCGCGTCCATCTGCAACGCCGGGTGGGAGGACGGCGTTCTCCAGCTGGTGATGAAAGAGCCGCTGGGCTCGGACGAATGGTCCGCGACCTGGGAGAAGAACTGGTATTTCCTGGACACGCGGACAGACACGGTCATCTTCCCAGAGCCCCACTGTCATTTCGGACAGCCCGACGAGTTTGACCCGGATGCCACAGATGCCGACTGGCGATACTTTTGGCGGGACGTGACCGTTGACAGGGAAGCGCTCCCCTATTTGGAGCTGCACTGGGGCGGAAAGGGGATCACCACCACCGTGCTGCCAGGGGACTGGCGGGTCACGCTGGAAGGCACGCCGGTCACCATTGAAAGCGAGGTTCTGGCGGAGAACGTTTCCCTGTCCTACGGCGGCGAGACGCTTACGGCGGAGAGGATCGAGTGCTCCAAGCTGTCCATGGCAGTGTATTTCGCCGACTATGTGGACTCTACCACCGGCATTCTCGGCGCGTTCAGGGTATTTGACGCGGACGGCAAACCTATCCCCTGCGATTGGAGCTTTATCGCGGATCAGACCGACGACAGCTGCATGGTTTGGACACGGTTTGACGAGCCAATCGAGCCTGAATGCATCTGCCGGTTAACGTTCAATGGGGAGACCGTGTTTGAAAGATAGGCGTTTCGCATTCGATTGCAGTGATTATTATTCCTTTTTGCCGAGAATTAGAAAAGACAGGTGTGGGTTTTTCCGCACCTGTCTTTCTTGTTTGTTGTAACACTGCGTATTAAAGTCGTATAAACACAGTATAAGCACAAAAGAGAAGGAGCTGATCTTATGTTAGTCTGTGTAGACCACGGAAATAAACAAATTAAAACGGCCAGTCGGGTATTTACATCCGGACTGGCAGAGAGCGATACCCGGCCCCCTTTCGGTGACAACATCCTATTTTATCGGGGGAAATACTACACGCTCTCCGACCAGCGAATCCCCTATACCCGGGATAAAACAGAGGACGACCGATTTTTTATCCTGACGTTGTTCGCCATCGCTTACGAGATCAACACGGCGGGCCAGTATGTCCCGGATCGGCTGATGAACATTCAGCTTGCCGTTGGGCTACCGCCTGCGCATTATGGAACGCAGTATAAACGCTTTGCCCAGTATTTCCTGAACCGCGGTGTGATCGGGTTTGAATTCAATGGGAGGAAATACTCCATCTGCATCACGGAGGCGGTCTGCTTCCCGCAGGCGCTGGCAGCTACGGCTCCGGTGTTCAAGCGGCTCCAGCTCGGCACGGTTGCCAAGGCCACTGTGATCGACATAGGCGGTTTTACTGCCGATTACCTCTCCCTGCGCTATGGCGCAGCAGACTGGGCTTCCTGCGATTCGCTGGAAAACGGCGTCATTACACTCTATAACCGATTGCTGTCCAAGATTCGTGCCGACCATGATCTGCTGCTGGAGGAAACGGACATTGACTCCATTCTCACAGGTTGCAGTACAGAGTACGGCAGTGAGATCCAAACACTGGTAGAGCGCGGCGCGGAGTCCTTCGTGGCGGACCTTTTCCGTACTCTGCGGGAGCGGAAGATCGAGCTGCGTACCGGCAAGGTTATTTTTGTAGGCGGCGGCTCTCTGCTGCTTCGGAAACAGATCGAAAAGTCCGGTAAGGTCGGTACAGCCATCTTTGTGGAGGAGATCGGCGCCAACGCTGCCGGGTACGGTCTCTTGTATGCGGCTACGAAGACGAGTAGGTGATCCATATGGGCGAAAAGAAGGATTCCTTCAGATTTACCGTCCAATTCAATGCCGGTGACCCAAGCCACCAGCAGGTAGCCGCGATCTTGAACGAGCAGGGTCGGCGCAAGGCACAGTTCCTGGTCAACGCCGTGACCCACTATATGAATTGCCCGGAAACACCGGAGGCCGCGGCTGCGCCAAGGATAGACCGGCAAACAGTGGAGCAACTGGTTCGTGAGATACTGTCCAATATGCACCCGGAACCCGTACCCACAGTGGGCGAGGATATGCCCGGCTGCGAT
>ENA-UONY01000627-UONY01000627.1-human-gut-metagenome-genome-assembly--contig:-CS9-NODE-627-length-39886-cov-6.342949_pt1 | contig 39886 bp, 27 predicted proteins | sample MGYA00242465_ERZ724012 | MGnify/ENA metagenome assembly ERZ724012 | reverse complement strand
ACCGCCTCAATTTTTTAGTTTTTTATTATTAATATTCTATATTGATGCTAAAAATATAAATTTAACGTTCCCATTATACTTTATACATTACAAAATTTTCCCTTTATATAATAAGGCTTTATATTATGAAATACAAAGTCCACTTCGCTTTTTTCCTATAAAATATAAAATGGCGAGTAATATAGCCATACAGACTTACGCCCTATCTGTATTTTTCGCGCTATTGGCAGTTATCTGTGTAAAGAATTTAGCAGTCGAGAGATCAAGCCTCTGCACTAATAAATATCTATAATTTATTTCCCACATTCGCATTTCAACAAAATAGTTGCGCCTATTGCCGAAACGCCCCTAAAATTGCTTGTCTTCCGCGACGGCGGCGGCTAACATTGCAATAGATTTTTACCCGTATGGTTAGCACTTTGAAAAGAAACACCCTATCCGCCCTCATTTGCGCGGCCTTGGCAAACCTTTCCCCGTTTGCAAGCCAAGCTGTGGAAGCCAGCTCATATCCGCCGCCACCAGGACGCGAGCAATGGAAATTTGTAGGCGACCTCGCAAAACGCGAGCCGCAAAGATTTTTTTGGAGCCGCAAAGCCCTGCCCTCAGAGCTCGACTTGTCGGGCGGCATAACAGTCGTCGACGAATACGCCGCGGGTGATAACCTAAAAACCGCCCTGTCCGACCTCGATTCATTTTTAACCGACGCAAAACTCCCTAAAAACGGCTCCGCAAAACTTACACTAAAACGCGGAAAAGTCTCGGGATACGAAAGCTACCGCATTGAGGTAGGCAAATCCGGAATAACAATCACCGCCGATGACGACGAAGGTCTTAGAAGAGGCGTATATTTTCTCCAAGACTTGATTCAATCGCAAGACGGTGCCTTTTTGCCCGTCGGGAAAATCGAGCGCAAGCCGTGGATAAAAAACAGAATATCGAGATGCTTTTTCGGGCCTATAAAACGCCCCCCATTCAACCGCGACGAACTGCTGGACGACATCGACTATTATCCGGACGAATACCTGTCGAAACTCGCGCGCGAGGGCATAAACGGACTATGGCTTACAATCGAGTTTAGGGAGCTTGCCAAAACTTCTTTTACCGAACGCGACCCCAACGCCGAAAAGAGGCTCGAAAAGCTCCGAAATACAGTCGAGAAATGCGGAAGGTACGGAATTAAAGTTTGGCTGTTTGCAATAGAGCCCAAATCTCTTCCGGCCGACGACCCGCTATTGGCGGCGCATCCCGAATGGAAAGGCGCGCGCGGCTGGGGGAACGACTACGCTTTCTGCACCGCAAGCGAATCGGCGCGGCAATACTTGCGGGAGTCTCTCGCCGACATTTTCGCAAACGTCCCAAATCTGGGAGGGCTTATAAATATCAGCCACGGCGAAAGAATCACCAACTGTCTAAGCGCGCTTCCGGCCGTCTCTGACGCTGAGATAAAATGCCCGAGATGCTCCAAAATCCCCAAGTGGAAAGTATATGAAGATGCGGCGCAAGCTATGGTTGAGGGCATTCAAAAGTCCGCCCCCAAAGCCCAGTTAATCACATGGCTCTACCAACCCCAACAGACGCCCGAGCGCGCTCAGTGGGCATTTGAAATCGCGCGGCACGTTCCCAAAGGCGCAATATTGCAATATAATTTTGAGAGCGGAACCCTCGCAAGGCAGCTCGGGCGGTGGAGATGCGGCGGCGACTATTGGCTATCGCGCACGGAGCCGTCACACATATTTAGGCGGGTAGCGGATACTGCGGCTTCGTCGCGGGCAGAATTGTCGGCAAAAATCCAAGTCGGCTGCTCGCACGAATTGGCGACTGTTCCGTTTATCCCTGCGCCGGGGCTACTGTATGAAAAGTACTCCCGAATGAAAAGCCTCGGCTGCTCGAGCGTAATGCAGTGCTGGTACTTCGGCAACTATCCGGGCATTATGAACGTAGCCGCAGGGAAGCTCGCGTTTGAAGATTTCAAGAGCGGCGAGGACGAATTTTTAATGAAACTCGCCAAGCCGCATTGGGGCGCAAACGCCGGCAGAATCGTAAAAATATGGAAGGCCTACGCCGAAGGATACAAAAATTATCCGCTTTCAAACAATATGCAATACTATGGGCCAATGCACTCGGGAACCGTTTGGCCGCTGTATCTCGACATACAAATGCGCCCGCTAAACCCGACGTGGATTCCCGACACTTGCCCCAATGGGGAAACAATCGGTGAGGCGCTCGAAAACCATACGCTCGAAGAAGCGTTGATGCTATCGCGGCTAATTTGCGAAAAGATGGAGTCGGTCGCGCCGGAAATTGAAAATATTGAAAAGTCTCTTTCCAAAGACGACATCGGCGCAAAACTCGACATCGGATTATTGAAAGCCCTTAGAATACAGTTTGAGAGCGCGAGAAACATATTTGAGTTTTATCTGCTAAGGCGCGGCGCCTATTGCGCCTCGCGGGTTGAAGGCGACACAAAAAAAGCTCTGAAAAACCTCGAGCGCATGGAGGAAATAGCGGAATCGGAAATAGACGCCTCAAAAAGGCTCGCGGAACTGTGTGCCGAGGATTCGCGTTTGGGCTTCCACTCCGAAGCCGAAACTCACATGTATTCAAAAGAGAGGCTCCAATGGCGCGCCGACAGCTTAAAGGATACGCTCAATCAAATCGCAGCCGTTAAAAATATTTTGCGCGAAGGCGGCAAACTTCCAGAAAGTTCATTTGAAAAAAACGCGCCGAAAGTGCAGGCCGGCGCACAGTGGAACGAAGCCCCTTCTACGCGTTGGAAAATCTCCGAATGCAGCGGCGGAATAAAATTCGAGGCGCAACTGCGCGGCGACTACGGATACGACGAATTTAGCGTGGCAATGCTCGACGCCGCCGGAACGATTTTCCCGCTTATTGTAAAAATCAACGGGAATTCTGTTGTCGACGAATCCGGGCTGTTTGAAACAAAAATAGAGCGCTCGGGAGATTTAAAGAAAGTGTCAATATTTCTGCCAAATCTCGCCTATGCTGAAAAGGAAATAAAACCGTCGTGGATATTTGTGCGCCGCGACGCGGCGGGAAGCCCAACAAAATTGCCCGCCGTAAAATACAGGTGGCCCGCGTGCGAGATCCTGCCCAAATGGCGGCTCAACATCGGCCCAATGCGCCCCGATATGTTAGGAAAGATTATTTATTGATTTAAAATTTTTTGCAAATTTTCCATTATTGTGCGCGCGGAGAAGGCAAAGGCGAGGAGACCAATTATCCGCTTAACTACGGAGGGGGATTGGGCATACATTTAACCCTTTCCCCCTATTGATTTTTGCCGCATTTCTTCCAGCGTGCTAAAATATCCATATTATGCGCAACGTAAAATTCAGCGACCCATTTTACGGGAAATGACCTGAACGCAAAAGTTTTTTTCGTCCGCAAATTGCAAGCCTTCACGCGCAAATTTTAACTTTGCGCAGCGCAAATAAAGAAAAACATCGAAAATATCAGAGTATTTGCAAAGCACACCCGCTTCAACGGAAAATCTATCCTATAAATTGCGGTACAGGCTATTTTTATTTTTTACAATGCGCCATGTAAAATAAAAATGGCGGCACAAATACGTCCGCCACTTCTCAGTATTTTTCCGCGCGCCGAAAATCTCAGACTTTTGCAAAATGCGCCCGCATGCGGGTATTTTGTAGCATTCGCGCGGTAAAAGAAATTTTTTGAGCTTAGTAAAACTAAGGCTTCACGACTCTCAATATCGAAACTACGGGCTTGTATCCGTCGAGCCCCACAATTTCCAAGTCGTGCTTCAATTTCATATTTTTGAGGAAGTCTGCCGTTATGAAAAACGTCGCTGTTCTGACTTTCCCGGTGTCGCCGCATTCCACTTTTCTGCTTTCTACTTCGCCGTCGAGATTGTACCTCAGCTCAAACGCTCCCTTGCCAATGTCGAAGTACGATATTTTAACGGCGACTTTCTTGTTCCTGCCGCGCAAAAATTTGTCATCTACTTTGAATCCGATTTTTTCGCCTGTCCGCGCCACATAGTCGTATCTTTTGTCGTCGCGCACCATCCACATTTTTATGGCGTGGTTTATCTTAACGGCTGGCTGCGTTTCGTAGCCTTCGCTATCGCGCTGATAGACCCACCTCTCAAAATTCTTAACTCCGGTATTTAAATTCGGAACCCCCGCGCGCTTCAAGTATGACTTCCACAGATAGCTCTCGCGCAAAAAGCACCATGCATCCGGCGCGGTTTTCGCCGTCTTGCCAAGCTCCAGCCCGACCCACACAAACATCTCGGGATTTATTGTAAACTCGTTCCATATAACATCGTTCGTGCGCATTTGAAGCAGGCGCAAATTTGAAGTGAAGTAGCGGTATCCGAAAGACGCCGTGCTCTTTCCAAAGCGGTACCTGCCCTCCGGAGTTGTCCACCAAACTTCGTACTCCTCGTTTTCCTCGCCGTTGCGAACGCCGCTTTTTACTATTTTATTTTCCTCGTCGACATACAAGTATCCGTCCTTGTCGATTTTCTGGCCAATTAAATCGTCGGGTATGTGGTATAGGTACATCTCGACAAATCCGCGGCGGATTCCAAAACCTTTTGATATGCCGTAGTCGCTCCACCCGCCCATGAATACTTTATGCTCCACTCCTTTGGCAGCGTTTGCCCAAGCGTCGAGCCGCTCCTTACATGCGGAAACCCATCGGGATTTTTATCCTCCGCGACGGGGCCTACGCCCTCATCGCCGTTTGAGTACGAAGCGTACCCTACAAACATTCCCTTTACCTCCTCCATTTGCGGAATCCCCGACTTCCCGAACGCATCGACCAATTTCAGATAGCGCTTGTGGAACTCTGGGTGGGCGGGGTCGAGAGGCTTCATTCCGTCGCCCTTGCGCTCCGGATTTTCGTCTATGGGAATTCCGTACTTAAACAGCCACTCTGGTGCGAACCGCGTAGAGGCCGTGTGGATTCTTATCACGCTTCCGTAGCCTTTTTGGGCGGCGACCTCTATCATATTTTTAAGCGTCTGGAAGTCGTACACGCCCTCGGTTTTTTCAATATCCTTCCAGTCGAGCCAAAAGCCCACGACAGGTATCGACGGAAAGTTCACAGGCTTTAACTTTGAAACCTTCCACATGCCGTTCATATTCGTGCGGTAGAGGGTGACGTAGGATTTCGGGTCAGGCTTTACGCGCGGCGGCAGCGACCAGTCCCATCCGTCTTTTACGGAGTCTTCCGCAATCCATTCCGCGGGGCGGACGTCCTCGAATTTAGTCTGTTTATACTCTCCCCAATACGGGTATTCGCTCTCAGGCAAAACGTGGCTTGCCGCGTCCTCTGCGCCGAAAGAGGATAACCCCGCCATAGTGCATGCAATGCAACCTGCCAATACTTCAATTTTTTTCATAATAGCTTTAAATTTAGTTCTTTTCCAAATCTTATCACTGCGCGTATAAACTTATCCGCCGCGCGGCTTTTGCGCCGTTTTTTTCCCGGCAAATTATTTAAATACCGACAAATCCCAGCGGTCATACCACTTTATTACAGGCATATCGCCCTCCCATTCAACTGGAAGAACGATGTATCGCCCGTCCATGGCGTCTTCGGGCATCCATCTGTCTCCAAAATATATGAATGCGTCTTTTTTGCCCTGCACCGGAATCACCGCGCTGCTTTGCGAGCGGAATGTCGTGTCCGCCTTGGCTTCGAGCGGGGCAGTCTTCCATTTTTTCTGGCCTTCGCCGCGGCACGGATTGCCGAGCTCGCGCCAATCGCCAAGCATTTTGTCCGCGGAGGAAACCCTGCCCGGATTCGGCGCCCAGCCGGTGCAGTGCGAAGAAAACATATAGTATTTCCCGCCCTTTTTAAAGAAAGCTGGCGCCTCGTGGTAGCCGCCCGGGAATACTCGGACAAATCTTCCGGAGAATCCGGTGTAGTCGGAGTTGAGCTCGTGAATGTGGAAGGTCGAGTTGTCTTCGCTCGCGCAGCCGAGGTACGCTTTTGAGTCGTCATCGACAAACAGCGTCATGTCGCGCGACATTTGTCCCTTGTCGAAATCGCGCAGAAACGCGAAGCCTTTTATCATAGCTTTCTTGCATTCGTCCTTTTTTAATTTTTTCGATTTCCAATTGGGGTCTTTTTCAAGTTCCGCCTTGTACGCCTTGAGTTCCTCGGCGCAGTTTAAAGGATATTTCCCGGCATTCGGGCGTAAAGAGCCGATGTATTTGTACGGCCCAGTAATCTTGTCGGCAACCGCAACTCCCGCGCGGGCTGTGGAGTAGTCGGGCTTTTCTTTGAGAATGTCCGCAATATCGGTCGATTTTGCAGTCGGGCCTTTGCGGAATTCAAGGTGCATCCACATTACATATTTTTTTGTTTTGGGGTTGTATATGACTTTCGGGCGTTCCAGTATGGTTCCGAGTACAATTTCCGAATTTGGATCGGACTGCATTTCGAGGGCTATGCCTTCGTCCGTCCAGTTGTACAAGTCTTTTGAGGAGTAGCAGTGGACGCCGACAACCGCCTTGTTGCCGAGAGTTCCACCCATTTTATGTTCGCCGAAAATATAATATTTTTCTCCGTCGAAAATCGCCCCTGCCCCGTGCGCATTGATGTGCCTGCCGTTGTTGTCGAGCCATACTTTGCCGGGATTGAATGCGTCGTACTTCAAAATCTCCGCCGAATTAACGCCTTTGTCGCATGCGCAACCCGCCGCGAAAAGCGCGCAAGCCGCGAATAAAATTGCCGTAAATTGTCCTTCTCTCATACAAAAACGTTTATCTAAAAAAGGCAATCCGGTCAACGCATTTGCAAAATTATTTTTCTGGTATGCTTTAATCGCGCATATCGGGAAGAAACTCCGCGCCTGCCATAGGCGCTTTGTACAGAAACCTTTGATGCTAAAATAACCATACATTAAAAAAGTTGCGGAGAACGCAACGAAAAGATATTCAAATTTTATTGTCTTCAATAGGCGTTTTTTAAGCGTGCGCCGAAAAATATTTGCGTACAAATTATCAATTCCCACCGTAAAGCGCGGAATATTGTATTACAGAATAAAAAAGGGCGGAAAACTCCGCCCTCAATTTAAATAAAAGCCTTAGCGGCGCATTCTGCGGCGCGCTAAAACTGCGAAAAGGGCGAGAACGCCTATCAAAGCGGCGGTTTCATGGGGCTCGGGAACCGTAAACGTCGCAACAAGGCTGTTCCCCAAAATAGAGAGGGCGACATTTACGCCGTTGTCCGACAAAATTTGTATATCGTCGAGATAATCTCCGAGGTTGGATGATGTTTCCCATGTCATTATCGTGCTTTCGTACGATTCACGGCCTTCGCCAAGGAATTGCTGCAAATCCGCCGCGCTGAGATTGAAAGTCATTTTAAGGTCAGAAGCCCCGTCCGCAACTGTGATTGTTCCGGAATTTTCTATGCCGTCCACAACTACCGCATTTATAACGTCGCCGCTTGCGATATTGGGGATAATGTCGAAAATAAACCCTCCGCTGCTCCAATTTACCGACGCGAAAGATATTCTTCCGTCTTCGTTCGCCGATGATATTCCGGTCGCGCCGAAAGCGGCGTCCCGGCCGATAACAGATAGCGTGCCGCATACGTTGCCTGACGTGTTCATCTCGAGGATTCCGTTTTCCACTGTGACGGAGTCGGGCGTGTGGCGCGTTGAATTTTTAAGGGGATCATCATGTGCCAAATCCTCGGAACCCGCGCCGAACCTCAGGGTCTGCTTCGCGTTGGATTCGTTGGCATACATTGTAATATTTAGCCTGCTTCCATCAATCATCGATAGCGTTCCCGCCCATTCGTGATTTTGGCTGTTACTAAACTCCATATTTACGGTAGAGTTTTCCTTTGACAATTTTAATGCGCCGTCGCCGCGCAAACCGCCGATTTGAATATGCCCGGTGTCTCCGAGACCCGAATCGCCGCTTCCTTTAAGATCCCAAATAAGGTTATTTTCGCTGCCCCTTACTATCGGCTGTGTGAGGTCGACATATCCGTTAACTGAAAAATTCGTGACTTTCGTAATAAACTCTATGCGCTCCGTTGCGTAAGTTGTGCCCTTATTTACAGAGCGGAACAATAGATTTCCGCCTATATATACTGTGCCATTTGTGTGGCCTTTGTCATGGTGATTAAAGACAAACTTAAAGCCTGCATTATCGGCGTCAACAATATTATTATTTTTTATTATGAAATCTCCGGTAACGCTGAAATTTGAGTTTGTCAGAACTTTTACGCCGCTCTCGGCTTGGGTCCATTCAGCGACATTCCTCGCGGAAAAAAGGAAATCGCCCGTAATTGAAGCCGTATTGTTTTCTGTGAGCAAAAACCATGCGCCGCCCCCGCCTGTTCCGGCATCGCCGACTTTAAATGTCACGTTGTGCGCACTGAAGTCACTATAGGCTGTATTGGCAGTGTATCCGTCGGAGTTGGCTGTTATAAACACATTTGTATTGTGCCCCGGAATTTCCGATGCGGCTTCCCCGTCCGGTCTGCCGACAGCGTAGTTTTTGGCTGAATCAAGCGCGTTCTCTCCGGTTGTTGGAGTAAAATAATAATCCGTGTATGTTTGGGAATAAGAGTAAGATGATATTAGCAAAAAGGCTATACTTGAAAACGCCTTTGAGAAACTTGAATATCTTTGGATATTGTTAGAATTGTTCATTATATTGCCTTTTTTAGATTTTATGTAATTTTTTATAGGGTATGTTTTTACATAGTCAATTCAAAACAATTACAAATATTTCCAAGCAAACACTCTATATTTTTCCAAAAACGATCCTTTCTATCAACATTTCTGAAATTTACAAAAAAGAACGCATATATGTGTACAATAAATAATTGCAAAACAAATTCCGCAACGTTAATTACCATTTATACAAATTTTGAATTTATCAGTTTATTTTTCTTACTAAATTACAGAAAAAAGAATCATTCCCAAATAAATATTGCGTCAATTTTGTGCTATTTCAAAAAAAATTAAGCAAAAAAGCTTATAAAGGCAAAACTCGCCCTGCGCTATTTACAGAGACTACGCAAATTTTCCGCAATAGAAATTTGAATTAAGAGGCGGATTCTTTATCGCTCTCCGCCCATTTTTTTGCTATGATTGATACAATTATGAGCTGGTATGCGTGGTAAAGCATTGTAGGCAAAAGCACCACTCCGATTATCGCCGGGTTTGAGAACAAAACCTTGCTCATTACAGACCCGTGTACGAGGGACTTCTTTGAGCCGCAAAATAGAGCCGTTATAGTGTCTTCGCGGTTAAATTTCATCGCGCGGCAGAAGCACCAAATAATGCCGTACGCCGTAAAAAACAAGGCTATCATGGCAACTGACAGCTCGATAATCTCCGCGACGCTAAACCCCTTAAACATCTCTTTGTAAAAGGAGTCGCAAAATGACGTGTACACAATCAGAAGTATTACGCTTTCATCGAACTTTCTGAGAATTTTTTTGTATTTTTCCGCGAACCACCCGAATTTCGGATTGAGCAATCCCCCAGCAACCACCGGCAGTATAACTTGCAATACAAGCTTAAAAATAACGTCTCCGAGATTGTGCGCCCCGTCTATGTTGTCGAGGAAAAGCCCCATCCAAAGCGGAGTTATAAAAACGCCAAGAAGGCTCGATACGCTCGCGTTGAAAATCGCCGCCGGCATATTTCCGCGCGCTATCGACACCATAACAACTGACGACGATACCGTGGACGGTAGCGTTGCGAGGAAAAATGCGCCAATCCACAAGTAATATCTGTTGCCCTCCGAATTGAAAGCCCCTCCCGCCCACATCGCCGCAAGCATTATCAGCGGGAACAGCACGAAGGTTGACATGTGCACGAGAATATGCAGGCGCACATTCACAAGCCCCGCCTTAAGCTTGTCGCGGTTTAGCCGCATTCCGTAAAAAAAGAATATGAACGAAACTCCCCAGTTCGCAATTTCCCCGAGCGACACCCCGCCCTCGCGCTCAATTCCTATCGGCGGATAAATATACGCCAACAATATCGAGCCAAAAAGCATTATTATAAAGGGTTCAAGCCCAATTTTCTTCAAAAAGTCCATATGCAAAAAACTTTTAGGCAGAAACCGCTGCCTATGCACTCACTTTGGGGTTATTTTTACAGGCGCAATATTTGCCGAATTTTACAATACAAACGCAAGCATTTTTCCACTCTTGACCGAGGTATTAAGGCTTTTTTGAAGGGGCAGCCGCCGTTGAGGTTGCCGCATTCTGTTTGGCGGATGCGGCGGGGAGCGCTGTTGCCGCGCCCTCCGCGCCTGACGCGCTTTTGACGGCCTCGTATTTTTTGTACGCAAGCGCCGCCGCCACTGAAAGAATCGCCAAAATAATGGCCGCAAACAATATCTTTAAATCGCGCGATTTTCTCAGGCTCCTGCGCACGGTAAGCGGTACGCTCGCAACCTTTGTAAGCTTTCCTCCAAACAACACGCTGATTGCCGCCTTGCCGTTTACCGCCCAGCCGTTTGCGTCCAAGAGCGGTGCCAAAGATCTTATCCTCAATTTTAACGCCGCCACAATCATCGACGGAAGCGATATCGCCATAACCACCCCAACTACTCCCAACGGTATCCAATAGCCGAGATGCAAAAATGAGTCCAAAATAATTCCGAAGGCCGTGGTGATGCCGCCTACTGCAACGCCGAGAGCCGCCACTGTGCCGACGTCGATTTTCTTAATTTCCACTTTCGTGGAGGCTTTTGGCGGCAAGACACTTTCTGTGAGATTTTCAACTACCTTTGTGTCGGCCGTTGACGTGTATTTTGCGACCTGTTCGCTAAACCACTTTATGGCGCGCTTGTATGGCGACCAGAACGCCTGCATGAGCCCAACCGGATTGTGTATTATTTTGACGACCGACGCGTCCCAATCGCGGCCCGCCCTATCGTAGAATACGCCGTTACGCCCCACTACGAGGTTGTCGGAATCGCCCGCAGTGACGACCGCCACAATATTCATATCCGCCTCACCCATTCTGCGGCATGTGCAATATATGAGATACCCGTAGCTTGCCGCCGCCAAAGACGCGTGTTTTGTTACGTCGTCCACCCTTATGCACAACCCGCAGTCGCGGCTGTCGATAAACAGCCTCCCATACTGGAATATAGCGGGGGCGTCGGAATAAAATTCCTCGAAGTTTACAAAATTGCGCAGTAGTTCGAGCAGATTTTTATTGTACCTTACAAGCTTTTCCAATTCGTCCACATTATCGACATGCTCGCGGATTGAGACGTCCTTCTCCACAAGCTCCAAAAGCTTTTCGCGCGAGCCTTCCGGAACGCTCCTGAGAACGCATTCGTCGATTTCCGACACATCGGTTTTCGGGCGCGCCGCGAACCAGTTTGCGCGCGGCTCAAAGACTTTTTTTATCTCGGCCCAGCCCTTTGAATCGAGCGATTCTTTGGTTTTTAAGATCGGCTTCACGCAAAGTTCAAAGAATTCGAGAAGCTCGCTCTCATAGGCGGGATTGACTCCGCAATGGAAATCCAGCACGCCCCCGCCAATCTTTGCAAGAGGCAGGGCTTTTAGGCTTTCGCGCACCTGCGAGTTGTCGCCGTATTTAGCGAATATTGACTCTATCTGCGATATTTGCGCATTCACTGCGGCTTCCGCCTCGGGGCCAAACGACGCCACGGCAGTCCGCGTAAAATAATCGTCTATTTTTTCGGCGAGAGCCGCATACGCCGCGTACGCCTTAGGAGTTTCATCTCCGAACGGAAGAACGGACCCGTCAGTGCGCGGAATATCGAGCCATTTTAGAAATTCCGCCCGCTGGGAAAAGAAGTCCTCTATCGTCTGGGCGTCTGCGCCTTCGAGCCCTGAGCGGTCGATTTTTGCCCCGCAAGTTTTTATCGCGAGCTTCAAAACATCAATCAGCCCGGAATCCCCTTCGCACGATAGCTCGGTTATTATGCCGTCGGCGTTGAAGGGCGTCTTTGCAAAAATCTTGGACTTATCGTCGAAGTCCGACACCGCAATGGAATCCGCGCCCGCCTTTCCGATATTTTTTAGCACCTCCGCCGCGCACCCGAGCAGCCTTTTACCGGAAACGGAAGCTTCGTCTATATCCGAAAGTTTCAAGCTGTCGGCGCCTTCGGTGAGAGTGTCCGGATTTTTCAGGGCGGCGCACGCGAACTCGCACGCGGCGACTACATCGTCGCGCCTTATTCTGCCGTCTTTGTCGGCGTCCATAAAATCGAGCGTCTTTTCGTCGAAATACAGCCCGCGCGTAGGGCAGCTCAGGGCGGCCCAAAGCTTCATGTCGAGCTCCCCGACGGCAGCTATGTCGCTTCCCCTTTCAATCAGCGGCTGGTATGCACCCCCCGCCTTGAAAAATCTCCAATTATATCCCTTTGTTTTTTTAAGACGCATATTTTTTATTTGAATTTTAGCGGCGGCGCGGATTTTCACAACGCGCCTAATCTTCGACAGTCACTCCGCGCACAAAGTTCGACTGCGGAATGTCCTCAAATTTTAGAGGTTTGGAATTTATCGTAAAATTTTTAAATACTATGTTTTCTACAACGCTGTTTTCGTCAAAGCCGCCAAGCTTTATTTTTAATGGTTTTGAAGACTCCGCCCTTATGTTTTCAAACCTGACTCCCGACACGCTCCCGCGCTTCTTGTCTTTCGAATATTTGGAGTTTAAAACGAGTATGTTTACGATATGCCCCTCGGCCTCCTCAACGCGAATGTCTTTGTAAAGGACGTTTGATACTTTCGCGCGGTCACCGTTATGTATAGTTAGGACTCCCTCGTTCCCCCATGTGCCGAGAACGTTTATTACGTCTATATTTTCGTACACGATATTTTTTATTTCGTCGCCGCGCGTCTCGAATCCTATTTCAAGCGCGTTGCCCCAGATGTCGTTCCATAAAACGCAATTTTTTATGGATACGTTATCCACTGAATTGTCCGCGCGCTTTTCAAAATACGCAACCCCTCCGTATGTCACGCCCGCCTTTATTGCGATGCAGTCGTCTTTTGTCCTAAAAAAGGAGTTTTCCACCGATACGTTTTTGCAGGAAACAATGTCCATTCCGTCGTCGCACGAATTTTGGCTGACCACTTTTACATTGTCCACCTTTACGCCCTCGCACGCGAACAGCGCAAAAGTCCAGTTGGGCGATTGAACGACCGATATTCCAGACAAATCGAGCCCGCGCGTCTTATTGAAAAAAAGCTCCCTTCCCGACGGCGCGCCTTTGTTTTCGACAGCGACCGGAATTTTCTCCCCTGATATTATCCCGTTTCCGGAAATGGATATGTTGCGGGTTTGCTCCAAGCTTTTGATGTCGCCCGCCTGGAAAGTTCCATAGACAATCGCGCCGCCCTCGACAACAACGGACGTGTCGGAACCTATCTTTTTCATGAGCCCCACATCGTAAATTTCCCCCGCTTTAAAAACCATCTGCGATTTCTTTTTATCCGGATTTTTCGCCGGGGGATTTGCGAATATGAAAAGCGGGTGCTTGCGCCCGTTTATTTCAAGGCTTATATTGCATGGCCCGCCGAGTGAAAGCTCGACAGTTCTGCGCCCAGTCTTTTTCGCTTCGATTTTTTTAGAAAGCGGCCGCACTACGGCTTCTTTGGCGTCCTCAAAATAATCAACTCGCAATGTCGCCTTTCCCAAAATGTCAAATGGGGCTATATCGCCCGCGGGAGTCGGATAGACAAGGCAGTCTTTGCCGTCCACTGAGAGAGTGAACTTTTCAGAGCGCGGAGCCTTTTGCGAATATTGGTAAACCCGCGACTGTCCGAACAGCGCAAAGCCCAAGCACACAACCGCAATAATTGCGAGAAGCTTTTTCATTTCTAATACTTACAATATTTGCGGCTGGAAATCAACAAGCATTTACATCAGTTCCCGCGCTTATCCCCATAGCGTTTTTGCTCAGGCGGCGGAATCGGCCGCGCCGACGGCTTAAATGCCAAGACGGCGGGCTCGCCCATGAGCTTTCTGAAAACCGCCGGAGAATACGCCGTCTGCGCGATTCCTGAATCCGACATCTCCACAAATTCGTCGTCGCCCACTCGGACGCGTATTTTGTGCCTTACTTGCGAGCCCTGAGCGTCGCGGTGCACATAGTTTGATAGGAGCTTTATAAATCTGTCGGCGCGCGCGTATGGGTCGATTAGCCATTCGACATAGCGGCAATGCCCTGCGATGGCCTCCTCCATATGCTCTATCGAAACGCATGTGAAGCGTATTTCGCCCCCGTTGTCCGCGCGGCAGTCGCCCACTACGCATACACAGTCGCCCTCCCTAAATTTGTCCGCGTAAGTTTCGTAAGCGGTTGGGAAAACGTTTATCTGCCAGACTTTCGACGACGACCTCCCCGACAGTGTAAAATAGCACCACGGTTTGTTGTCTTTTTTAGTGAGCCTTTTTACGATGTTTGACACAACCCCGCACGCCCTAAACGGAAGCTTCTTTACGCGCCTGACGGCGTCAGGATTAGGAAGCTCGTCGAGGGCGTCGTCGAAGCCGGCGTACTCCGCCATGGGATGCCCCGACACATAGAAGCTCAACAGCTCCTTTTCGTGGCGCAACTTCTCGCCGACAGACATCGTCGCTTTTGTTGTGTCGATTATATTCCCGCCGGAACCGCTATCGTTTTGAGAAGTACCCATGTCGAGCAGGTCGAACATATTGGTCTGCCCTGCGAGCATGTCTTTCTCCATTTCCTGAGCGTGGTTTAGGATTGCGTCGAGAGAGCCCAAAAGATGGCCGCGGTCGATTCCGAAAGAGTCGAACCCGCCCGCGAGTATCAAGTTCTCGACTACGCGCCTATTTATGTTTTTCATTCCAACGCGCTTCAAGAAGTCGAAGATGTCCGAGAAGTTCCCGTTTTTATCGCGCTCTGCGACTATCGCGTTTGCGGCGGCATCGCCGATGCCCTTGATGGCCGCAAGGCCGAAGCGTATCGAGCCCGCGCTCCGCTCAAAAGGCGTATCGGAATCGGCCGACGGGCTCCAACTCGGATCGATTATTGGGGTAAACATCTGGCGTGAGACATTTACGTCGGGGCCGAGAACTTTTATGTTTATGCCTTCGCACGCCTCGACGAATTTGGAGATTTTATCCATATTGCCGAGCTCGCTGGAAAGCAGAGCCGCCATAAACTCGACGGGATAATTCGCCTTCAAATACGCCGTGCGGTAGCTTAGCATTGCATATGCGGCGGAGTGCGACTTGTTGAACCCGTACTGCGCGAATTTTTCGAGAACTGCGAATATCGACTCGGCCTCGGGGGCGTCGATATTGTTAAACTCCTTCGCCTTTCTTACGAACACCGCCTTTTGCTTCGCCATTACCTCCGGCTTTTTCTTGCCCATTGCGCGGCGCAAAATATCCGCCTCGCCGAGAGTGTAGCCAGCGATTATGCGGGCGGCCATCATGACCTGCTCCTGGTACACAAGCACCCCGTACGTCTCCTGCACCAAGTCTTTGAGAAGCGGATGCGGAACGTGCATTTTTGACGGATCCTTTTTAGCCTCTATAAACTGGTCTATAAACTGCATGGGACCCGGGCGGTATAGCGCGATAAGGGCGATGATTTCCTCAAACGAACTAAGCCCTATGCGGCGGCAGAGGTTTTGCATGCCTTCGCTTTCAAGCTGAAAAACGCCCACCGTGACGCCGCTATTTAGGAGTTTGAAAGTTGGCGGGTCTTCGAGAGCGATTTCTTCAATGTCAAAATTGCTGTGCCTCGTCCGGCGGACGTTGTCTTGTGCGTCGGAAATTATGGTGAGGGTTTTCAGTCCGAGAAAGTCGGCTTTAAGCAGGCCGAGCTCCTCGACGGGCGTCTTTGCGAACTGCGTCGTGAGAGTGTGCTCTTGAATCATCATCGGGACGATGTTGTCGAGCTTTTGGTCTCCGATAATTATGCCGCAGGCGTGCTTGCCGAGTTGGCGTATCATTCCCTCGATGACTTCGCCCTCTTCAAATATGTGCTTTACCTCGGGATCGTGCGCGATTTCCTGGCGAAGCTCGGCGGACATTTCGACCGCCTTTTTAAGAGTCATTTTAAGCTCGTCGGGGACCATTTTTGCGATGGCATTGGCACGGTCGAAGGGAATGCCGTTTACGCGCGCCAAGTCGCGCACGACGGCCTTTGCGCCAAGCTTGCCGTACGTCACAATGTTTGCGACCCTATCGACTCCGTACTTGCCGCGGACGTATTCTATGACGTCCTGCCTCCTGCGTTCGCAGAAGTCAACGTCAAAGTCCGGCGGTGAGACTCTTTCGAGGGATAGCATTCTCTCAAAAAGCAGGTTGAACCTGATTGGCTCGATGTCGGTAATTTTAATGAGGTACGCAATCATGCAGCCCGCGCCGCTTCCGCGCCCGGGGCCTACCGGAATGCCGTGCGTGCGCGCCCAGTTTATGAAATCGTACACAATTAGGAAGTAGTCCACAAAGCCCGCGCCGACAATAATGGAGAGCTCGTAGTCGAGCTTGTCGCGCAACATCTGCGCCCTGTCGGACGGCTCGTTCGGCTTAGGGACGTAAAGCTCGGGGTGGTCGTAATCCACGCCGTAGCGCTTCACCATGCCTTTTTTTGCGAGGTCGAAAAGCAGGAGGCCGTTTTTCATCAAGGCCTTGCGCTTGTCGTCCGACAATGTAAAGTCGGCGGGCTTGCCGTTTTGCTTCAAGACTTCGTTTTTCTTCGACACGTACAGGTCGAGAATGCGGTTAAAGTTTGCCTCGTCGCGGTCGTATTTGATTTCGGCGGGCTGCTCGTATTTCGGATAGTGGTTTTCGCCGATGGGAATTTTTATGTCGATTTTTTCTGCGAGCTCGACTGTGTTGTCGAGCGCCTCCGGTAGCTCGGGGAATAGAGCCTCCATTTCCTCGCGGCTTTTAATATAAAACTCGTTGTTAGGGTACCGCATGCGGTTTGCGTCGGACACGAGGGCGCCTGTATTTATGCAAAGCATGGCGTCGTGCGCGGTAGCGTCTTTTTTATAGACGTAATGGCTGTCGTTTGTGGCGACCATTTTTAGGTTGAGCTCCCGCGCTATGCGCACAAGCCCGGGGATAACCTTTTTATCCGCCGCAAGAAAATGGTTTTGAAGCTCGATGTAATAATTTTCGCGTCCGAAGATGTCGACAAACTTAGCGGTGGTTTCGAGGGCTTTCTCGTAGTCGGAGTAGAGAAGATATTGCGATGCAACGCCGTTTATGCAACCGCTGAGGGCGATTATGCCTTTTGAATGTTCCGCGAGAGTGTCGAAATCTATGCGTGGCTTGCGGTAATAGCCCTTCTCGTACGACAGGCTCGTAAGCTTTGCGAGATTTAAAAAGCCCTCGTAATTCTTTGCAAGAAGCGTCTTGTGGTGTATTTGGTACTTGGGGAAATTTTCTGGTTTAAGCATCGAGGGGTCGCTCTCGATTCCGTCGATATCGTCCGACTTTTCCTTTTCGCGGAGGGATTTTATGAGCTCCTTAATATCGTCTTTAAGGGTATGGTCGTTTATATAGTAGGCCTCCATGCCGATAATCGGCTTTACGCCAGCCTTTTGGGCGGCCTGGTAGAAGTCGATTGCCCCGCACATATTTCCGTGGTCTGTCATTGCGATTGCCGGCATGCCGAGCTCTTTGACCCTGTCGATTAAGACCGGCACTTTCGCGCAGCCGTCGAGAACGGAGTAGTCGGTATGGACATGCAGATGTACGAAGTTTGACATATTTGGGGATTTTAATTCACACACCGGGCCGGGCGTCAAATATAAAGAGAACATTCCGGAGAATTTTATACTTCGGGGCAAGTTATCCGCAATATGAATAATCTTGACAATAAATATTTATATTGCCTATCGTTATTGAATATGCGGGATTTTCCATATCGCACAGCCTAAATCAATATGTAAATTGACAACAATTATAATTATTATATATAATGAAGGATAATGCTAAATTAATTGAAAACAATAGCAATTCTTCATTGAATAGCGGTAAGATTTTATCAAAACTTGCAAATTTAAAATACTATGATATTGTAATTCAGATATTTAAATATTTTTGGGTATCTCTTTTAGCGGCGATAGCAGACTTTACTCTGTTTATGGCGCTGTATGAATGTATTGGTGTATGGTATATAGCGGCGAATACAGCGGGATTTGCGCTCGGAGTCTATATAAACTACACATTGTCGACAATATTTGTCTTCAAAGGGCAATCGACAAAGACATGGTCAGAATTTATAATATTTACAATAATAGGGCTTGTAGGACTTGCCGTATCAAATATAACTCTCTATTTAACAATAGATATAATGGGGTTAGGCGGTGGAATTTCAAAGATAATAGCGATATGTTCCGCATTTTTTTGGAATTTTTTTGCGCGAAAATTTTTATTATTTAACGGAAAGAAATGAAAGAAGCATCTCAGAAAAAAATAGTGATAGCAGGTGCCGGTCCGGCCGGATTGACTGCGGCATACGAAATTAAATCTCCCAATATAAATGTATTTGAACGCGAAAACTTTATCGGAGGCATATCACGAACTGCCGTATATAAGGGGAACCATATAGACATAGGCGGTCATAGGTTTTTCTCAAAGAATGACGATGTAATGAATTGGTGGAATGCCGTTTTGCCGTTCCAGACGGAGGCGTTAAACCCCGATAAAACCGATTTAATAATGCTCAAGCGCTCGCGTCTTTCGCGCATATTGTGGATGCGCAAGCTATTTGGCTATCCGCTCACACTCTCACCAAAAACAATTCTAAATCTCGGCATATTTAGAACATTCTTATTGGGGTTAAGCTACTTAAAAGTAATGGTATTTCCGCCCAAGAAAGTGGAAAATCTAGAAGATTTTTTTATAAGCCGTTTTGGGAAGAGGCTCTATTTGCAGTTTTTTAAAGACTATACCGAAAAAGTCTGGGGAGTAAAATGCTCTGAAATAAGTTCTGCTTGGGGAGCGCAAAGAATAAAGGGCATTTCCATAAAGAAAGCGATTATGCACGCGCTTTCAAAGAAGAAAAAACAAAAGGATATATACCAGAAAGATGTAGAAACTTCTCTGATAGATAGTTTTTTATACCCAAAATACGGGCCCGGCCAACTATGGGAAAGAGTCGCGAAACTCTGCGAAGATAAAGGTGTGCAAATTAGCAAGTCTGCGGAAATTGTCGGAATAAATGTTAAAGACTCAAAAATAGTAAGCGCAGATATCAAGTATGCAGATGGTACAGTAAAAACATTTGAATGCGATGAATTTGTATCGTCAATGCCAATCAAAGAGCTCATTTCTCGCATAAAAGGAATTGATATTCCTAAGAACGTCATAGAAATTGCAGAAGGGCTTACATACAGAGATTTCATAACAGTAGGAGTTCTCTGCAATAAAATAAATATAAAGTCCGACAAAATGCAAAACGGACTTACAAAAGATAACTGGATTTACATACAAGAATCGGACGTTAAAGTAGGGAGGCTGCAAATATTCAATAATTGGAGTCCGTATCTCGTCTCAGATAAAGACAAAGTTTGGATGGGGCTTGAATATTTCTGCCAGGAAGGCGACGATATGTGGAATATGCCCGACAATCAAATGGTTGAAATGGCAAAAGAAGAAATGCGAAAATGCGCCATAGCAAACCCAGAAGACGTTGTGGATGCTGTTGTCATAAGAACAAAGAAGGCATATCCCGCATATTTTGGAACATATTCGAGATTTGGAGAGATTAGAAAATTTCTCGATGGTATCGAAAACCTATATTGCATTGGGAGAAACGGGCAACATAGATATAATAATATGGATCATTCAATGCTTTCGGCAATGGAGGCTGCCAAGATTATAAATGGCAATAATATATCTAATAAGAATTCTATATGGAATATAAATACCGAGGAAAATTATCATGAGTCTAAATAGCATATTAAAAAAGGAACTGCCGCTAAGGGGCTCATTAAAAAGAAAGATACTTTTTATTGCGATAGTTTGTTATTCGCTAACAGCAATAGTATTCATATTTGGGTTTGGAGCTTATCAATGGACAATAGGTAAGAACGTAGATGAAATATATAGGTTTTCGGAGAATTACGCCTTTGGCAAAGGCGTGAATCCATACGAAGTCATGTTGGGAAATGCACCACAGCTTGATGTTAAAATATCGGATCACGCGGGAACTGCACCTTATAATTTTATTTTTTATTATTTATTGCACTTTTCGGATTCAAATAAAGCCGTAGCAACTACAGTAGTCTTCTGCTTTTATATTTTAGCCTTAATAGGATCTTCAATTATAATATATAGATATGTACGACCCAAAACCGATTTCTACGTTGCATTGCTCTGCACATTGGTTTTTCTAAGCCAGTATGGAGTTGGAGTTGCATTTGGTTTGGGTAACTATGCAATATTCACATACTTTTTCATACTATTACTGGCATATACAAACTTTTGCGAAAAAAGGCCTGCCATCGGCGGACTACTCTTAGGATTGGGTATGATGAAACCCCAGACTATGATGCCTTTCTTTGTACCATTGATAATTAAAAGGCGGATACTTATTGTTTCTATCTCAGTTGCCACTGTGATTATAGCCTTTCTGCTTGCATGCTATATCTTATCAACAAGCCCTATTGATCTTTTCAAGGATTTTTCAGAGCAAAGTAAGTCTGCCACTAATATATCCAATGTATATTGCGGTCCCATATCTTCAATTGGGACTGTTTTAACAGGGGGCAAAGCGACAGATTTTCTCCACGTTAGTTTTATCATATTTCTAATATTTACATTCATAATATGCTGGAAATATAGAAATATAGAAAAAGATTATACATTTATTATACCTGCGGCCATTTCCACAGTTTGGACTTATTCGTATGCTTATAATTCTACAGGCGTATATATATTGTGGGCAATCCCTATTATTATAGACTTCTTCTCGCGCGATAAAATTAGCCTGCTTAGGTTATCTTTATATATTATAACTCTATCCATAATGTTAGCCTACCTTCCACGAAATACATTAGGGCTGCCCAGACTCTTATTTCCATTTGCGGAAGATATTTATAGACTTTTTATGGTGTTTATGGCATTCTTTATTGTCATCAAACGCGATACTTTTGTAAAAGGATATAAGAAATAACTTTATAATGCCGAAAAAAATATTGCAAAACGCTTGACAATATGGCGTATTGTTGAGCTATGAAGCATACTGAGGACATTATTCTGAGGCTCTTGCGCATAAGAGAGGCGCGAAAGCTATCCGAGTCGCCTTTGGCGTCTCCGGACGACGTCCAAATCCTCAGGGACTTCATAATCGAAAACCGTAGACAGATTCCGTCGTTTGCGCTCTCGCATTTTGACAGGCTCGAAGCTTGCGGAATGCGCGGTTTGGCGGCCGTAAAAGACGGTAAATGCTCGGCTTGCGGCGCGCCCGTTCCGCCCGACGAAATCGAATACCTCGAAAAAAATAAAAACATAGGTGTCTGCGACGGCTGTTTTTGCTTCCTGTATCTCGACGACGAAAAATTCCACGACGATGATTTTTTCGCGCACCTGCTAAATAAAAAATGAACTACCCAAACCTGCCCTTTAAACCCAAAATCCTTTCCTGCATGAAGAGCTACAACCGCTCTTCTTTTTTTGCGGATCTCTGCGCCGGCACAAGCGTTGGAATACTCGCCCTGCCGCTGGCAATGGCTTTTGGCATCGCAAGTTCCGTAGCCCCCGAACAGGGGCTTTATACGGCAATTATAGCGGGATTTATAATATCCGTATTTGGAGGCTCGAAAGTTCAAATCGGCGGCCCCACGGGGGCTTTTATAGTAATTGTGGCATCGATAGTCGCCCAATACGGATACGGGGCGCTGGCGGTCGCGACTATCATGGCGGGGATTTTTCTCATCGCAATGGGGCTATCGAAGATGGGCAATGCCATACGCTACATTCCACGGCCTGTTGTAATCGGCTTTACAAACGGGATTGCAGTCTTGATAATGTCAACCCAGATAAAGGATTTCCTCGGGCTAAAAATCGACTCCGTCCCCGAGGACTTCATTCCAAAACTTGTCGCAATCTGGAAAAATATCCATACCACAGACTGGCATACGCTGCTCGTTGGAGTAGTTTCAATACTAATAATTGCGTATTGGCCCAAGGCGTGGAGAAGGCGCGTGCCTGGTATGCTCGGCGCGATTTTTATAACTACAATTCTCGTATCAATTTCAGGTTTCGATACGCCGACAGTCTTTGCGAGGTTTGGGGAGATACCGAACTCGCTGCCAGCTTTCAGCGTTCCGGAATTTGAGTTTTCTGAAATAAAGCAGTTGCTCATGCCGGCAGTGACGATAGCGATTCTTGCGGCGATTGAATCGCTGCTTTCGGCTGTGGTCGCAGACGGAATGATTGACGACAAGCACGACTCCAACCAAGAGCTAATCGCGCAGGGAATGGCAAATATAGTTTCTCCGTTTTTTCTCGGCATTCCCGCAACCGGCGCCATTGCGCGCACGGCCACAAACGTAAAAAACGGCGCGCGGACGCCTATCGCGGGCATTGTACATTGCGCAGTGTTGCTTGCGATTCTTGTCTTTGCGGCGCCCTACGCCCAATACATACCGCTTTCCACGCTTTCGGCGGTTCTGTTTGTTGTGGCGTACAACATGGGGGATTGGTCGGCATTTTGGCAGATGCGCCGCCTCCCGCGCTCTGACGACGCGGTCTTTATGGCGACTTTTCTGATAACCGTAGTATTTGGACTGACGCTTGCGATAGAAGTAGGCATGGTGCTTGCGGCAATGTTGTTTATAAGGCGAGTTTCGCAGACAACCGAAGTTATGCTTGTGGATAAAAAGCTCGAAACTGATCTTTCAAAATATTCGCTTGAGGGCAAAGATGTTCCGGAAGGGGTAATGGTTTTTAGGATATTCGGCGTTCTTATGTTTGGCGCGGCGGACAAACTTGAAAGCATACTTTCTGAAATGGGGGAAGCTCCGAAAATTGCGATTCTTAGAATGCGCACGGTGCTTGCGATGGACTCCACCGCCCTGTCGATTCTGGAAAAATTGTACGACAAGCTGCGCGCCAGAGGGGTCGTGATGATGATTACGGGAGCGCACTCGCAGCCGCTGCACATGATGGAAAAGTCCGGATTCTTGGATAAAATCGGCGAGGAATATGTCGTAGAAAACATAGACATCGCCCTTGAAAAGTCGCGCAAAATTCTCGCTGCCGAAAAGCAGTAGCATAAAAAATCCCTGCATTTTAACCTCATATTAGGTCACTTTTCAGTATCCAAGATGCTATGCAGAAAAAAATTTCAAAATAAAATCCTACGGATTTTTAGTTTTGTTTTGCCAGGAAAAGGAACCCAAAAAATAGGCGCAGAAGCCCAAATGATTTAAGCGCCTATTTGCGCGGCGCATTTTGTCGCCGACTTGTTTGCCTTAAAGGACGATGCATATCGACAATATGCCCGCCGCGCTAATTCAACCGAGGGATATAAAAAAAATCTAAAAAAATCCTTCATTCAATTCATAAGAAGTAATCCTGTATTTGAAAACATATTGCAAATACGATTATCCTGCAGGTTTCTATCGGCAACCCGTAATGTGTTATTCATATCCCAAAAAATATCCGTACTATAAAACGCATTCTTACCGCAGTTTTTAGATGTTAAATATTTTATTTTGAGCATTCCATAAGCGGCAGCGCAAAATCTTTGTGGATTCTTTGGGGATTTTACGCGCATAGAGATTTTTTATTTACACAAAAAGAAATCCTTTTGCGTTCGTAAAAAAAAGCCGCCCTCGCCTATAAAAGCTTTGCGCGCTTGGCCTTTGCTTGCGGAATCTGCCCATACCGCCAATCTCCAACAAATTTAACCAGACAAAAAACTTTTGTATTAGCAGCTTAAAGAGCGGCTTAAACAAACTAAAAAGTTATTGCGAAATATGCAGTCGGCGCGTCTCCTAAAAAAAACGGCAACTCCGTTATCTCGGAACTCTAACGCCGCTTTTGCACTTAAAAAGTCATCTCGCGACTAACCTACAAAATGGGCGGAATGTTAGTAATAAAAACGAAGAAAATAAAAAAGCCGCCGAGTAAAATCGGCGGCCGCAAAACATCAGAAACTTTTTTGTATTCCACTGTAAAACTGTCCATCATGCCGCAAGAGACATCGTATTTGGGACAGAATGCAGTGAAAACTGTGGATTAATCGTATTCTGAAACAGGCTTCAAACCTTTCAACACACGGCTTCTTCCGCCGTTGTTGGAAGATGTGAATTGTTTTATTACCCTGTTTTCTGCGGGAGTTAGATTTTCGTTTTTACCACGGAAAACAATCATATTGAGTGTCGGAGGTTTCATTTGCTTGTCGCGGTAAACCTCTTTGAAAAGTTTTTCGTAGTACTTTAATATCCCGCTCCTGCCGTAGCTGTCGAACTTGATTTCGGGAGCTTTTACGCCGCCTGTTGACGGCGGATACGGCTGCGGGCGTTCATAGAATTTATTGTCCCACATCGCCTGCGTGACATTTGCAGTGTACAGCGGCTGGCCTTTTTTAGCGCGGCGTTCGTTCTCATTCTTTATCCATTCGCGCGCCTTCTTGATTCCAGTGCGCGTTGCAATCATATCCTTGCGTTCGAACTCAATTTGCTTTTGGTCGTTCCAACCAGCAGAGCGGCGCTGGCGCTCAATGTTTTCAGAATACCTTGCCATATCTCTTACATAGCGCTGAGTCTGGGCATTACTCCAAGGCTTTTTAATTCTTTCAGGGTCAGTCCACGAAGTCGTAAGCATATATATTGTGTCGGCTCCCTGTTCAAGCGCAGCCTGGTAGATGCGGTATATTTTTGAAACACCCTGGTGGTAGTGGTTGGAATCCGGAGGCTGAGGAAGGAACGGATATTTTAATTTGTAGTTATTCCCGCCAGGACCGAGACGGCTGAGGCTCGCATTCAAGGGCTCCACCCAGTCGCACGCCATTTTCTTATTTGCGGATGTTGCCGCAACAAGGGTCGGCTGGAACATATTTATAGCCGTTCCATACTCGGTAGTGAATGCCATCAAGTTAAAGAGAACTGTCGGCGGCAGATTATTCACGAGCTTTTTGATATCTTCGCGTATAGCCTTGTATGTATCGAGACCGCCTCGTTCGTCTGTCATCAAATATTTGCCGGTATCTATGCAAATGAGCACTTTTTCCGTTTTCGATTTTATGCCGCCGATATTAACAGTTGTTGTTACGATGTTAAACTTCGAGGTCATATCGATGTTTGATATCGTGTTTATGGCGGCTCCCATCGACATTGTAGGAGGCAGCGTTATGTTTACCTGCGGCAGATTGGTATTTTGAGGATTTGTGATGCTTATGCGCCGCGTAAGCTTTTGGGTTTTTTTCTGCTGTTGCTGCACGCGAACGCGCGTCTCCTTTCTTACTTGGTCGACTTTCTCTATCGTTGGCGGAGCATCAAACTTGTTCTCGTCCATTATTATGGATTGCGTGACTATCACGCTGCCGAAAGTAATCAGCAGCACAATCTGAATAACCGCAACTACTATAAACACCTGATATAGGAGTCCGCGTTTCTCTCTCTTTGGCCTAAAATGATGAAGTTTCATAATAAATCGCTATGGGGTGATTGAAAGGCTATTCTTCGTCGTCTTCGTCGGAATCGTCTTTTGGCTCCTCCTTCTTTATCTCGACTATCTCTTTTTTGCCCAGATTTGTAAAGGGATTTTCAGGATACAGCGTTTGGAGCTGCGCAAATATTTCGTTAGAAGCCACAAAATTTTTTATATTTTTGTACGCCATTGCCGTTCTATAAAGCAATTCGGGCATCCAAGAGTCGGTCAGAGAGCCGAACACCACACCTTCCGAGTAAAGCTCGAGGGCGGCCTTGTGGTCGGGGGTCTTGCCCGATTCCTTGAACATTCCCTTTACCATTTGAAGCAACGAAAATTCCGGAACAGTCCTATCCATTTCGATAGTCGACAACCTTCCCTGCGCCGAAAGTTGATTGCCCATTGCCATATCGCAGAATACGCCCCAAAGAGCTGCCTGATTCTTCATCGGGTTTCCGTCAACCGCCGCAAGTTTTGCGTATAGCAGAACGCACCTCTTGTAGTCGCCGGCATTTCTCATCTGGTCGAGAACGTCCATTACCTGGGAGAGTATTTCGGCAGACGCCGAATTCAGCTTTATTCTGTCCACTATTTTTTCGGCCGATTCCGTATCTTTATTTTCAGCGAGGGCTCTCGCCACGCTTAAGGCAGAAGATTTTATAGATACCGACGCGTCTTGGACGGGTATCATCGCAACATACGCCGCCGCCTCTTTGAGCCTTCCGCAATTCAGCAAGCCCGACAGGAAAAATTCTATCATTGCATTGCCGTCTGGGAATGCCTCGTCAGAGAGTACAGCCAGAGGCGCGAGCGGATAGACTATCGGGCGCATATAGTTCACTGCGGAGTCCCAGTTGCCGTCGTTGGCGGCGTCGCGCGCGGCAGACAGCACTTTATTGTCGGCCTTTACGCGGAAAGTGTATACTTTTGAGTCTTTTGCAACAGTCATCTCTCCGCCGGTTGCATCGGAAAACACAAAATTTTTGCCCTCGGCGCTTTTGAGCGTCATTGAAGACTCGTTTTTATTGGTTTTGTCAACGAGAAACAGATTGGCTTTCCTATCGGCGTAGTCCGCCGAGTATGAACGGTCGGGCTTATCCGCCGGAGAAACCTCTGCCGCCGCGGGCGCAGCTGCCGGTGCCGGTGCGGCCACAGGTGCGGCCTGCTGCGCCGGAGCGTATGAGGCCGCCGCCACAGCCAAAAGTATAAGTGCGCTTCTCTCAAAATGTTTCATATCAATCCTTGGGGAAAATGGGTTTTATATTGTAAGCTCGAGCTGTTTGACTTCTTCGTAGTCGGGAGATTTCTTGTTTTCCTCGTTCCCCACAAACTCTTTGCAAATAGCCCTTCCTTCGTCCCGCTTGCCCTCTGCGGCGAGAACCTTGGCGGCCTGAATTACCGCTTTGCCGGTCCAGTTGTAGCAGTTGGCATAGCCGAGGAAACATCTTTCATAATACATTATCGCCTTATTTGAATCTTTTGCGTCGCGGGCGATATTGCCAAGCTTGAACAGCGCCTCAGCGTACGATTCGCCGCGCCAGCTTGGCGATTTAAGTATTTCCTCGTATTTTTCAGACGCCTCTTGGCGCTTGCCGAGAGCCATAAGCGTATCGGCCTTTTTGAGAGCCGCCTCCGCCGCACGGGGATCCGACGGGAAATCCTCCTCTATTTGAGTGTAAATTGCCAAGACCTTGTCCCAGTTAGTCTGGCGCGTTTCGAGAGCCGCCTCCGCGAATAATACGTCTATCAGATAGTCGTATTCATCGCGCGCTTTTGCCTCGTTAAAAGCCTTGCGCGCCTGTTCGGGGGCGAACTTCTCGTTTATTTTGCCTATCCATGCGAGGGTTCTGACAGAAGCCTTTTTAATGTCTTTCTCGTCGAACATCTTTGCAACCTGAATCGGCTTTCCGATGGAGTCGAGCCCCATCATTAGCCTGAATGCGAGCGTGTCGCGCTTTTCGGACTCGGCCTTTTTGAGAAGATCCTTAAAGAAGTCCTCAGCCTTCTGGGGGTATTTTGCAAGCTGACCCTTGTATTTTTCAAGAAGCGCTTTTATGTTGGACTTGTCGTTGTAAAGATTCGGGCCGAAAGAAGTGTCGTGCTTGAAGCTGTTGTATATTCGCTTGTCTATCTTCGGGTTGGCCATGAAGTACCTGTACCTTTGCGCGGGCACCTCCACCATATTATATAAGAGCTCCCTGTCGCTCATCAATTTTTCGATAAACGCAACGGTGGCGTTTAGCATGTCGTAGTTCGCATTGCGGAGGCGGTCGTAGTCGAGTATCATCTTATCGACGCCGTCGTCTTTTGGGTTGTCGCCGTATTTGTCGATTGCGCTGCGGTATATTTCAAGCGCGTCGGCGGGCAAACCAAGCTTTTCAAGCGCGAGAGCCTTGTGCGAATTTATCGTCGAGGGGATACCGTCTTTCTTAAATGTAGACAGGTATTTATCCATTAGTTTTACGACATCCTCGTATTTTTCGTCCGCCATGAGCAGCTTCGCGGCCTGCGTGTAGGCGTTGTCTATAATACTCTGGTTCTTCGTGTGCTTTTCGACGTTCATGTAGTGTTCGATAGCTTCCTTGACTGCCATCGAGTTTGCGTAGATGTCGCCGAGGAAGTATTCCACTTCGCCGCGCAAAGCACTTTCGGGATACGATTCTATGAAGTTTGTAAGGGCCTCGCGCGCTTTCGGGAAGTCGCCTATCCCGAAGAGAGCCACGCCGTTGCGGTATCCGGCGTCCTCCGCATAGGGGCTTATCGGATAATTTTCGGTAATCTCGCCGAATACCCTTCCTGCATTTTTGAAGTCGCCGTCGGCCATATAGCCCATGCCGAGCCAGTATAGCAGGCCGTCGGATATGCTCGAATCCTCAAAGTCTTCAACATATTGCGAATAGGTTTTTATCAGCTCCTTGTACTCGCTATTTTCGAGCCATGTACGCCCCATCAAGAATACGAGGTCGTTTGAATACGGGGATTCGTCCGGATATTCCTCAACGAAAGCCTTTGCGACCTTGAAAAATTCCGGATAGTTTTTCTTGCCGAGCCAATATTGCGCGATTCGCAACTGCGCGTCGTTGTAGTACTGCCCGTCCGGGAAATCCTTCAAATATTCAAGGCAGAGTTTGTACATTTCCTCGTTTTTGCCTATCTTGTAGGCGCCGATTATCGCAGCGTAAAAGAAGTCTTCGCGCGCGGGATGCTCCCTAAACTTGGGATCGAGCAGCTGCATGTACGACCAGAAGCTCTCGTAGTCGCGGTTTGTTAGCATATAGTTGCGGGACGCTCTTAGCATCAAATCCGCCGTATAGTCCACGACGTCGTCGTTTATTTTGTTAATTGCGTATTCGATGGACTTAACTTTGTTGTCGAGCTCCGTTATTTGCGGGTTTGTCGGGTTTATGCGTTTTAGGATTTCTACGCGCTTTTTTGTCTTATCAACATAGGAAGTCAGGTTCTTTAGGATTTTATCGCGGCCGAAAACCATCGAATAAAGCGCGGAAGCCTCGCTGTAGCGCTTTTGCTCAACGAGCTTGTCGCCCGCGTTTAGCAGAGCCATATTCAGGCCGAGATCGCTGCGCGAAACCGTGTCTAGGGACATGTATTTAAGATACTGTTTGAGGTCGTCGAACTTTTTCAGATTCGTTGCAGTCTGGATCAAAGCCGATGCGGCTGAAACCTTATCTTCGGGGTCTTTCGCTCCTTCGAGCTTCAATTTGAACCATTTTTCCCCTTCCTGCCACTTTTGCGCGGTAAACAACAAATCCGCTATCTTCTTTATAATTTCGTAGCGCTTGGCGTTGCTCAAACCATTGGAATAGGGCGGCTCAAGAAGGCGCTCGCGGCAGGTTGCAGCCTTTACGAGATCCCCGCGCGCCGCGTAGCAACTCGCCTCAACCTCTATCGCGTTGTTGGCCATTTTCCCGCCGGGGAATTCCTTTATTACTTTGTCGAAAAAGCCTATCGCCTTGTCCAGGAGCTTGTCGTCCTTCGTGGCGTCGTACTCTTGCACATAGCTGTACGCCATGAAGAAATATAGGTCTTCAAGCTGTTTTTTCAGGTTGGCGTCGTCGGAATCGGAAATTCTCGTCACGAGCTCTACCATGTACGGACGCGCTTCGAGATACCTCTTGGCGTTCACCAGCTCCATCGCCTGGTCCTTCAAGACGGTCGTTCCCATTTGTTTTACCTCCGCCGCGTCTTGGGCGAAGGCCGCGGCCGGCAATACCGCCGCCGCGCAGGCCGCCGTTATTATTTTTATAAGTCGGGTTCTAAATCTCATCTTATACAGGGATTGCAAATCTTTGCCGAAAAACGTATTTTTCGGAATGGTTTGATTGGGATATTCTTCTTGTTGATGTTTAAATCAAATAAGATATCGGCGGCATTTTCCAGCTTTTTTTTAATTTTTTCAAAAAAACGCCGCAAAAAAATGGTTGAAGAAATGCGCAATGCTCGTAAAGTAAGCTAATTTTAATGGGGCCAAACGCCTTCTTGAAGACGCCGCCCGTACCTAAAACAAACAAAGCCTATATATGAAAGTAAAGACAAAGACATCAAAAAAAACCGTTAACCCCGCCGCGATGAAGGGCGCCGACGTCGTAGTGCGCTGCCTCGAAAACGAAGGGGTAGACATTGTCTTTGCATATCCGGGCGGTTCTTCAATCGATCTCCACAACGCCTTTACGCGCTCGAAGAAAATCCGCGTGATTCTCCCCAGGCACGAACAGGGCGGCGGTTTTATGGCCCACGGATACGCTCGCTCCACCGGCAAGGTCGGCGTATGCATGGCAACCAGCGGCCCCGGCGCAATGAACCTTCTCACCACTATTTCCGACGCGTTCATGGACAGCATTCCCATGGTCGCAATCACCGGACAGGTTTTCCAGTCGCTCATCGGCAAAAGCGCATTTCAGGAAACTGACGTATTCGGAATGACACTGCCCGTCGTAAAGCACAGCTATCTCGTCCTCAATGCGGAAGATTTGCCGCGTATTATTAAAGAGGCGTTTTTAATTGCGAAAAGCGGCAGGCCCGGCCCGGTTGTCATCGACATTCCCAAGGACGTCCAACAAAAAGTGTTCGTCCCGGACTTCGACGCCAAGCCGGACCTCCCAGGTATTAAGCCGGTTTCCGTCGCCTCCGACGCCGAAATCTCCAAAATTATTTCCATGATTTCCGCATCAAAAAAGCCCGTAATCTACGCCGGCGGCGGAATCATATCTTCAGGCTCGTCAAAAAAGATCGACGAATTCTCAAAAATACTCGGAATACCCGTCGCTACGACTCTCATGGGCATCGGTTGCGTCGATCCGATGGAAAAGAAAAACCTATACTGGTTTGGAATGCACGGAACGTATGTCGGCAACAGGGCCGTGCTTGAATCCGACCTGCTCATCGCTCTCGGCACGCGCTTCGACGACAGAATAACGGGCGTTGTCTCAAAATTTGCGCCAAACGCAAAGATAATACACCTGGATATCGATATTTCAGAGCAAAACAAAAACGTAAAGGTTGACCTGAGCGTGTGCTCCGAAGTTGGCGCAGCCCTCGACAAGCTTCTTGCCGCCGCTAAAAAATTGTCCAAAAAGCCGGACTTCTCGGAATGGATTGGGCAAATATCCCAGTGGAAGAAAGTCCACCCCTACCCCTTCGGGCGCCATAACCGCAAAAATATAACCTCGCAAGAGGCGATAGCGGAACTTTACAAGGTATCCAAAGGCGACGTAATTGTCACCACCGGCGTGGGCCAGCACCAGATGTGGACTCCGCAAAACTTCATATTCTCCAAGCCGCGCCAGTTTATCAGCTCTCTCGGCGCGGGCACAATGGGCTTCGGACTTCCGGCGGCAATAGGCGTAAAAGTCGCCAACCCGAAGGCGAAAGTTGTCGATATCGACGGCGACGGCTCATTCCAGATGAACATTCAGGAAATGGCAACGGCGGTAATGGAAAACATTCCCGTGAAGGCGATGATTCTGAACAACCAATTCCTCGGAATGGTCATGCAGTGGGAGGATATGCTCTACGGCGGAACGCGCGGAAACACTGTTTTGTCGCGCGACCCGAACAATATGGGCGGCCCCGAAAATATCGACGCGATATATCCCGACTATTGCAAAATAGCCGAGGGGTACGATTGGGCTTGCGAAAGGGTATGGAAGAAATCCGAGCTTCCCGCCGCGATTGACAGAATGTTAAAGTCCGACAAGCCGTATCTTTTGGAAGTGATTGTCGAGCACGACGAGCACGTTCTGCCGTTCATTCCCCCGGGCAAGTCGGCCGACGAAATAATCGTCGAATGTTCTAGCTGCCCGAACGCTCCAACCTGCGACATAAAGAAATAGCCATGCCAGAAAATAAAAATATAGTAACCCTTCACACGAACTGCGGAGACATAAAAATAAAGTTGTTTCCCGAAGTAGCGCCCAAAGCGTGCGAAAACTTCAAAAAGCTCGCAAGCAGCGGGTATTACGACGGCATAACTTTCCACCGCGTAATAAAGGACTTTATGATTCAGGGCGGCGACCCGACAGGTTCCGGTTGCGGCGGGCAATCCGTGTGGGGCAAGCCGTTTGAGGACGAGTGTTCTCCGGACGTGGCGTTCGACCGCCCTGGGCTTTTGGCAATGGCAAACGCCGGTCCGGGAACAAACGGCAGCCAGTTCTTCATAACAACCGTCCCCACACCGTGGCTTCACATGCACCACACTATATTCGGCGAAGTCATCGAGGGAATGGACGTTGTTAGAAAGATAGAAAACACTCCCACAGGATTCATGGACAAGCCCGTCAAGCCCCAAAAAATTGAGTCGGCGACGGTCGAATAATTTCCGCTTCGGAAAATCTCAGGCTGCATATTTTTCCGAATAGACGGCTTTATATTCGCAAACCTTTGTCTATATTATTCCCCGCCAAAAAATTTTCGGCGGGGATTTTTTATGGCATTTTGCGCGCAAGTTATGCCGCGCGGTTGCTTCTTTTTTGGACAAAAAAAATACAGCCGCAAAGCTTAGTTAAACTACCCATTGCCCATCGGCGCACCGCGATTGCCGCACGGCGCAAAGCGTTAAAACAGCCGAAAGCCGCGCCCGCACCCCCCAAGTCAATGCAACCCGCCGCCAAACTACAATAAACACTGATTGTTAAATTAAAAAACTGCTAAATTTTTAGGATAAGCACATCGCTTTCAAATATCTTTTGCAAAATATGGATTGCCGGCGAGAACCCGGCGCAACACCCCTCCGGCCCAGCGCATAGTTTTCCGGCTCATACTTGCAGCAATCCGCAAGCCTTTGCAGAAATAAAATTCTTGCGCCTGCAAACTCTCATGGAAAAAAGCCGATATCATAGTATTATATAAAATAAGGGTTGCATTCGGCCCGCGTAAAAAAATATATTCGACGCAATGACGGACATATCACATCTATCGGGCGCCCTGCAAGAGGAGAAGGCGAAAGCGCGCGTTCTGCTTGTTGACGACCAAAAAATCATAGCGGAAGCAATGAAGCGCCTGCTCGCCGACCAGCCCGACATAAGCTTGTATTATTGCCCCAATCCGTCAAAGGCCATAGACGCCGCAAAGGAAGTCAAGCCAACTGTAATTTTGCAGGATTTGATTATGCCGGAAGTTGACGGGCTGACCCTCGTAAAATTTTTCCGAGCCTGCCCCGACACGCGCGACATTCCCCTCGTCGTTCTATCCTCGAAGGAGGAGCCAGACGTAAAATACCGCGCATTTGAAAACGGCGCAAACGACTACATGGTCAAATTCCCGGACAAGCTTGAAGTCCTCGCGCGAATACGCTACCACTCCCGCGCATACACAACGCTGTGCGAGAGAAACGACGCCATGAACAAGCTCCAGCAAAGCCAGATTGCGCTAAAAAAGGAGCTTGACGAAGCCGAGAATTACGTGACGAGCCTCCTCCCCGAAAAAATAGACACCTCTGACCTATCGTCAGACTGGATTTTCAAGAGTTCAACGGAGCTCGGCGGCGACTGCTTCGGCTACGGGTGGATAGACTCCGACAAATTTGCCGTCTATTTGCTGGACGTGTGCGGGCACGGGGTCGGAGCCGCGTTGCTGTCGGTTTCGGCGATGAATGCGCTGAGGTCGCGCACGCTCTCGGACGTTGATTTCGGCAAGCCCGACCAAGTTTTGTCCGCGCTAAACAACGCATTCGAGATGGAACGGCAAAACGGAATGTATTTCACCCTGTGGTACGGCGTTTACGACAAGTCCTCGCGCGAGCTCTCATACGCATCGGGCGGCCACCCTCCGGCGATTCTCGTCTCAGGCGGAAATGTTCGGCGGCTGACGACAAACGGATTTATTATCGGAGGAATGACTCCGATGAACTTCCGCAGCGACAAAGTAAAAGTGGAGCGCGGCTCCAAGCTGTACGTATTCAGCGACGGCGTGTACGAGGTTGAAAAGCCGGACGGCCACACGATGTCTTTGGACGAATTTGTCGCTGAAATACCAAAGCCCGCCCGCGCAGGGCTTTCGAAAGTGGAAAGCATGATGGCATTTTCCAAGGATATCCAGAGGAGCGACTCCTTTGAGGACGATTTTTCCCTATGCGAAATAATTTTTAAGTGAGATGAGAAAAGCCTATCCAGCAGTGCTCGATTCGCTCGACGCCTTGCGCACCGACGCCGACGCCTTTTGCGCCGAAAATCGCATAGACGCCGATTCCGTTTTCGCGCTGAATCTGTGCCTTGAAGAAGTTTTTTCAAACAGCGCGATATACGGATGCGGGCTTTCCCCCGACAAAAAAATAGAGGTTTCCCTCTCTGCGGCGGGAGGCAAAATTGTCGCCGAAGTTTCCGACAGCGCGCAGCCGTTCAACCCGCTAAAACAGGTCCCTCCGCCCGACTTGAAAGCCGACGTATATTCTCGCTCCGTGGGAGGTTTGGGAATTTTCCTTGTCAAAGAGTATATGGACGACGTCTCATACCGCCGCGAAAACGGCAAAAACATACTTTCCATGAAGCGTAAAATTGCCGGCGGAGGCGGCGCGCAATGAGCCTGCTGGAAGTCGAAAATCTCAAAATAAGCTTCGACTCGCGGCGCGGGCACACGGACGCCGTAAAGGGAATCAGCTTTAAAATAGACGACGGCGAGAGCGTGGCGATAGTCGGCGAGAGCGGCTCGGGCAAGAGCGTGACCGCCATGAGCTTGATGCGCCTTCTCCCCCCGCCGCCCATATGCTCCGTATCCGGCAAGATCTTGTGCGGCGGCAAAAATGTTGGCGAGATGACGGGCGCAGAGCTCAGAAAAGCGCGCGGCGGAGAGATAGCCTACATATTTCAAGAGCCCTCAACATCGTTCAACCCGCTTTTTACAGTGGGCTCGCAAATTGCGGAGGCGGTGAGGCTGCACTCGCCCAAAGGCACGGACGTTGAAAAGACGGTGGCGGACTCCCTCGCGGAGGTCGGAATCCGCGACGCCGCGTTGCGCGCGCGCTCCTATCCGTACGAGATGTCCGGCGGAATGCTTCAACGCGCAATGATTGCGATGGCTCTCGCATGCAGGCCGAAATTGCTCGTTGCGGACGAGCCCACCACAGCGCTCGACGTCACCATTCAAAAGCAGGTAATAGACCTTCTTGTGCAGATACGCAAAAATCGCAAGATGGCGATTCTGCTAATCACCCACAACTTTGGTATAATCTCCGAGCTTTGCGAGCGGGTAATCGTAATGTTCAGGGGCGAGATAGTCGAGACAGGCAAGTGCCGCGACGTCTTGCACAATCCACAGCACCCATACACCAAGGCTCTGATAAACTGCATTCCCAGACTGGGGCACAAAGGCGAAAGGCTCCGCCCAATAGACTATGCAAAACTCTGAAAAAACGCCGCCTTTGCTTGAAGTGCGCGACCTGCGCGTATCTTACGGAATAGGCGGGGGTGTGTTCTCCCGCGCGAAAAAATTTTTCAATGCCGTGGACGGCGTAAGCTTTAGCGTAGGACGGGGGGAGATTGTCGGGTTAGTCGGCGAGAGCGGCTCGGGCAAAACGACTACCGGGCGCTCAATCATAAGGCTCGCTCCGATTTCGGGCGGTGAAATTTTTTACGAGGGCAAGAAAATCTCGGATTTGCCGAACGCCGACTTCATGCCCTACCGAAAAAAAATACAGATGATATTTCAAGACCCGTTCAACTCGCTAAATCCGCGTATGAACGTCTTGCAGATAATATCCGAGCCCCTCGGCATACATTTTAGGCAAATGACGCGCTCCCAGAGGCGCGACCGCGTAGCCGAGCTTCTCGAAACCGTCGGGCTTTCCCCCGACCACATGCAAAGGTACCCCCACGAATTTTCCGGCGGGCAAAGGCAGCGCATCGGCATAGCAAGGGCGCTCGCGGTCGAGCCCGAATTCGTAATATGCGACGAGCCCGTAAGCGCACTCGACGTCTCCGTACAGGCGCAGATAGTAAATCTGTTGGAGGATTTGCGGGCTAAGTTTGGCATAGCAATGCTCTTTATTGCGCACGATATAGCGGTAGTTGAATATTTGAGCGACAGAATAATGGTAATGACGCGCGGCAAAATAGTCGAAACGGGCGGTGCCGAAGAAGTATGTAAAAATCCGAAGCACCCGTACACAAAGGAACTGATAGCCTCCGTCCCAAGATTTTAAAATGCCGCGCGCTTTTACATACATATTCCGCCTTCTATCTGCGGCAGCGGCCATGTGCGCTCTGTGCGCCTGTTGGCAGAGCCGCCCCGCAGCGGAAATCGCCGCTGAAAAGGGCATTTTGCTCGTCGGCAACGGCGCGGATCCGGCGACGCTCGACCCGTCGCTCGCAACGGGCTTCGGGGAGTTCAAAATCCTCTCAGGACTCTTTGAGGGCCTCGTGTGCGCCGACACAAAAACGCTCGAACCAAAGCCCGCCACGGCGAAGTCCTGGGAGATTTCCGACGGCGGTAAAAAATATACTTTCAGGCTCGACGAAAACGCAAAGTGGTCGGACGGCTCGAAAGTCACCGCCAATGACTTCGTATTCGCATGGCGCAGGGCGCTGCTTCCGCAAATTGGCAGCGAATATTCTTCGCTTTTCGCGCCCATAAAAAACGCCGAAAAAATCCGCGCGGGCATTGAGAAGGATACGGCAAAGCTCGGGGCGCGCGCAGAAGGCGACGGAACTCTCGTCGTAGAGCTCGAAAGGCCGACGCCGCACTTTCTCTCGATGCTCTGCCACAATGCGTTCTTTCCGCTCCCGCAAAAAACGCTCGAAAAATTCGGGGCTTGCGACAGGCGGAACTCGGTCTGGACGCGCCCCGGGAATATGGTCTCAAACGGCCCGTTCACTCTCGCGGAATGGAGAATCAACGACAGGGTCTCCCTGCGGCGCAACCCGCATTTCCGCGCGGCTAAAATGCTAAAATTAAACGGCGTGGATTTCTTCCCGATATCGAACATAAATACGGAAGACCGCGCGTTCCGCTCCGGGCAGCTCCATATTACAGAGTCGGTGTCGCCCGCGCGCATAGAGCATACGAAGAAAAATTTTCCGAAATGCCTGCGCGCCGACCCGTGGCTTGGCGTTTACTATTACATGCTAAATTCAAGCCGCCCACCGCTCGACAACCCCCTTGTAAGAAAAGCTCTCTCCATGGCGATTGACCGCAAGGCAATTATCGACGGCATACTGAAAGGCGGCCAAACCCCCGCATTCTCGTTCGTGCCGCCGAACTGCGGAACATACTCTACCCCTCCGGAATTTATGGTGCGCGAAGACGCGGCAGCCGCGCGCAAACTGCTCGCAGACGCCGGATACCCAGGCGGAAGGGGACTCGGAAAAATAACGATAACCTACAATACGTCGGAGCAGCACAAGCCGATTGCAGAGGCAATCGCAAATATGTGGAAAAAAAACCTCGGCGTTGACGCCGAGCTTTACAATCTCTCGTGGCCCGCGTATCTCGCGGCAAGGCGCAGCGGAGACTTCTGCGTGGCGCGCTCAAGCTGGGTTGCGGACTTCGCCGACCCGGAAAGCTTCCTTTCAAACTTCGTATCGGACAGCGGGCTAAACCATAGCCGCTACTCGAACGCGCGCTTCGACAAGCTTTGCGACGACGCATCAAACGCCGCCGATAAGTCGGCGCGCAACAGGAAGCTTGCCGAGGCCGAAGGCGTCCTCCTTGCCGACGCCGCCCTTATCCCTGTATATTTCTACTCGCGCTCCTATCTGATATCTCCGCAAGTTCGCGGGTGGGATTCCAACCCTCTCGACTACCACAATTTTCTCGGTGTCAGCCTCGACGCCTCCGCCAAATGACAAAATACATTTTAAAGAGAATATGCGAAGCTGTCCCCGTTTTCCTGATAATTGTGACGGCCGTATTTTTTATGGTAAGGTTCGTGCCGGGCGGGCCGTTCGACCGCGAAAGACCCGTGTCGGAAGAGACGATTAAGGCGCTAAACGCTTACTACGGACTGGACGAGCCTATCGCAAAGCAGTATTTTAAATTTCTCGGCAATCTCGCCCGCGGGGAATTGGGGCCAAGCTATAAGTACGACGGCTGGAAGGTGTCGGAAATACTAAGGGAAAAGGCGGCAGTTTCGCTCGAATTGGGGGCATACGCACTTTTATTGGCAACGGTATTCGGCGTTTGCCTCGGGCTCGCCGCGGCGGCCCGCGGGGGGGCTGCGGCATTCATATACGGCGCGGGGCTTTTGGGAATATGCCTTCCGGCGTTTGTACTTGGCCCCATACTCATATTGATATTTTCAACAAACCTTAAAATGTTCAACTCGATGGGTTGGGAGTCCTTTTCGGACGCCGTATTGCCGTCGGTCACGCTCGCGTTTTTCTACGCCGCATGGATAGCGCGCCTTACGGGCAACTCCGTCCGCCGCCAAATGAAGCTTCCGTATGTGCGTACCGCGCGCGCAAAAGGCGCGGGGGAGGCGAGAATCCTTTTTGCCCACGTTCTCCGCAACGCGATTGCCCCCGCCATAGCATACCTCGGCCCGGCCGCCGCAGGGCTTATGACGGGCTCATTTGTGGTGGAGACAATCTTCCAGATACCGGGGCTCGGGCGGTTCTTTATTTCGAGCGCCCTCGACAACGACTACACTATGATTATGGGCTGCGTAATGCTTTACGCCGTATTCATACTCTTATTCAACCTGCTGTCCGACATTGCGCTCGCGGCGGTAAATCCGCGAATAGCCGGAGAAATGAAAAAATGAGCGGAGGCGGGGAAAAATCGGGGGCAATAAAAGCCTCAAAAAGCGCCGTATCTTGGCGGGCGAAAGCGGCGGGCGCGGCGGAAATTTTGCTGGGCGACAAACTTTCGCTCGCATGCGCGCTGTTTGTAATTCTCGCGGCGGCGGCGTGCATAGCGGCCCCAATTCTCGCCCCGTACGGATACGACGCACAAGACCTCGCGCTTGGGGCGTCCGCGCCGTCGCTCGAACATCCGTTTGGGACGGATATGCTCGGGCGAGACTTGCTCTCGCGCATATTGTACGGGGGGCGGGTTTCGTTCGCAGTGGGGGCTCTTGCAACTCTCGTTGCGGCGGTAATCGGCGTATCATACGGGGTTGTCTCGGCGATGTGCGGGGGGAGGACGGATTCGGTAATGATGAGGATTGTCGATATCGCGTACTCCCTACCCTTCACAATATTTGTAATTTTGCTGACGGTTGTATTTGGAAGGTCGGTATGGCTCATATTCGCGGCAATCGGCGCTGTTGAATGGCTCACTATGGCGAGGATAGTCAGGGCATGCGCTCTCGACGTAAAATCGAGGGCGTATGTTGAAGCGGCAACAGCACTCGGCGAAAGCAAGTTTGGGATAGTAATGCGGCACATATTGCCGAACATATCGGCGCCGATACTCGTTTGCGCGGCGCTTACAGTTCCGAGCGTAATGCTTTTGGAATCTTTTTTAAGCTTTCTCGGGCTCGGAGTCCAGGCGCCGCTTCCGTCGTGGGGGGCGCTTATAAAGGACGGGGCAGAATATATGGAAGACGCCCCGTGGATGCTTATATTTCCCGCCCTGTTTTTCAGCCTGACTCTGTTTGCCCTCAACAGGATAGGCGAAGCGCTTTCGAGAGGTTCCGACGAATGAAGACGGTGGCGATAATTGGCGCGGGAGCAGCTGGAATGTTTTGCGCAGCGAACCTTCGCGATGCGGAAGGCGTCGAAACCGTAATTTTGGAGCGGACAAATTCCCCGTTAAAGAAAGTTATTCTGTCGGGCGGCGGCAGGTGCAATTTTACAAACACGGAAATCGACGGCGGCA
>ENA-UONY01000617-UONY01000617.1-human-gut-metagenome-genome-assembly--contig:-CS9-NODE-617-length-40760-cov-7.065545_pt1 | contig 40760 bp, 44 predicted proteins | sample MGYA00242465_ERZ724012 | MGnify/ENA metagenome assembly ERZ724012 | reverse complement strand
TCCTTGTCCAATGCGGCGTCTTTCATTAAAATCCACTGACTTTGGTGTTGACCCTTTAATCTTCCATTTGGGGCATATCGTTAAGCCAAAATGGTAAGGGCTTAGACTGGATTTCTGACAGATTTTAGGTCAATTACTAGGGACTTACGGCATTATGCCCACAAAAAAAGCAGCAAGTGCAAAAATGGCAATATGCTGCTTAACAAAAACTTACCCGCGCCCCCACGTGGAATCGAACCACGATTTAGCGTTTAGGAAACGCCCGTTCTATCCGTTGAACTACAGGGGCGGGATAAAGAAAGCATGAGACCAGATGTCGGTTTGAAAGTCAACTAAATTTCAAGTTTTATGCGCATTGCAACCTATTTGTCTATTTCACCTATTTACCTATTTGCCTATTTTCTCCCCGACTGGCAGGTCTCATACATTCTGCCTATTTATCTATTTGCCTATTTTCCCTATTTGCTAAAACAGATCGTCGTCATCGTCGGTTTCGATGCCAAGCGCCTTTTTAGCTTCGGAGATTCTATCTTTCAAGACGACATATCGCCCTTTGCCTTTTTTAACAATTTCGTACATCGATGAGAACGTATGCACGATAAACTCCACGCGCTCTGACCTAAGGCTTGAATACTGGTCGAAAAAGCTAATCTTTTTGTAGAAGCCGTCGTTTTGGCGAATCATGGCGTCCATTTTTGCCCTGTCGTTTTCGATTTCTGGAAGCATTCCGCTTGAAAACAAAACCACCGAAACGCAAATTGAATACGAGACAACCCTGCATGCGCGTTTTGCGATGTCGGCTGTGATTCGATCCGCGCCTTCCGCATGCGCGAAAATAATCGCAAGCCTAATTGCGTTTTCCCGCGCCTTGCCGAGCAAAGGCGCTTGTGTGCGCAGTTTGCCGTTCATAAGTTTTGTATTAAAGGCGTCGAACTCCCAGAAATAATCAAAGGCTTCTTTGTCGGTATCGAACCAAAGCGGCATGCCCCTTTTGCGAATTTGGTAGGCCTCGACAAGCTGATTTTCCCATCTGGAAATTGCGCATTCGTCAAGCGGGATATTTTTTTTCGAGGCGGGAACGGTCTTGGGAGCGCCTCTGCAATAGAGAAATCTTCCTAGAAATCCGCTGCCTATAAAACTGCCTTTGTTCTTTGCAACGATATTGTCTATTATGTCGTTTTGCACCATCCAAAGCAGTGAAATGCACGGATTGGGGACACTGGAAATCCCGTTTACAATTCGGTTGTGCTTTATTGGCTCGCCGCACCAGCCGCTGTTTAGGGTCTCGGTGTCATCGCCTTGCTTGCGATAGTTGCCGGCTACAATATAGATGCTGTCTCGGGCTTCTTCGCACACGGAGAATATTTCGCCTCCGCTTGCCTCCATTGCTTTTATCATAGCTTCCGACGTCGAATTTTTTACGATAAAATCTGGATTCTTTGGCGGCTTGGGAGAGTCTGAAATTTCGTCTTCAAAGTCGAAGCTGTCTTCTCCGTTAAGCTCGTCCTGCATGCGTTTAGTTTTTGTTTTTTTGAACTTGGCAAGCTCCCTTTGGTATTCGGATATTTCCCCCCAGAACTCGCCTTTCCAACTTCGAGAAAAGAGCCCGAATGCTCGCGCTTTTGCCGGTGGAGCTTTCGCCGACACCTAAGACAAAGATATTTGCATTTTGCGTATATCCGCCGCTTACGGCGTTTTTTGCCTTAAATACTCTGCCCATTGCGCCGCTTAGAATTCCGCAAGCGCAAAAGCAAAGCAGCTCCATTGGCAAATTTCTTGCGGCGGAATAGGTATTCGCTACGTCGCGTATAACTTTCGGAAAGGCGTCTATGGGACATTCGCTTTCGTAAAACTCCCTGTAGGCCTCCGACAGCGTTTCCATAGTTGCAAAAAATTGCGGGCTTTCGGGCTTTTTAAACATTTTCTAATTCCTCCCAAGCTATGTTGTCGCTTTTGCAATACGCGATATGCGTCTGCGAAATTTCAGAGTTTGTAAATGGCTCGCAGTGGCTAAATGTAAAAACGGACTCTTTCTTCGTTCCCAAAACAGCGGACATGATATTTGAATATATCCCTATTGCCTTTCCGCCCATGCACCATTTTGCGGGGTGAATCCTTTTACTCCAAAACATCGGCTTGTCGAAGTGGTGGATCAAGACCGTTGCGAAGTTGTGCTTCGATTTTAGCTCATTGATTTTGCAAAAGAGGTCGGCAACCGCCGCATGGTCTGAAAAGTTGCAATGGACAAACGACGACAGGGAATCCACAATTGCCACATCGTATTTGCCCGCGCTTAAAGCGGCGTCCAGTTTCGATATGAATTCGTCCACCGAATAGTAGCGGCCTGTTTTGCAGGAGATGCGCAGGTTTTCGTTTAGCCTGTCAGCGTTCGGCTTTTCATCGAGCGCAAACTGCGAGACAATCCCGCGAAAATAATCACGTTCGTCAAGAATCGGATTTTCATTGTGCAGCAAAAGAGTCTTGGCAGGCTTAAAGACATCGAGCCCCAGTGTTTTTTCGCCCAAAGCAAGTCCGAGAGCAAGCTGCATTGCAAGAACGCTTTTGCCGATTCCTGTCGCGCCCGAAATCACCCACGTTTGACCCTTGCGCAGAAAGTTTTTATCGATAACAACGTCGTCAAATGAAAACATCGACTCGTTTTCTTCGGCTAAAATTTGGCTTAATGTGCGAATTTTCATTAGATTTCTCCTTTCTTTGCGCTTTTGGCGGGGCGGGCGACAAAGCAGTGGTCGAGCAGGACGTCGCAATCGCTTTTCTTGTAGCGAATGCACTTGCCTGAAAGACGGTAGCTCGGGAGTTTGCCCTGTCTGCGGAGCTGCTCGATAAAGGTTGTGCCGATGTTGAGATACTCGGCTACCTCTGAGCGGGTTAAAAGCCTGTCGCTTGCGTCAGGCTGCGTTAATGTTTGAGTTATTGCGGATTTTTTCTTTTCCATGCAGAATGTCCGCGTGTCAAATTTTTCAAAAATAAATAGCCGCAAAATTGCGCAAAAAATCAAATTGGAAGGCTGAAAAAAATAGTTGGGAAAGTGGTTTCCCAAGAAGACGGAAAAACGACACAAAAATAAAAGTGCGTAGTTTTTGGATTATACTATGCAAAAATATTTGGCAAAAATTTGCTTAAAAAAGGAGGGAATGTATCACTTGTAATACAAGTTAAATTCCAAGATATAAGTTTCTACTTTCCGCAAAATTTGCCACATGTGCTGTTTTTTAGAGTCTTTATTTATCTTATTAAAAAACAACCAAATGAAAATTTGCAACTGGGCTATTATCAAACGTTAATGGGATTAAAAATAAATGGATTATGCGTTTGATTTGAAACGCTTTTTATGTATTTTTCGTTTCATGATAAAGCGGACAGTAGAGGAACAAATTCTTAGAACAATCAGTTTTTTGGAAAGCGGCAGGGTGTTTTCGTCAACAGATTTTGCGGACATCGCAAACCAAAACACAATCAGGACGGCGTTAAGGCGTCTTACTCTGGCAAAGAAAATCGACGCCCTTGGGCATTCTCTATATTATAAGCGAATCTGCACAAAAGAATATCCAATCGGCTATCAGCCCAAATATGAGTCTTTGGCAAACGCCATAGCCCGCAGGTTTTCTTGGAAGATTTTTCCGACACTATCCGATACGTTTGCGCACTTTGGACTGCAGAAAAATGGCGACAAAATATTCCCCAGTTCAGGTCCAAACAAAAAATTTGAATTTGATTCCTTTGCCTTTAAGGGGAGTGTAGAATTTAGGCATATCCCGCTTAAATTGTCCCGAATTGCCGACAAGAAAGCCTTTATGTACGTCCAAGCCCTTGTAGCCTTGGGCGAAGATTCCGAAGAAATGAAGCGCATATTTGCAAAGACTTACACAGAGGATTTAAGAACAGTCATCAGAAAAATAACCTATGCGCCGCTAAGAATCCAGAATGTGTTTTTAAAAGAGCTTAAATCGAGGGATAACGGCAAGTCGGCTTCGGAGAATGCGAATGCTGAAAACATCAACAACGCCTTTAATAAAGTGCAAGAAAACCGAACCCTTGCCAGAATATTTCGCAGCTTGTCATAGCTTGTACGCTACTTGTATGTTACTTGTACGTTAGTTGTATGTTAGTTGTATGTTTTGGAGCGATTATCCACGTTTCCCAAATCGACATATTCTCATATTCCGCACATGTGCGGAATTTGGAGTGCCCGCCGTTATTCTTCTGGCAGAATCTCGAAGTATTTTATGGCGTCTTTTTCGCGGGCAAGGCCGTTGTAGTGCTGTTTTAGGACATCTACGGCGTGTCCCATTTGCTCGGCGGTTAGGTATGCGTTCTTTGTCAGCGCGAGGTAGTAGGTCGCCGCTGAATGGCGCAGGCCGTTCTTTATCCAGTTGCCTTTGCCGAGGCTCTCGTGAAGCTTATTTATAAGGGTGGTCTTGCCCTTGCTTAGAATCTTCTTTTTAGTCCCGAGTTCCCAGACGTACGGCTCGAGCCACTTGGCGAGATTTTCAGGAATTTTTACAACTCGTCTGGAAGCGGTCTTTGTAATTTCGCTATCGAGAATAATTTCCCTGTCCTCGAGCTTGATTTTATCCCAAGTAAGCCTTTGCATTTCGGCGTTTCTTACGCCGGTGAAGGCGGAAATTGCAACGTATGCGCGAATCTCGCTCTTAGGCGGGGTGGAATCTAAAATTTTGCGCACCTCTTCGGGCGTGAAGATTTTTGGCGCCTTGCCCCTGATTCTTCAAGCCTCGACTTTCTCCACGGGATTGTTGTCGAGCCAGTCTTGCATTTTGCAAAACTTAAAAAATGAGTAGAGCGTTCGGCGATACTCGTTTCTTGAATAGGCGCCCAAGTCTTGGCTTGTTTCCTTAAAAACCCTGATCGGGCGGCCGTCCACATGAAGTTTGTCGCTATCGGTATATTCGCGCTTCTTGAGATTTATAAGCCAGAGGAAAATTTCTTTGCCGCCAATTAGCGAGACAATCCTGTCGCGCTCAAAGCTTTCCATAAACCTAAATAAAATTCTTTCGACGCCCGTTAAATACTCTCCGGAAAGCTCTTTCTTTTGCAGGGATAGGCAATATCTATCTATTGCAAAATCGAGCCTTACGGAGCGTTCTTTCAGCTTGGAAAGCGCCTTGTATTCTTCTATTGCCCTATTCAAACTTATGCCATGCGGCTCCAAGTCTTTGGTGAGTTTAACATAGGTTAATACCGCGTTTGTCAAACTTGTGCGAAGGGGAGCTAAAAGCATCTTAGCTTCGACAAGCTCGCGCCTGTCTGTCGGCGAAATGCGGTTTGCCTTAACGCCCAATTTCTCATCGTAAACATTTTTTTCGCGGAAAAATTCGAGGGCTTCGGCTTCGGTGGAAAACCTGCGCGACCAGCGTTTTTGCTTTTCGGTGTCGAAATAGTACACGACCCAGCGTTCGCGGTTGCTCTCAATAACTTTTTTGGGAAAGGAAGGAGATCTGTTTTTCATACCCAATCCTTTCCTGTCAAAATTGCGAAATGGTAAGGAATTGCCTTGCCACTGGGAAAAATTTTCGCAAGTTATTGCAATTTAGCAATGTTCCATTTGTTCCTAAACGCCAAATCGAGGTTCGATTCCTCATGAAGTCCGGATTGATTTTACAGGATAGTTGCGATATTGCAAAGCGGCAATTCTACGATATTCCCGCGCCCTTTATTGAGTGGTTTTTCGCATCAATCTTTTTCTCCATAGACTTTACTATGGACTATATTGATTTTGTTCTTCCCGAATGTTTACATACAAAAATTTAATATTTTCACTAAGAGGCGAGTTGGCATTTTTTATAAAATTATATGAGGCGGTTTTATCTCTTTATTATCGGAGTGATATTCTTGTAATAGCTTTAATTCTCTTTAATTATCCTTTTAAAAAACTAACTCATTTCTACGGCGCATAATAACTATGTGCGGCCGTTTTATTCGACCGCATTTATTGTTTCTCTTCCCCCCTATTTATATAATATCTAAAATATATTTCAGCGCTTGCCGAAATGCTAAAAAATTTATATATAGTTAAATTTTTAATCTAACTTCTATATTTTATATAACGCGATAATCAGTGCCAATATGCAAGCTACTTATTTTCGGACTCATTTCATCAGCCCTATTGCCCTTACAATTGCTATCATTCCTTCTGCGGCTACATCGTTTACGATTTTTCCGTCTTTATTAAAATAATAAAAATTCATCATGCAGGCGGAAAATTTTTTACCGGTGGCTTTTATCCCCATAAAATCTCCGTCGTTTGTCCCCGAACATGTCCAGCGCACAGCAACTTTATCGTCACCGGCTATCAATTCCTCCAATTTCCACTGTACATCGGAAAAACCTTTGCGCATAAAGTACACTACCGATAAATATCCGTCTCCGCCGAATACGGGTTCGGGAGATGCGGGGGTATAGAACGAAGCGTCGCTTGCAATCAACTCGTCCGCCAGACTTTTGTCAGCCGTATTTATCATTGTTTCAAATTGCTTCATCTTTAATGCGATTTCTTCTTTTTTCATATATGCTTTCTCCTAGCCTTTCGGTATTTTATTTTTTTCGTAAGATGTCAGCAAATATGCTTTGCGCGTTTTGCCTATATTGGCAGAAAATATCTGTCTATCGGAAATGTCTATACTTTTATTTTAGGCGGCAGACTCTTGGGAATTATTATAGCGGCGTTGTTCCTTTTTTTTTAATATCACAATTTTCTATCTGCAAAATGGCTTGAAGGCTATTTTGTTTAAAGGCATTTCTCCGATATTAAAATTGCATTAATACCTATGCGGTATGGGATTAAAAGTTTGACAAAACCGCATCGTTTATTGAGAAAAAAATACAATGAAAAACATAATACCTTTGGTTGTATCGGTCGTTCTTGGACTCGCTGCGGTTTTTGTCGTAAGTAAGACTCTGTTCGATAGAAAGGAAACTAAGGACGAAGCGACAATTTCTATAATTGTCGCCGCAAGGGATATTGACTCCGACGAAGAACTTGTTGAGGGGTCCCTTACATACCGCGACATTCCCAAATCCGTTCTTCCGCACGGCGCGTTATTATGGGAAAATGTCGCTATGATTTACGGGCAGCGCGCCCAGCATTCCATCGCCAGAAACGACTACATATTAATAAGCGACATCCAGCTGAAAATATCTTTGGGCGATTGCTCGAAAGAGGGAGAGTGGACTATCCCGATAACGTTTTCGGATCCGGCTCTTGTTAAAATGTTAAGGCCCAACGATGAAATCGGTATTGTTTCGACGTACGTTTCGCGGAAGGTCGAGCGCATCCCGGGTGTTCCGGAAAACGAAAATGCAATTTCCCCGGCTGTGAGAGAGGCGGAGAGCCGCGAGACTTCCGTGCTATTGCCGTGCGTGAGAGTTATTGGGATTGCCAACAACAACGGCTCTTTTAGGGAGTCCGGCACTTCGAGCGGCACGATATTTGTGTCTCTGCCGCCGCAGCAGGCAATGATTGTAATTGCAGCGCAGCGCGAGGCTGAGCTTTACCCCGTGCTTAGAAAGCGCAACGATTCCAGCGCGCTTAACAGGAAGGAAATTGGCGTAGTAAACGAAAAAACTTTCGAGGGCATTCGCAAGGGTTTGCAATCTGCCGAATTGCCTTCTTCACCAACCGAAAGCGTTAGATGAAATACTATAAATTAAAATCAGCATTTTCTCCGTTTCTTCTGCTCTTGTCGGCGGCTATCGTTGCCGTGCCTACGTCGGGCTTTGCGGAGGCTCAGAGTGGCGAAGCGCCATCGCAGGCAGGTTCGCAGGCGGCGTTGCCGACGGAAAGCGTCACAATCTCTCAGGACGAAGTCAGGACTCTTGAAGTTCCATTTGAAATAATCGGGTACGAATCGTCTTCCAAGAGTGTTAAGATTTTAAGATCAAAGGGAAGAAGGCTTGAAATTAAGGGGGTTGAACCCGGCTATGCGGACATCTCTTTGAATTCAAACTCAATGTCAAAGACATTCAAGGTGCATGTCACAAATTCGCTCGCGTCGCTGTACCGCGACTTGTGCAAAGACATATCGGATTTCTCCGAGGTGACGGCGGAAATGTCGCACAATGCGATAACTCTTAGGGGCGAGATATCGAAATACTCGCGCTATCTCGCGTTTATGAATATCTTGGACAAATACCGCGATTCTTACCGCAACTATGTTGCTTACAAGCCCGGCCCCGAGATGTTCGACTCCCTCAGAAGGCAGCTTGTTGACGCGGGATTCAAGGTCGAGAACGACATCCCGAAAAAGGCCGGGACTGTCGGCATGAAAATTTCGTCGGGCATTCTCACATTTTACGGAAGAATGCTGTGCGACAACGATATTGAGGAGATTAAGAAAATAGTGTCGTCGCAGAAATGGCTTTCCGCGGGCCCCAATCCGACGGAGGTGGTTTACAATTTGGAAGTCGACGACACTCAGCTTGACGTCAATGTTGTAATAGTGGGCGTCACGCGCTCGCAGCTTGCGCGCATGGGAAATTCCGGGGCGAACGGCACGGTGCTTTCCGTAGATTTACAGAGCTGGTTTAGGTATCTTGCGGGCGAGCTTCCCCCGGGGCTTGGTTCCGACGCGCCTCAGAAATCCGGATTCGGCGGGCTTGCGTACATGAATACTGGCATTCAAGGCGCCATACAATTTTTTGGCGAAAACGGCGTCTCCGATTTCAGGGACGGCGGCCATGTGACTATTACGAGCAATTCAAAGGGCGTGCAGCAGGCAGTGTATGAAAACGGCGGAACTTTGAATGTGGAGATACACGGCAGGGACGTTGCCGATCTCAAAGAGATAAATTTTGGGCTTACGATAAAAGTCAGCGGCGGGCTTGTAAAGGCCGACAAAGTTCGGCTGATATTGGAGGTTGAAAAGAGCCTCGCGCCAATAAAGCAGGACGACGACTACCTCCAGCGCAAGACCAGAAGCAAGAGCGAGATTGTCTGCAATCTCGGGCAGACGGCGGTCATATCCGGACAGCGCGAGATTACGCGCACAAAGAGCGATTCCGGATACGCTTTCCTCAGGCACGTTCCTGTATTGAGCTCGCTTTTCGGCTACGAGGAGGAGAATGTCGAGGAGTTGCAGTTGTTGATTTTAGTGTCGCCCCAGATTGCCGGCAACGCTGTTGAAATGCTTTCAAAGCCGTCGGCTGAAACGTCGGGGGTTGAGGGGGACGTCTCGAAGGGAATTGCGCCCGATGCGGATGAGCTTCGCGAGAATTCAAACAAGTCGCGCGCAGAGAAAATGTTTACATGGTAGCGCGCGTTAAAGTTAAATCGGCGGACGGGCGGTCGAGATTTTTTGAGATTCCCGAAAACGCAGTGCTGACAATCGGGCGCTCCGACGCGGCGGATATCGTCCTCGACGACATGACGGTTTCGAGGCGCCACGCAGTTGTTGGCGCGGCGGAAAACGGCTGTTTCATAGAGGACAATTCGAGCACGTCCGGAACATGGATAAACGGCGAGAGGATTAGCGGACGCAGAACGGTGTCGCCGTCGGACAATATAAAGATTGGCGGTTACGAGCTGTCAGTTTCGGCGGGTGCGCAGGCGGCAGCCGGGGGAGCCGGTCGCAAGGCGCCGCCGCCGTCGGGGGGCGGAATGCCGGTTTACAACGCCCAGACGGAAACTGAAATGTATTCCGACGAGATGCTTGAGCTTGCGAGGGTTGTCCAATCGCGCGTGCTCGAGATACTCAATATAACGGGGGCTCCTTCAAACAAAATATCTGCGGAGGGAATGCGCCCGAAGGTTGAGGACGCGCTCGACCAGGCATTGCGTGAGATACGGCACCGCATACCCGGCAGCATACAGATAGAAAAGTTCCGCGCCGTTCTAATGGACGATCTAATCGGGTTGGGGCCGCTGTCGCCGCTATTGAGGGCGACAGACATATCGGAAATAATGATAAATGGCCCTGACAATATTTTTGTGGAAAGCAATGGGATTCAGTATAGGACGGGAGTGCGCTTTAATGGAGAGGCGCATTTGCAGTCGATAATCCAGCGCATAGTGGAGCCGCTTGGAAGGCACATAGACGCGGCGTCTCCGATGGTTGACGCGCGCCTTGACGACGGCTCGCGAGTGAATGCCGTCATACCGCCGCTGTCGCTCGACGGGTCGCTTGTGACAATACGAAAGTTTGCGGCGAAAAAGCTAACCGACGAGGACTTGATACGCTTTGGGAGTCTCAGCCGCCCGATGGCCGAATTTTTAAAGGAGGCTGTGAGGTCCAGGCGCAACATATTGGTATCCGGCGGTACCGGGTCGGGAAAGACGACTCTCTTGAACATATTGTCGCAGTTCATTCCGGAGCGCGAGCGCATAATAACGGTCGAGGACTCCGCCGAGCTCAAGCTTACGCACGAGAATCTGTGCAGATTGGAGGCGCGGCCCGCAAATATTGAAGGGCAGGGGCGCATTACGATAAGGGACTTGGTTATAAACACGCTGAGAATGCGCCCTGACAGAATCATAGTCGGCGAGTGTCGCGGAGCGGAGGCGCTCGATATGTTGCAGGCGATGAATACCGGCCACGACGGCTCGATGACGACCTGCCACGCGAACAACCCGCGCGACGCGCTTTCAAGGCTTGAAAATATGGTGATGATGGCGGGGTTCGAGCTTCCGTCGTCCGCAATACGCGAGCAGATTGCGTCCGCGATAAATCTGATAGTCCAGCAGACGCGCATGCCCGACGGCTCGAGAAAAATCGTTAAGATAACGGAGGTATGCGGCCGCGAAAACAACACGATTTTGTTGCAGGATATTTTCACTTACGAGCAGGAGGGCTACGATGAAAAGTTCAAGGTGGTGGGCAGGCATGTAGCCACTGGCAACATACCCAGATTTATTGAGGAGCTCAGGCAGTCGGGCGACTTGAAGCTGGATATGTCAGTATTTGTACCGGAGGGCTGAGATGGTTTATTCAGAAATGCAGCGTGTTGGAATATATCTGCTGGTGATGCTTGCGGCGTCGCTGTTGATATATATGTGCATACGCTTCATACAGTCGTTTAGCGTGGAGCGCGCGGAGAAGGGGGCGCGGAGCCGTTTAGTGTCGCCTTCGGCAGTCGGCGTCTATCGTTTCATAGACAAGATCAGGCTAAGGCAGCTTCAGACGTCAATAGGCATTTTGGCGGCGGGGCTTTTTGTAGGCACACTGTTGTTTTGCGGGGTGTACAATCCGCTTGCGGTAATAGTAGGCGGGGTTGTGTTTTTCGCGGCGGGGTTTAGGGCTCCGTGGATTTATTTTTCCGGAAAGGCGAAGGCGAGGGCGAAGGAGTTTGAGGCCGGAATTCTCGATTTGGCGATGGGGCTTACGAGTGCGTTGCGTTCCGGGCAGGCGCTTCCGCAGGCGCTCGAAGCGTTTTCGAGGCGGTGCGAAGGGCCTATGAAGGAGGAGCTGATGATAGTGATTCGTGAGTATCGGCTCGGGCTCGAGTTGTCGGAGTCTCTCCAGAGAATGTACGAGAGGGTTCCCTGCGAGGATCTCCAGCTTCTGATAGTCTCGATAAAATTGACAACCCAGTCGGGCGGAAGCCTCGCCGACGTAATCCAGCGGATAACCCAGACCATACGCGCGCGCACCGAATTCCACCAGAAGCTTATGGCTCTGACAGCCCAAGGGAGGTTTGAGGCGCTGGCGATGTCGCTTGCGCCGCTTGCGGCGTTTTTGTTGTTGCTGCTTGTAAACAGCGAGCTGATGATGCCCCTTTTGACGACGGGAATAGGGTGGTGCGCGATAGGGATTATGTTGGCCCTTGAGGTGACCGGTTATTTTGTTATACGCAAGATAGTGGACGTGAAGGTGTAGAAAATGGGCGAGTATGCTGTATATATTTTCACTTTTATGGCGGTAATAATACCGACAATACTTTATTGTATGTCGGACAAATCCGTGAAGGTCGCCAAGTCTCCGAAGCGCAGCGCGGAAGTTGAGCTTCCTGCGGCGCTTCAGATAGCCGAGCCGTTTGCCAATGTCTTGGAGCGCCTTGGCCTTGGCGGTTTCCTCTGCCGCATATTCCGTTCGGGCGCTGCCGCATTGGAGAAAAAAATAGAATTTTCCGGATTAAAGACGAACGCAAAAAAGGTGTATTGCGCGCAGGTGTTTTTGGCGGCGGTACTATCGGTATTGTTTGCCGGAATGGCGTTTGCCGCCGCCGAGGAGGAGGCGTACGCCGCAGTTGGGGCGGCTCTCGGATTTTTCGTCGGCTGGTTTTCCCCGAGGACAGGAATTGACAACATTGTGGACAAGAAGCGCACGGCGATATTGAGGAGCCTGCCGTACTCAATAGACCTCATAGGCTCTGCAATGCGCGGGGGGCTCGATTTCATGGCGGCGGTTAGGTTTTACGTCAACCTTTCGGACGCGGGGCCTTTGCGCGACGAATTTCTTAGAATGCTGCATGAGATGGAGCTTGGTGTGACGCGCATATCGGCGCTGCGCAATATGGCGCTTCGCGTGCAGATAAAGGAGTTTACGTCGTTTGTCTCGGCGATAGAGCTTGGAACAGAGCTTGGTTCGCCGCTTACGGAAACGATGGAAATTCAGGGGGAGGAAATGCGGAAGGCGCGTTTTGCCCTCGCGGAATGCAAGGCGCAGAGGGCGCCTTCGCTGATGCTGCTGCCTATGGCGATATTTATAATGCCTGCGGTATTTATAATAATTTTAACACCCATCTACATAAGAATGAAAGAGGCGGGGGTTTCCCTGTTTTAAGGTAAAATGCAAACGGCGCGATACAAAATACGATTCATAAACGGAGATTTGGAGGGAAGGTCTTTCGCTGTAAAGGAATCCGGCGTTGTCATAGGCTCGTCGATGAACGCCGACATACGCAGCTCCGACGCCGGAGTCGCCGAGGAGCACGTGACGCTGCTTCCGCAATCCGGCGGAGGAATAGTGATGCATTGTTCCGCCGACGCGCTCGTGCGCAATGGGCAGGCTTCGGCGGGTACCGACGCTGCGCTTCGCCCCGGCGACGACGTAAAGCTTGGAAAGTCTCTCGCATTTGTAGTTGAGGAATACGGCGCGCTCGCCCATTCGGAGGAGCCCGATATCGACATTTACGGCGAGGCCACTGTGAATCCCGCAAGCGGTGGACTGAATGCCGATTCCGGCGGGGAAGACGTATCGCACACGCGCTACGCGTCGGCGGAGGAGCTTGCGGATTTGCGCGCGGCGAACAAGTCGATGGAGCGGCAGCGCAGGCTGGCGGTGGTCGTTGGAATTTTCATATCGATTGCGATACTCGGGCTGGCGTATTACATATCCGAAAGCGGCGTTGAAAATCCCGTGACGTGGCCGGGAGAAGTGACGGGCGTGTACGACGACGGCGAACAGCGTATCGACCTTGGCGACAACGGTAAGTTTTTGATATATTATCCGAACAGCCCCGCGATGGTAAAGAATGCGAAAGGCTCGAATTTTGAAGTGTTGACGGCGGTTGGGCGCAATCAGGACGTGCCTTTCCACATAACTTTTGAGGCGACACCGGTAAAGGACGGCTACGCAAAGACGCCGCGCAAGAGTTTTGACGAGTGGCTTGCCGCTGCCGAAAAAAACAGTGGAATGAAATTTACGTCCGAGCCGCAGGAGGATTTTTTCAATAAGCGCGACAACGGCTATCCGTACATAAGAATCAACTATACGCGCAAGGCGGGGCCGATGGTGTGGCGCGGGGTTGCCTGCTATGCGCGGTTTCTGGACAAGCAGATAGTGCTTATGCGCGAGGTTCCCGAAACGCAGTATTGGAGGGCATCGTCGCTGTTGAAGGACTACGATTGCATGTCTGTGGCGAACTCTACTGTTGCGAGGTATTGGGAGGTTCCCGAAAAGCCCCTGCGCGAAAACACTACTAAGATGCTTCAAATGCTGAACCGCGAGCTCCGCAAAAACATAGAGATAGCCTCTTGGGAGGATATCGATTTGCTGATTAGCAGCCTTTTTGTGGAGGCGTACAAAAACAACGAGCGCCCGCTGATAGACGCCACGCAATCACTTTTGGAAAAATTCCGCGCCGCCCAGAAGGTATGGTATTCGAGAAAATGCCTCGAATATTCGGACTCGCTGAGGGACGGCAAAAAAGACGAAACAACCCGGATTTTGAACGATTGTCTGGAAAAGTTTGAACCTCTGAACGACTATCGCTACACGCGCATAATGAAAAACGATTGGAGTGTTGAATAATGGCTGCCGACGAAAACAAACCAGAGCCGCGCGGCGCGAGTGGAATCGCCGAAAGGCTGCGCAATGCGCTTTTCGGGCGTCGCAAGCAAGCGGGGAAGGATTCCGCCGCCGGGGAACATGCGGTGAGGGGATATTCTTATTTGCTCGAATTTAGATGCCGCGGGACTCTCGCATATTCGGCAAAGACGGACAATTTGGGAGATCGTATAACAATCGGCCGCTCTCCTGAAAACGACTGGATAATACCTGCCGAGGACAGGTCGTCGGGCGATTTTCGCGGGCAGCTTACGCTAACTCCGAAAGACGTGTCGCTGGCGACGCTCAAAGGCGGGAAGTTCAGGTATAAAGGGCGCGAGATTTCCGGCAAAAAGCTGTTCCCCGGGGACCGCGTGTCGATAGGCGACTGCGAGCTGACCGTAAGCCGCGTGGAGTCTTCGGCCGACCGCCCGTGCGACGTTCATAGGCTTGAATATTTAAACGGCCCCCTCGCGGGCTCAATGGCAAGGCTTGAACATTCTTTGATAAGAATCGGCTCCGCGAAGGACAACGACATTGTTATAGACGACGACGTAGTGTCCGCGCACCATGCGGAATTGAAAATATCCGACGACGGTCAGACATGGCTGAGGGATACGGGCAGCCAAAACGGAACGTACGTGAACGGGGCGAAGATGGGGCGCACCGAGAGAATGCTGATGGACTCCGACATAATTTCCATAGCGTTTTACGACTTGCGCTTTTTGGATATGAATGTAATCCATACGCGCACAAACGCCGCAAAAAAGATATTGGCGGTTTTTGCGACGGTAGTTCTGACGTTTATGGTGTTCGGCATATTCTATGCGCTGACACCGACTTCGGAAAGCGTAATAGGCGAGTACGACGAATATCTGAAAAACGACGACTTTGACGGCGCGCGGGGAATGCTGTCGAAGCTTCCGTATTCGAGGGAATTTAAGAAGTTTGCCGACGAATACCCGGAATACAAGGAATCGTTGGTGCGCTACGAGACAGTTTACAGGGTATTCGGGAAATTTAAGGAGTACTTAAAGAATTCCGAATGGGCAAAGGCGACGTCGTGCATAGGGCAGCTGCATTTGGAAAACCAGTCTGACTGGAACTGGAATGGCGCGGGGGTCTCCGAATACATGAAGGAGGCGGGTGAAGCTAAATCGCATTTAATCCAGATGTACGCGCTTTCAAATTTGCTCTCGGATACGGATTTGCCGGCGGAAAATATGAAGTCCGAGCTTTCCAAGATAGAGAAGACGCACTACGTAAAGGCGGATTTTGGGAAGGGCGCGCCGGAGTATTTGCGGCCGCTTTGCGCGACAATATCGCAGAAAGTTGACGAGCTTAGGGCGAATGTTGCAAACCTCGAGAAGCTCGACAAGCTCTTGAAGGAAATAAATTGGGAGGACGCAGATATCCAAAAATTGCTCTCCCAGATAGACGGCATCAAGCGCGACTCGATGGGCGGCGTAAGAATGAAAGCCCAGCACGCCGAGGAGTTGATAAAAAAGATGAGGGGCAATATAGAGTCCGTAAGGAGCAATCAGGAAAAGTTCTATAATCTACGCTTCGGCGAACTCGAAAGGCAGATAGACTTTATATCGCCCGACGAGTGCATGAATTACGATTCTATATCAAAGTTGCGAGCGGAGATAATAAATAGAAATTCGCAGATATTAAAAGGCACCGACGCGATAAAGTACATAATTTCCAACATAAGCGAATATGGAATCGACGCGGGCGTCCCAGAAGTAGCAAAAGTCTTTAATTCAAGACAGACGTGGGACGAATTATTGTCCTTCAAAAGCTTGAAAAGCCAGCCTACGGAGATTGCAGAGGGCGGATACGCAGATGAATACGACAAGCTCTTAGGGTTTAAGTATTTTTACGACATAATTTCCCAAATACCGACACTGTCCACAAATATATTTTCCACGGATCTGCTTTTGCCAGAACAGCACCGTCCGGACTGCATAGAGCTTTCCGACACCTACAAAGCCGCCGAGGAGGCGTTAGCATGGTTTTCCATGCCCGAAAACAAATGGATGCTCAAAGGCAAAATATCGGAGCTTAGGGGGAAGATTGCGGACGTGTTAAAGACTCGCGAAAGCCTGTTAAAAATGTTGAATGAAATTGTGCGCGAAAATCCGAATGGGCGCAAATATTTCGTTTCTAAGTCGGCGTATTTTTATTTTGCGCCTCCCGGAAGCGTATCAAAAGACGATATAGACGAGTTTGCAAAAAAATGGAGGGAATTTAGGCGTCTGCAATATTCGGCGTGGGAGAAATACAATCCGATAGATGCCGAAAAAATAAAAGACGTAAAAGAGCGGATACTCTCGAATGGCATACCGGGGGACCCGATTGTAAACCGCGTTTGGAGGCACTGAGGCGGTTGAGAGTGCGAGGAGGCTATAAATGCTCTGCAAACGAAAAGGCGCGCGCGATATAAAAAAGAGGCTTTCGGCAAGAAGGCGCGGGGCGGTTTTACTAGAATACACACTGCTATTGTGCTCCATATTGCCGCTCGTATTCGGCGCGTCCGCTATGATATACCGTTCGTCTTGGCTTGGAGGAGAGTTTGGCGAGATAGGCGAAGGAATAGTTCACCTCTACCAGCGAATAATAACTATTATTTCCCTGCCGATACCATGACAGGTACGCAGCGTAAAAAACTCGACAAGTTGCTGTCCGGGAATGCGGCCGACGTATTTGACGCCGCCGTATTTTTCGATTCTATTGGAATGTTTATTCTTCCCGGGGAATCCGCCGCCGCCTTTGCGGCGCGCGCGGAGCGCATGATTTGCGAGATAGATTCTCTTGGGGCAGGGACATCCAAGTATATGGAATTTTGCAAAGGTGCGGAGAGCATAGACAATTCAATTTGCGAAGCGGCTGTCGGAATCGCGGAAAAAGCCTACGGATTCCGAGCGGATTGGGTGCCGGCGTTAAAATCTGGGCGGCGTGCCGGACTTTTGTCCGAGGGAATTTTGTACGAAATTGACGGAGTCCTTCCTTTGGTATTCATAAAAAATCCGAATGGGCGGAATGCGGCGGCTGTTCTTGCGCACGAGATTTGCCATGCCGCAAGAATGGGTTTTGGCGAATCTGTTTACGACGAATGGTTTCCGCGAAATGTTGAGCCGTCGCTGTTTCGGAGAATATTTGGAAATTTTTTTAGGGACTGGAAAATCCCGTCAATATTCTTTGCGTCGGCAATGGCGGCGGTGTGCTTATTCGCGGTAGGATTGCCTCTCTGGGGGATGATGGCAGCTGTGCCAATGGCAGCAACTATCGCGATAGAAGCGCGCAATAGGGCGGTCTTGTCGGAGGCCCGCAAAAAGCTTGCAGAGGCGGGGCTCGCGCCCCTTCCGATTTTATTTAGAATGGACGATGAGGAAATATTCTCGATTGCAAAGTCTGAAAGCCCGAAGGAATGGGTGAGTCGCGCGGCGGAAAAGTCGCTGCGCTGGAAAATTTTTTTGGCGAGATTTTCGGCTTAGTTATCAAGCGGTTCTGGCTAACAAACGGTTTTAGTCTCAGCCGTTTTTAATTGCGAAAAATTTGGGAAAAATGCGCTAAAAAATAATATTTTAAAATCTATAGAGGCGCAAAAATATGGCGGGTATTGCGAAAAATTACGGGCGCGCGCGTTTTATATCGGCACTTTTCATTCAATAGGCTCTTCCCGAAGCATCGCAATTTTATCAAAAACTTCGCGCGCGGAAGCGGGGCGGGCTGACGGTGAATGTTGCATCATCTGGGAGACGAGGGCTGGAAGCGGAGGCTCTGAGAGCTTTCGGAGCTCGCGTTCGGCGGAGGAGCTGTCTGACAGTATTGCTTTTAAAGTTTGGGTAAAATTTTTTTGAGCATATCTGCGATTCCCCGTAAGGCATTCGTATGCCACGCAACCAAGCGAGAATAAATCGCATGCCGGCGAAACATCAGTGGAGTCTTTTGCCTGCTCGGGCGACATATACGGCGCGCTTCCGAATACCGCGCCCGAAGGTTCGCCAATATTTGGGAACTTCGCTGCGCCAAAGTCCCCCAATACCGCCGAGCCGTCTTGCAAAATGAAAATATTGTCGGGCTTTACGTCGCGGTGGACAATGCCTAAGCCGTGGAGAGCCGCGAGGCCTGCAAGCGTTCCCCTGAGCATTTTTACTGTTTGCGCCTGTGTTAGCCGCCGTTTGTTTTTTATAAATTTTGCAAGCGTTCCTCGCGCCGCGTATTTTGTTGCGACATACGCGTCTGCCGCCTCAGATATGCCAAAGGACAATATTTCGGCTAATCCCGGAGATTTTATATTTTTTATGATTTCTGCGGAGAGCAATAATTTTTCGGCTTCGCTTGAATTGCGCGGCGCCGATTTTAAAATTGCAAAATCCCCGTTTGAATCCGCGGCCAGCCAAACCTCGCAATCTCCGGAAAGTTTTACGGGTTTTAGGAGTTCGAGAGAGCCGATAATCTCGCCGCGGAAAAGGCGTGGCATAAGGCTATTCGTACTTTGGGAGCTCTAAGCCCATTATGTTTGCGTCTTCGGCGAACGACGGTTTGTTGCATAGGCTGAAATCGCCCGATACGGAGCCGTCTTGGGCAATGGAGCGCGTATTCCATTTTAAGAGCGGGCTTGTCTGGTACTCGCCGTCTTTTAACGGAAGGACTTCCGATATATCGACGATTTTTCTTGAGCCGTCGGGCAGGCGCATTGTATGTACAATGCAGTTTATCGCCGAAGCAACCTGCATTCTAACCGCGTTTAGCGGGAGCTCCACGCCGCTTAGAATTGCGCAAGTTTCCATTCTTCTAAGAGCGTCCACGGGCGAGTTTGCATGGATAGTTGACATCGAGCCAGAATGGCCCGTATTCATCGCCTGCAACAAGTCGAGCGCCTCACCGCCGCGGATTTCCCCGATTACCAGCCTGTCGGGGCGCATTCTAAGAGATGCAATTACGAGGTCTCTTATGGAAAATTCGCCTTCGCCGTTTTTATCGGGTTTGCGGGTTTCAAAATAGACGCAGTGGCGCTGTTGAAGTTGAAGTTCGCTTGCGTCCTCCAACACGAGAATGCGGTCGCCGTCAGGAATGAGCCCGCTTATTGCATTTAGGACGGAAGTTTTGCCCGACGAAGTTCCGCCCGATACGAGCACGTTCTTGCGCAGCTTTACAATGGCGTTTAGCAATAGGACGCCGTCGTGCGGTATGCTCGAAAGCTTTTCAAGCTTTTCGAGAGTGAGCATATCCTTCTTAAATTTTCTAATGGAGATAATTGTGCCGCAGCGGCTGATTGGAGGGATTGTGACATGCACGCGGGAGCCGTCGGGGAGCCTTGCGTCGAGGTCCGGGTGGCGCTCGTCGAGGATTCTGTCGACTGATTTTGCGATATTGACAGCCGCCGCCATAAGTTGCGCTTCGCTCGCAAACTTTGCGTTGGTGAGCTCGAGTTTGCCTGAACGCTCAACATATATTTGTCCAGCGCCGTTTATGAGGATTTCCGACACGCCGTCGTCCGCGAGAAAGTCTCTTACCGGGGCGAGAAACAGCACGAGAAAGTCGTTGTTTGAATTCATTTTTGTTTCTTTTCGGTTGTGGATTCGCGTTTGTATGCGAATCCGGTAGAGTTTGTTGAAATTTTCCAGACGAGCATTGTCATTTCTTCTTTTCCGCGCTTGAAAGTAAGAATTACTTTGGGATCCAGACTTTCGTCGAGGGTAATTTTATTTTGCGGAGTCCAGCCCTGGTTGAGCGACCAAGACTCCAGTTGCGCGCGCGAGGAAACGAAATTTGCGTTTACCATCCCCGAATACTCCCACCCTTCTTTTGCGCCCGGAGTCGCGAAGGCGGCGTTTGGAAGCCTTAGCGGGTTTGGGCTATCGTAAACCCCAACATTCTTCTTCGGCGTGGAGCTCGCAGCTCTTCCGCCGCCTGCGGGTGGGGCGGAAGACAGGGCCTCCGCCGTAAGCAGCGCCGCGATTCCGATTGCGAAAGTCGCCAAAAAAGCTGTGAGGCACAATTTCATTTATTGGATTTGCTCCACTCTTCGTACTTTTTGTAGCGTTTGTAAAACTCGATTTTTTTTGGCTGTTTTTCCGGAGTTTTCGTATCGTCTGTATGCTTTGGATCTTTTAACAGAGACAATTCCCATTTTTTGGGGTATTCGTCCTCCTTCCCCTCAAATTTCCAGATATCTTTGTCGGCAATGAGGCTTGAATGCCAATGCCTCTTTGCCGCCGAAGAGCCTTTTGTCCGCATTACGATGGCGAGGGTGTAGTCGTTGCCGTAGCGCGAAGATGTCACGGAAAATTCGGGGATAAGCGGCGACGGGGCGTTTTCGCCCCTTGTGGTGTATGGGGCGTTTATTAAGTTTTCCAAGTATTCGGGGGTGGATTGAAGTATGCCAACTTTCGAGCCGATAAATTGAAGGTAGGAATGTTCGTCGACAAGGCTTCTTTGCGTGGAGTCGTACACGGCGGTAGCGCGCGGAAAAAGTTTTGTGAGTGAGATCATAGCGGGTGTGCGCACCGAGAATCTGTTTCCTGCCATCATGACACTCCAATGGTTGGCGGAGCGGAGGTTTATTGTGTCGAGCGATTTTTCCCCTACCCAAACGATTCCGCCCAAAGCCGCCATATAAACGGGCAGAACCATTACGAACTCCATCAGCACCGAGCCTCTTGTCGAATTGAAAAGCCTTTTCATATTAGTGCCCTAAGTACGAGCTTAACTTAGCCCAGTCGAGTTTCCCGTCTTTTGATTTGTCGTCCTTAACAAGGCCTCCGGGGGCTTTTAAATTTTCCCAGTCCGGCAGATTTTTCTTGTCAACTTTTTTGCCGTCTTTGTCTGTCCAGTTGTCCTTGTCGAGCATGACTGTTTTGAGTATGTTTCCGCCGGCGAGCGGATCCGGGGCGAAAGTCTGGGCGGCGGAGAGCCCTGCGCACAGATCCCATGCGTGCCTTACGGGGAGGAATACGGCGTCCCAGTCGGTCTCGATAAGATTCCAAGTTTTTTCCTTATCCGCCATTACATATCCCACGGTGTAGTCGGAACTATTTAATTTTTTTTCGGGGTCGGAATCGTATTGCTTGTATGCGGCGCGCGCAGAGGCTATTGCGCACATATATTCCGGCCTATTTCCGCCTGCTGCGCTCGGATTGAAGGCCGACAGTATCCCGGGAGCCGTCATTGAACGCCCGTCGGGGGTGAAGGCCGAGAGCGGATTCGGCACTTTGCGCGCTATCGCAACAGTAATCGAGCCCGATTTCCCAAAAAATTCGGGAAGGAGTATTACCGGTTCGGCAGGCATTACGAGCAGCCCTATCGGCAAGCCTTCCTTTATAATTTTAAAGAAGCTGTCGTAACCGTGGTATTCTGGGTGGCCTCTTTTGTATGCGCCACCGGGCGCAATTGGCGGAAGGTGCAGTGAAACTTCCGCGATCTGAACGTGGACCCATCTTGTCCAAAACCAGTCCCATTTCGCGTGCAAGTGTGTCTTGGTCTGCTTATATACGCGCCAAAATCCGAGGGGGCCCTTGCGGACAATCCAGTCGTCGGTTCCGGGGCCGAAAACTTTCTTGGGCGAAAAGTCTTCCAAGGTTGGATCGGCAAATGAGATGAAGGCTTTTTCGTTGTCGTCGGTTCCGGGCATAAAGAAGAAGCTTAGCTTTTCGTTTCCGGTTGTGACGTTCACGATGAAATCGTCTTTGCATTCCATCATGTTGGCGACTGCGACTTGCTGGGCTGTTTCCTTTATCTTTTTGGGGTATTCGTCGTACAGATCTTTTAGCTTTTTTGTCATTTTAGCTATTGCGTAGCTGTACTTGTAAATTTTGGGGAGGTTTGCCAATACGCCTTTGCCCTGGGCGTTTGCGCCAATTACATGCACCATTTGCGATGGGAGCATGCGGCTTAGAAAATTCTGACCGTTGAAATCTTTTGCGACAAATGGAAGACCTACGCCGCATCCAGTCAGGTCCAGTGCGATGCCGCTTACAAGCACGTCCGTGCCGCAATTATAGTTTACGCCCGGATCGTGCATATGGCACGGGGCGTTGCATTTTTTGCAATTGTTTAAGTCTTCGATGAACTGCTTGATTACATATTCGCAGAACATATCCATTGCGGCGTCGAGCGAGCGCTTTTGGAGATCGACGTATGTCCAAGCCATAGCCTTATTGACGGTTGCCATGCGGCTTAGGTAGTCGGCCTGGACGACGGCCGCAGAGTACGCTGCGGCGTCTGCGGCATTTTGCAGCTCTATCTTATTCCTTACAACTTCGCCGATTCCATAAATGCCGACAAAGAGAATGCATACAGGAAGCATGAACGCGAGGGTGATGGCGAGCGCCGCCCCATCCGAGTCGCGGCAAAGGCTGCCGCACTTGGACATAAAAACATTCAGAATGCCTGGTGATTTTTTCATTCCAAAGCTATGGGGTATTTTAGCGTGGAGTATGGAATCGCAACCGCGCTTGTGGAAGTTAAAGTTATGTATGGAAGTTTAAGCTTTTCCTTTTTGTCCCCGCCGTCGAGCTCGATTTCGTTGGAGTAATCCAAAAGCGCGGGATTGAGGGCGTATTCCTGCTTGTCGAGCGACTCCGCCCATTTTTGCTCGTCTTCGCTTTTATCCTCTTTTGCAAAAAAACTAATGAGCCTGCCGGCAACGGGGACTGTCAAAAGCGCCTTGAATTTTACCGTGCAGATTACGCCGCGCGGGTCGAGGTTTGTCATGGAAATATCGACGTCCACCTGTTGGTCGAGAAATTTTGTGTTTGGCAGCCAGCCCCAGCCGTCGAGCTTTGAATATTCGTCTTTTGCCCTGTCTTTTGCGTCCTTGGAGTCTGTTGGAGATGCCGATACGACTGCGAGAATGCGCTTTACGACTTTTTCAGCCTTGATCTTTCGTTGAAACACATTTTCCGTCATAGCCGAACGCGCGCCCATATACGCCGAATAGTGCACTACTTGCCACGCAATCATTATGTATGAAAACTGCACCGCAAAAAGAAACAAAACCATCAGTATTGGAAAGCACAGTACGAATTCCAAGAGGACTGCTCCGCTTTCTGATTTTGCAGATTTTATCATTTTACATGGCGTCGGCCGATGCGAGCGCGGCCAACAGTTGCAGTGAAAGGTTTATGAATAATCCCGCAGCGATTGCAACGCCGAACGGAACTCTGCATGCCTCGGAATCCGGGGGCGGTAGCGACTTTTTGCCTTTTTCCCTATCATACCGGAAGTCTAACAGACACCTTGCGTAGTGTTTTAGGCGCGCGGGGTTTACCGCCTTGAAAGCGAGCATTCCCAGCGCGAGAATCAGCCCCGCGAACGATATTAGCAGGATCAAGTTGAGAGTATTTCCGGGGCCTGCGATTATGCCCGATGCAAATAGCATTTTTACGTCGCCCGCGCCTGCCGCCCTCAGAAAAAACGGCAGCAGCAAAAACAGCGCGCACAGACAGCCTGTGATTATTGATGCAAGAAAATAATCCGTGCCGACACCGAGCGCAATCGCAGACATAACTGCAGCGCCCCCGAGCGTTGCGGCGTTGGGGAGCTTGCGGGTGCGGTAGTCCTTGACGCCAAGGTAAATCAACCACGGAGTCGCCAAGACGAATTTTGCGATAATCAACGATTCCATTTCCACAAAAAAACGGGACTGGCGAAATACGCGCAAATCCCGTTTCGATATTACGGATTAAAATCTATACCCAAACGGGCGAATATATTGCGAACAACTGGGCTATTGGTCGTAGTTGTGCATGCCCTTGCGGTGTTCTTCGGCGCTCTTGACGTCTTTTTCCGCCTGGGTTTTGATATCTTTTTGCGCACTTACCGCGGCCTTTGCGTCGCTCATAGAGCGGGTTGCAACGTTCATTTCGGAGGATACGTTTTTGCCGAGCATTATTACGGCAACCACTACTGCTGCCGCAATCAGCACTGCTATAATAACGTATTCCATCATTACGGCGCGTTTTCTTTTTACGGGGACGTTCATTTTATATCTCCTTTCGATAAAATCGTTATGTTGAGTATTAAAAGCGGAAATTTTCCCATATTTGTCAAGCTTTCTATTGGCGTAGAATTATGTAGGATCAAGCATTTTTATTTTAGAATTGTTTGTGTATGATTATTAAAGATTGGGGAATTTTACCTTATTTAATATCTTTAAGAAGCTTCGCCAAGTTGATTTATGTGGATTTTTTGTATAATCCGCGAACTTTTGTTATCCTTCTTTTTGGAAGAAATTTTAATTAGATTACGGAATTTTTATTTCATTTCTTAAACACAATCTTTCCATTAATATTGATTATTGGCATAACTAAACCCGCTCGTGTATAATTCCATATCTAAATTATAAAGAGTAAAGCTTTTTAAGAAAAATACGGTTTGAATCATAAAATATAAAAATCAGCCTGCCCCTCTATATGATTGCTGCATTTAAGGTACATACACTCGGTAGCAATTTTAGTTTTATTCGGATATTACGGCAAGCTGGCCGACATTCTTTTTATGTCAGTAAAAAACGCTGAAATTTATATGATGCCGTTCAATGGTGATTATTTATTTTCTGGCAAAATTTTCTGTAATAAGCATGGCGGAGTCTGCTTCCGCCCGTATCTTTATTTCCGCGCAGTAGGGGGCGAGAGCGCTTTCGACAGCCTCCATACAAATTCCACTGCAGTTTATTTTACCCGATACTAATGAAATAATCTTGGGTTCTTCTCGGGCGGGCAGCGTTGTGCTTTCCCCAGCTTTCAGGCGAAGGCGAATAATTTTAAAATTCTCGTAGTCGCATAAAATGCGGGTTGGGGTTTCATTTTCAGACAGGGGCTCGACTGTCGGATTGTCGAAGTTGACGGAGTCTATCGCTTCGGCTATGTGCAGCGCGCGAGACTTCCCGTCGGAGTCCGTCCTATCCCAATCGTAAAGGCGGTATGTGCTGTCGGAATTTTCCTGAATTTCCAATGCGATGTTGTCGGCGCCGAGCGAGTGGACAGTGCCTTCGCGCACGAACATAAAGTCGCCCACGTGAGAGTCGCGGAATTCGAGAAGTTTTTCGACATTTTTTGCGGATATGGCCTCTTTTATGTCATTCGGCTCGACACCAGGCTTTAACCCCGCAATGAAGCGGGATCTTACGCCGCAGTCCAAAAGATACCAAGCCTCGTTTTTGCGTGGCAGCCCGTATTTTTTTTCAGAAGCTCTATTTGGGTGGACTTGCAGGGAGAGCCTTTGCCTTGCGTCGAGGAGTTTTACAATTATCGGGAAAAATCTTTTGGGATTCCAGCCGGGGCCTATTACATCGGAGGGATATTTTTCAATGAGTTGCCTTAGCGTGTGCCCGTCAAACTCTCCGCCAGAGACTAAAGACGATTTCTTGGGGGAATCGCAAATCTCGAGGGATTCCCCTATTCTGACCCCTTTGGGGATAATCCTCTCAAAAAGCGTCTTGAAGGAACGTCCGCCCCAGATTCGTTCCTCGTATATGGGCTTGAATTTAAGCAGGTTCATTTTTTTATTTTATGGGGCTGTATTAAATCGACACAGTATGTCGCGGCGGCCGGTTGTCAACGGTATTTGGGGGGCGATTAATGCGCAAATGCGTTTTGTGAACTATCGGCAATATCTTTACTTATTGAGGATTCCCAGTCTATAGATTTATCCGCCGAGGAAATATCCAAAAATTTAAAGTCGCTTAGCATTTTTTTGAATTTTTTTTCCGCAGTTTTTAGGCCGCAATAGCTTTTAAATTTTCTCAGGGCGGATAGGGATTTTATAACCGGCTGTGATGGATCCATATCGCGGGGATGTATATACGAGATATTGTAAACCGACTGTTTCATCCACTTTTTTACCAATGGATACGGTGTAATCCTGAAATATCCGCCGCCTGAAAATATAATATTTTTCCCTAAGATTCTTTTAACCGATATCGGGAATTCTTTTATAGTTCCGGAATGGCATTTTATTTTAAAAGGCGAAAACGGCGCATTTGGAATACCGCCGTGCGCATGCGCGCCCGGAAATACGGAGGAATCGTAAACGATGCCTTCGTCGGCAAGAATATCGAAAGCCCATAATTCCGAATGCCGTATTGAAAAGCCGGGAGCCCTAAAAGAAAGGACTTTTTTGCCGGAAATGTCTTCCAATAATCTCACGGTTTTGCGTACATCGTCTTTAAAATCATTTCTATTTTGCGCCCATACCGGTCTATGGATTCCTGTATGGGAGCCAATTTCGTATTTTTCCGATATTTTTTTTACGATGTCGGGATATTTTTTTGCAATCCAGCCGACGATGAAAAATGTAGCCTTTGAGCCTGAGCCTTCAAGGGCGTCGAGGATTCTGTCTGTATTTTTGTAAATGCGCGTTTCAAAATTGTCCCATTTATCCGGGTTTTCAGTTTCGGCAGTTTCAAGTATATGAAACCATTCTTCAATGTCGAAAGTAAGGATATTCATATTATCTAACGTCGTAGTTTGATAGGCCAAAGTCCCATTCCCGCACATCTAAAATGCCTTCCGGCCGCTCGGATTCCGCCAGCCAGTCAAGTATGAGCGGAAGTCTTTTGGGTTCAAGTTTGCGCGGCAGTTTGAGCAGGGCGCACTCTATGAACGGAATTTTCCCAACGTATATTATGATATCCGGATTCTCCCCGATTATATCTTCTAAGGCTTTGTTAAGAGCCCGTGGTGTCTTGCGGGACTTCTCCGTAAAATACATAAGATATGCTGTCGAAACGCCGTTTTCATCGCATATTCTATAACAATATTTGCAATCTCCGCGCTGTGCTTTCGTATATGTGCTGGGAGGAAAGCGCCTTGTTAAGTATTCATCGTCGGTCTCGATTGAAAAAGAATACGAGGCATGGTTTTTGCCATGAAAGAACGCCGACAACCCTCCGGAAAGCGACAGCATAATTGACGATAAAAACTTTGATAGCGGATTGAGAAAGTGGAATTTTTTTCAGGACATTACCGACTTTTATCGGCAGCACCCAATAATCCAAATCGCCTATATCCGAGAATTTTACTACATTTTTCCAATAAGGGTAGGCCACTGCATTCGGCACCGCCAAAACAGACTTTATGCCGCATTCTTTAAGCTTTTGGGTAAGGCGCCTGTACATTTTCATAAGAGTCAGGGGGTTGGTTCTGTGCTCTTTTAGAATAAACACGTCGACAAGCAAGGCTGCCCGGATTTTAGTGCCTTTGTAGAGAATTGTCATTGGCATTGCCGAACATGCGCCCGCAACAGCGCCTGTATCGGATTTTAGCAATGAGTGAAACGAAGGGTTTCCGTCTCGTGCGAGATACTTTTCCTTGAAAAATTCAGCGGTAAAATTTTTTTCAAAAACGCAGTTAAACGATTCCGCGTATTTTATCCATTCGGAATCTGGCATATCATTGCTTTGGCATACAGCTATATTATCCATTGCCTAAATCGTTCCGGAATCGACAAATATATTCTGGCCGGTTATGGATTGCGCCGAATCGGATAGAAGGAAGTCCACAGTCGCCGCAACTGATTCAACGCTCGTTTGCGATTTTAGCGAAGTGCGGTTAAAGATTTTGCGCTTTTGCTCCGGAGTTAGCGATGCGCTCATAGAGGTTTCCATAAATCCCGCGACAACCGCGTTTGAGCGAATGCCCCTTATTCCCCATTCGCGCGATATATTTTTTGAAAATGCCTCGATTGCGCCTTTTGTCGAGGCGTACATCGACAGCCCCTTGTATCCCGTATGGACGCTTATTGATGAAATATGGACAATAGCGCCTTTCGTATTGTGGAGAATGAAGTTCCTGATGGCGTATTTTGCCATAATCATGGGCGAGAATACGTTTACCTTGTACATTTCCAAGAGCGGCGGCATTTTTATATTTGTTGCGATGTCGTCGTATGCGATTGCCGCGTTGTTTACATATCCGTGCAGGGGGGTGCCCATGCCGACAAAGTCTTTGAAAATATTTTTTAATATGCCGTCGGTGTCGGACAAATCGAATTGCAATAATTTTAATTTTCCGGGGAAGTCGCCGTCGAGTTTTTTGAGCTCTCCGGAGAGCGTGCGGCTTATGCCATATACCGTATTTCCTCCTGAGAGGATTTTTTTTGCAATCTCGCAGCCGAGCCCCCGGGAAATTCCCGTTATCAAAATATTCTTCATGGTTTTCTCGATAGTTTTCCCGTATTGGTGGATTTTAAAGTTTCTACGAATTTTATTATGCGGGGTATTTTGAACGCTTGCAAGCGGTTTGAAAGGCGCTTTCTAATGGAGGTTTCGTCGAGTTCCCCCGATTCGGATACGATTTCCGCGCAGATTATATTTCCGAGTATGCTGTTTTTCTTTGCAAATACGCGCGCTGCCCGAATGCCGTCAATTTCCATTAGAGCCTGCTCGACTTCGTTTGGGTTTACGTTGTATCCCCCGACATTTATTATTTCGTTTTTTCTGGATAAAAATTTAAAAGAGAGGGGATTTTCTGAAATAATTTCAACGCAGTCTCCGGTATTGTACCATTCTCCCGACAATGCGATGTTTTCCGACTTCCCCGCGAGAGATTTATGTATCCATAATTCGCCGTCCTTAATTTGCAGGAGTTTTTTTGTATTTTCGTCCGGAGTGAATATATCTCCTTTGGAAGTCAAAACGCTCCCCATTTCAGTGGAGGCATAAATGTTGTGGATGCGTGCCGCAGGAAAGGCTTTCGAAAGTTTTTCCATTGCGCGCGCGTCGAACTTTTCCCCGCCCGATGTGATTGCGCGCACAGATTGAATAGGCCTGTCGGGGGCGGGCAACATTCTAAAAAATGTCGGCGTTGCCGAGATATGGGTGATTGCCTCTTTCTGTATAGTTTCTATTAGCGTTTTTGCGGGAAGCCCGAATAGGCGGACTATCGTGTTTGCGTTAAATAGGGCTTGGAAGAATACCTGCAACCCTGCGATGTGTGTTGGATTGTAGGCAAATCCCCATACGTCGTCAGAGTGTTTTGGGGAAATCTTCGCTTGCCTTGCCAAAGATTTCAAAGAGTGCGATATGCGTTTGGGGGTTCCGGTAGTTCCGGAGGTAAAGAGCGTGCAAGTCCATGAGCTTGCGCCTGCCTTTACAAGGCTTAAAAATTCTTCAAAAGATTTTATTTGCGGAATGTTGACATTATATTTTTGAAGGAAGCCGCCGTTGCCGCAAAGTTCTTTTATTTCGGATTCGGAGAGGTCGGAGTCGAGCAGTACAATGGGGGTTTGGGATATGAGGGAGGCGGAGATGTATAGGAAGTATTCGTATATTGAATTTTTTTTGCACAAGACGGAGATTTCGCTTATGCCCGATAGGTCTGAAAAGAAGCGTTTATACGATATTTTTTTATTATCCAAATCGTCGATATAAAAAAGCTTTTCTATATTCATTTGGATATTTTCTCCAAAATATCGGATATTTTAAATACAATGCCGTCTTCAAAAATATCGACATCGAACTCAGCCTCAATCCTTGCTGTCAATTCGGCCAAATCCAGCGAGTCAAAGCCAAGGTCAGTCCGGAGGTCTGTATCTGCCGAAATTTGTTTCTGAGTAGGTTTGCCGCGATTTTTTAGTATAATGTTTATTATGTCTAATAATTTATCCATTCTCTTTTTTTATAGCATACGCATGTTTTATTTGTCAAACGTTTTGCGAATTGGCTTGGTCAACAGGTAATACTTTTAGCGGCTTTTACATTATGAAATGAAATAATTTCAATGTTGCCTGCATATGAAAAAAGAACTCATGGCGGCATGCGGGGGGGGGCACTTTTATACTAAATTATAGTTGGCGTGCTTGCCGCGGGTTAGGGAACTTTTGATGAAAGTGTACGGTTTTAGTTTTGCGCGATTTTCTGTTCTATTGCGGTTTGCGCCAGAGGCTGTTGAATAATTTTGCAAGCACTTCAAAATATAAATGGAAAAACGGGCGAGGTTGGGCGGCGACTCGTAAAAATTTGTTTATATTATAAATTTTGTTTGCGCATCGGCGGGATTTTGTTCTATTTTGACTTTGGCTATTTTATTGATACATATGAAAAACGGGGTGACTGAATTTAGCGAGGAGTCGCATTTAAAGGGGAACAGGTATTTTAGGGTGGTGCACGGCAAGACCGACAAGTCTCATTGCGTCGGCCTGCATAGGCACGATTTTGTCGAGATTTTATGGATTAGGTCGGGCGAGGGAATGTTGATTTCAGGCGGGAAGGAAAGGTATTTTAACAAGCATTTGCTGTTTATATCCCGCCCGAACGAAGTCCATGTTATAGAGCCTTCGCGCAATTCTACGATAGATTTCTCGTACGTTGCGATAACCAAGGACGTGCTCGCGCGCTTTACTCGCGACGTATTGTCTGAGGAGGACGAATTTTTTAGGGAAAAGTTCGGCGGAATGTCTCTAAAATTGTCGTCGTTTGAGACTGCGTATCTCGACCGCGCCGCGTCGGAGCTGGTATGGCAGAACGACTCACTCATGGCGATTTACAGGTTTTTGATAAATTTGTATTGGCAGATAAAAAACGTATTTGCGTCCGCGTTGCCCGGCAATATGCCTGAATGGCTCTCCGACGCATGCCAGCGCATACGCAATCCCGAAAATCTCGCGCTTGGGCTGGAAAAGTTCCGCGAAATATGCGGCAAGGATATGTCGTACATAAACCGCGCAATGCGCAAGTATTTGAATTGTACCCCTACCGAATACATAAACGGCGCGCGCCTGAGATACGCCAAGTGGCTGCTTGCGACTTCGTCGTTTTCGACGGGCGAAATATCTGAAATATGCGGATTTTCCGACTTGCCGTACTTCTGCCGCAAGTTCAAGGAGGCATTCGATTCCACTCCGAGCGATTATAGGAGCGAGTATTCGCAAATACCGATAACGTAAGCCATTTGATGTGCGATAAACTATAAAATGGAGAAACTTTGAAAAGAAACTGAGCGTTTTTTATAAGACTATAAATTAAGGAGGATAGAATTTTGAAAATAATGGGGAAATACAGGCGCGTACTGATATGGGTATGCGTATTGGCCGCGGTTGGAATCGGGGCGTATTATTATTTTGCCGGCGAGGCGTCCGCCCCCGTTGAGTACCGGACTGCCGACGTCGAAAAGCGCGATATGGTGCTGACGATAGATGCGACCGGCACGGTTGAGCCCGAGGAACTTGTCAATGTCGGCGCGCGCGTGTCTGGCGAAATAGTTTCTTTTGGGAAGGACAACGCCGGCAAAGAGGTTGACTATGGTTCCGAGATATCTGAGGGAACGGTTATTGCGCTGATTGACGACGAAATCCAGAAGTCCAACCTTCTTCAGGCGGAGGCGAATCTTGAAAAGGCGAAGGCGTCGCAGAAGCAGGCGCAGGCGAACCTTAAAGTTGCGGAGGCCAATTTGAGGCAGGCGGAGAGAAACTGGAAGCGCGCAAAGGCGCTTGGGGTTTCGGAGGCGCTTTCGCAGGCTTCGTACGACTCGTACCTGTCGGCGTGGGAGCAGACTTCGGCGCAGATAGACGTCGCGCGCGCGCAAATATTGCAGGCCGACGCGGAAGTAGTTTCTTGCGAGGCCGACGTAAAGCTCGCGCGGCGCAACCTTTCGTACTGTGTTATAACTGCACCGGTTGACGGTGTTGTAATCGACAGAATAGTTAGCGTTGGGCAGACGGTCGTATCGAGCATGAACGCAAGCTCTCTATTTTTGATAGCAAAGGACTTGAAGCGAATGGAAGTCTGGGCTTCCGTAAATGAGGCCGACATTGGCAGCATTTTCAAGGGGCAGGACGTTGAATTTACCGTGGACGCTTTCCCCGGCGAGAAGTTCTTTGGAAAAGTCAACAAGGTTAGGCTGAATGCCACAATGTCGCAAAATGTCGTGACTTACATAGTCGAGGTTTCGACCGACAATTCCAGCGGGAAACTCTTGCCGTATCTTACCGCCAACTTAAGCTTCATAGTAAAACAGAGCAAGGGGGTATTGACTGTCCCGAATTCCGCATTGCGGTGGGTGCCGGACGTTTCGATGCTTGCAGAAGGCGTAAACACAGAAATTCCCGAAGGCAAGAGATTGGTTTGGGTGCAAGCTCCTGAAAACAAGGTAAAGCCAATAGCTGTCTCGATAGGCATAAACGATGGCGCGTATTCCGAGGTTTCGTCGCCCGAAATAAAAGAAGGCATGAAAGTCATAACGGGCGGGGAGATTGCAAAGGGCAAGACTACTTCGCAAAATCCTTTTATGCCTAAGATGCCGCAACGCAAAAAACGATAGGGCCGGGCGATGGGGCTTATTGAGCTGAAAGACATTCACAAGACCTATGTCATGGGCGACATAAAATTGCCCGTGCTAAAAGGCATAACATTGTCCGTAGAAAAGGGCGACATGGTTGCCTTGACCGGCGCGTCAGGCTCGGGCAAGAGCACTTTGATGAACATACTTGGCTGCCTGGACAGGCCGACTTCCGGAGAGTACTGGCTTGACGGCGAGGAAATATCTAAGCTCTCCAACGACGGCCGCGCGGACGTCCGCAACAGAAAAATAGGCTTTGTATTTCAGAATTTTAATTTGCTGCCGCGTACTTCGGCGCTTGAAAACGTAATAATGCCCCTTGGGTACACGGCGAGCCACCTTTCGGAAAAGCAGATGGTGGAACGCGGCAAGTTGATGCTCGAAAGGGTTGGGCTTGCCGACAGAATGGACCACGAGCCGTCGCGGCTGTCCGGAGGGCAGCAGCAGAGAGTTGCGATAGCGCGCGCGCTTGTTAATAATCCGCGCATACTTTTTGCTGACGAGCCCACGGGAAATCTCGACACAAAAATGAGCGATGAGATTCTAAGGATATTTAATGAGATAAACGCTTCGGAAGGTGTGACGATAGTGCTTGTCACGCATGAAATGGACGTCGCAAACAGCGCCAAACGCATAGTTCGGCTCGTGGACGGGGAAATATCCGACGATACGGTGATAAGGAAATGAAAAGGTTTCGCGTATTAAAGTGGGCGCTTAAATCGATAGCCCGAAATCCGACCAGGACGTTCTTGACGACGCTCGGCATAGTCATAGGCATAGCGGCTGTCATCGCGGTTATAGAGATAGGCAACGGCGCGCAAGTTGCGCTCGAAAACAATTTCTCGGAGATGGGTGTAAATACGATTCGAGTGTGGCCGGGGCCAGTGACGAGAAGCGGCATAAACAGCGGCTCGGGCTCTTGGGCGACGCTGACTGTCGCGGATACCCAGGCGATAAAGAAGGATTGCCCGACTGTCACCGCGATATCTCCGCAAATTTCAGTCCGCGGACAAATAATATACGGCAACAAGAACTGGCGCCCGTTCAGCATAAGCGGCGGCAACGAGGATTTTCTGGAAATCTCGAGCTGGAAGGTAGAAGACGGCGAGCCCATATCGGCATTCCACGTAAAGCGCGCGGCGAAAGTCTGCCTTGTGGGGCAAACGATAGTGCGCGAGCTCTACGACGGGGCGAACCCAGTTGGCAAAGACCTGCGCATACAAAATGTGGTATTCAAAGTAATAGGTGTGTTGAAATCCCGCGGTGCGAACATGATGGGTATGGATATGGACGACTGCGTGATATTGCCGTGGACCACAATGAAAGCGAGGCTAAAAGGCGCGGGGCAGACTTCTCTTAGCGCGGTCGGTACTACGACCGATACATCCACAAGCACGACAACTTCAGCGTCCGACGTCTATACGAGCGGCGTAAGCCTGTATCCGCAGGCTTACAATACGATTCCGCCCGTTAGGTTTGCGAACATAGACAGCATGATAATGTCGGTAGCCCACCCAGACGACGTAAACGAGACCATAGAAAAAGTCCGCGGGGTGTTGCGGGAAATGCACAAGCTCAACGAGGGCGACGACGACGATTTCCGAATAAGGTCGATGGCGGAGTTTGCGGATATGCTCAAAAGGCAGACAGAGAGCGTGACGAACCTGCTGATGTGCGTTGCGTTTGTGTCGCTGCTTGTCGGCGGGGTCGGGATTATGAACATAATGCTTGTCTCGGTGACGGAGCGCACGAGGGAAATCGGGCTTAGAATGGCGGTCGGGGCGCGCGCGCGCGACATACTCCGGCAATTTTTGGTGGAGTCGATAGTAATCTGCATACTGGGCGGAATAATAGGCATAGCGCTCGGGCATGGGCTTTCGGTTTTGATGGCGGCAAAAATGGGCTGGCATACGGCGATGTCGTACTATGCTATATGCCTGTCGGTTGGAGTTTCCGCGATAGTTGGGGTGATTTTCGGGTACTATCCCGCATGGAAGGCGGCGCGGCTGGATCCGATAGAGGCGTTGAGGTATGAGTAAAAAGAAAAATATGAAAGCAAACGCAATTTTAGCATTGATTGCGGTGTTGGCGGCGGGTTTGAGCGGCTGCATGGTGGGCCCTGATTTTGAGACGCCGGAGGCCGATATGCCCGAGAAGTGGAGCAACGAGGCCGATGCCAAAAGCATAACGGACATAGGCGTTCCGCGCAAAATGACACCCGAGGAACTTGCCACTTGGTGGGAGATATTTGACGATCCTATGCTGACGTCGCTTATAAAGCGCTCTTTTGAGGGGAATTTGTCGATACGCATTGCGGCGGAGCGCATAGCGCAGGCGAGGGCGACTCTTGGAGTGACGCAGAGCGGATTTTTCCCAAGCGTTGATGTAAACGCCGGAATGTCTGAGAACGGGCATCCGATAGACGTGACGTCAACGTCGTACGGAATGGGCGCGACGGCGGCGTGGGAGATAGACGTATTTGGCGGAGTCAGGCGCGGGATAGAGTCCGCCGCTGCTGACTACAATGCGGCGATTGCCAACAAGGCGGCGGCGCGCATATCCGTCGCGGCGGAGGTTGCGCAAAACTACTTTACATATAGGTGCGTGCAGCATGAGATTTTGATAACAAGAAGCAATCTCGAAACCCAGAAGGGGACTTACCGCGCAACGCTTGCGCGCCAAAAATCCGGGTTTGTGTCGAAGCTCGACACAGTCCGCGCGGCGGCGCAGGTGGACAGCACTTCGGCGCAGCTGCCCGTATTGGAGAGGGAATTAAAGCTTACGAGGCATGCGCTTGAATATCTGTTGGGGTTAAAGACGGGCGCTCTTGAAAAGGAGCTTTCAGATGTCGGGCCGTTGCCGGCGCTTGAAAAGTATATTCCGATATCTGTGCCGGCCGAGTTGCTGGAAAGGAGGCCGGACATAATAGCTGCGGAATATAAGTTGCATGCGGCAACCGCCAAGATAGGCAATGCCCGCGCTGACTACTATCCGAAGTTTTCCATAACCGGCAACATATCGTACGAGGCGCCAAAGATTGGCAACATAGTGCAAAACCAGTACGGAAGCTGGTCGGTCGGGCCGAATGTCTCATGGAACATATTTCAAGCGGGCAAGACCGTTTACAATGTAAAGCTGCAAGAGGCGTTGACCCGCGAGGCCGGCGTAAACTGGGAGGACGCAGTGCTGACGGCAATAAAGGAAGTGGAAGACGCATTGGTGTCTGCCGAAAAGGAGCGCGCGCGAATAGAGCACTTAAACCGAATGGTAGAGAATTACCGCAAGGCGTTTGAGCTCTCGCGCGAGCTGTACACGCAGGGGGAGATAGAGTTTATAGACTTGCTTGAAGCGCAGAGGTCGATGCTGTCGTCGGCGCAGAACCAGGTGTTGAGCCGCAAGGATTTTATAGGGTATATAATAATGTTGTATAAGTCTCTCGGCGGCGGTTGGACTGAGGCGGACGTGGCGGACGAGCCCGAAAATCTTGACTGGATATTTTTCGATTCCCTCGGCGATAATCCGGAGCGCACAGCGGCGGCTGAAAAGTGAGCTTTACAGCTTTTGTAATTTTACGTCAAAGACTCGTATAAATCTATATATTTTTTGAAAGCGGCCTTTGCGTCAAAGTTGTCGAGTGCGGCCTGACGACAAATTTTTGCGGTCTCCAATTTGTCGAGTGCGGCGAATTTTTTGATTTGGCAAACCATGGCGTCAATGTCGCCGCGCTTGACGACTGCCCCTACTTTTTCGTTTGGTACGGTTTCTGGGGTTCCCCCGCTTGCGAATGTAACCACGGGTGTCCCGCAGGCGATTGCCTCCATGTTTACAAGTGAAAGCGTTTCTTCAAGCGTGGGATTAACAAATACAGAAGCTTGCGAGTAAAAATCGCACATCTGTTGAATATTATTTGTGTGCTTTTGCGTAATTATATCTCTTTCTTCGAGATATTTTTTTTGTTCTCGGCTTGCGCCAAGTACAGTCAATTTATAGTCTGCGCCGAGGCGCTTTGCTATTTCCGGAATAAAGTGCAATCCCTTTCGCGGTTCCCATTTGTTTGCGGCAAACAAGACATTATTTATGGAGTTAGCCGTAATTTTTTGAGTCGGTTGGAATACACCGATATCTATTCCATTTCTGATAGTTTGAATATTCTTAAACTTTACTTTCGATTCAAGCGCTATGGACTCCATCCATTTGGATACTGGTACAAATGTTAGTTTTTTTATTTTTGAAATAATTGCAGTTTTTTCGATATGGTTTTTCGAAGAACGATCAAAAAACCATGAGGCGGGATATTTATTTTTCTGGGGGCAGTCGGAACACAAAGTTTTCCATTTTTTGCAACCGCAAAAATCGAAATAGGCGCAATGCCCTGTAAAGGGCCAGCAATCGTGGAGAGTCCATACAACCGGCCTATTGTATTCTCCGAGAAATTCCAATAGTGTTGGTACATGGAGATAGTATCCGTGGAGATTGTGAAGGTGGATAACATCCGGGGAAATTTTTTTTATATCGTTTATAAGTTTTAGGGTGGATGTTTTTGCGAGGGGGCTGTCGGAGTCGAAAATGCGGGTCCACAGAACATTTGGGTATCTATGCCATTTTGAGCCAATGCGGATAATTTCGGACTTGCTCTGCGCCGCCCTCGCGCACGCGATATAGCTTTCCCAACCGTTGCGGATTGCCTCTATCCCGATTTGCTCGGCGATTCTCCCGGTAGAACCGATGTTCCCAACTGTATTTATTTGCAGTAAATTCATTACAGTTTTAAAATAATTCAATCTTGTGTTTTACGGCAATATGATTTTATATGCAGTTTTATTTTAGATGCGATGAGAATAACCCATATTTGCCTTTGCGGGCCCTATAATCAAGACTGGAATTACCAGGAAAATCTATTGGCGCGGCAGAATAAGATAGACGGAAACGATGTGTTGGTTGTTGCGACTTGCAATGTCAACGATAAGGAATCCAATAGATTTATAAAAGTGCCGCAATCTTCTTTTACGGACTCTTACGGGGTAGAGTGCGTGAGAATACCTGATGCCCCGTTGATACCTTCCTTTATCCAGGAAAAACTTCACTACCATCCGGCATTGTACAGGATACTCGCTGAAAGGCGTCCGGAAATAGTGATGGTGCACGGGATTCCCTCTTTTGACATATTCGCGGTTGCAAAATACAAGAGAGAAAATCCGTCCGTTAGGCTCTTTGCGGATACGCATGCGTCTTTGGACAATAGCGGCAGAAATTGGCTATCGAAGAAAATTCTCCATGGATTGTTCAATAGGACATTAATACGATTCCAAAAGAGATACTTCGAAAAAATTTTTTATGTGGCGGAAGAATGCGGAGATTTCCTCACAGAAGTATATGGTCTCGACAAAAAGCGGGATAATATGGAATTTCTAACCCTGGGAGGAATAATCCCGACGCCGGAAAAATACCGTGAAAACAGGGAGTCGATAAGGCGGAAAATGGGCATAGGCGAACGCGATGCAGTTTTTCTGCACACCGGGAAAATGAATCCTGCGAAAAAAACCTTGGAGACACTTAAAATGTTCTCCGAACAAAAACAATCCATTCTGTGGGTTGCCGGAGCGTTCTCAAAGGAAATAAAGCATGAAGCCGAGTCTATCATATCGGAAAGTCCAAATATAAAATATTTAGGATGGCTCGACGGAAACGAGCTTACAAGGTACATGTGCGCTGCAGATGTCCTGTTTCAGCCCGGCACGCAATCGGCAAGTTTTCAACAGGCAATTTGCTGTTCGATGGTTGTATTTTTGGGAGCCTATAAAAACAATGAATTTTTGATATCGAACGGGAATGGATTTATAGTAAAGGACGTTTCGCAGGCTGCGGATAAGGTGCGAATGCTAACTGAAAATTTCAATATGTTATCGGAAATGAAGAGGCGTTCCCTTGAATTTGCCGAGAGAGAGTTGTCGTACAAAGTTTTGGCGGCAAGGTTGTATTAGTTGCCAAGCGCGACAGAGCTTTGGCAGTATGCAAAATATGCGCATATTTTACATATTGCGTATGTTTCGGGCTTTCCGCTATTTTTTAAAGTCCATTGTTGAACAGTTTTTAAGAGGCAGCTTTACGGGCTTTCTTTCTTTCGCAGACTTGTATATGCTCAGCACCAATTCAAGGGCGCGCCTGCCGGCGCGGGCGTCCACATACGGAGCTCGGTTTTCCCGGATTGCGGCAATTACGTCTTTATATAATGGCGTATGTCCGAACCCGTAAACATTCGGGGGATTTTCCCTATACAAATTCTTTACTTCTTCCGGATTGTCAATGTTGTCCGCAAAAGCCCATTCCTCTATAATGTTAACCGAATGCCCGCTGGCTTTTACAGTTCCCTTTTCCCCAAAGATGTATAGCGTTTCTTCAAGATTTTTTGGGAAAACATTAGTGCTGCCCTCTATTGTCCCTATCGCCCCGTTTGAAAAACGGACAAGCGCCGCGCCAAAGTCTTCCGCTTCAATATATGGGTGTGTGAAATTTTCGGTATAGGCGAAAACTTCGTCAACATCGTCGCCGAGCATCCAGCGAAGGAGGTCTATATTGTGTATGCACTGGTTCATCAGCGCCCCACCGTCCTGCTCGTATGTTCCGCGCCATTTAGCCTGTTCGTAGTATTGCCTGTTCCGCTGCCATCTTATGTTTGCTGAGCCGTTCATTATGGTTCCAAAACGCCCCATTTCAAGCGCTTGGCGGATTTTCTGTATGGATTTATTAAAGCGGTTTTGATGGCAGGCGCATACCTTTAAGTTTTTCTCGTCGGAAAGTTTTATTATTTCATCTGCGTCTGCAAGCGACAGGGCTATGGGCTTTTCGATGATAAGATTGCACCCCGCGTTAAGCGCGTCTATTGCTATAAAGGCATGTTTGCCGCTTTCGGTAGCTATTGCAACGAGCTCGGGAGAGGTTTCATCGAGCATCTTGTTGTAGTCGGAGTAAATCTTTACATCCAAAGATAGGTGTGCGGATTCTGCTTTTGCCTTCGCGTTGTCAATGTCGATATCGCAGAGGGCGACTATTTCAAGCCCGTTGTTCTTTGCGGCCTCAATGTGGTTTGGTGATATGCGTCCGCATCCGATTAGCGCGTATTTCATGCTATATTACAAGAGTTCAATATTGTTTCTTGAGGTTAAATGCTTTGTGGCATTTTTTGTGTCGAAAACGAATTTTGCGTTTTCTTGCACCATTGAATAGTCTATTTTTGTGTGCGCAGTGAGAATTACAACTCCGTCGTAAGAAGCGATTGTTTCCGGCGATATTGAATCTATGCTCTTTTTTGCAAAAGAGCCCTTCTTGCAGAATGGAACGAATGGGTCAAAATAATCGACAATCGCCCCGAATTTTTCCATAACCTCAATCACCCTTATTGCCGGGCTTTCCCGATAGTCGTCAATGTCCTGCTTGTATGCCACTCCAAGGGCGAGAATTTTGGAGTTTTTGATAGATTTGCATTCCCGGTTGAGAATATTTCTAAGTCTTTCGACTGTATATTCAGGCATGCGGTCGTTAATCATCGCTGCCGATTCTATCATCGAGGTGTGGAATCCATACTCTCTCGCCTTCCAGGTTAGGTAGTAGGGGTCGAGCGGAATGCAGTGCCCGCCAAGCCCCGGCCCCGGATAGAAAGCTTGAAACCCGTAAGGTTTTGTTTTTGCGGCTTCAATTACTTCCCAAGTATTTATGCCCATTCTATTGCATAGAATTGCAAGCTCGTTAACAAGCGCTATATTGATGTTTCTGTATGTGTTTTCCAGAATCTTTTCCATCTCGGCAACCGCCGGAGACGATACGGTGTAAACTTCCCCTTGGAGGACGCGCTTATACATCTTTTGTATAACTTCCGTAGCGTCTGCGCCGATTGCGCCTACGACTTTTGGAGTATTTTTTGTCTTGTATATAAGATTGCCGGGATCGACTCTTTCGGGTGAGAATCCAAGGTAGAAATCCTTTCCGCAAACAAGGCCCGAGCCTTTTTCCAAGATTGGTTTTAAAAGTTCTTCAGTAGTGCCCGGATAAGTTGTAGATTCTAAAACTACTATTGTCTTTGGCTTTAAAAACTTGGCTATGCTTTCGGCGGAAGATTTTACGTAGCTTATGTCTGGCTGCTGGTGGGAGTCAAGGGGTGTGGGTACGCATATCGCTATAAAGTCTCGCACTTCGTCAAACTCAGTGGGATGAGGAAGAAAGAGGGGATAAGAGAAGA